>SDBT01002658.1_pt1 | contig 31391 bp, 30 predicted proteins | sample 2277101 | NCBI WGS metagenome assembly SDBT01 (sample SAMN10404973, study PRJNA504765) | marine sediment metagenome | isolation source: marine sediment core GS10_PC15, 103 cmbsf | place: Arctic Ocean: Southern Knipovich Ridge | collected 2010 | reverse complement strand
CTTCGAGCTTGGTCACCAGCGCCTGGTCATCCCGGCATCCGCCGTAAGCCTGTAGCTGCATGAACAACCGCCTGTCAGAACTGTGACGGGTTCCGTCCCGGTCCATTCCATGCTCGAGAATGTCGACTATGGGTTTCGTCCCTTCCTGCATATAGCTTAGTTGCCTCCTTCTTTAATCGTCGGATACTCGATCCCCAGTTGCTCGAGGTACGTTTTGTACTTGGTGGGATCGTAGTAGTACTTCTTCATCTCCTCGCGGTACTTGGCCATGGTCTCTTTACCCAAATCGATGGCCGGCTCGTCCCCTTCGCTGATGAGCGGGGTGTAGGACGTTATTTCCGCTTGTTCGGTGTTGAAATAACCCCATGCCTGCTCGACCAGCTCCGGCTGTAACAGAAAGTCGAGAGCCGTCATGGCCATGACCTTGGCCCCCGCGGTGGAGCCTTTGTGGGCAATGGGTGTGGCCATGGCGATGGCGGCCGACCAGTGATGGCCTTGAAGATTGGGAGCGTTGGCCGGAAAGCGAAGGGTCACGGTGGGAACGTTCCAGGACACATCCCCGATGTCGTCGGAGCCTCCTCCCAGACGGGGGCCGGTGGGCGGTCCGGAAAACTCCGCCAGCTCCGTCTTCAGACCAACAACTTCGTTTCCGAGCACCTTCTGGGCGGCTTTGGCCAGCGTTTGATCCGCCTCGGTCCATTCGGGCAAGCCCACCTGCTTGATGTTCTCGTACATCGTTTCCGCCACCACTTTGTTGAAGTGACGGGGCCATGCGGTACCCAGGATCCGGTTTTCCATCCGGGTGTCGGTCATCAACGCCGCCCCTTCGGCCGCCCGGGTTCCGATATCGAACAACGACTTGATGTGCTCATAGTCGAGCTCTCGGAAGTAGTACCAAACCGAAGCGCGCGGCGGCACCACGTTGGGCTGATCGCCTCCCTCGGTGATGACATAGTGGGTGCGCTGAGACAGCCTTAAATGTTCGCGCCGGAAGTTCATGCCCGTATTCATGAGCTCCACCGCATCCAGGGCACTCCTGCCTGCCCAGGGCGCTCCCCCGGCGTGGGCGGCGTCTCCATGGAATGTATACTCGACCGAGACCAGACCGCTACCACGTCCCTCGCCCCAGCTCACCGACAGGTTGTTGCTCACGTGGGTAAACATGACAATGTCCACGTCTTTGAACATGCCGGCGCGAACGAAATACGCCTTGGTACCCAAAAGCTCCTCGGCCACGCCGGGCCAAAGGTGGAGGGTGCCGGGAATCCGCTCCCGCTCCATGATTTGCTTGAGGACCAAGGCCGCGGTCACGTTGACCGCCTGCCCGGAGTTGTGTCCTTCGCCGTGTCCGGGAGCCCCTTCGATGATCGGCGAGTGGTAAGCCACCCCCGGCTTCTGTGAAGCCTTGGGAAGGCAGTCGATGTCGCTGCCAAAGGAGATGACCGGTTTGCCTGAGCCCCAGGTGGCGGCCCAGGAGGTCGGGATCCCACCGATACCCTTGGTGATAGTGAAGCCGTTCTTCTCGAGCAAACCGGTTAGATAACGGGAGGTCTCTACCTCTTGAAAGCCCAGCTCGGCAAAGCTGAAAATCATGTCCACCATCTGCTGGGTGAGCACAGCCTTTCGTTCCACTTCGGTGACCGCTTCCCGCTTGAGCCCGTCGAGGCGAGCATCCGCCAGGGCAAGAGCAGGCACTACCAGAGCTACCATCAACAATGACATCAAGATCCACTTTCCGATCCGCATGGAGAAACCTCCTTTTGCTGGCCGGCCACTTTCCGGCCCGATTCTAGCCGAACCGGCGCGGCAAGGCCACTGGAGTCTCCAACCGGCCCCGCTTATAATCGCCGGGCACAAAGGTCTCCCGTTCGGGAAAAAGGAGGTAGCCATGTGCCACCGTCCGTTTTTGATCGTCCTTCTCTATGCCTTTCTCGCCCCTCCTGGGGCACGAGCTCTATCCATCGACGACATTTTAAAATACCGCACCCTGGGCGAGGCCCGTTTCTCACCTGACGGTACCCAGGCGGTGCTGGTCGTGACCGCCGCGAACTTCGAATCGAACGTCCTGGACTCGAACCTCTGGTACCTCGATCCCGCGAACGGTCGACACTTCCAGCTCACCACCGCTCCCAAGCGGGACTGGCACCCGCGCTGGTCACCCGACGGCTCGCGAACTCATCCACGATGCTCTGGAACGAAACTTGGAGTGGTTCATCCGTTGGATCGGCGAGGAGTCGATCACGAATTGAAGGAGAACTCATGCTCTCTACTCGAAGAGATTTTATCGGCTCCCTCGGAGCCCTGGCTCTGCTGCCGGTGCGGCAAACCAAGCCCGACCTCATCCTCTACAACGGTAACGTCATCACCATAGACTCTATCCAGCCACGCGCCCAGGCGATGGCACTGACCCGGGATCGTTTCCTCGCGGTGGGGACGAACGACGAGATCCGGAACCTGGCCTCCGGCGCGGTAAAGCAAATCGACCTCGAAGGAAAAACGGTGGTTCCCGGCTTCATCGACGCGCACTCCCATCCGTCCTATGCGGGACTTCGCCACCTTCGGGAGGTGGACTGCGACCTGCGCTCCATCACCGAGATTCAACACGCCATTAGCGTCAGAGCAGAGGAGACTCCCGTCGGAAATTGGGTATTGGGCTTCAAATACGATGACACCAAGACTTCGGAAGGACGCCCCCTCACCCGCAAGGACCTCGACGACGCCGCCCCTTATCACCCTGTTTTCATCACCCACCGCGGGGGCCACACCGCTTACGTCAATTCATTAGCATTCCAAAAGGCGGGCGTTGACGAGAACACCCCCGATCCCCAAGGGGGCCAAATCGATCGCGATCCGGCAACCGGACGTCTCACCGGAAAACTGCGAGAGAGAGGAACCGCACCTTTCGAGCAAGCCATTCCGTCCACCTACACGCGGGACGACTACCGCGAAGCGATGAATCTCATCTCTAAAATGATGAACCGCACCGGGGTCACCTCGGTTCATGATGCCTATGGCTCTCCGGAAAGCTTGCGCGGCTGCCACGACGCCTACGAGGCGGGCGAGCTCGGCCTACGCATCTACTCTTTGATGGGCTACATGCATCTCGATCAAATGCTGGATGCCGGGGTCCGCACCGGACTGGGCAACGAGTGGATCAAAGTCGGCCCGCTCAAGTTGACTTGCGACGGATCCATATCCGAGCGGACGGCTCGACTCTCGAAACCCTACGTCGGAAGGCCCGATGATTTCGGGATCATCGTGGCGGATGAAGAAGAGCTCTACAGCTACGCCGGCAGGGCCCACCGGGATGGCTGGCAGATCGGCATCCACGCCAATGGAGATGTGGCGATAGACATGACCCTGACTCTTTACGAGCGGCTCCAGAAGGAGTTTCCCCGCACCGATCCGCGCCATCGGATCGAGCACTGCACTCTGGTCAACCCGTCTCTCATTGGGCGCATCAAAGCCCTAGGCGCAATCCCCACGCCGTTCTCCACTTACGTTTACTACCACGGCGAGAAGATGAGCGAGTACGGCGCCGAGAGGCTGGACTGGATGTTTCCGGTCCGGAGCTTCCTGGACGCCGGCATCAAAGTGACCCAGGCTTCGGACTACCCCCCCGGCCCCTTCGAGCCAATGATGGCACTCCAGTCGAGTGTTACCCGCATCGACATGAACGGCAATCTCTGGGGCGCCCGACAGCGCGTCAGTGTCGAAGAGGCTCTACTCGTGGGAACCCTTCACGGGGCTTATGCTTCCTTCGAGGAGAATCTCAAAGGTTCCATCGAGCCGGGAAAGCTCGCCGACCTGGTCGTGCTCGAACAGGATCCGACCCAGGTGGATCCTCTCTCGATCGTGGATATTCCGATCCAGCGCACCATGGTGGGTGGCCGCTGGGTTTACGAGGCGTAGACTAGCAGCGTGATACTCTCTGTTGCGCTTGTAGAGAACTGAAAAAAGATCTATATTAGGTCTATATTCAGATCTCTTAAAGGTGCATCTATGAAACCGATATATACCGCAGAAGACATCGTCCCTCTCGCCGACTTCAAAGCTCGCACTTCCCAGCTCCTTCGGAAACTTCGAGAGGGTCAACGCCCCCTGATCATCACGCAGAACGGCAAACCGACCGCCGTTCTCATTACACCCGATGAATTCGATCGGATCCGCGAACGGGACCGCTTCTCGGAGGCGGTATCGGCGGGGCTCGCTGATTCGGCGGCGGATCGACTTATTGACGACGAGGAGTTGGATGCGGAGCTAGACGCGGAATTCGGCCCGCTGAAATGAAGCTCCGGTGGACGAGGCGTTCTCGTGCGGATCTGATCGAGATCGGTCGCTACATCGCCCGCGACAAGCCGGGAGCAGCGCGGCGTTGGGTTGAGCGACTTCGCCGGCATGCACGGGCCGCTGCGAAGCAACCTCGGGCCGGACGGCAGGTTCCAGAGGTTGGCCGTGACAACGTGCGAGAGGTCTTGGTTGGAAACTACCGGATCGTCTACGAGATTCACCGCGCCGAGATTCGCGTCCTCACGGTTTTCGAGGGCCACCGCCTGCTTCCACTGTCGCTGATCAGGGACCGGGATTCCACGACAATCCCCGCCTCTTAGTGGATCCGCTCCAACCCGATGGAATAGACTCTGCTCGCCCCAATCAAGGAGGCGCAAAATGACTAACCGGATAACCGCATTTCTAATGGTATGGATGGTGAGCACCATGGCTTTCGCGCAAGGCGAACCGGCACACCTGGAGCGACCAAAGCCATGAAACCGGGCGACGTCGTGGAAGTCGAAGTCCAGGGCGTGGGCGTGTTGAGGAACACCGTGGTTGCCGCTCCGGCTAGCAATTAGAGCGGATCTAGGGGCTAAATCCTTTTGCAAGAAAAGCGTACCCTCGTCCGTGGGCTCGGGCCCTGGTCTGCCACGCTGATCACCATCGGCTCGGTGCTGGGGAGTGGCATCTTCCTCACCACCGGCGACATGGCTCGGTCCCTCCCTCACGCGGGTCTCATTCTTCTGGTTTGGATCTTGGGAGGCATCCTCACCCTGGCCGGTGCTCTCACCTATGCGGAGCTGGGCGGCATGTTTCCAAGAGCGGGAGGCCAATACCACTTTCTCAAGGAAGCTTATGGTCAGTTTTGGGGCTTTTTGTTCGGCTGGACCGCTTTCACTGTGATCATGAGCGGCGGAATCGCTGCATTGGCGGTGGCTTTCGGCGAGTACCTCGGCTCCTACCTGCCCTTTTTCTCCACCCGCAACGTCTTGATCTCCCTCGATCTCGGAGCCTGGACCTGGACGCTATCGGGCGGGCAGCTCGCCGGAGCTCTGACCATTATCTTCCTCACCGCCATCAACTACATTGGTTTGCGGGAAGGAATCGGACTGCAAAACGTCGTCACTGCCGCTAAGGTGGGATCGATTCTGTGTCTGGCGGGATTCGGATTCTTTGCCGAAGCACAGGTCGATGCCGGTCGCGCCATTGCGGCGCCGCTCCCGTCGGGGGGGATTCTGGCGGCCTTCGGCGTGGCCATGATCGCCGCCATGTGGAGCTACGACGGCTGGTACGCGGTTACCAATATGGCGGGGGAGATGAAACGGCCGTCCCGCGATCTACCTCTGGGAATCATCGGCGGGACGGTGGTGATAACACTTCTCTACACCCTGGTGAATCTGGTGTACATTAGAGCCCTCACCGTCCCCGAGATGGCTGCCACCAACCGTATCGGCGAGACGGCTGCGGAAGCACTCTTCGGTCCCATCGGAGGCCGGCTCCTCACCGCAGCGGTGCTGGTTTCCATTTTCGGCTGCATCTCCGCCACCATCCTTTACGCGTCGCGCGTTTATCTTCCCATGGCCCAGGAGGGGTGCTTTTTTCCCTCACTGGCACGAATTCATCCGCGCTACCGCACCCCATCAGCCTGCCTGGTGGCCCAGGGAATCTGGACCATCGTGCTCACCTTTTCGGGTACTTATGAGCAGATCTACACCTACGTGGTCTTCGCGGTGGTTTTATTTCATGTCGCCACCGGCAGCGCGGTTTTCGTTTTGCGTCGCAGCCGGCCGGATGCTCCTCGACCCTATCGGACCTGGGGTTATCCGTGGGTGCCGGCGCTCTTCATCCTCTCGTCTCTGGTTCTGGTGGCCAACACACTGGCCGAAAAGCCGGTGGAATCCTTGATGGGCGTTTTTGTGCTGGCGTTAGGTGTTCCCGCTTACGCCATCTGGCAAAAGCAGGCCAGGGCGAGAGCTAGCTGAATATCTTCCGGTTCATGACCTGAGCGGTGGTAACGGTCTTGAACGTATTGACCAGGGGCATGAACTTTTTTGCCATCTCCGCGGTGACCGTCTCGTTGGTGAAGATCATGATGGAGACGAACGATCTGTTGACGTAACTTCCGCCGATTCCTATGACGGTCTTCACATCATGGTCCCAAACGAAATTCTGCACTGCCACCGTTTTCACCCCGCCGCCGGTGAGGTCGGTGGCCGCATCATGCACATAGATCATCCGAGCCATTTTGCCCAAGGAGGTCACCAGGATTTTCGACTTCTGCTTTTCCATCCAACCGATCCCGGTCACCGTTTCCGACACCAAAACCGAGACCATGGGAATGGTTTTGATGAAACTGCAGCTCAACACCGGGATGCCCAGACGCCCTGCCGAGCGGTATCGGTCGTTCCAGCTTGCTTCTGTTCCCCGCGTACCGAGGAGCGAGATCACGGTGGTTTCGTCGTTGAGCTCCGAGACACACTCCCGAACCCCGGCAAGCTTTCTAACGAATTCTTTGTCTCTGCCCGGCAGTTCTCTGAACGCGACCGTCCCATAGACGCGGGCCAACACGGTCGACTCCTCGAACTCCTCGTAAAGGATGTCCACAAATCTCTGTGCCGCAACCTGCATAGTGGCGCAAGGCTTCAGAGCCTTATCGACTCGCTGCCTGAGATCGACCAACTGAGATATGTGATACTGGCTGAATGTCGACACACACTTCTCCCTTGTTCCTGGAACCGCCAGATGAACGTATGGAATTAGATTAGCAGAACGGCCCCGGAAATCACATTCCGCCCAAAGTGACAGAGTGACTTCGCTACCCCGGTGGAGTATCATTACGAGTCCTCGAGCCAGCGCTAACATGAAGGGGGTGTCGAGATGGTCCGTCGTGTTTCCCGTCGCAATTTTCTTATCCAAGCCGGGAGCGGAGCCGCTTTATTGCCGGCCGCCGCATCTTGGGCAGCAACAAGCTCCCGAGCCGAGGCCTCTCCAGTAGACGCTGGAGAGCGTGACTGGGACTTGGTTCGCAGGCAGTTCCCGTTCACCGAAGATAAAGTCCCCATCAATGCCGCCAACCTGGCTCCTTCGCCACGGGTGGTGTCCGATCGGGTCACCGAGCTGACCCGTGACATCGACGTCGACTGTTCCTTCAACAATCGGGGGAAATTCAGAGACTTTCGGGAGGAGGCACGGGAAAAGGTCGCCCGCCATCTAGGCGCCACCCCCGATGAGATTGCGCTGGTCCGAAACACCAGCGAGGCCAACAACACCATCAACAATGGATTGGCTCTCGAGGCCGGAGACGAAGTCGTCATCTGGGATCAAAACCACCCTACCAACAACGTTGCCTGGGATGTGCGCGCCGCGCGCTACGGCCTGAGCATCAAACGGGTGGCTACACCGCGGAACCCAAGCGGCCCCGACGAGCTGATGAGCGTTTTCGTGAATGCCTTCGGCCCAAAGACCCGCGTTTTGTCCGTGTCCCACCTTTCCAACGTGAGCGGCCAGAGACTGCCGGTCCGGGAGCTTTGCGAGGCCGCCCACCAACGTGGAATCTATGTCCACCTCGATGGCGCCCAGACCTGGGGAGCGCTCAACGTCAACCTCGCCGAGATCGGATGCGATTCTTACAGCGGCAGCGCCCACAAATGGTTCATAGGCCCGAAAGAAGCCGGAGTGCTCTATGTGAAGAAGGACCGTATTCCGGAGATCTGGCCGAACGTCGTGGCACCGGGATGGGGCGATGACGCGGAGCCCGATGTGAAAGGAGCAAGGAAGTTCGAATCCCTTGGGCAGCGTGATGATGCTTGCCTGGCCGCGATCGCCACCACGGTGGATTTTCACGAAATGATCGGCCCGGCCCGTATCGAAGCCCGTGTTCTGGAGCTCGCAACCGCCGCCAAAGAGGGCATGAAGGACATGGGCGCCACCCTGGTCACTCCCGAGGCTCCGGAGCTCAGCGGAGGAGTCTGTATCATCGAAGTCGAAAGGGAAAAGAGAAGAGAGGTATTCAATCGACTCTACGAAGAGTACGGAATTGCTTGCGCACCCACCGGAGGCCTGAGGCTGAGCCCCCACATTTACAACACCATGGCCCACATCGAACGGGCTCTCAAAGGTGTCCGGGCCATGCGAGAGCTGATAGTCTAGTTGCTTATGACAAAATCCGGTCGACATCCCAACATGCTCGACGTCTCCGATACGGTTCTCCTTGTCATTGACGTGCAGGAGCGGTTCCGCTCGGTCCAGAAGAGCTTCGACACCATGCTGGCCGGCTGCGTCAAGCTGGTCAAGACCTTTCGTGCATTGGATCTGCCCGTCATCGTCACCGAGCAATACCCGAAAGGTCTGGGCCAAACCGTCGAGGAGTTAAAGGAGGTGCTCGGCTCCACTCAACCTCTCCCCAAGACCGTCTTCAGCTCCTACGGATGCGCGGGAGTGCCCGAGCAAATCGAAAGCTCCAAGGCGCGAAAGGTCCTGGTTTGCGGGATCGAGACCCACGTATGCGTCAACCAAACGGTGCACGATCTGCTGGCGGCGGGCTATCGGGTTCAAGTGGCGGTGGACGCGGTCGAGTCGCGCCACGCGGTGGACCGAGAGTTGGCCCTACGTAAGATGGAAGCCTCGGGTGCGGTGCTGACGAGCACCGAAGCGGCGGCATTCGAGCTCATGGTCGATGCCAAGCACGAGAAATTCAGGGAGGTTCAAGCTCTTTATATTTAGTGCGATTTAATGCGCTCCGGTTGCCAGGGCATACAAGAACCCGGTCACCAGGCGCAGTTCCCGGAGGCCGTTCAAAGCCATCCGGTCCACCCTCAGGAGAACCTCCAGCCGTCCCTGGCGAACCCTCTGGCGCAGCCCCGCCCAGTAGCGAGATAAATCGTATCGAGTTTCCCGCAGCCGGCTGGCCCGCAAAACCGAGAGCTTCTCCCTGGCCAAACTCAGACGCGAAGGAACCTCGATCGACGGCATCCGCGCCTTGGCACGAGCGAAAGCGGTTTGGAGCTCCGAGATTCTCAAGCTGCGGCGAAGCTCGGCCCGCATCCGCTGGAGCTCCTCGACGACCCGGACCTCGGTCTCGCTGCGCTTGCGGGTTTGAAGCCACAGCTCCTCCATTTCCAGGATGAGGCCTAGCGAATCTCGAATGTAGCCGTAGATCTCTGGAATACGTCGTCTCAGATGCGCCAGTCGTCCGAGCTGCGGAAAGCCTGCCCGTCGAGTCTTCCGGTCTTTGATCCGGAAGAATCCGGACAGCATTGGATGGGCCCCTTCTTTGAGGGCAGAGTTTTTGTACCAGAGGAAGTTCCTGAAGATGTCCCAGTAGTTGTTCGGATCGGCGCTGGAAAGGATGGTCTTCATGTTCTCGAAGTCGTAAAAGCTCCGCCATGCATTCAGGTAGGCTCGGGTCCATTCGCCGTTTTTCATCTTGGGATGGGGCATCGCCTCATGAAACGAATCATAGACGTTGTAGTCCGCGGCCATGGGGGCACCGGAGTCGACCATATCCTTGTGGTCACGGGATCCGGGCAGAGGAGTCATCATGAAGAAAGAGGCGCGTTGGGGGCGAACTTCGGTCATCAACCGTTGCAGGTCCTCGGCGACGCTTTGCTCGGTATCATGGGGGAATCCGATGATATAGGCCACGTGGGTGCTGACCCGCACCTTGTGCCAGAAGTCGATGACTTCGCGGTACTCCTTGACCTTGTTCTGCATCTTGCCGGCCGCTTTGAGATTCTTGGCATTGATGCTTTCCATGCCGATGAAGACGTTGCTCAATCCGGCTCGAGCTGCTTTCTCGACAAAGCCGTGAATCTTGTGCGATTGGACGTCGACCTGGATCATGAACTCGATGGGAATTCCTTCTTCTTCGCGGAGGTGGATGAGTTGATCGAAGACTCCCTCCCAGGCGGGATTACGGGCAAAATCGTCATCGGTGAAGAAATAAAAATAAGCTCCCGACTCGCGGTAGTTCTGCCGAAGCGTCTCGGCGATACACTCCGGAGACCGATGCCGGGTTTTTCTTCCCTGGACGTTGATGATGGTGCAGAAAGAGCAGTTGAAGGGACAGCCGCGGCTGCAATCGATGGTACCGAAGTTGGAGGAGACGAACTTCCGCAGGTACTGCTTGTTGATGAGAGGGCGAGGCGTATCCGAGAGATCGGGCAAGTCGTTGAGAAAGTGGTAAAGGGGCTTGAGCTTTCCCTCATAAGCGTCGCGGAGTATGTCCGCCCAGCGATGCTCGACTTCACCGGCAACCACGCTGACCCCTGCGTCCATCAGTTCTTGAATCTCGGGCGACACGGTGGGGAACATGGCCAGCATTCCACTCACATGGAAACCTCCGAAAAGGACCGCAACACCTTTTCGGCGCAAGGCCAAGGCGATGTCCGATGCCCGGCAAAACTGGTTGGTTTGGACACCCACCAAACCCACCACCACCGTCTCCCCTTCGCGGCGATTGAGGCGGGCGATACGCTTGATGGGAATCTTGTCCACCATCTCATCGAGAACATGGATCTGCAAATCGACGTCGCCGAGCAGCTTTCGGCGACGAACGTCCTCGGTGAGCCCATCCAAACAGGCTAGAGTATTGCTCGGTAAGACCCCCCGCCAATGCCGGACGACGAAGCCGTCGTCGTCATATTTCGAGGGTTTGATGAGGAATATATGCAATTTCGAATCCCGGTTAGTAGATTTCATTCTGTTTCTCTCCATCACGGAGTGCAGGGGACGTCATGGACCAAGCACTGGCCTGACCTATCCAGGCATTTGAGAGCATCGATACGAAGAGTCCCGACCGCCCACCTGCCCCCCATTTGTACCCTATGCTAAGCCATTTGTCCATCCTTGGAGGGAACACCAACGGAACACTATACAGTTGACGCCCGGGCGTCCGAGAAGATAGGCTGAGTCGCAAGCCGGAAGTCAAAGATGCTTAGGAAGGCAGCGCTTCTCTACCTGATTGTCTGGTGCGTGGCCTGCTCGCCCTCTTCAGATGAAATCCCAACCGGTGCTGAAGAGAAAGAGGAAGAAATCCAGGCCTTCGCCGCCGAGGCTGCCCGCGTTTCCACCCGCATTCTCTTCTACAAAGACACCGAGCCCCCGTCGTCTCCCGGGGTGCTGGCCATCAACTATGGACAGCCCCGCTGGAAATCAGAATACGAAGAGATGTTCGACGAGCTGACCAAGGGAAAACGATGGCGCTTTGGAAACAACTTCTGGACCAGCCTGGATACCAACGTGGAGATTTCGATTTCCGGCACCGTCGTTTCGCCCGGCCTTTACTACCTGGCCATCGAGCGCTCCTCGGAGGACCAGTGGTACCTCCTGCTTCTGGATCCGGAGATCGTTCGAGCGGAAAAGCTAGATGCCTTCTACGTTGATGAAGTACCGCCCGGCGTCCGGGTTCCGCTGCAATGGAGCCGCGCCACAGAAGACGCGGAAATGCTGACCGTCCGCCTCGTTCCCGACGAGGACGAACTGAGCGAAGCAAGCCTCGATATCCAGTGGGGAAGTCACCGGCTGCTGGCGCCGGTTCAAGTGAGGTTCTAGTTCATGATCCAGCGCTCGGTACGGGCGTCCCAGACGTAATCGAATTCCTTGTCGAAAGTTTGGCTGTCGATTTTGCCGTCGTAGTCTTTTTGCTCACTGGAAATCAAGAAGCGGATGGTCCCTTCCCAAGGCTCGGCTTCATCCCCCGTCCGTTCACGGGTCTCCACCGACTGGATCTCCCAGGTGATCTTCACTTCCAGAGACGGATCGACTGCCTCGCCCTCCGATTTCAAACTCTCCGCTTCTTGTTGAAGAAGTTGCTGAACCGTTTCCTTGGGGGGCGGTTCTTTTGACTTCTCCGAGCATGCAGCAAATCCCCAAACCGCGACACCGATCACAAGCGCACCAGTAGCTCGGGTCCGAAATCTCATGAAATCAGGCTACCAGCCTTCTGGGTGCGGATCAACAGCGAGACGACTAGAGCTTGTCTGCTTCCCTGGCTCCACTTGGGCACCCTACTAGCAAATGGTCTGGCAGTCCGTCATAATTTGTCGCTTCATACTTCCAAAGGAGGGTGTCATGCGGAAATTACTGCTACTGGTTGCTTTCTTGTTCTCCACCCAAATCGCCGAAGCTTCACATCTCTACCGGCTCATGATGGTTCGGGCCGCGCCGGGAAAGTTGCCGGATCTCATCGAGCTCTATGAGAAGAGAATGCCGGTCTATGACACTTCCGGGGACAAGCGCCCCATGTGGATGCGGCATACCCAGGGGGATCAATGGGATCTCCTGTTCATTTACCCCATGGGCAGCTTCGGGGAGTATTACGCCGCCGATCGAATCAGTCGGCGCGAGAAGGCGGCCGCCGACTCCGACATTTCCCAGGAGGAGTTCACCCGCTTGTTTTACGAAGCAACCGCCTGGCACGAGGACATTTACATGGACGGCCCTCCACTCGACGAGCTGAAAAAAGCCTATGACGCCGGCGGATATTTCCACGCCGAGATATTCGTCGCCTTGGCGGGCAAGCAGGATGAGCTGCGCAAAGAGCGTGATATGGAGAATGCTTTTCGCAGAGCCGTCGGGCGTGTCGAGAACTTCACCTTCACCCACGTTCAGGGAGCTGCCTGGAGTCTCGTCTCGCTCGCCTTCTATCGTGACCTGGCACACTTCGCGGAACCAAGCGGCGCTTCACCCGAGCAAACCGACGCAGCCGCCAAGGCGGCAGGGTTCGAGAGCGCGCGGAGTATAGGAACCTATATGCGCAGTCTCATCGACTACCATCACGACACTCTGGGAGTAACGCTGAAGTAACGCCCACGACAAAACAACTGGTGATCAAGTTCGAGCTTCCCAACGGCAACCGGTACGAGTGGGTGTGGCGAGAGCTGCGCTGATACCTTGAGGCGTATGAGCCCGCTCGACTCCAATCTTGCCCATCTGCCGGCGCTCATCCCCATTACCGGTCGGCTAAAGTACCGGTTATGGAGCCCTGGGCAAGCTCAAGAGGTTGGCAAACAAGCGATAAGCGCCTGGCACCCCGGCAGGAAGCTGACGGAAAAAGGATGTGCCGGCGTAGACGTAGCTCCCGTTGCCCACTTCGGCGTAAACCAATCCCCCTGCATGAGGCTCCTCCCCCGGATCGGCCGCTTCGAGTAGAGGTGTGTAGCGGGGATCCAGGTCGGTCAAGTGATAGAGCGAGCGCTCCTGCACCCAGCCTTCCCAGTCGGCTTCGTTGATGCGGTTGGGGAAGTTGAAAAGTGGATGCTCCGGTACCAGAACCGTCACCGCAGCCGTCTCGTCGGTGACACGATAGTTGGAGTAACGCTCCGGCCGCTGCATTTGAGCCGGGTAAGGCGGTAGGTCTCGTGAAACGTAGTCGCGCCGCTGGTATTGAACGATGAGAGTGCCCCCCTGACGGACCCATTCCAGAATGCGGCCGTGGTTGGCAACGAAATCAGGCCGGACCTGCGAGGCACGGATGCCGACCACGATGGTGTCGAAGCGGGATAGGTCTCCAGTCGCCAGATCCTCTTCGGCGAGAAGCTCCACGCTCAGTCCCATGCGCCGGATAGCCGCCGGCACACGGTCGCCACTTCCCATGATGTAGCCGACCCGTACCGGTTCTACTCGAAGCTCCATCACTTGCACCGTTGTCTCCGCCGGTGTGTAGAAGCGGTGGGTTTGAATGTGAGGATACCCAAGCCGCGTCATCTCCAGGTTATAGGTTTGACCTTCCGATTCCGCTTCGACGCCCACCGCGTAGGTTCCCGTTGCCGTGCCCGCGGGAATCTCGAGTTCAAACACCACCGCGGTACCGTCTCCCTTCCGCGCCAGATCGAATCGAGCTTGCTCCGGTGAGGAGCGCCATCCTTCGGGTAGGTCGAGACGCACCGCGCCGCCCAATGCTTTCTCGGCATTGTTCACGACCCGGACCGCCATCCTTTCAGCGCGAGGGGCAGTGGAACGAGGTACGATCAAAAGGTTGGACTCCAACGACAAGCTGAGTGCCGGCACCACATTCAGCTCACGTCGAATCTCTCCCCGAGCCGAGTCGGCATAGCGGTACTCGATCGCTTGCGAGACTTCGATCTCGGCGTCCCCTATCTTGAACGAAACGACAGCTTGCGCAATCGGCGGACCGAATGGGGTTCCTTTCGGCGCCCCCGCCGGCCACGGGAACACGTCGGTTTCCCGCGGCGAGGTCAACCAATAGGGCTGGGTTAGCGGAGCATCTTCGGCCACCGTTACACGGAAGAAAACCTCATGCTGTGCGCTCTCGGAAAAATAACGCTGGCGCGGGGACAGCTCCGGCGGACCGGCGGGCTCGGCTTTCCATCCTTGAGGTAGCTCCAGGCTCACGTCTTCAACTCCAACCGGAGACGTTTCGGGATGGAAGGTGCGGACGGCGACCAGCAGGGTTTGCCCCGGGATCACCGTTTCCGTATCGGCCAGTCCATCGACGACGACGCCCGCCGCTCTCTGAAGCGCTTCTTCAAATTCATCTTCTTTTCCCGCCAACAGGAACTCGGCTTCGAAACGCGTCCCTTCCTCCAACGAAGTGTTCTCTTCCACGATCCGGCGGGCATCCTTCACCGCGCGCAAACCTTGCGTCAGCATGGCAATGATTTCTTCGGGAGCCAACGGATCCAATTCCTCCAAAGCTCGCTTCGCCGCGGCTTGAGCTCGATCGAGCTCTTCATCGATGACTCCTTCGGGAAGTCCGGCGATTTGGCGGATTCCGAGCAAGGAAGTATCTATCCCGTCGAAAACACGATCTTCTGATTCGGCGCCACGGGTCCAGCTTTCCACGAGTCTCAAGCCGGTGCTTCGGGAACCACGAAGCTCCAGCATTCCCATCTCTTGAGACTTGTGCTGGCTCCGGCCCTCCATGGCAATCTCGAAATAGCTCCTTCCCAGCGGACGGTCCAGAATCCCGGTTTGAACCCGCAGTGGCACCGGATTTTCCGGATCGGGGCGAAAGCCCTCGCTGATGTAAAGCTTCAACGGCTGCCAGGGACGCAGGCCCTCGGAGATCTGCTCGGGATAACGGTTGGGATCTCCCGCTTGACGAACAGCCAATGGAGTCAAATAGCCGGCAAACTGATGGTGACCGTGTCCATCCCTCTCGGTTCCGCTGAACTGGGAAATGACCACCAGCGGCCGATAGGCTCGAATGGCGCGCACCATGTCGCCGAGAATCACTTCCTCGCCCCAAAACCGGGCGGCTTCTTCGAGCGTTTTACTGAAGCCATAATCGAACGCCCGCGCAAAGAGCTGATCTCCGCCATCCAGAAGCCTTGCTTGAAGAAGCTCCTCGGTTCGGATAATCCCCAATCCCTCGAAAAGCTCGGGCCCTATCACGTTTTGCCCCCCGTCGCCGCGGGTGAGGGAAAAGTAGGCCACCCTGGCATGGTCCCCGCGCGCCAAACGCGCCATCAGCCCCGAGCTTTCGTCATCGGGATGGGCTCCGGTGTGAAGCGCACTGGCGGTGGTCGGAAGACGCTGCAAGAGGTGAATCAGCCCCGCAGCACCGCCGCTGTATTTGGGCCTGACCTGGGCGGGTGCAACGCGGATTGCGGCCAGGAGAAAGGTCGTGGCGGCGGCGAGAGACAGGAGACTGCGGGCATATCGAAACATAATTCCTCCAGGGAGTCTCGATGCTAAAATCGCAGGTTAGCCTTGCGTGCATCACGAGTCAAGAAGTACGAGGCTTGACACGATGGGAGCCGGCGCGTAGTGTCCCGGTGGAATCCTGCCGACATCGACTCAAACCGGAGGGTGGTTGCTATGCGTCGGTTCCTCTTTGCCTGTCTCTGTCTCGGCTGCTTTTCCAGTTGCAGCACGGAACCGACTCTCCGGTTCGAGATCACTCTATCGGAGGAGGCGGCCCTCGAAATCGCAGCACTCAGTCTCGAAACTCCCGTTATAATCTACACCACCTTCCAGCGCGCCGATGGCCATATGGTGGAAATGCACCTCAACTCCGGAGCCCACCAGAGACCGTTCCGCGCCCCCGGCAATGCTTTCAGTGATGTCGAGCTGGTCGAGATCGGCCCCGGTGGTCACCGCCTATCGCTCACATTGAACCAAGTGATTCCACCCAACCGTCCTTTGCTCGAGGGCGAGACCCTTCAGCAAGGCAACTACGAAGACGCCGAGTTCATCTCGGTTATCTCCAATTACGTCACTCGTAACGCGCCTCCGGGCGCCGACATCAAAAGCTGGAAGTACTGAGCCGAAAGGGAAAAGCCATGGCAGGGATACAGTTTCATCGCACGCAAGATGTGAGTCTCATGGTCGAGTTCTATAACAAAGGAATCGGAATGGATCTCTGGTTCCGACAGCCGGGTTGCATGATTTTAAAGCACGGGAATCTCCTGCTCGGCTTTTGTCAGGACGATGAAAAAGATACGTCGGGAATCATCACTTTCTTCTATCGAGACAAGCAGCAAGTAGACGAGATGTACGCCAGACTCAAGAGCAGCGCCACTTCCGAGCCGGCCGAGCGACGGAAAACGGACATCTATCAGTTCTACGCCAAGGATCCCGAGGAGAGGACCATCGAGTTCCAGACCTTTCTCCACCCTCTGCCACCTTACGCGGACGGGAAGGAGATCCTCACCACTCGCCGGAGCATCAGGCAGTTCACCCACCAGCCCGTCACCGAGGGCATTCTGGGAAAGCTGTTCGAGATCTGTCGTTACGCCCCGACCGCGATGAACTCCCAGTCTTACCACTTCGTCGTCGTTCGAGATGCCGAGAAGATCGGCTGGCTTTCAAGTAGGCTCGGCGACCACTCAGCTCCCATCGGCCAGGCGAAGATGGCGGTTGCTATTTGTGCCGATCCGTCCAAGTCCGAGAGCTACGTTCATGACGGGTGCATCGCCGCTTACCATTTCCTCCTCTCCGCCTGGCTTTTCGGGCTCGGGACCTGCTGGATTGGGGGCATGGACGAGGACGATGTCAAGCAAGCCCTAGGGATACCTCGCGAACACACCATCAGCGCCATCACTCCGCTGGGGTATCCGGCGGAGTCTCCAACGGCTCCAGAACGAAGGCCGGCCGGCGAATCGTATCGAATCCTCGGTTAAAATTGCCTTACGAAAGTATTGAGGATCTAGCGAGATATGTATAAGCTAGACGGGTGGTTCATGGGGGTTTTGAGCCGCACTGCCCTGATCATCGCCTGATTCAGGGCTCAACACACGTTATAGCGGTTTCCATAGACAATGAAGTTATCTTCTCGGTCCGCCCGCCTTCGTCGCAGAAGGACGCATGCATGCATGACTTCGGCGGATCAGCCGAAGCCATGAATGTAGTGAACGGAGGCGAAGGCTGGAAGGGCCGACGCAACTAACTAATTAAAGGAGGAAACAAGTAAATGGCTTACGAAGCACAGGGCTACAGCAAACTGATTGAAATGGAGGGTTTCAGCGAGACCCAGCTCAACAACCATTTCACGCTCTACAAAGGCTATGTCACCCACACCAACAAAGCTCTGGATATCCTCTCCACCATGCTGAAAGAAGGCAAGGCAGGCTCTTACGAATACGCCGAGGTCAAGAGGCGACTGGGCTGGGAGTTCAACGGTATGCGGTTGCACGAGCTGTACTTTGGCAACATGGGTGGAGACGGCTCACCGGACAGCGCCGCCAAAATCAAGAGCTTGATCGAAAAGCAGTTTGGCAGCTACGAAGACTGGGAGAAAGATTTCAAAGCGGTCGGGGGCATGCGCGGAATCGGCTGGGCCATCCTCTACCACGACCCCGCCAGCGATTTGCTGGTCAACATGTGGATCAACGAGCACGACGTCGCTCACCTGGCAGGATGCACTCCACTGCTCGTCATGGATGTTTTCGAGCACGCATACGTTTTCGATTACGGCCTGAAGCGGCCGGATTACATCGCCGCTTTCTTCAACAACATCGATTGGAGCGTGGTCAACGGCCGTCTAGGTTGACAGACCTTTTGATTGACAATCCCCCGGCTCAAGCCGGGGGGTTGTTGGTCGCGTTCGATCGAATCTTCAGGCGGGAGCGATAGAAAGCCAACTCCGCTATCGACGCCTGCACGTCGTAGTAGGCGTCGTGCTTATCACCGGTAACCGGATCTCGGCCGGGGTAATATTTCTGGATGAGCTCGTGGTTGCTCTTTTTCCGGAATTTCTCACCTTTGAAGTAATGTTTCCACTCCAACTTCTGTGAGCTCACGTCGAGTAATCGGTAGTTGATCCGTTTGGCGAAGCGAGGCAAAAACTTTCTGACCAGGAAGAGGTCGGCGTGAATGCTATTGCCGGCGAGCACCGGTCGGGCGCGAACCTTGTCTGATTTGGACTCTGGAAATTGCTCCAGATAAAGCGCCAGGTATCGGTCGACGTCTTCGAGCTCAATCCCCTCTTGGGCGCATCGTTGCAAGAGGCTTTGGTAGTTTTCGAGGACGTGCTGGGAGATTCTCGATTCCGGCGGCGGCTGGATACAAGCCACAAAACCGTCCTGGGTTAGAAGCTCGCGGGGAATCCCATCCGGTTTATGGCCAATCGGGCGCAAAGCCTCGTCGGTGGCCACCACCGCAACCTGCAGCAATTGGGTCTTATCGTAATCGAGGTCCGTGTACTCCGAATCGAACCAACAGTAAACGATCGAACGCGTCCGATGATTCATAGGCATATCAGTTAACCTTTTAGCATACCACAGAGTTGTCATAGCCGTCTCATTGCAAACAGAGTCGTTTCTAAACTATTATCCATGCCCTGATTCCATGAACCATTGGCAGTCTAACCTATCTGTTTTGTGCCATCTGGCTATGATCGGGATACCTATACTGATCGGCGCCCCCTCATGTTCGGCGGAATCCGAGCCCGCCCACCCGGCCCAGACGCGCCAAGCCTCCACCGGAGAAGCCGCTTCCGTTTTCACCTACAGGGTGGTTCACACTTATCCTCACGACCCGGGAGCCTTCACCCAGGGGATCGTCTACGAGGACGGTGTGCTCTACGAGAGCACCGGCCTACGCGGGAAATCCACCTTGCGCAGAGTCGAGCTGGAAACCGGTAAAGTCCTCCAGATGCAGAGTCTTCCGCAGGCGTACTTTGGCGAGGGCATCGCCATTTATGATCGGCGCATCATCCAGCTAACCTGGACAGCTCGAACAGGTTTCATCTGGGACAAGGAAACATTCAAGCGTCTGGATGATTTCAGGTATGCCACCGAGGGATGGGGGATGACGCAGGACGGCGAGCGCTTGATCATGAGCGACGGGACCGAGATTCTCCGATTCTGGGATCCGGAAACCCTCGAGGAGATCGGCCAGCTCGAGGTGCGGGATCGGGGCCGGCCGGTTTTTTGGCTCAACGAGCTCGAATACATCAACGGGGAGATCTACGCCAACATCTGGCAGAACGATCGCATCGCCATCATCTCTCCCAAGGACGGACGGGTTACGAGCTGGATCGATCTGACCGGGATTCTGGATGCCGCCGACCGCGGACCGGGCGTCGATGTACTCAACGGCATCGCTTATGACGCCGAGGGCGACCGCCTTTTCGTTACCGGAAAGGGCTGGCCCAAGCTCTTCGAGATCGAGCTCATCCCGAAATGAACAACCAAACGAAGCGCGTTTACAAGGCGGTCATCGCCTTCTTTCTCATCGTGTTTGCGGCAATGATGTGGCCGATCCACCCGTTGTTCAGCCGCATCCACCCCATGGTGCTCGGCCTCCCCTTTTCTCTCATTTATCTCATCCTCCTCATCGCCGTTTCTTTCCTGGCCCTTCTCGGCCTCTACCTTTGGGAAAACCGCCAAGACGAAACGCCCTGATCGCCGATGCAGAGCTGGATCATCGTCTTCCTGATAACGCTTGGGTACCTTTTCATCTCGCTCTTCGTTGGATGGATTTCGGGTAAGCAGGCCTCTCGCAGCACTGAAGGCTACGTTGCCGGCGACCGAGCCCTCGGTTTCGTGTTCTTGTATTTCATCATGGGAGCTTCCATCTACAGCGCCTTTGCCTTCCTGGGTGGTCCCGGATGGGCTTACTCTCGAGGGGCGGCGGCGTTCTATATCATCTGCTACGGCACGGTGGGCCTGGTGCCCTGGTATTTTTACGGACCGAAGGTTGCCGAGCTAGGAAGGAAGTTCGGCTACGTAACTCAGGCGGAACTGTTTGCCCACCGCTATCGGAGTCGCAGCCTCCCCGCTGTTTTGGCGGTCATCAGTCTGGTGGCATTTCTTCCCTACCTCACACTCCAGATGCAGGGAGCCGGCTATGTTTTCCACGTGGTCACCGAAGGCAGAATCCCCGTCTGGGGCGGAGCCGCCATTGCTTACACGGTTGTCTTGCTCTACGTGTTCCAGAGCGGGGTGATGGCTGTTGCCTGGACCCACGTCTTCCAGGGAGTCCTCATGTTGACTTTGGCCTGGGCTCTCGGGCTTTATCTGCCTTACGCGCTGCACGGCGGGGTAGGACCGATGTTCCAGAAACTGGTCGAAGCGGCCCCCGACATGCTCCGAGCGCCGGGGCTGGACGGCTCGGGTGCCGTCTGGTCCTGGGGGGGCTTTTCCAGCTCGGTGGCGATTTCGGTTGTGGGATTCAGCGTGTGGCCGCATTATTTCATGAAGATCTACACCGCTCGGAACATTGACACCCTCAAGAAAACAGTCGTTTTCTACCCCACGTTTCAGATCTTTTTGATCCCCATCATGCTCATCGGTTTTGCGGGTATTCTCGCCTTTCCCGGAATCGAGCCGGCGGATACCATCCTGCCCACCATCGTGACGTCGATGGGCTTACCCCCCGTGGTAGTGGGCTTTTTCTGTGCCGGGGCTCTGGCGGCTTCCATGTCGAGCGGTGATGCCATTGTGCATGCCGCCGCTTCGATTTGTGTGAAAGATTTTGGAAAGAGCTTCCTCCGGCTCAAAATGACCGACCGAGCCGAGACCTGGTGGATCAAGACGCTGGTCATCGTCATTGGCGCGGTGGCCTATTTTTTCGCCATCTACTCCAAACTGTCCCTGGTCGATCTGCTTCTGCTTTCCTACGAAGCCATCGCCCAGATCTTCCCCGCCGTCCTGGCCGCCATCTATTGGCGCCGTTCCACTCCCGCCGGGGTTCTGACCGGGCTCGTTGCCGGCTGCACGGTGTCGGGTATCTGGTTGCTTTTCCCCGCCTTACAATGGCAGCAAATTCATCCCGGTATCTTTGGTCTGGTAGCCAACGTCATCTGCTTGGTGGTGGTATCGCTGGCCACCCGTCCGATGGATGAGGAGCACTTGCAGCAGTTTGATTAGATCGTATTGCCGGCCACCTTCAACACCGGCTCACGAAAAACTCTTCTTTGATCTGAAATGCGTCTAATGCTATCATTTTGATATCATAAGTGACGAGAGTTTGGAGGGATATCGATGGCTCAAGTGCTCGTACGAGAACTTGATGACGAGGTGGTTCAGAGGCTCAAGCAGCGAGCGAAGCAAGGTGGTCGCTCGCTACAGGCGGAGCTGCGACGGATTCTAGAACAAGCGGCTCGCCAAGATATGAGCGATGCTCGGCGTCTCGCGGAGCGGATACGTCGCAAGCTGGCAGGCCGGAAGCACTGCGACAGCAGCAGGTTGATAGCTGAGGATAGGGCACGGTGACGGCCTACGTCGTCGACTCGAGCGTTGCTGTCAAGTGGTATGTGCCCGAAGTGCACGCTGAAAGTGCAGTCAATCTACTGGATGGCGGTTATGAGCTTCACGGACCGGACCTCTTGCTTCCAGAGTTCGGCAACAGCCTATGGAAGAAATTTTGGCGCAAAGAGCTGACCGACAAGGAGGTCAAATCAATCCTAAGCGCCTTCGCCGCAGTACCACTGCAGATTCACTCATCTCAGGAAATAATCGAGGCTGCGGTGGAGATTTCGCTCAAAACCGGTCGCACGGTCTATGGCAGCCTCTACCTGGCCTTGGCAGTCGCTTTGAGTTGTAGCTTGGTGACAGCGGATGAGCGTTTGTTCAATTCGTTACAATCTTCTCCTTTCGCTACCCATATCCAGCATGTGAAGCAGTTTTGAAATCAGGGCGGTCAACAGTAACTCGGTCCGGGCGGAGTCAGAAGCTCAGCCGCTCTCTACCCTCAACGGCCACTCGAGCGCCAGGGCCCGATTCCCCACCATGGCGGTCTCGAGCTGGGAGATCTCGATGCACTCGTTGATGGTATGGGCCAGGGTTTCATCTCCCGGACCGAAGCCGACGACAGTCATTCCCGCTTTGGCGAAATGTCCCCCGTCGGTGGCGAAGCGCCAGATGCCGGCAGGCTCGTCGAGCCCGATGGCATTGCCGAGAACCGCTTCGGCGGCCTTGACCGCAGGGTGATCGGCTGGAGTGACAAAAGACGGGAAGTCGGAGGGAACGCCGGACTTGAACCCGGTGTAGCTTTCACGCTCGATGACCGGGATCTGGACCTCTGCATGGGCCCCTTCGATGAGGCATTCTTCGGCGATTCCCTGTAAAACGCCGCGGATCGCTTCCGGGGTCTCTCCCGCCACGTTGCGCCAGTCGCAGGTTAGCCAAGCTTCCGCCGGAATCACGTTGGCGCTGGTTTGGTCGGTTCGGATGAGGGTGGGGGCCACGCTGCTTGCGCCCAGGTCGGCATGTTGTCGCATCTCGAGCTCTTTCAGACGCAAGACGAACTGGGCCAGCACCTCGTGGGGATTTATCCCTGTAGCGGGAATACTGGCATGGACGCTTCGTCCGACCACATGGAGAACCAGTTCGACTCTTCCCCGATGTCCCCTTCTCAACTGGTTACTGGTCGCTTCGCCGATCACCACCAACGGCGTCGACAGGTGAGTGATGAGATGCCGCGCTCCCAGTCCACCCACTTCTTCCTGAACCGTGCCGGCGACGTAAACGTCAGCCGGCGGCCGAACCTTTGCAGCAATGATTTGACCGACGCCATAAACCTGGGCCGCCAGCGGCCCTTTGATGTCCATGGCTCCCCTGCCCCAGACCTTCCCGTCGTGAATCTCCGCCCCAAAAGGGGGATAGGGCCAGCGGCTGGGATCTCCCACCGCAACGTGGTCGAGATGGGTATTGAACATGACCGCCGGAGCTTTTCCCCGGCCTCGAATGAGACCGAAGAGGTTGCCCGCTTCATCGGTGTGAACCTCCTCGTACCCCAGCCGCTCCATCTCCCGTTGCACCATCCCGGTGAGCTCTCTCTCCTGGCCGGGCATGGACTCGGTTCGCATCAAACGCTGCAAGAACTCCAAGCAGCTACCGGTTTCAATCACGCTTCAACTCCTTTACCAAAGCCGACAAAAAGAAAATCGCGGTGGCGGTCAACACGATGGTTGCACCGGAAGCGGTGTCCAGGATGTACGACAACGTCAAGCCCAGCAGAGCCGAGGCGACGCCGAACACTGCCGAAAGTACCATCATCTTCTTGAAATCGTTGGTGAGCTGCTGGGCCGCCGCCGCCGGTGCCACCAGCAAGGCGGATACCAGAATAATCCCAATCACCTGGATGGAGACGACGATGGTCAAGGCAAGCAACCCGAGCAACAGAAAGTACAGACCGGTGGCCGGAAGCCCGCTCGCCTCGGCGGCTTCGGGATCGAATGTGATGAACAAGAGCTCCTTGTACAGGATGGCCACCGTGGCCAGCACTCCCACACTGAGTCCGACGGTAAGCCAGAGATCGGTCTCGCTTATGGCCAAAACGCTTCCGAAAAGATAGCCGAAAAAGTCGGTGTTGTACTCCTCCAACAAACCGATCAGGACAATGCCAAAAGCCATGGTGGAAGCGAAGAAGATGCCTATTGCGGTGTCTTCCTTGACCCGTCCCCTCCGGGAGACCACGCCGATGCCCCAGGCGGTGGCCAGGCAAAAGGTGACGGCGGTATAGAGAGGATTGACACCGAGCCAAACACCGAGCGCCACCCCTCCGAACGAGGCGTGAGCCACGCCGGCTCCAATGAACGCCAGCCCCCGCAAGACGACATAGACCCCGATGACGGAGCAGACGGCTCCAATGAGCACCGAAGCGACGATCGCCCGTTGCATGAAGCTGTATTCCAGAATGTCCGGCATCAGCTTTCTTTCTCGTGCTCGGACGAGCCGAGAGTGACGTGAGGGGTCACCCCGTGGCCGGCTAGCATGGCGTGGCGGCCGTACATGCACTCGATGGCGCCGGGAGTCAGAGCCTCCTCCGGCCGGCCGTGCGCCACCAGGACGCGATTCAAACAGGCGATGACGTCAACGTGTTGCGACACAACCCCCACGTCATGGGACACCATCACCAGTGTGAGGTCCAGCTCATGCTGCAATTGATGAATCTGCTGGTAGAAATCCTCGGTGGCTGCAACATCGACTCCCGCAGTGGGCTCGTCCAGCAAAAGAAGCTCCGGTTCCCCGGCCAGTGATCTGGCAAGAAAAGCCCGCTGGCGCTCCCCCCCGGAGAGCTCGCTTATGGCCCGGTCCGACAGGTGGTCGATTCCCACCCGGTCCATGGCTTTTGCCACCGCCTCCCGGTCTCGCCTCTCGGGACGCCGGAAAAGGCCCAGACGGGCATATCGGCCCATCATCACCAGATCTTTGACGTGAATTGGGAAGGTCCGATCGACGGTCTCGATTTGAGGAACATAGCCGATTCGACGGCGGTCCCGCTTCAGAGTGTCCGGGGACTTGCCGAAAACCAAAGCGGTTCCGGAATACGGCTGCACCTGTCCCAGCAGCATCCGTATGAGGGTGGTTTTTCCCGAACCGTTTGGCCCCAGAACCGCCAGAAAATCTCCCGGCATGATCTGTAGGGTGATGTCTTCCAGGACCGTCCGGCCGCCGAGTGCCACAGAAACTTTATTCAGTTGAACGACCGGAAGCATCTAGCTCTCCATTGCACTTTATCGCCTACTTCATCGCCTCTGCCATGGTGCGCACATTGTAGCGGATGAGCTCTAAGTAGTCGCTCGGCGCCTCGCTACCTCCCAGAGGGTCCAGAAACAAAACCCTGGCCCCGCTTTCCTCGGCAAGGGTCTCGGCGACCCCCGGCGGTAACTGCGGCTCGGCAAAAACCGCCCGAGCCCCAATCCGGCGCGCCGTGTCGATGATGCCGGCCAGCTCCGCAGGTGAAGGCTCCCGGCCCGGCGTCTCCTCCACCACCGCCGCCTGCACCAACCCGTACCGCCTGGCGAAATAAACCCAAGCGGGGTGAAATGCCACGAAGGAACGTTGGGACCAGGTGCCGATCTCGCTTACCAGCTCTCGGTCGAGATCTTGTAGCTCACTTATATAGCGAGCTGCATTTTCCGCGTAGACCGAGGCTCCTTCGGGATCGACTTCCACCAGAGCGTCCCGGATGAGCTCGACCTGGGAAATGGCGCTCACGGGATCCAGCCAGATATGTGGGTTGCCATCGATGGGCTCGACGGTCTCGGAGAGATACACCACCAAACGTTCGCCGTTGCCGGGACGGGTGGCACTCAGCAGGTCTTCCGCCCAGAACTCGAATCCAAGCCCCACCAATACCACCAGGTCCGCCCGCCCGATCATCACCACCTGAGAAGGCGTAGGCTCGTAGGTATGAGGGCTGGCGCCCGGAGGCACCAAACGCGCCACCTCCACTCGGTCTCCCCCCACAGCCGACGCCAAGCTAACCAGGGGGTTGATGCTCACCGCCACCAGAACTCCGTCCTTCTGATTCCCCCTGCAGCCCAGAACAACGGAGAGGGTCGACAGCAGGACGAAGAGAGTGGTTTTCAGCACCGTGTTTGACACTTTGAACTTTGGCCCTTTAAATAACTGCGCGCAAAGGATACTTCATTGAAGAATTTCAAACGAACCGTCATCCTCGGCTCGACCCTTGTAATCGTCGCTTACGTAGGCCTGGGCCTTTCCTATCTGTCCTACTCGCCGGAGAGGTCGGAGCGCTATCTCTGGTGCGCTTACCATGTTCACTCCACGTTCTCCGACGGCCTCCTCACGCTCGCCCAAATCGCCGGCCAAGCCCGCCAATCCCGAGTCGACCTGGTGCTTCTAACCGACCACGGTCGCCCCCATCCCGACACTTCCACGCTGGACGAGACCATCGACGGAGTCCGTTTCATCGGAGGTTCGGAAGCGGGCCTTCCCGAGGGGCACATCAACTTCTTTGGAGCCCGAGAACTTCCGTTCTTCAAGCTCCCTCCCTACCCCCCCGAAGCCTACGATGACATTCGCGAGTGGGGCGGATTCGGAGTTTTGACTTACCCGGAAGATCCTCGCGAGCAGTGGCAATACTGGGAATCGGATCTGCTCCCGGACGGCATCGAGATCATCAACATTACTTCTTATTTTCGACGAGCCTCGCTATGGGGAAAGCTCAGAACGGCGCTATTCGTCCCTTTCAGCAATTTTTGCTTCTTGAGAGACATCACCGCTCCCCGGGTGGCCTTGAAGCGGTGGGATGAGCTCCTGACGAGGGGAAAAGTCCTGGGCTTTTACGCCACCAATGCCCACGGAGGATTCCCTATCACCCAACGCTCGAAAATCACCGTTCCCATACCTTCCTACTCGGCAGCCTTTTCTCTGGTCGGTTTGGGCATCGACAAGAGAAATCAAGACTCTCTGGAGACGGCGATTCGAAACGGCGACTTCTTCTCCGTGATCCGGGGAGCCGGCGAGCCGGCCCGGTTCGAGTTTGTCGCCCGCTTGGACGGTGAAACCTACCCCAGCGGAAGCTCGCTTTCCGGCAAGCCGGAGCTTTCCCTCGGCGTGGAAACCGAGAGCCTCGAGCCCCGGTTGGTTTTGAAGAGAAACGGTGAGGTCATCGACAGCACCAGCACCAGCCGGCTACGAAGAGTTGTCGACTCCCCGGGGGTCTACCGTGCCGAGGTTTACCTCGAGGATCATCCCTTCCTGGGAAACGACGTTCCCTGGATTCTATCCAACCCCATCTTCATCGACGCCGCCTTCGAATCGCCGGTCATGGAGGCGCCGCGCTGCGTCGAGAAAGTGAGCTTGCCACTTGGCGAGCTCGAAGTGGAGAAAGACGCGGACTCTTCGGCCACTTACCGGGTGACCGGCGATGGTGCAACCTTTGCTTACGACCTCGCCCAAACCACCCCCGAAACGATCAACCGGTGGGTGGCCCTCTCGCTGAGGAAGCAGATGGATCTGTCCTCCTACAGCGGCTTTTACATCGAAGCGAGCTCGGAAGACATCATGAGATACCAGCTCGAGCTCCGCTCGGGAGAGAGAAGTTTCTACGCTTCTTTCAAGCTCTACCCCGGCCGGAAGAACGCGATCGTCGTCCCTTTTGCCAAATTCTATAGTATGTTTGGCGGCCGTGAGCCGGTACCGCTCGCGACCATCGATTCCTTGTTTATCACGGTCAACACGTCTAACTCACAAACCGGCTTCTCGTCGAAATTTGCAATTAGAGAAGCCGGTTTCTGTCTTTCCAATTAAACTTGAAGTAAGGAGAACTCAAAATGCTCAAGCCCGGTGATCCAGCCCCTGGTTCGAAAGAAGTAGTCGAAAACGATCCGCTCAGGGCGGCTAAGGAGCTCTCGCCACCTGGGCTAGCCGTTGCTCACTGAGGGCGGTGCGAGGAAGGGCCCGAAGAAGGAAGGAAAAACGCTCCCAGCGCAGATCTGCTTTATCCACCTGCGACGCCGGCTCCCATTCCGGTAGACCCAGACGGCCTCTGATTTCCGCCAGCTCTGCCAGCTCTTGTTCGGCGGCGGCGACGTCCTTGTCGGTGAGAGCCAATTCCGCCAAGCTCTCGACGGCCGCCGCGAGACCGGGCAGGTGCGGTCCCTCGCGAAAGGTCTTCTCGGCTTCCTGGAAGTGTGATCGAGCTTGGGGCAGATCGCCTTCGTGAAAGGCGGCGCGGCCCTCCCAGAGTCTCACCTGCGCCAGGCATTCCGAGTCCTGCGCTTCCTGACAGATTCGACGGGCTTCCGCCCACCAGGCGAAGGCGATCTCCCGACTGCCGGTCGTGTAAGCGGCCGCTCCAAGCCATGGCAATGCGGATCGAGAAAGCTCCTCTCCAGGCGCCATCTTTGCAACCAGGAGGAGCGCCGCCTGCGCCGATCCCCAACGCCCCTGCATGAGCTCTAGAATTGCTTTGTTCAAACGGACTTCGCTCCTGAGCTGCGGGGCCTCCATTTTTTCAGCCAGGTAAAGTGCCTCGCCGTACAAGGATTCGGCTCGGGCGGCCTTTCCGCCGTCCCGCTCCAGGTTTCCGAGCAGGATCCGCGCTTTTATCTCCCCCGCCGGATGGGCATAAATGCGGTACACGGCTGCAGCCGCATCCAGATCGGCGCGGGCTCTGGACCCGTTACCTAGTTGAGATTCCAGACGCCCTCGTGCCAGTAGCGCCGAAGCTTCTCCAATCCCGTCCTCCGCCGTTCGGCTGGTCTCCAAGCTCTCCTCATATGCGGCTCTCGCCTGCTGCCACAGTCCTCGCCTCTCGAGCTCTTCTCCTTCTTGCTGCAGTGCCCGGGCCTTATCCTGCAGCCGCGTCATCTGCTCCTGCTCGGCCCGCGATTCTTGGTAGGCGCCGCTTACCTTATCCCAGAGCTCACCCGCCTGGGTTGACAGCCCTTGGAGCGGTTCGAGTAATGCGCTCATCCTTTGCGATAGCTCGTCGGAGCCGATCATCCCCTCGAAAAAAAGCGCTCCCACGATGAGAACGGTCAAGATGAGCAAGCGGCCGAAGCTTCGACGTCCAGGTGGCTCTCCTGGGAGTTCCAGGCTGGGAGTGGCCTTCGATGTAGTGACCCTCTTGGGCTCATGGATTTCGGTCCTCACTCCGGGTGCGAGCGCCAAACGAGGCGACTGACCTCGCTCGACGGACCGCAAGTCCTCGGCAAACGCCCGGCCGTCGGGATACCTTTCAGCAGCCGTCTTGGTGAGAGCACGCGCTAAAACACCGTCGAGTGCTGCCGGAATCTCGGACAAAATCTCCGAGGGTGGAACCGGATCCTTGTGCAGGACCTGATAGGAGATGGCGGTGAGCTCGGCGGCGTCAAACGGCGGCTTTCCAACGAGCAGGGTGTAGAGAACCGCCCCGAGGGAAAACAAATCGCTTCGTCCGTCTAGTTTTTTCTCCCCCAGCAACTGTTCCGGAGACATGTAGTAAGGCGTCCCCATGACGACGCCGGTTTGGGTCAGGTCCGCTTTGGGTAGTTTGGCGATACCGAAATCGGCGATCTTGGGAACAGCGTTTTGGGTGAGAAGCACGTTGGCCGGTTTGATATCCCGGTGGACGATACCTTGCTGTTGATGCGCGTAATCGAGCGCCTGGGCCAGGGGAATGACGATCTCGATGGCTTGTCTCCACTCGAGTCTTCCCTGCTTCTCGATCCTACGGTTGAGAGGCTCTCCTTCGACGAGCTCCATGACCATGAAGGGAGTTTTTGTCTGTTCGTCGGTTGCCGCGTCATAGGTGATGACGATGTTGGGGTGAATGAGCTTACCGGCGATCCGCGCTTCGAGGAAGAATCGATGCAGAAAGGCGTTTCGCTGGTCCGCAGAAAAAGATTCGGGCAGCAGAACCGTCTTCAGTGCGACGGGCCTGCCGATAACCGGATCGTAGCCGCGATAGACGACTCCCATCGTGCCGCGGCCCAGCTCGCCGCGGATCTCGTAACGCCCCAGGGAGCTCAACTCCACGAGATCACTTTTTTCTCTCTATTGATTGTTCCTGAATCTCACCATTTTAACATGACCCATCCGTCGGAGATAGCTGAGATAGCCGACTGAGCCGTCTGGGTGCTGCAGAACACTGTCTCATGTGAGACAATGAGATACGATCAACTGTTCACTTTTACCCGAGGTCAAAAATGAAAATCAAATGTTCGAGCTGCGGTCAGGGTTTCGATGAAGCGGAGCTTCCCCGGATGATCGGGGTTCGGGTGGACTGTTCGAAATGCGGCAGGCCGCTCGAGATGCCGGCGATGACCCTACCCGTCCAGAACCAAGAGGCCATTCGAACGCTCGATAGCCAGGCGGTCTCGAGTGACCTTCTATCCGGCGACAAACGCTACGCCATCGTGGTGCTGGAAGGCAAGGAGCGTGGCAAGGTCATACCCATCGACAAGTCACGGGTGTCTCTGGGGCGAACCCAATGCGATATCAACCTGGAAGATGTGGATATTTCTCGCCAGCACGTGCTGATTCGCATCCAGGGAAGCAACGCTTTGCTGGAGGATCTGGGCAGCACCAACGGAACCTATGTGGGGACGGAGCGTATTCAGCAAGCGGATCTGGAGGATCGCTCCGAGTTTCGCATAGGGAACCACCAGCTCATGTTCGTTATTGCCGATCGCGACTCTGATATCGAAGCCTAGTACCAGGAGGAAACCATGGCCAAGACGCTGGTTGCATTTGTCCTGTTGCTCGCCGCCGTCGTCGGGGGGCTCTACTACTTCGTCTACGCTCCTCAGCAGGAAGCGCTCAAGGCAGCACGGCGGGAGGCGAGCCTTTCCGCACAGGAAGCCTCGTCCTTCCGCAACCGGGCCACCGATCTGGAAGGCATGCTGGACGAGCTGCGCCAAACCAGCGCTGAGCTCAGCCAAGAGGTTCAAGAAAAAGAGCAAGAGCTGTCGGCGATGAAAGCGACTCAGGACGAGCTGCTGGGAGAGCTCGAGCAGGAAATCGCCGATGGGCAAATCCAGGTCCGGCGTTTGAAAGACAGCCTGCGGGTCGACATGGTGGACGAGATCCTCTTCGGCTCCGGACAAGCCGTTTTGAAACCGGCAGGAGTGGAAGTGCTCAACCGGATCGGCGCGGTACTGAAGAAAGCCAACAAATTAATCGTCGTGCAGGGGCACACCGACAACGTGCCGATCACCGGCCAACTGGCCGAACGGTATCCCACCAACTGGGAGCTTTCGGCGGCACGAGCGGTCAATGTGGCCCGTTTTCTAAATGAAGAAGCAGGTCTCGACCCCACTCAGCTTTCGGCGGCAGCCTTCTCGGAACATCAACCCCGGGCCGACAACTCGACGGAGGAAGGAAGACAGAAAAACCGACGCATCGAGATTCTACTCGCGCCCCTGCCGGAGGTCCTTTCACCGGTCCCGGAGCCGGCCCAGTAGAGTCTCAGCCCTCGCCCTTTTCCGCTTCGGGCTTGGGCTCCGGCTCGGAATCCACTTTGGCGGGTTGCCC
>SDBT01002657.1_pt1 | contig 31423 bp, 25 predicted proteins | sample 2277101 | NCBI WGS metagenome assembly SDBT01 (sample SAMN10404973, study PRJNA504765) | marine sediment metagenome | isolation source: marine sediment core GS10_PC15, 103 cmbsf | place: Arctic Ocean: Southern Knipovich Ridge | collected 2010 | reverse complement strand
CAGTTTATGGGGATGGGGGAACCCACACAAGCCGTCCAGTCAGGGAACGATATTATACAATCGATGTTTCGTTTCAAATGGATGATTCTGACAATTTTCGTGTTAGTGGCCGCTCCCGCGATCGCCGCTATCTGGATCCAGGTAGTTCCTAAGTACCGAGCCAGGGCGGAAGTGCGAGTTCGGCCTATTATCCCGTATCTGGTCTTCCGAACAGAGGATAGCGGAATGATTCCCTTATATTCATCATTCGTGAACACCCAGGTTTCTATTTTAGAGGGTTTAGTAGTCCTTCAACGTGCGTTGGACCAACAGGAAGTCCAGGAGACACAGTGGTACAAGGAGCCTCCAAAACCGCTTGTGCAGCGGCTGCGCGGAAACCCACCTGTCCCCCCTATGGAAAGGCTCAGGGATGCTCTTTCGGTCAAGCCTCGCAGCGGAACCGAGATAATTGACGTTACCTTTATAGACTCCAGCGCCAAAGATGCTAAGCTTATTGTGGATGCTGTTTTGGACCAGTATGTAAAATACATTGGGGAAATGTCTGATGCGACTAAGGACAAGCTCTATCGCCAACTGGTAGACCAGTACAAATCTTTGGAAAACGAAATCCTGGGGCGGGAGAAGATATCTGCCGAGCTCCGCAGATCGCTCGGCACGGGAACTCCACAGGAACTTGTCTCCAGCAAGAGGGTTCGTCTGGATGAAACACAAGCCCGTCTCAGCGAACTGCGACAGAGTATTGCTGTATCGGAATGGGAGCGGAAGGAATTGGAAGACTTGATGAAGCAGGCCATTACCGATGACAGTAATGATGTGCCTGGCAGGATGGAAAAGCAACCAAAATACTATGAGGATGCGGAATGGCGGGGGCTGGATATTGACGCAAAAACTGCTCGACACAATATTGACAACAGCTCGCTTACTCCCAACCATCCGGATATGATTCGGGCGATACACAACATGAAGTTCGCGGAGGAATTGCTTCGACTGCGAGAGGCACAACTGGACGAGCAGTGGCGCGACCGGCCGATAAATGCGACTGGAGTGCCAATAACAATCACCGGCGCCGGTGGCCCCGGTTACGAAGAAAGATTGAGAATCCTGGAGTATCAATTGGCCCGGGCAACACAAGAGGAGAAGCTTTTGCGTGAAGAGTACGAGAAACAACAGGCAAATTTTGGAGAGCTTTTCGAAAGCGCCCAATTACTCGATAAGGAGAATAACGCACTGCTGCACAAGCGTGAGTTGTTCAACGCGGTTCGGCAGCGTCTGGACCAGAAGAATATGGAACGCAACGTCCCCGGTTCAATCGAGGTGTTGACGCAGGCCTCCGTATCCTCCCAGCCTTACAATGACCGTCGAATTGTGTTCACTGCCCTGGCGCTGGTTATGGGCTTAGGTATGGGCGGTGGTTTGGCATTTCTAAGGGCCAGCAGGAATCAGGCCATTTATGCTCCTAAGGACATGCCCCACCTAATGCAAGTTCCGTTCCTTGGGTACATACCTGTAACTCGTACCAGAAGATCATCAGACGACGAAGTCAGTCCTGCCATGATCGAATCCATCCGGTTCGTGCGTACGGCATTATTGTCACGGCTGGATGGTCAGGGCAGCACCACCGTACTGGTTACCAGCGCCGATGCGGGGACCGGCAAGACGACCTTCACGATGATGTTGGGCAAGAGTCTTGCTCAGGCAGGTAAGAAGGTCCTCATGATGGATGCGGACTTCCAAAAGATGGCTCTGACGAAGCGGTTCGACCTCTCCAATAAGTCTGGCTTCATAGAATCTCTGCGTTGCAGGTCCATAGACAAGCGGCACATTTTCCCGACGGAAATATCCGGCCTGAGTATCGTGCCTGCTGGAAATCGAGGCGATGACAGTGCGGTGTTTGAGGAAATAGCTAACGGAGCTTTCGAGACCTGTATTGGCGAACTGCGTAAGCAGTACAACATCATATTGCTGGACAGTTCCCCTATTCTGACGCTGGCGGATGCAACAATACTTTCAAGCCAAGTGGATGGTACCATTATGGTGGAGCGAGAACTTGTATCGCGTCGCGCGAACGTAATCAGTGCTCTTGCCCGTCTTGGTTCTGCTGGGGGACGCCTTTTAGGGACTGTCTTCATTGGTTCAAGCAGTCACGAAAAATACGGATACGGTTATCATTATAGCAGAACCGGTGAGTCGCAATTATAGTGAGTCAAAAAAGTTAATCTGATATACCACCTGTTTACAAAGTTGTCCGGAATCATGAGAAACTGTGCCCTTATCGGTACAGCGCGATTCATTAAATGAAAAGACTCAGCCGTAATATCCTTTTTGATTCTCAGCATCTGAGCCGTGGCTTGGCTCGAAAATCCGTCCAGGGTGGTATAAGCACCATGACCACCGAGGGCATGAAATTCGTTTTGCGGATCGTCGGGACTGTGGTGCTCGCGCCGTTGCTAACGCCGCGCAACTACGGCTTAACTGGGGGATTAGCAGTATGAGCAATCCGAGTTCAACGTCCAGCATTGATAGCATAGAAATGGAATACGACCGGATCATCCGGCCCAAACGTGGGCTGATCGGAATCGATTTTGCGGAGCTTTGGAACTACCGCGAGTTATTCTGGTTCCTCGGTTGGCGTGAAGTCATCATCCGCTACAAACAGACGGTTCTGGGCATTCTCTGGGCAGTGATGCGGCCCTTGCTCACTATGATCGTCTTCACCTTTATCTTTGGCCGCCTGGCCGGCTTCGATGAAGACACGGCGACGCCCTACGCCATGATTACGCTATCCGGTATCGTGGTCTGGCAGTTCTTCTCCGAAGCCCTGAGCAAAAGCAGCGAGTCATTGGTAGCCCAGGCCAATCTGATTACCAAGGTCTACTTCCCCCGGCTCATTGTTCCAGCGTCCTATGTCATTAGCAGCGCCGTTGATTTCATCATTGCCATGGTCATCCTGTTTATCGTGATGGCCTGCTACCGGCTGCTGCCGTCCGCTACTCTTTTGCTGCTGCCGGTCTTCTTTCTGATCGCCGCCATGGCAGCCTTTGGAGCTGGCCTATGGCTCAGCGCCCTAAATGTGAAGTACCGTGATGTCAAGCACATCATCCCGTTCATCGTCCGTCTGGGGATCTATGTCAGCCCCGTTGGCTTTCTGTCGTCCAAGATCCGGCCCGAGTACCGATTCTGGTACAGCCTCAATCCCATGGTCGGCGTCATTGACGGTTTCCGCTGGTGCATCCTTGGGCCTGATTTCGCGCCGTACTGGCCCGGCTTCTGGGTCAGCGTAGCCGTGGTGACCGCTTTGCTGGTCAGTGGTGCCTACTACTTCCGCCATGTCGAAAAGAGTTTCGCCGATGTCGTGTGATTAGCCGCTATCCAACAATTGAGCCATAATCGGTCCTGAGTATAGGTGATGTGGAAACCAAAAATGAAAGCCAATGAGGGATTCGCCACCCCCACAGTACTAGGAAGTCCATGAGCAAGACAGTCATCAGTGTTCGAAATCTCGGCAAGAAGTATCGCTTGGGTGCAACCCTGTCGCCGGACACCCTGCGCGACTATATCATGCAGGCCGCCGGCCGACTCTTCGGTCGAGGCAAGGGCGAAATGCGCCGCGAGCGGAATGATGATTTCTGGGCGCTTAAGGACGTCTCTTTCGACGTCCAGCAGGGGGATGTCCTGGGAGTCATCGGCCCCAACGGCGCCGGCAAGTCCACGCTTTTGAAAATCCTCACCGGGATCACCGAGCCTACAGAGGGTGAGGTTTGGCTCAAGGGCCGCGTGGCCAGCCTGCTCGAGGTCGGGACTGGCTTCCATCAGGAGTTGACCGGGCGCGAGAACATCTATATGAACGGCGCCATCCTCGGTATGACCCGGGCGGAGATCAACACCAAGTTCGATGAGATTGTCGCGTTTGCCGGCGTGGACCAGTTCCTTGATACCCCGGTCAAGCGGTACAGTTCGGGCATGCGCGTTCGTCTCGGTTTCGCCGTAGCTGCGCATCTTGAGCCAGAGATATTGCTAATCGACGAGGTCCTCGCCGTTGGCGACGCTGCCTTCCAGAAAAAGTGCTTGGGGAAGATGGGAGACGTGGCGAAGGAAGGGCGAACAGTGCTGTTCGTGAGCCACAACATGCTCGCCGTGCAAAAGCTCTGTACTCGCGGCCTCTTTCTTGAGTCTGGTCTCCTGCGCGCTTCAGGTTCAGTGGAGGACATCGTCGACGATTATTTGGGGACAGATGTCTCGGATGTTTATGTGAACAAACCGGACAGCGCATCTCCACGCATTGTATTCGCCCACGTCTTGACGCCGGCGCGTCGGACGAATGTCCCCATCGACATTCAGATCGAGTGGTTCCTGCCTGAGGAGATTCGCGATATCAAAGTCGGCATTGGCTTTAATACGCAGGAAGGACAAAAGATCTTTGACTCCGTCCCGGAAGATTTCGGCTTCAAGACTCCGCACGAACGCGGAACCCACAAGGCGATCTTCAGGGTGTCAGGCAATACCCTGCGCGCGCGGAACTATGTCATCTCCATCGCACTCTGGAACGAGTCGACTAGCTTTGACCATATAGCGGACGCCCTCAGTTTCGCCGTCGAGGCCGCTCCGGTTGGCCGATACGCTCACCAATCCACCTCCGAAGCACTGGTGAATGTCCCTTGCCGATGGGACGAACTTCAGTAGCGCAATTGCTTTTGAGAAACTGCGCCAGACAGACAATGTCCAGAAGTAACAATTTAGGGGGTTGATCCCATGGTGGCAAGGTTCAAACGATCCGTTATTCGTATGCTGGACGAAATACTGAAGGGAGCAATGTCCCGAAAGGAGCTTCTCAACCGATATGGTGGCCGGACAATCCTCGGGCTGCTGGTGTCGGCGAATACATGGCGCCGGGAAAGAATCCGGGTGTCGGTTCGATGGAGACCTGAGGGGTACTGGTTAATTTCGTATCCGGACGCTTCGGTACCGTTGCCAGTGCTAGACGTGTCCCTCTACCGAGCCAAGGAGGAAGTCGCGTCCGATGCGTACTTCCATTGCTACCGGCCGCAAACGAGAGACGTAGTCGTGCACGTGGGCGCTGGCGCTGGCTGGGAAGCCAACCTCTTTTCGCGCCTCGTGGGTTGTGGCGGGCTTGTCTACCTCATCGAAGGCCACCCGAAGACGTATACGTGGCTCACCCGCCGTGTAGAGGCAAGCGGGCTTGCCAACGTCAGGCCGATAAATGTAGCTGTTAGCGACCACAGCGGTGTCCTGAGGATGTCTGACGTCGAGGATCATATGCTGAATCAGCTTTCGGTCGAGGGTGACATTGAAGTTCAAGCCAAGACGTTGAGCGAGATTTTTTCGGAATACGGAATTGATCACGTCGACCTACTGACAATGAATATTGAAGGGGCGGAACGCTCGGCGATCCGTGGGCTCGGTCCAGCTGCAGGTAAGGTCCGACGGTTGGCCGTCAGTTGCCATGATTTCCTTGCCGACCGCGGCGGAGACGATTGGACTCGCACTAAGGCCGAAGTACAGCGACTACTCGAGGAATACGGCTATGATGTGGCCCACCGCGAACCGGCGGACCAGCGGGACTGGACCCGGGACTATCTTTACGCGAGCCGCGCATGACGCGCCCGGTCTGCCGGAAGGGTGTCCACACCGGCGGGCCGAGTTCTCAAGTGACTGAATTATTACGAATGAGCCGTGGAATGTGGGAATGGTCAAGGCGGTGAGAATCCCGCGAATGAAGTGCCCGAATGGCCTAGCGAGGTAAAATATGGCAAGCATCCGAGTCGCACTGCTGGTCAGCGAGTTCTTTGACAACACGCTGAAGAAACAGGCTGGTTTTGGGGGTTATGGCATGTTGGCTAGGCACTATATTACGGAGCATTTGCCTGATGACGGCATTGAGATAGAAACCATATTGGGCTTCAATGATGAACCCGCGTTCCATGACGTTGTGCTGGACGCAGGCAAGAAGGTAACTTTGCTCCCGGCTTGGCGAAGAGGACGAGGCAATCGCTTTGCCCGATGGCTCAGCAGTTACCGGATCCTGCGACAGCGCCGCAACCTAACGCGGTATTTGAACGAGTTCGACGTTTTCCTCAGCATTGAGACGATGTCATCTACTTTGTCCCTATTTCGTCACATCCACAAAAGCAGGCTCATTCTCTATGTTCAGGATCCTCGCCCGCAGCCGGAGTGGGACGAGCTCGATACGGTGATCCACACGGACGATGGCTCCCCGCGGCCCAATTCCTCGGTTTGCGCCTTTTATCGCGGCCTTATTCGGGATGGACGGCTGGTCGTTATCTCCCAAGGGGTGGACCTAATACAGAAAGCGCGGGATCTGTATGCGCTGCCTACGGATTTGCCAGTCCGGCTGGTAAGAAATCCCGTGCTTGTGGACGAGGAGTTTGATTTGCATACTCAGCGCAAAGAAAACGCAGTTGTTTGGCTCGGACGATTGGATCCGGTAAAGAGGCCCTGGCTGGCCCTTGAGGTAGCTAAACGCCTGCAGGACGTTCAATTCTATTTTCTGGGGGCCGCCGACAGTAAGTGTAGCCAATACATCATTTATCCGTATCGGGAGTTGCCCAACGTACATTTATTGGGCCCCCAATCCGGAAGTATGAAATGGGATTTATTAAAGAGATGCAAGCTCCTCATAAATTCATCTATTCACGAGGGGATTCCCGTCTCCTTTCTGGAGGCCCTGGCGTATGGAACGTTGATTGTGGGTTGCCAGAATCCGGATTCCATTGCGGAACGTTTTGGGGCATACACGGGAAAAATACTTGGGGACGGCAGAGACCAGGCGGGTCTATTTGTGAAGGCAATTAAGAGCCTCCTTGATGACGAATCCCGTCGGCAAAGGCTGGCAAATGAGGCAAGAGCTTACGTTCTGGAGCATCACAACCTAGCGAACTGGATTCATGTGATGCGGAACATCATTCATGAGTCCACCGTAACCGATTCCAGATCTCTCCAAATGAGGCGGTTGCTTTCTTGAAAACTAGTTCTTCGACGTTTTCAGTGGAATTGGCCTGGGAGGTAGGACGAAATGATGGAAAACATGAAAAGCCGGAAAAATATTCCATCAATTGTTGGGGCTGGGCGGGAAATACCGTGGTACGGGAAATATATTGGTCCATTTCGTCCCAGACTTTCTTGGGAAACGACATCAATCAACGGTAGAATCCATTCTCAGCCGTAAAGAGTAGAGTTCCCTTGTAGCTTCTATTAATCGCGCAAGGAGTCATTGATAATGCTTATAATGGATACAACTTCTGAGGGCTCGGTTCGCAGGCAGTGTTACATTTGGTTTGCTGACAGCCCTTTTCGTCCTTCAGGATATGATACGGTGGTGTTTAAGGAGGCTAGTTTTGAGATTTCAAACGATCAATTCACTCCCCAGCCATTCCCTACACTGTTCTTCGACTTGAGATTGTCGGAAGAGGAATTGTGGAAACAGCTCCACAAGGGAAAGAAAAAAGACATTCGCCTTGCTCGAAACCGAGGCTGGTCTTTTCGTTGGGGAAGAAGTCCTGCAGATATTGAAAGGTTTCATGCTTTACAAACAGAGTTTGCAGCGTCTAAGGGGTATAAGCCTCCGTTTTCTCTTCCTGTCCTTAAACGAAATGCAGAACACTGCCTTTTCGTTTTTGGAGATAATAAGGACGGTAGGACAGTCTGCTGGATCTCTTTTGTTTTAGACAAGCCAATAGCAAGGGCTTTATTTACAGGTTCTGATCAACAATACGATAAGTCCGCTCGCGGCTATGGAACGACACTAATGACTTGGGAAATGATCCTCTACTTTAAGAAGCAAGGCTTTGAAATTTTTGATTACGGTGGCCTTAAACTAGATCCGACTTCTCCGACCCATTCAATAGACAAATTCAAACTGGCCTTTGGTGGCACACAGGTGACACGTTTTGACTATGTATGTCGTTATCCGCTGTCGCGGCCGAGGCGATATTGGCGCCAATTGGCCTTGCGGGCTAGGCGGTACGGGCTCATGGGATTTCGGATTGAGTAGTTTACCAGCACACATCACGCATGAGAAATAAGCAGCTTATCGCCATTTGCGACCAGCTACGCTTCTGGCTAGCTTCAACCTTGGATCGGCACAATAAGCCGAGAATCCTAATGCTGGCAGACAAGCGCGGTTGGGCCTTCGACCATAGTGCGCGGCAGATTTGTCGTCATCTGGGGGAAGAGTTCATCTGCGATATTCGGTATGTTCACGAGAAGCCCAGGCTTCGAACGGCCAAATACGATATGATTTACATTTTCTTTTGGGGCGAGGATTATCATCAGCAGTTTGGCTTCGACGCTGACCGAACGATAAAGGAGGTATCCAGCCACCGCTGGGAAGATGACCCGAAGTATGGGCCGTGTACGCCTGAGGAAATGGCGCGGCGCTATCTTGCAGGTTCAGGTAGTGTAGTGTGCACATCCAAACGTCTTGCCGAAATGATTCGACCTCATCACGACAGGATTTTTCATACGCCCAACGGCATAGACCCAGGGAGGTTCAAACGCATCAGTGAACGAAGCGGGCCGCTCACCATTGGCTGGGCTGGGAACATAATGGATAAAGTCAAAGGCGTACACGATATCCTTAAGCCAGCGTGCGAAGGACGATTCAGGCTACTGCTGGCACCAGGCGGGCTCTCGCATAAGGCCATGAATAAATTTTATAACGCTTTAGACGTGATTGCCGTGGCATCAAAGCATGAGGGCGAACCGTTGACCCTCCTGGAGGCTATGGCGGCCGGATGTTTTCCGGTCTGCATGGACGTTGGTATCGTGCCTGAATTGGTGCGGCACGGGGAGAATGGCCTGATAGTACGAGAACGTACTGTTGAGGCGTTTCGGGTCGGCTTTGAGTGGTGCGAGGCTCATCTGGACCAAGTAAGGAAAGTTGGTCCGGAGAATGTAGCATTGGTTCATAAGGAGCGGAGCTGGCGAGTTTGCACGCAATTCTTCAAGCGGGCCTTCCTGGAAACGTTGAACTTTGCGCGCCGTCCGCGATTTCGTAATGATGATGTGTCGGCTGACACGTGCATGGAACGATTTCGAGAGTTCTGCGCTATCTTTCGAAAATACCGCCTTGATCAGGTTCATGGAATTACGCTTCGAGGACGGACCAACAGCTATTTTGAGCATGAAGGCGACCCCGTGGAATATGAAGGCTTGCCAAACGTGGCAAAGCTGCCAAACAGCTTAATTCGAAAGCTTTCCGACGACGTCCGCTTTGAGGAACGCAGAGATTTAGTGAACTATCTGCGCGAGTCGCCGGATGAAATCGCTTTGCATGGTCTCTATCATACGGACTATGCAGCGATGTCAGGTGTGGAACAGCTTGAAGAAATGCGCAATGGACTGGACCTGTTGAAACAACTTCTTCCAAGAAAACGAATCCGCTATTTCATCGCTCCGTTCAATCGTACGAATCCTGAGACTTACCGTGTTGCTGGACAACTCGGGTTGAGAGTCCTTGCGGCGGAAGGCGTCCATCTCGAAGAGCGTTTGCACGACCTTCGCATAGAGCCGGAGACCTGGTATCGTTACCATCATCACAGGTTCTACCCTGAGAGCACATACCGGTACTCAGACCTTTCATTAGAGCTACTCGATAAGGCACTCTCAAAGAAATGTGAAACGCTGGCAGAAGATTTGCCGATGCGGCGAACCAAAGGCTAATGATGCGGATAGCGTTTTTAACACCAGAGTTTGTTACCGATTACCAGGACAGCGGCGGCTTGGGCAATTACCTGAACCGAATGAGCAAGCTGCTACTTCAGAAGGGGCATGAACCTGAAATTTTTGTTTCCAGTCGTCTGGAGCCTCGCTTACTGACGCATGATGGCATTCGAGTGGAAAGGATCCCGCCGTCAACCAGGGGACTACCGACACGGATCTTAAGACGAATTTGTACATTCGCCAGGTTAGAATATCCATTCAAAGTATTCCTACGCGCGCATAGGCTGGCAGCGGCGATGGAACGGAGACATCGGGAAGCTCCCTTCGATGTCGTACAAAGCGCGGATTATCATGCCGTTGGCCTGCGGGTGCGCCGTTTGAAGGGGCGTGTTCATCTAGTTCGGTGCAGCAGTGCAGGAGACTTGTATAACAAGATCGATGGCCTCAACTCGAAGAGCGAGCGATGGCGGGAAAGATTAGAGCGTTTGGCAATAAGACGAGCGGACAAGGCTTATGCGCCGAGCCAGTTCGTGGCTAAATACTTCCAACACCAGCATGGAATTCCAGTTGAGGTTGTGCGGCCCCCTGCAGACTTAGAGGTTGCGCCTTCTATAGATCGCCCCTGTGGATTGCCGGAGCGATATTTTGTTCATTTCGGTAAGTTGAGCAGACGAAAGGGAACATGTTGGTTGGGCGAGTCGCTCAAGCTAGCTTTTGAAGAGGAACCGGCTTTGCGGATGGTCTGGGTGGGAAAGGGTAATTTCAGGGAGCTTAGTATGCTGTTGGCTGGCTTGGGCCAGCACCGCTCAAAGGTCCAGGCTTTGTATCCATTGACGAAGCCGGAGCTCTATGGTGTTCTCCAGCGCGCGGATGCGGCAGTACTGCCATCGCTTGTCGATAACCTGCCAAACACAGTAATTGAATGTTTGATGATGGGAATTCCAGTCATCGGCACGCGTGGCGCCAGCATTGACGAACTTGTCCAACAGGACGTAACGGGCGAACTCGTGGCCCCTGGGGATGTGGAAGGTCTGGCTGCTGCAATGGTGCGAGTCTGGAAAGGTCAGAGCAAGGTTCAAAAGGGCTTCTCATGGCTGGGCGGGGTGGCGGAAGAGATGCGTCCCGATGTTGCCGTTGAGAACCTGCTGCAATTAGCGCAGAGATGTCACAAGGAAGGGAAGTTTCCGTGGACAACAAGTTCAACATAGTGATTCCTGCCTACAACTGCTCGAGTTGGCTTCGAAAGAACCTGAGCATGATCGAAAGGCAAACGTACAGCAACTATGATGTGTGTGTTGTGGACGATGCTTCAACCGACACCGAGCAAAAGGGAATCATCAGAGAGTTTTGCGAGCGATGTGGCTGGAAAGCCATTTTCAATGAAGAAAGAAAGGGGGCGTTATTCAATATTGTTGAGGGTATTGAGGCGCTGCAATGTGTGGACAATGACATCATCGTTCAGATAGATGGCGACGATTGGCTGTTCGATCGACGTGTGCTGAGTTTGCTGAACCTTTACTATCTTAAAGAAGACATTTACCTTACCTACGGGCAATACTATTCAATTTCCCACCGAAAGAGAGGGATCTGCTCACCCATAGCCAAGGAGGATATTGACAAGAAGCGGTATCGGCAAATGCCCTGGCAATTTTCTGCTCTTCGGACTTTTAGATACTTCCTCTGGCGCCAGATCAGAGACGAGGATCTGAGAGACGAGAGTGGAGAGCCCTTCAGGGTCACATGGGACGAGGCGCTGATGTTTCCGATGCTTGAGATGGCAGGTCATCATATCAGATTCATTCCTGACATTCTATATACGTATAATGATCTTAATCCTATTTGCGATAGGCGAGTCCGCCGTGAGGAACAGCTACGATGCGGACGGATTATACGAAGCCGAAGACCTTATCAGCCACTCGTCGAAGGAGATCCGGAGAGATTCCCGCTGGGCCTCGCGGCAAAGGTGAGGTTTGCCTTGATTCGTGCAACTATACGCCTAAGAAGTTGGCGTGTTCGTAACAGGCGCAGTACCATTCGGCAAATGATTAACGGTGTAATCGAGAGAATGGCGTGGCTCAAGTAGAGAGGACCATAGAGACTCGCGAGGGACTTTCTATGAGCGCGGAATTCGAGCGCGGATTGGTATCGGTGATTGTGCCGACGTTTAATCGGCAGGGCTTCTTGACGGAAGCTATGGACTCTGTATGGGCGCAGACGTACCGGCCCGTAGAATTGCTGATTATTGACGACGGCTCGACTGACAATACGCGCCTGGATGTGAAGGAATGGGGCCGCAGGCACGCTTGGGACAAAGGATTTCGCTTGCACACTTTCTGGCAGAAACACGCTGGCGCTCCCTCCGCCCGAAACCTTGGCCTTAGCGAGTCACAGGGCGAATATATCCAATTCCTCGATTCTGACGACTTCTTGCATCAGGAAAGACTGGCGCGAATTGTGCGTACGTTTGAAGAGACAGAATGTGATTTTGTCTATACCGGGTTTGATAGCGTCTGCGCCAGATGCGGAAGGACCATGCAACGACGTATTCCTGAGGCGGATGGAGATCCCCTCGAAATGTTTTGCCAAGGGAAGCTATATCTGAATACTCTACTGACCTGCTGGCGCCGGACGTTGCTCATGAAGATTGGCTCTTGGGATGAGCAGCTAGCTGTCAATCAGGATCATGATTATGTTATTCGAGCACTGCTGACGTCACGGCGTGGTATGGCCATCCAGGATAGTCTTGCTAGCGCGCGCCGTGGCGGCAGCACGAGAATAAGTGATAGGGTGGAGACGCGTGGAGGCTATGAATGTCGGTTGTGCTGCGAGACAAGACTACGTAATGGAATTGAGTCAAGCGACCTGTCGCTTGCGGCAAAGAAGGCTCTTGCCATACGGTGGTACAGCGCAGGAATTAATGCGTATCCCAATTACTCCGATATAGGGCGGCGATTTGGAGAGTTGGCTGAGAGCCTTGGCTGCAGTGCTCGCGGCATTATTGGGTTTCGTTTACGAAGTATCTGGCGTGCTGGTAGATACGTGTGTGCTGCTTATCTTCTTATGGTTCGTATGAAGTACTTTCTTTGGCCCACGCCCGGCAAGGGAACTCACAGATGTACATGGAGTCAGAAAACATGCAAGTGATAGCTGATCATTCATCTATAGACGGAACGGCTCAGCATTCCTCTACGATTCTACGCGTCACAGTCGGTTGGCTCAGCCTTCTGGCCTTGCCGGTACTGGGCTTCTTTTTCGTTCTGCTGCTAACACCTCATGGGATTGGGGTCTCACCCGATTCCGTTACTTACATTGAGGGCGCGAGAAACCTTCTCCGCGGCTTCGGATATGTATCGAGCCTGCCTCATGGCCAGGTGAAGCCGATAACCGACTGGCCACCCCTGTTCTCATCTTCCTTGGCCTTAATCGGGCTTTCAGGAGTTGATCCATGGATTGCAGCACGGTGGCTCAATTCGTTTCTCTTGGCAGTCAATATCTTCCTGACGGGCCACCTTGCAAAGCGGTATTCCAACGGCTCCTTGACTGCCGCCCTCCTCGCTGGGATTCTCCTCCTTGTATCGTACGATTTTCTGAATGTGCATAGAATGGCTTGGTCGGAACCGCTCTTTATTTCGCTGACCCTGTTAGGATTTACATTCATCCTGAAATATCTTGAAATTCCCAAGTCTTGGCTTCTTCTAACCTCCGCCTTATTCATGTCATTGGCATTCCTTACCCGATACTTTGCGGCTCCGCTTATTGGCGCTACTGCTCTCAGTATTCTCTTCTTAAAGAAAGGCACTGCTAGGACGAGACTTCGCGACTCAGCATGTTTTACGCTGTTGGCGGTAGTACCAATGTTATGCTGGTGTGTTAGAAATAGGATAGTCTCAGGGCAGATTGCTGGCCTGCTACCAGGCTACATAGGTCTCCCGCATTCCTTGTTGGAGGGCCTTCTTGCCAGTTGCACGCGTTGGTTCTTCTACATCCCTGGCGGCAGGCTACCTGTAGTCTTGGCTGGATTTGTAAGAACGTTGCCGTTTTTGTTGTTCTTGTATGCACTATTATTGCTGGTGCCAAGAATAAGGAGGAACGCGGCTTCGAAGTCATTCATTATTTTCATCGTTCTTCAAAGCTTCTGCTACGTCATATTCTATGTCTTCGTTTGTGTGTTCATATCCAATGGTTGTGTTTCTAGTGTCAGGCGTTATATGACACCCTTACATCCCCTGGCTGTCGTGGTTTTCGTGCTTGTTATAGTTGAACACCTGAGACTGTTCCAACGGCGCCGGTTGCTGATGTCTTTGGGGCCTCTATTGTGTATTGTGGTGATTGGCATGAACATTAGACTTAGTTCTAATAAGGGCTTGCTGGCGCGTAGATCTAACGGCAGGGGATATGCGAGCAGAGCGTTCCGTGAGTCGCCAACGATTAAGGCAGTAGCGAGTCTGCCGGATGGCGCATTTATCGCGTCAAACAATCCCAACGCAATTCTCTTTTTTACACGCAGGGGCGTAGCATATTTTCCACACATCTACGATCCTCATCGGAATAACATGCCTCGGGATGATTACGATGCACAAATAGAATTGCTTCGGCGGCAATGCACAAACGGAAACTGTTTCTTCGTAGTTTTTGACGAATCAACAAAGAGTAGAACGTATCTGGCTGCTCCAGAACAGCTTATAAAGGATCTAAGTCTGGCAAAGGTGCTGGAATGCAAAGACGGCAGTATATACAAGCCTCGGCAATAAACACGCATAGCGCGGAAACCAGTAAAAGAGAGGAGAGACAGATGGCATCGCCTGATTTATCAATTGTGATTCCTGCTTACAATGAACAAGCGGTCATTGGTGATGTGATTGCCGGACTAAAGGAAGAGTTGAAGAACAAAAATTATGAGATTATTGTCGTTGATGACGGTTCAACTGACAAAACATTCGAAATTGCCACGGGATTGGGAGTAAAAGTTATACGACATGAATTCAATAAAGGATACGGAGCATCACTGAAAACAGGAACTAGGGAGTCATCAGGCGAAATAGTTCTTTTTCTTGACGGTGATGGACAGCATAATCCCAAGGATGTTAGGCCCTTATTAAAACATTTCCCAGAGTACGACATGGTAGTGGGAGCAAGAACCAAAAGCTCTAGCTACAAACCTTTGTTGCGACGTCCCGGCAAAAGAATCTTAAGCATGTTTGCAAACTTTCTCGCTGGCACTAAGATTCCAGATTTGAATTCTGGGCTTAGGGCTTTCAAGAAAGATATTCTGTTAAAGTACATACATTTACTGCCATCCGGTTTTTCCTTTTCTACTACGAGCACTTTTGCTTTCATGAAATCCAACAGGCGTGTCAAATATGTGCCAATAGCAACTAGAAAGAGGGTTGGAAAGAGTTCCGTCAAGCAGTTTCGACATGGATTCCAGACAATAATGCTCATGCTTCGTCTCATTGTTCTGTTTGAGCCGTTAAAGGTCTTTTTGCCCACGAGTTTCTTGCTATTTATTCTTGGCGGTGCATCAATAGTACACAATATAATCATAGATCCTCAAGGCATTGCTGATGTTACCGTTTTCTTATTAATCTCGTCATTGCTGATTTTCTTCTTTGGCCTACTTACAGACCAAGTATCCGCTATGAGAAGAGAAAAACACGAATAATCCTAATTGTTCGAGATAGAAGAGAATATATATTTTTAAAGATTTTTTGACAATACTGTATTCATGAAAAACAAACTGACTATTTTTGAATGAGCTGATGGACGATATTCTGAACCTATATCCCGGCATAGTATGTCCCGCCTGTAAGATTTCAGCTCTTGAGCTAAGTAATGAATTGGTCCTGTGTAAAGCATGTGGGACGAACTACGAGTTACTAGATAGGGAATGCCCAATTTTGATTCCTCCAAATGCAAAAGTATCTCACGAAGAAATTAAGATTCAAGACAAGGCAGCAGTTAACTATGAGAACCTTCGATACCATAAGTCTTGGGCTCGTGCATATCATGAGTGGTGGACTCGTTTGATGATTTCACAGGTAGATGTTTCGGGCCGAATCCTAGATAATGGTTGTGGGACAGGGGCACTGTTTGAACATTTGCCAAATGCTGACATCATTGGCTTAGACCTGTCGAGTGAAATGATTAGGTTGGCTAGAACCAGAAGTAAGCGGGTCCTAATCTCCGATAGCCAACGAATTCCTTTTGCGGATGAAAGTTTCGATACAATTTTTGCAAGAAGCCTTCTCCACCATTTGAATGACTACCATACAGGGATTCAGGAAATGGCTCGTGTATTATGCAAGGGTGGCGAGGTTGTCTCCGTAGATACCAATAAATCCGTTCTTTCGATACTCCCACGAAGACTTTTAAACAAAGATGGTCATTTCTCGAATGAACACAAAAATTTCCATCGGCAAGAACTCATAAAGGCATTTTCACAACAGCTTGATGTGCAATATGTGGGTTTCTTTGGATATGTTGCTTATCCAATTCTTGGTTTCCCTGATATTATAAATATATTCCGCTTTTTCCCTCTCAAAACAACGAGTTACAATGTTCTAATGAAAATCGATTGTCTATTGGCACGCATTCCTTGGATCAATAGTCTGGGATGGGCATTATTGATAAAAGCGAAAAAGAATCACAGTAAGAACTAAAACAAATGAACAGAAGTTAATCTTTAATGAGATAAGACTGGGAGCTACTTTCTAACCTTCCAGTTGAGAGCATGCTGAAAGTTGGTAGCTGAAAAGGCATTCTTCTGTACCGATTCAAGAGTATTTGGTTGAGGAAAATGTCTTTGCACAAGATATAGACATGATAGAAATTGAGACAAGTAATGAAATCCTGGTATAAATATTTGGTTTATCTATCATTAGTGTTTCTGGCGTTCGCATTGTATAAAGCTGATTACCTCAAAGTGCCTCAAATTTTTTCTTACTCTGTTCTTATAACATCATTCATATTTCTTTTTGGCGGTTTTCTCAGCGACGCGATTTCTTGGAAACGGATTGTCAAAGAATCAGATTATGATGTTGCCTTAAGTGATTGCCTTGCAGGAATGGGGCTATCTGTATTCGGCAAATATATCCCGGGCAAAATCTGGACGATTGTGGGTAGGGCAGCCTATATTGCAGAGAAGAATCACTACCCACTCGGCAGACTATCTGCGATATCCCTGAACGCGCAATTTATCGCGCTTTGGCTTGGATTAATTTTGGGGGCGATTGGGCTTTTTGTTCTTGGGGGGCTTTATATCTGGGGTTGGTTGATCCTGTTCCTCTGGTTGGGTTTAACAGTTGTCATATTTAGTGAACTGGCTCATGGTAGCGCAGAACGTCTTGTTAGAATTGTATTGCGTAAAGACATAAAGATTCCGAGGCTTACCATCAAATCGACGGTTTCAGTTATGCCATGGTTTCTTATGTTATGGGCGATGTGGTCAACCGGATTCTACATGCTTGTCGTAAGCCTTACAGAAACTGATATTGCATGGAATGTTGGATTTGCTTTTCCCTTAGCAGCAACTTTGGGTGTCATGACGTTTATTGCGCCCGGGGGGCTTGGTGTCCGAGAAGGAGTGATGGTAGGTTATCTCACCTTGGCAGGCATCCCTCTTGCAGAAGCAACTACCATCTCAGTTGCCTCCAGATTGTGGTTTTTGGTTGGCGAACTGTTCATTTTCGCCGTGGGTTGGGTGGCAGATAAGAGGTCACATAGCAGTTAGATTTTCACTTATCGCCCACTGTTTTGGGTACCTGTGAAGCGCGCTCTCTGGCCCATGCCAGGTAAGGTGACGCATAACTGTCAGAATATAGAAGAGGGTAGGAAAAATAGCTCAAAGTCCCAATGAATCCCATGAATGAGCAAGTTCCGGTTCTGTTAGTTATATTCAATCGGCCCGAAAAGACACATCGTGTCGTCGAGGCATTACGACTGGTCAAACCCGTCCAACTGTTCGTGGGGGCCGACGGCCCCCGGCCCGGCCACCCTGAGGACATGGAGAAATGCCGCCTGGCCCGGCAAGCCGCCACAGATATTGATTGGCATTGTGACGTGAAGACGAGATTCCTTGATGAGAATCTTGGATGTGGTCCCGCTGTGTCTTCGGGAATCAGTTGGTTCTTTGAGCAAGTCGAGTACGGCGTCATCCTTGAAGACGACTGCGTTCCCCACCCGCATTTCTTCCCTTTTTGCGGCGAACTCTTCGAACGCTATGCCGACGACAAGCGGATCATGGGCATAAATGGTTTAGCCCCATATCCGGCAAGGGAACATCCATACGACTACCATTTCAGTCAAAGATTCCGCTGTTGGGGGTGGGGAACATGGCGCCGTGCCTGGAACCATTTTTCTTATGATATAGACATGATCGACAAGGCTGAGTTTCTTGAGATGGTCAGGACATACTACCCGTTTAGTTTTCATCGTCAACCCAGGCTTAGGAGATTCGAAAGGGTCATAAATGGCGACCTTAAAACATGGGCGTTTCGATATGAAGTCGCTCGCTATGCTCAGAATGGGCTGATAATCGCTCCCGAGAAGAACCTTATCACGAACATCGGTTTTGATAGTAGTGCGACTCATACAAAAAACGAAAATACAGTGTTTGCCAATCTCGAAGTCCACCCCCTTGAATTTCCCTTGCGTCATCCGCCGTTTGTCTATGCCGATGGCCGGCCGGAGCGTAGTCTGGAAAGAGCGCTTTATCGCAGTTTTTCCTTCAAGAGTCGTTGTGGACAACGGCTGCGCCACGCTTTGGGGATGGTTAAGGATTTTATCGAGACCATGTCCCCTATTCGAGATTCACGATGACTGAAAACACTCTACAAATATTTGAGACCGTGGATTCCTCAATATACCGTAAAGCGACGCAATGTCCAAGAGATGCAGTGAGAGAAGTTCATGACGATTCCGCATCGGTCTGGGAGCCGTTGTTGCTGTCGTTATTCTTTCTGGCAGCCGCCCATCTCTGTATCAAAGCGTTCTTTCCCAATCCGGTCTTCTGGCTCTTCGGCGGTGGAGCCATTGTAGTTGCCGGCGCCCTGTGGTGCATCGTCCGCAAAGATGATTTTGGATTTCTTCTGGTCGTATTTACGTGCGCGCATTTTGCGTTCGCTAGCAACCAGGGCGGTCTGTGGTCGTATGTTCTCTGCGCTGTACTCCTTACAAGGATGTTGTTGAAAAACAATCCAGCGATAAGACTGTCCTCTGTTCCACGAGTAACAAGCGCACTTCTGTTTCTCTTTTTGGCGTTCCAACTTCTTGGAACCGCCCTCAATCCCTACTCCCTGACATCGAATATCCAAGCTACGGTCGTGGCCTTCTCGCATGTGCTTGTTTTTTACTACTGCGCCTCTCAGCAAATGACCGCGTCGAGAGTGAAGCGCCTTCTATCGATATGGTTTGTCATCGTGTGTTGGGTGTTCGTGATGGCCCTGAACCAGAGATATCAATGGGTAATCACCTCAAGTCCGCTGCTGCCGCAGAGAGAGTTCTTGAGTGATACGTTTGCCACAACGCCCGCCGCATCCTTCGGCACCAGCGAGTTGTGTGCTGAGTATTTCTGCATTGTTTTTGTCCTGTCCCTGGTCATTATCAGCCACCTGAAAGAACTGTCCATCTTGCAGATCAGATCGATCTTTCCTTTGCTCATGATTTGCCTTTCCCTTGCCGGAGTCCTTATGGGTGGCTCGCGCGCCTCCGTCCTCCTGGTGGTAACCGCATCAGCTTTTCTATTGTTTAACACCATTGTTGCCTCGTCCCAAAGGATCCGGCGGCTCTTCATATATTCTACGATTTTCCTTTTTGGCGGCTTCTTCGTACTGATGTTCGGAAAGTTCTTCTTCCTTGGTAGCATGATTAGGGATTTTGAAAAACTCGATCTGCCAGAGATCAATTTGAAAACCATCATCAGTGGTGAGGGGATCAACCGCGGAACGGTGTTCGATATTGCCCATCAACGACTAGGCGAGAAATCCTTTTGGACGGGGTATGGCTATAACCTGCCAGCAAACAATCGGCGTAGTATGGGATTTGAAGAAAGAGGTTTCGCCGATTTTCACAGTCTATACCTGAGCCTTCCTATCTTCTATGGATGGATAGGCGCAACAGCGTATGTCCTTTTACTATTACATGCCGGTCTACGTATTTACATGTGCTACGTGAGAGCAAGAAAGCTCAACTACTTCCTGGCACCCATTGCGCTTGGATTCGCCATCGCATGGGGCGTTTTTCTTATGGATCAGTATAAAATAGGCGCAACCCGCCAGCCATGTTATTTTCTTCTAACTTGGTTCTTACTTGGGTTGACGCACTCAGTGGCAAATTCGATATGCGACCAACCCGCCAACGGGGTGAGCACGTCTTGGTGCGCACCCAATCCTGAGTTTCATTGGAGAAAAGAGCTCTAATGCGAATACTCCATTTCCAAAACAATACGCTGAGCTTTGATCAACTCAGATCGGGCGGGCAGGAGATGAATACCGGCGGTGGATGGATGGCGGCGATCCTGGGGCAAATGCTGAAAGAAACCAACTTCAAGTTTGCTTGTGCGGCGTTTGGCAGAACCAAGATGGTCCACACTTCCCGTGATGACCGTATCGATTGTTTCATTATTCCGAAAGGAAGGCATGATAGCGGATCCCCATTGGAGCGCAGCCTGCGAATGTGCCGCGATCTGGTCAATGAATGGAAGCCGGATATGATTCACATCAACGGGACGGAAGGTGCTTATGGCCTTCTGACGGCGCGCGGCATGATCAAGTGCCCAGCCGTGATCAGCCTGCAGGGGCTACTTGGGCCATGCTCGGAATGGTATCACTACTTCGGAAACAGCAATCTGATGGATATAGTCAGAATGCATCGATGGCTGGAGATTCCCGCAATGCGCGGCCACTGCTGGGCATACTGGAACATCCGAAAGAGAGCAAAGAGAGAGAGGGAGATTATCCGAGGCAACCGGTTCTTTATGGGACGGACTACGTGGGATTGTGCATACCTTCGCGCGATGAATCCCTCGGCAGCCTATTATCAGGAGGAACGGATGTTACGCGAGGCATTCTGGCACAAACGCTGGTGCCTCGATGAATCGCGGCGGCATCGGATCATCTTCACCAACGTGGGTCATCCGAGGAAGGGAACGGAGATCCTGCTCGATGCCGTCAAGCTACTAAGGCATGATTATCCCGGTGTCCAGGCGGCCTTCGCTGGCACCATCAGCCGGAGGAGTGGTTATGGAAGGTATATTCGCCGGCGGATCAACGAACTGGGTTATGCAGCAATCGAACTCGGGCCGTTGAACGCCGGGCAAATGGCGGATGAACTGGCAAAATCACACGTCTTCGTTTCTCCTTCCTATGTCGACAACAGTCCAAACGCCGTATGCGAAGCTCAATTGGTGGGCATGCCAATTGTCTCGACCTATACAGGGGGAGTGCCAAGTTTAATTGAGGATGGGGTTACTGGTTTGTTTTTCCCGACGGGCGATGCACCAATGCTTGCAGCCAGGCTCCGAGAGGTCTTTGAAGACGACGGTCTTGCCGTTCGATTGGGCAGACAAGGACACAATGTTGCCTGCAAACGTCACAATCCCGATTCGATTGTTCAGCAGGTGCTGAAGATATATGAGGATGTGCTGAGCAAAACAGGCGGTCGTGCGCATTGATAGAAAAAAACTTACAACTATGCCAGCCTCAGTCTCGTTCTTGTCGGTATGGCGACCTGCCTTATTACGGTTGCCCTCGATATAATGAGGAAATCGTTGCCTCTTAGTGACAAGGCCTATCGTGTCGTCTTCCAATAGCGGGACATAGTCAGGGCTGAATCTGACGTTAGTCTGTATACAAGTATATTTTTTGAAAGTCAATATTAATGATAGCACAACAAATGGAAAATCATGTCAATCGGTGTAAACGCTGTATTCTGCCCCAAAATTATCCAGGTGTTTCGTTCAAGGAAGACGGTGTTTGTGAGCTTTGCCACGTATACAAAGAAGAGAACTACCTTGGTTGGCAAGCACTCAAGAACACGATACGGTCATTTTTGGAGAACAAGGATAATATCAATAAAGACTATGACTGTGTGCTTGGTCTGAGCGGAGGGAGAGATAGTGTATATTTGCTTTATTATCTTGTAAGAGTAATGCGATTACGTGTTCTTGCTTACTCTGCCGACAATGGTTTTGTTCCAGAGGAGACCAAGCGCAGTTTGAAAAGGACAACAGAAACGCTGGATGTTGACCTGCTGGTGGAAAGCCATGATTATCAGAAAAAGTGCTTGAAACATCATGTCTTGTCATGGATGAAGAGACCCTCGGCTGCACTTATCACCATGATATGCACAGGCTGCAGGCTTGGGATATACAAGGGGATTTATAAAGCTGCCATTGCCAATAAAATACCGATAGTTATTGTTGGTGGGACTCCGTTCGAAGGGGCCGCGTACAAAACAAACCTGATTAAGGTCAATCCATATAGCCGCAGTGTTGGTTCACTTTTAACCGGATATCTTCATCAAGTTGCAAAGAATCCTCGATGGGTCATGCGACCTTCCTGTCTCACTATACAAATAGAGGAATTTTATTATCACCTCAAGCGACGAAGAATATTAAAGAAGCAAGGAATTCTTTACCTTGCTCCTTTTTATAAATACTTATACTGGAAGGAAAAAGACGTAATTGAAACCATAACAACAAAACTGGGCTGGAATAGTTGTGCGCACGCCGGTTCAACATGGAAAAGAGACTGTGCAGTTGCTCCTCTGAAAAGCTACATGTATAGAAGTATCCTTGGATTTGATGACAAGGACGACCATTTTAGTTGGCTTGTCAGGGACGGCCAGATCAGCCGGGAAGAGGCATTGAACAGGATTCGAATCGAACGGAACATTCCCAAGGAAGCTATAGAGAACATTATAATGAAACTGGGTATTGATTACTCAGATTTTGAGAAAGCCCTGAAAAGGGCAGTTCGAGTATGATGGTAACAAATCATCAGATAATTCCGATTCAGTTAGTCACTTGAGGTAATTAAACTTAATCTTTTAACAACGTATTCCTCTCCATATAATAAAAGTTAACAATATACGTCTTTAGCGGCACTTAGACAGGACAGAATACCATGCAAAGGGAATAGCGGAAATGAGACGAATCAATCGCGACAGTTTGCCCCACATAGTGGCTTGCCTTGGCCGAATGGCCTTTATGCGATGGTACACGTTTTGGGTCAGGATTGCGGCAGGATGGTGGGGAGTACGTCTCGGCGATCGACTGCGCCTGAGAGAATTCAAGAACTGTTGGCGCAAGAAAACTACAACCAGAAATCTGCAGTTCCAATGGATTAGAAATGGAAGCCATGAAATGCCATTTGTTGGAGCTGGTTATTAAGCAACCCTTGGCAGTATGCAGGAATGTGCTGTCAAAACATAAAACATGGATACTTATTGAGGAACAGGAGAAGTTATGATTGTATTGGGAATACATTGTGGTCATGATTCAAGTTGTGCCGTTATTAAAAATGGTCAAGTTATTGCTGATGCCCAAGAGGAACGGTTTAATCGTCTCAAGCATAGTGCAAATGTGCCAACAAAAGCACTGGCTTACTGTATGAAGACATCGGGCGTACGTGATATTAATGAATTTGATTTAATTGGTTGTGGATGGAAGAGGACGCCCGCCCAGTTGGAAGTCCTGCTAGGAATTCCGCCTGCGTTGAACACGCGAAGAATTGCCAAACAACTACTCGACTATGCCGGCATTCAAGTGGGTAGTTCCGGTCAGAAACCGCCGATCTATATTCCCGATTATACCATCAAGGATCCAAGCAGATTTCACAACGTGGAACATCATAGGGCTCACGCTGCGTCGGCTCACTATACGCGCCGCACGCCGGAGAGGTTCTTGGTCTTTACGATCGATGGGGCCGGGGATCAAGTTTCCACTGCCGTGTGGGAAGCAAAAGGCAATAGCATTAAACCTCTCCAAAAGCTTTATAAGGAGGCATCGATCGGATGGGCATATAGTGTGGTGACAGAGGGGCTTCATTGGTGGCACGGAGATGGGGAAGGGAAAACTATGGGTTTGGCGCCTTATGGCGACTCGAATGAATGTCGAGGAATTTTGGACCATCTGTTTCCGGATATAGATGGGACCAATATCAAAAGGCCCAGTAATCTCGGTAAACACTACTACTGGAGCGAAAGCGGGGCCACGCAGTTCCACTTTGAAATTGCCAAGGATGTTGAGAAGTTATGTGAGAAGTACGGCCGGGAAAACATAGCAGCCGAGGCTCAGCGTAAGCTTGAAGAATGCGTGATGAATTATGTCTTCGGCTGGGTACGGAAAACAGGAATTCGCCGGACGGCATATGCTGGAGGTGTTTTCCTGAACGTCAAGCTGAATCAGCGAATCTGGAACGCGCGGAATGGCCTAATTGAGGAACAGCACATATTCCCAAACTGTGGCGATGGTGGAGTAGCGATGGGAGTCGCATTGGAGTTATACTATCGCCACCATCAATTCAAAGGTATGCAATTGAATACGCTGTATTGGGGGCCCGAATGGTCAAATGAAGACATAAAGAAGCTACTTGAGAGTAGAGGTTTAAGGTATACATACACGGAGGATCCGGTACGGGATGGGGCCAAACTACTTGCCGAGGGCAAAATCGTCGGTTGGTTCCAGGGACGTATGGAAAGTGGCCCTCGCGCATTGGGCAACCGTTCGATCTTAATGAGTCCCCATAGGTCGGAAAACAAGGATATTATCAACGCAAGAGTCAAGTACCGGGAGGCCTTCAGGCCGTTTTGTCCTTCGATACTGTACGAGAAACGCCACAAGTATCTTCAGGATTCAAGAGACGAGTTCTTTATGGTCACATCATTCGACGTTCAGCCGGATGAGCGAGACAAAATACCCGCGGTTGTTCACGTAGACGGTACGGTGCGACCTCAACTAGTGACGCGGGAAGCGAACGAACGGTATTGGCGTCTTATTGATCAATTTGGGAAAAACACGGGAGTATACGCTGTGTTGAATACTTCCATGAACATAAAAGGAGAACCAATCGTCAACTCGCCGAGTGATGCAATTCGGTGTTTCTATGATACTGGTATTGACTCGCTCATTATCGAGAATTTCATCCTTTACAAGTAGGAGGATCAGTGGGCTGGGAGCCAATGTTACGGTCTTGAAGGGCGTGACGATTGGCAGGGGCACGTTGGTAGGAGCGAACAGTCTGGTCACGAAATCACTGCCGGCTGGAGTGATCGCTGTAGGTAGTTCGGCAAGAGTCTTACGGAAGATAGATGGATCGGATATCCAATAGTCGTCGGTTTGGTCAGAAGATTAGCCTCAAATAGTTTTTGAGATTAACGCTATATGAATGAAAAGAGTATGAATCTTATCTTCCTTGGCGAATTTGCCTACCCACAGGGCATGGCTGGGACGAAGCGCATCCAGCACGCCGTGGACGGCATCAGACATGTCCCGGATGTTTCGATCCGCGTAATTGTTCTGCGCCAATCAAGCAAAGTAAACGTCCTGAATGGGTGCCATGAAGGCATTCCATATGAAACCGTGATGGGGGATCTGCTTCGTTCCAGGATGGCGCTCTTGTTTCCGCTGTTCTATCTCAAGGCAAGGTGTGCCCTAAAACGGGCTTTTCGTTCGGATTACGATAACATCATCTACAATTACGGTCCTCCCAACCTGCTCAACGTAGGGATATTGGCTTATGCGCAGCGTCTTGGTTATAAAATCGTGTTTGACATAGTTGAAGATTACGATACTGCAATGAACGTATCCAGCTCGCTTTCTCATCGGGTACAAATGACTGGGATTAATTATCTGAGCCATCGTGTCAAACATCTGGCTTCCGGCATTATCGTTATCAGTTCTCATCTCCAGAAAAAATACGAGGATCTGTTTGCGGGTGAAGTCCCATTACACTACCGTCCGATTTCCGTTGATTTTGACCGCTATCCCTCCAGCCCCGCGTGTTTCGGCGATCCGGCGACGCTCTTCTACGGAGGAGGCTTCGGGCTTTCAAAAGGCGTTGCTGAGCTCATCAAGGCATTCGATATTCTGGTGGACAAAGGAGCAAACCTACGACTGGTATTGACCGGTCCGGATCATGAAAAGCATTTACCTCAATTATTATCCATCTGTAAAAATGAGACGTCAAAGAAATCTATCGAGTATCGCGGATACCTTGACGATGAAGAATATTATCGCACTTTGTGTCAAGCCGACATTCCTTGCATCCCACGGACGGGTCTTGAATATGCACAAAGCGGCTTCCCGTTTAAACTTGGTGAGTACTTGGCGACGGGCAAGCCCGTTGTGGTATCGGACGTTCCCGACATCGGTCGACTCTTGAGAAACCGTTGTCACGTAGTGATTGTCACACCTGGGTCGGTAGAGAGTCTGGTCGATGGTATAAGCTATCTTCTCTCTCATCCTGATGAAGCATCGGCAATCGGGTCGAGGGGACGGCTTGCCGCTCGTGAATTTTTCGACTACAAGACCCAGGCATTGCATCTCCATTCCTTCTTTCAAAATCTTGTAGATTAGATGTACGTCGGATAAACACATTTATGAGAATCAGAATTGCTGAAAACATCGATGATCCTTTCTTGAGATCCGAATGGGAGCGACTGGAACAGGAAGGCGATGTCTTTCCCCAGAACACCTATCATTGGTGTTCGACGTGGTGGAAATACTTGCGCGGAAAACGTAAGTTGCATATCGTGATGGCACTGGATGACGAAGGCAAAGCGCTCGGAATAGCGCCTTTGTGTATCGAGCGGCATTTTGGTGTTCGCATCCTCCGTTCGTTTCCCATACATTTTGGGGATTTCTACACGTTTATCACTGCAAACAACAAAGATTCAAAGAGGGCCATCGGCCGGATCGTCGAATACATGAATTCGGACACGCAGTGGCGATGGAGTCGCTTGGAGCAAGTTAGCGAGAGCAGCACCATTTATGATGTTCTTCGGAGTCGCCAATATTTTCCGAAAAAGATGACCGGTTGTATCCTCTTGGATTTTGAAGGAATAAACTGGGAGCAATTCGTGACAAGACTTAAGGCAAGTTCCAGAAAGAATGTACGACGGCGGCTACGCAAAATGAATCGTGAATGCGAAGTAGAGTTCGAGTGTTTAAAGGATCAAGAGCGATTCGATCGGTTGTTCCAGGAGATGATCGACATGTATACGGACCGACTGAAATACCTGAAACCAGTAAGATCTGAAAAGGAGATAATGGCTTTTCAAGAGGCAATCGACTATAGTTACAAAAAGAAGAATTCAATCTCGTTCTGCCTATTCCTAAACGGAACACTTGCAGCATACTGCGTCGGATTCTTGCACGGCAAGACCTACTACAACTGGCGTTCTAGCGCGAACCGAGGGTTGTTGAGATATCATTCAGCCGTTATGATTTATGCATACGTGATCCAGTGGTTGATCGAACAAGGGTTTCACAAGATGAACTTCATGGCTGGAGAGTACGACTGGAAGCTTGATTGGTCACCCGATCGACGAACCGAAAACAATTACATGTTCAGTTCGCCGTCCAATGACCTAGTATCCGGTTTTCTGAACTGGTACCACCATCGCGTGCGGGACAGATTAAAAGAAACCTATCACTGGATGATGGGCTTCAGAATTCTGCGCGTTGTCTCGAAAAACGCTATTCTCCTCAAGCAGAAACTTGGCGGAATACGCCGAGATATCGAAGAATCATGAGCGACTTTATTCGGCGGAAGATTCTGGATCGCGTTCAGCAGTATGGCTTGCGAGCTGCTCTCGCCCAGATCCTGCGCGCGCTGGTCCGTAACGTGTATCGGATTGACCGGGATATCGTATTTCTTATTCCGGGATTCTTCGGGCGTGAATTTCACGATTCATGCATCAAGCCCTTAACTCACGAACGGATAGAGCGGGCCGCGGATGCCGGAGAATTGAATACAGATGAGGTTCAGTCGTTGTCGGGTTTTCTTGCCAAAGGGTGCCAGGGAGTATGTGCTGAAATTGATGGCAAACTGGCGGGGTATGGCCTCGTTCAATTCGAGGGTGAATATCGGTTTGGCTGTACCGGACAGATGATCATCCCACCTGACTGTGTCATTGTGAAGAATTTGTTCGTGTTTCCAGACTACCGGGGACACAGACTGGGTCAGAAGCTTACCGAAGCCCTGTTGGCACTAATTCCATCGGGTCGTCTACCTGTTGGCCTTATCATCCCGGAAAATCGATTCGCGATACGAAACTGGGAAAGGTGCGGTTTTCGGCGAATTCTCCAGGTCAAACGCTGGCGTTGGTTTCGCGGTCGTTGGCAAATGCATGTTGAACGGTTGGCGGATGGTCTGCAGGTCGATGAATTGGAACAGGCATTAATCGACGGACATGGTGGAAATTGCACGATAGCCAAGTCCCAAGGTGTTATATGAAAGAGATTTTACTTCGTTTAGCATATCGTCTTTTAAACTGTAGTGGTTTGCCTTGGTTGATCAGGGAAGTCTATGCTCGTCACAAAGTCACGATCGTTAACTATCACAATCCTCAACTTGTTGTTTTTGAACAGCATGTGCGTTTTTATGCCCGACGCTATTCTTTTGTGAGCATCGATCAGGTCGTGGATGCAATTGAAAAGAAGGATTTCTCGAATCTGCCACCCAAGCCGCTTCTGATCACATTCGACGACGGACATGCGGGCAACGCTCTCCTGTTCCCGATCTTACAGCTTTATCGTATCCCCGCAGTAATCTACGCTGTGGCCGGAGTGGTTGGTACGAATCGTCACTTCTGGTTCGATCTGTTGCCTCACTGTAGCGATGTGTCGAACTTACTAAAGACCGCAAGTGACGAGGAACGACGTAATATTGTGAAACGTGTTTATGGTCATTGGGATGAGAAGGAATATGATGCTCCAGTCTCGTTAAGCCGAGCACAACTAAGCAAATTTATCAGAAGTGCCAGTACCGTTGGCTCCCATACAATATTTCATCCGCTTCTTGACAAGTGTGACGAAGACACTGGATTACAGGAGTGCATTGCATCGAGGGAAATGCTCGAAGCGATGACCGGCCTTCCGGTGTTGCATTTTGCTCTGCCCAATGGAAATGGGGATGAGCGAGTTATGGACTGGGTGCGACGGGCGGGGTATCGATCATGCCGAACGATCTCGCCAGGCTGGGTAACCAAACGCACAGATCCTTTTTCTCTTCCAAATTATGGTGTTGCTGACAATGCGACGGTCGCGTCGCTTCCCTTGAGACTTACGGGAATATATTGTTTCCTCAGAAGATTGACCAAGGCTTCAAATGGGGCGAATGGATAATAGTAGGCAAAATAGCATTAAGATCTTGATCAATATCCCTTCGCTGGACCACAAAGGGGGCGTGTCCATCCTATACGCCGCGCTGAACGCTGCCACTATTCTCTGCATGACTCGCATTGACATTGGCTACGCGAACGCTGGCTTTCCCTTCAAGCTTGGCGAGTTTTTAGCGACTGGCAAGCCGGTTATTGCATCACGTGTCTCAGATGTCGAGTGCATGTTGGAGAATCGCCGTGAGGCAATGCTGGTTGAGCCCGGTGACAGTGATGGAATCGTCGCAACCGCAGAGTACTTGATAGGCAATCCTGATCAGGCCGCCGCCATAGGCATGAAAGGGCGGGCAAAGGCTAAGATATTGTTTGATCATCGAAAACAGGGACAGGCATTGCTCACGTTTCTACGCAGACTTTAGGGTACTTTGGCTACATTTGAAGGATTGTCATGACGATATGCGACTGAGTCATACACATTGGAGAACATTAAAGATGGTAGAGAAAAATTCAGGATGCAGAAGCTAGGCAGTCGAAGGCAAAAACTGAGCATTCTTGCGGTAGGATTCCTTCCGCCCCCTTTGGGTGGCATATCCGTTTCCTTCAAGATATTCTGCGATATTGTCTCGAAACGAGACGATGTTGACCTGATGGTAATAAATGTGTCAGGAATGAATCAGAGGAATCAACTATTTCGGGAATCCCTTGGGCTTCTTATACGACTGTGGCGCAACATTGCTAAGAGTGACGTGGTGACTCTCTATTGTTCAACAGAACAGGTCCCGTCTCTGGCAGTAACGACTTGGATATTATGTCGTCTTTTACGAAAGTCATTTATACTCAGAATGGGAGCGGGCTTGGATCATCGCGAGTTAGGACCGATCGTGGGACGTATGGCAGAATTCGTCGCCAAACGTGTGGATTTATTTCTTGTTCAAACCAAAATTCTCCTCAAGGCTTGTCGTCTTAGGGGATTTACTCAAGCTGATTGGTATCCCACAAGTCGTCCAGCAGGACTACCCATGGCCAGCAGGGCCAAATGCCGACGGTTTGTATTTGTTGGACACGTCCGGCCTTCGAAGGGCGTGGAGGAACTCATTGCAGCAGCGGAACGTTTACCCAAGTCGGCCAGTGTGGACGTCTATGGGCCATTTTTCGACGACATAGATACAGGTGTTTTTGAAGGTCGTAAGCGTATATTCTATAAAGGCATTTTAGATCCTGACAAGGTCGTTGGGACAATGAGAGAATACGATGCATTCGTTTTACCAAGCAAGGCACTCACCGAAGGCTATCCTGGGGCGATCCTTGAAGCCTTATCGGTCGGCATGCCCGTCATCTCCACTACGGTGGGAGGGATACCAGAGCTCCTTATGAGCAATAATGAGCAATGCAGTATTCTTGTCGAGCCAGGGGACAAAGAAGCCCTCGCTGACGCGATGCAAAGGCTCGTTACTGACGAGGATTTATATCATGAACTCTGTCGCGGCGCTTTGGAGGTCCGAGACCGATTCTCAGCTCAGTATTGGGCTGACTGGCTGGTTAATCAATGTGTTCGACTGAGACGGCTCGTATAGGACATTTTCTCAGAATCAGGAAATATGCATGGTGCTGAAATCAGTGGAAGCGGCGATTTCGAGGGAACTGCTCGAAATGATCTTGAAGAGAATGAACCGTTCTTGGCCTGCTTCGCGAAATTATCTGTGGAGTAGAAACCGGACTTCTGACTAGCACAGGTACGAACGATTCAACAGTTCAAGCGGCTCATAATGGCCTTGGCGGCAAGGCCAAAGAGTAGCCTCAGTAGGTCGTAGAAAGAGCAAGGCTTTTGATTGAAAAACGTCGTTTGGGAAAAATATAAAGGAGGTAAGTCTGAATTCCAAGCCTTTAATTCGGTCATTGTGAGCTCATGTGTGGAATAGCGGGATTTTTTTGTATTGAGGGGAAAATGCCTGAACATTCTCGTGAAACCCTAAGAAGGATGAGCGAAGTTCAAGCACATCGGGGACCAGATGATTCAGGAGAATATCTCTCCACTAAGACAGGCTTTTCTTTTCGGCGCCTTTCTATCATCGACCTTGAACATGGTCATCAGCCTATGTATTCACCATCCCAGAACACAATTATTGTATTCAATGGTGAAATCTACAATTTCAAAGAACTACGAAAAGAGTTAATGGGATTGGGTGCTCAATTTCAAACGAACTCCGACACAGAGGTGATATTGGTTGGCTATGAGGTGTGGCGAGAAAATATTGTTGAAAGATTGCGAGGCATGTTCGCATTTGTCATCTATGACATAAGAAAGAATGAACTCTTCATGGCTCGAGATCACACAGGTATTAAGCCTTTATATTTTTCTATCCATTCGCGATATTTTGTCTTTGCA
>SDBT01002656.1_pt1 | contig 31423 bp, 31 predicted proteins | sample 2277101 | NCBI WGS metagenome assembly SDBT01 (sample SAMN10404973, study PRJNA504765) | marine sediment metagenome | isolation source: marine sediment core GS10_PC15, 103 cmbsf | place: Arctic Ocean: Southern Knipovich Ridge | collected 2010 | reverse complement strand
ATTTGGACATGGGTTTTATATCATCTTTTTGAACTCCAGCAATCGCGCCAGCTTCTTGAATTAATTTCAGCATCCGTTGGTCGCCTAACCTATAGAATATGTAACGTCCTTCTCGTCTGGTTTCCAGGACACCGGCTGACCTTAATGCCATAAGGTGTTGAGAAATATAGGATTGTCGGTATCCCAGAATTGCTTCCAGATGGCACACACATGCTTCACCTTCTCCAATCGCTAATAATATGCGTAAACGAGCCGGGGAGCTGATGGCCCGAAAAATACGGCTGAGTTTTTCGTCAGGCAATTCGCTTGTATTCATAAGATTGAATATAATATAACCCATATTCGATATTTTGTATATGCCATTAGTCACGACAATAGTCGCGACAATAGTCTTCATTATTTTGTGGAAATTCCAGTTTTTCAGCGTGCAGGTGATTGATTTCCCATAGCACTCGAAGCCAGCACTAGCCGTTACTCAACGCGCAGCGTAATTCTTTCAGATTTCCATTTGACTCAGTTCTTTGGCAGCCCCAATGTTTCGAGCTGCTTCCTGATGGCAGGTACGGAAATTTTTCCACCACTGGAAAGTACCTCCCCCTCCACCAAAACTAACGGAAGTATGGCTTCTGGCGGAAGCATGGGGTAATCGTCGTCGAATAGGTCATAATAGCGCACCTGGACGGCATCCCCAAAACGCGCCCGCAACTGCCTCCCCGCCCAGGCCGCCACTTCACGCCAGGAATATTTAACGCCATCCTCACAGGTCACCGGTGCGCCGATGATGGTCACGATAGCAGGAGCAGGCATCAGCAGCAGCCCGGTTCCGCGTCGGGTCCACAAACAGAAATTATAGGATTGGCTCCTGCCCAGTTGCCGGTCAGATATGGTGCGGAAAGCAGTTGCCGGGTTTGCTTACTTTTACATTTTGGACATTCCGGTTCTAAACCGGCCTCCTTTTCCTTGAAAGAAGCCCGGATTTCGAAAGTTTCCTCGCATTGTTCACATCGAAACGAATAGAGCGGCATTATTAATCCTCCGTTTTATTAGGATGTTTTTGCGCCAGATCAAGCATGGTTTTTACAATGACGAGAATAATGGTCGTGCGTCCTATCCCCATCTCCTCGTCAGCCTGCAGACCCTTTTCAGGGGGGATCACACGATACTTCGCTGCTTGTAATTGAGCCGGATTGCGCTGCAAGATAGGGTTCGCCCACATCGTATCGTGCATCGAGGGGACCATCTGGCGATAGCGCAACTGTCTGATTAATTCCGGTATATAATGCGCTGCCACGTCGCCGGTGATACCAACGACGACAGTCGTTCCGGTCAGATCTCAGCAACTTGCAGGATCGGCCATACCGGCGAAGTCAAATCCCAACAACTGGCTGATTTCCTTGTTCACCTCGGGCAGATAAGCGATGGCTGCTTGTTGGGTTTCAACGAACTGCATGATGGTTTTATTGGCATAAACCTCATTCTGCAAAACCCGCAGGTGATCGATATCCGCCTGTGTCACGAAACCATTGGACTGGCTGGCGCGGAATTCATTCTGAGCGGTGGAAAGGCGCTCCAAAAAGGTGCTGGACTCTGCATCTCTTTCTAGGTGGGTTTTCGCTTGATGATAGGCCAACATGGGTTCACTATGGAGCAGGGTTTCAGCCAGGGCCTTGGTTGTGGCGAGGAGACCAGGGGGGAATTTAGTCAAATTGGTGTTCATCATTTCCTCCTCAACAACACCCTGACCCGCAGGCCGCTGTAAAGCTCAGACCGATATGCTGTCCAAGTAAATCTGTGGCAGTCTGGCACAAAACAATCAGGTCTTCCTGAGCTTTCAGGAAAGCTTTTACAGCAGGTTGCGCCAGGAAATCTTGTCGCAAACGTTCCAACTCAGCCTGCTCTTGGGGAGGCACAGCCTGGAGCATCAGCATGGTTTTCAAAGACTTTTGCTTCTCCTGGTAGGCCTGAATAGCTTTCTGGGCGGTCATGTCTCGTCGCAATTGAATAGAAAGTTCTTCGTAGGCCTTGAATTGCAGTGTCTCGCTCAAAGCAGCTGCAAAATCACGCGCTGCCAGGCGTACCACTGAAGGGCTAGCAATTTCCAGTTCGTTGATTATTGTTTCCATTTGTTGGTTTCCTTAATAGAAGGGGCATACCACCAGTACGGTTTGACGGCACAATCACACCACGGTCTCGAAAGTGCTGCCGTCCAGCATTTCTCGCACGACGTTGCGACCATGCGATCCCAAGACGATCAGGTCATGGTTGTAAATTGAGATGTCAGGGAGGCTATCTGCCCGTTTCCGTAAATCGTTTCGCCCAACACGGTCAGCATCTCCAGTCCTTTCACATCGGTTGGCAGTAGCGGGATCTGGATTAGCGGCACGGGGAAGCGCTCGCGGATTTCGACCAGGTATTTTTCCTGCATAGCGCGGCGAGATTTGACAAACGGCGTGGTGGTCTGTCCGGGCGGGATGACAAAATTCGCCATCACCATGCCCGCATGGACACCGACGGTTTCGAGTTCTTTTGCGGCGCGCCATGCTTCCAAGATCGGCGTGGATTCAGGGTACATCACAAAGGCAAAGGTGGATTGCGACGGGTCGCGCATCATCTCAATCACCTGCCCGAAGCGCTGTTTGGCAGCATCATCGGCGGTGGAGGCGTCCACCGAGGCAAACACTTTCACGTCAATTTGCTGGCTCCAGTCTACAGGCAGTTCCAGCAGGCGCAGGGTGTGACCGGTCGGGGCGGTGTCGAAAACCACCACCTGCCACCCATCCTGCGAGGCGTAGTCAATGAATTTATCAAAAGCTGCCATCTCCTCGGTGCATGGCGAGTTGAGTTCCTCCTTCATGACCTTGATAGCGCTCTCCGGGCGTCCGCGCTGGTGGGCATCAGCCAGGATGCGTGCCTTATAGGTTTCCGCCGCCGCCTTCGGGTCAATTTTGACCGCCCACATGTTGGGCTGTCCGCCGATGGCGGTGACCACATCCCCCACCGGGCTATCCAGCACATCGCCAAGATGCGCCGCCGGGTCGGTTGTCAGCAGCAGGGTCTTGTATCCCTGCCTCGCCAGCCAGACTGCGGTGACGCAGGATGCGACGGTTTTCCCCACACCGCCCTTGCCCGTAAAAAACAACGTGCGGCGAAGACCATTGGGCTGGATGAGGGCGCGTATGTCATTAATGGGGGAAGGCGAGGCGACGTTGACTGTTTTCTTGCCGCTCGCTTCAGATTCCGTCGGCATCTGTTCGCCGTCAAAGAAGATTTTGCCCACCGTCCGCAGACGGTCAATGCCCTTGATTTCACCCGCTAACAGAGTCATGCGCTGTTTTGTGAAAGCCAACTCGCGCTCGATTTGGGAGAGATAGTCTGACTGCATTTCTGCACGGGCGGAAAAGAGCGGATTTTTCGTGCCTTCGGGCGGGATGATGCCGTTGATAATCAACTGGAAATTTTGTATGTCTAGTTTTTCCAATTCACTGATGGCACGGCGCGTCTCGCGGATGGCAATCGCTTCGGGATGTAGGACAAAGACAAACTGCGCCTGGGTTCCGTCGCGCATTACTGACAAGGCGCGCTCATACTTGTGCTTGGCGTCCTGAATGGCGGCGGCTGGCCCAATACAGGTCTGGCCGCTGCCCTGACTGGCTGCATCAATGGACTGACTCCACTCCGCGGGTAATTCCAGCAAACGGATGGTGTGCCCGGTCGGGGCAGTGTCGAAAATCACCACGTCGTAGGTGTTCCCATCTTGGGAGGGTAAATCCAAAAAGTCGGTGAATCGGTCGAAAGCGGCGACCTCCGCCGTGCATGGACCGCTCATCTGCTCTTCTATCACTTGAACCATTTGTGCTGGAAACGCGGCGCGAATGGGTGCCATGGCGCGATCAATGTATTCCTGCGTCGCCAGGTCGGGGTTAATTTCCATCGCGAATAAATTCGGCACACCCACAATCGGCGTGACGTGATGCCCGATTTCCTGCTCGAAGACGTCAGCCAGGTTGGATGCGGGGTCAGTAGTGACGATGAGCGTGCGCTTGCCCTCATCGGCATAGCGGACGGCATGCGTGCAGGCCATGCAGGTCTTGCCCACGCCGCCTTTGCCGGAGAAAAAAATGTAATGAATCATGCCGAAGATCCATCCAGCGCGGCACGCACTTCATCCAGCGCGGGATACGCGCCCACCTTGACAATTATGCCTCTCACGAATGTGATTGGCAGGGCTTCCATTTCTTTTTCGCGCACCAATTTCATTACTTCGGCATTGCCCAGAAATGCGTTGGGGTGGCTGTTTATCTGATAACGTTCCACGCGCAAGCCATCGGTTTGCAGGCTGAGAATCATTTCGTTCACGTCCAGCATGGTCTGGTCGAGGGCGGGGCCGCAAAGGCCGGTTGGACAGCACATCGGAGGATCGAAGATTTCGATATCGGCGGTTTTTTGGGGGGCAGGTGGCACATCAAATAATGTTACAGGTTCAGTCATAATAGTTCAATCTCCATTGAAGAGGTTTAGAAAAAAAAAGACCGGAAAGAATCAGGTTGCGAATTTATCAGGTTTTAGTTGGGATTTCTTCCAATTGCATCAGGATGCCCTGAGGGCCGCAGGCAGGGTGGCGGGGTTGGATGCGGGCCGGATCAAAAAAAACGTCGAACGCTGCGCTGAGTTCGCTAAGTGCGGATCGGTTGACAGAGTAGTACACCCAGCGCGCATCGAGGAAATCACGCTCCACGGCTACCAGTTCAACCTCGCGTAATACACCCAGATGGTGAGAAATTAGGTTAGGCGTCATGCCGAGTGCATCACCCAATTCACAGTTGCACTGTACCCCTTCCATCAGGAGGTTGAAAATCAACAGGCGTTTGGGTTCGGCCAGCGCTTTCAGCCAACGACTTAGGTGTTCCAGATTTGTGGGAGGAGTGGATTGGTCCGGCATGATATCTCCAATATAATTCAATGGTGATTGAATTATATTCCAGACGATGAATCTGTCAAGCCCTTTTTTTTAAGGAAAAACCTTACGCCCTCTCTGATTGGTACAATAAACGGGTATTACGGATAAATGTGGGGAGTCGAAATACACCTTCATAATCGGGAAAAATGAAGAAAAGGCAGACCAACGATCTGGAAACCATGCCCAGACGAGTAGGGCCCAGGATCCCAGGACAATTTCATAAAATGTGTGCAATTAGGCAGAAAGAAAATCCACGAAAAAAGATCAGCATGGCGTCCAAGTACATTGGATGGCAGACGTTGCCGTATATGCGGTCCTCAACTTATCTCTCATCTCGATATTGTGTCTTGCACTTAGAAATTGAATATTGTCTGCTGCAACAAACGTACGTAATAAGAAATCTTGTTTATTCCTTAGGAAACTCAGGCAATTGAACGATCAGATTTTTTATCTGCTGGTGGTGAAACGCTTCGTGACCTGCGTAGGCTTCGAGCCACTGCAGGCCGTTCATCGCCTCCAACCCTCCTTTGTGGGTGATCTCCAAGTTTGCATCCTCTGTCAAGTTATCAAGCAGGCGGCGGGTTTCTAAACGGGATCGATCAAACCAGAAAAAGATCACGTCCTTGAGTATGCCATAGGGTGGCGGCGGCGGGAAGAACGACACATCAACAGGCGGCTTAATTCCATCAAGCAAGGGGCGCGCTATCAACTCCCGCAAGTAAATTTCATCGATCGCCAGGTGCATGAAAACCTCGCCCAGCGACCACGCTTCTTCATCTTTATTTTGGGGAGGACGTGCATCCAGTTCAGCTTGGTTTAGATCCTCCAGAAGGCGCAGCGTGTCTGTCCGTACTTCTTCAAGTTTTCTCAATACCGATTTGGTTTCTTCCATAAACATACCTTTTAGATAAGAAATGTGTAGCACAATTCTTCGTACTCAGATAATCGCTGCGAAGGAAATCGGCTGCTGTTTTGGGATCAAGCTCGTCTACATATTCTCGATACAGATTCGCCAACGTTTTGTGCTGGTCACTCATGATCAGTGCATCTGCGTGCCTATTCAGTTCCGGTTTCTCGGAGCGCTTGTTCAATCGGAAGCGATATCCACTTCAACCGTCATACCCCATCGAAGGCCATCCGGCTGCTCGTCGAGTTCGACCAGCACAGTATAGACCACATCACCCCCCACGATTTTGGCTTGCGGCGCAATCCTCACGATCTGACCAGGCACTTCTATATCCAATGCTTCGACGTAAATCGTTGTCGGTTGTCCGATAAGTATCTTGGCTACATCCCGCTCACTGAGGTCAGTGGTTTCCACGCGCAGGCTGCTCAGATCGGCCAGCGTCATAACCGCCTGACCCGCTAATACCGTCTCGCCCGGTAATATGTCTACGGACACCGCAATGCCTGAGATTGGGGCGATCAGCGTTGCCCCTTCAAGCGCTTTGCGTGCGACCTTAAAGGACGCTTCTGCGTTCTTCAGTCGCGCTTCCGCCATTGCGACTGCATCAGGATCAGGTCCATCCTGCAACGCTTTGTAATTCAACTCGGCTTTTTCCAACCTGGCGTTGGCTTCCTTCAACGCGGCTTCAGATTCTAAACGGCGCATTATTGCATTGAAATCACTTCTGGCGCGCTCAACCTTTTCTTTAAGGTCCTCCCGGGTTGGGTCGCCGCTGGACTTGAATTTATAAGGCTCAAACTCCTCTCGAGCTCCTTCTAATTTCTCCTTCGCCAGTTCAAGGGCTTCTTTCGTATCCAGGTCTGCAAACGCCATCGGGACAGCCAGACTGTAAAGACGATATTGTGTATCGCCAATGATTTGGTTGGTTTCCACAATTTCCTGGAATGCCTCTGCCCTGGCAATGCCGATATTTTCGGACAACGCATCCAGGTCCTGTTGAGCCGCGAGCAGCTCCATCTCGGCGGCAGTGACAGTGGCCTCCAGAGTTTCTTGACCTTCCAACTGCGCCAAAATCTGACCGATATCGACTTCCTCATCTTCGTCTACTTCCACAAGTCGAACTCGCCCTGTGCGGTCGAAACTCAATTGGGCGACCCTGACGGGCACCGCTTCACCCGAGGCTACCACGCCTTTACCCCGAAAGCCACCACTTGCTTCCCCTGGAGTCGATGTGGGGATCGGTGTCGGATCAGGAGGGTTGATCCGGCTGCATCCATATAACGTGATGGAAAGTGTGAGCAATAGGATCGAAAGTTTCCGCAAGGTGTGACTCATTGAGTTGGCTCCCCGTTGCTGATGACGCGTCCATCCTGTAATTCGATCACCCGCTGGGCATAGGACATGACACGCGGATCATGGGTGGCGAAGATAAATGCAGTCCCTGTCTCCTGGTTGAGGCGCTGCATGATCTCCATCGCATGGGCGCCGTTTGCAGTATCCAGGTTGGCCGTCGGTTCATCCGCCAGAACCAGAAGGGGCTCTGAGGCCAGGGCACGCGCGATCGCCACCCGTTGCTGCTCTCCACCGCTCATCTGGTCGGGGCGGTGACCGGCGCGATCCGCCAGCCCCACCGCTTCCAGCAGTCCCATGACCCGTTCCTGGCGCTCTTTTGCCCCGACATTGTTCAACAACAACGGCAGTTCCACATTCTCATAAGCCGTGAGGACGGGAATCAGAGCGAAGAACTGAAAGATAAAACCGATCTTTTCCCGCCGCAGGTCGGCGCGCTTGTTCTTGCTCAGCTTGGTGACATCCTGGTCGTTGATCTTCACCGCGCCGCTGTTGGGCCGGTCCAGGCAGCCCATCAGTTGCAGCATGGTGGTTTTGCCTGAGCCGGATGGACCAACCAGGGCCGTGAATTCGCCTTCGGCGATACTCAGACTGACCCCGTCCAGGGCGTGCGTTTTCACTTCGCCGATTTGATAAGTCTTGACTACGTTTTCCAATTCAATTGTTTGCATTTTGAGTTCTCCTTCTTATCGCCGGGTATGACCAGCGCCATTTATCCAAATAGTCGCTTACAGCGCGTGCAGCGCCTCAACCGGCTCCAGCCGGGCTGCGAAACGCGCCGGATAAAGCGCGGCCAGCAGTACGACAACCAGCATCGCCAGGGAAAGGCCAAAGACATCCCCAGGTGCAAACTTGGCGAAGAACACACTTGGGTAAGCAAATCCCTGCACCATACCGGCTATATCATCGCCAATGGGGATGCCGTTGAACGACAGATACCACACAACCAGTGAGCCAAGAGCGATGCCCCCGATAACTCCCAGCAGCGCCAGGGTGCCGGCCTCCAGCAGGATCAAGGCCATAATCTGGCGCCCTTTCATCCCCAGCGCAGCCAGAATGCCCAGCTCGCGTGTACGTTCGAAAACGCTCATCAGCAGCGTATTGGTGATAATCACCGCCACGATCAGTATGACAATGCCATACATCAGATAATAAAAAGCCATGCCCTGTTCCATGGCTTGCAGAATCAGCGCGTTCATATCTTTCCAGGTCACCACTTTTCGCCCTGGGCCGCGCAGCGCAGCCGCCACCGGATCGGCCGTCTCGGCGTCTTCGGTCAGCAGGATCACCGCGCTGATCCGGTCGCCAGTGTTAGTGAATGCTTGCGCCTTCGGCAGCGGCATATAGACCGTACCCACATCATAGAGCACCACACCGGTGGCAAACACGCCGCGCACGGTGAATATATCTTCTTCAGTCTCACCATCGGAGGTGCCCACCAACAGGCTGATCTTCGAACCTGCGCTGACACCCAGTTCTTCAGCCAGTTTCTTACCGATCAGCACACCATCACGGTCATCCATTTCCAGGTATTCACCGGCCACCAAACCCTGGCGGATCGGATCGTGGAAGCTCGAATCCGGATCGATGCCGGTGACGCTCACGCCGATCAATTCATCCGCCGTGTTTAGGAAACCACTGGCCCACAGCACTGGCGCAACGGCTTTTACGCCCTCAATCCCGGCTGCGCTTGCCAGCAGTTCGTCGCTGTTATCCAGCAGGTACTTCCATTCCAAAGATGCCTTTTCCACTTCGTAGCTTTCGGCCCGCACCTGCACATGGCCGCTGTTGAGCAAGATGCTGTCGGAGATCATGCCGTCAATTACCCCAGCAATAAAGCCGCTCATCAGGATCAACAAGGCCAGACCCAGCACCACAGCCAGCATGGTCAGTCCGGAACGACGCCGGTTGCGCCCCAGATCTCGATAAGCAATCACCCATAATTTTTTGAATGCCATAATACCTTCTCCTTTTAGGTGTGATGCAGCGCCTCGGCAGGCTCTTTGCGCGATGCTTGCCAAGCTGGGATCAGGGAAGCCAGCACGGCCATCACTACGATAATGAACCCTTGCTGTACGATGCCTACCGGGTCAATGGTGGCAAAAAAAGCGTCGCCCATCAATGCATAAATTTCACCCATATCCGTATAGGAAGACATATCATACCCTCCGGTCTGGTTGAAGGTTAGCATCGCCAGCCAGCCCAGGGTGCAGCCAACCGCCGCGCCCACCGCGCCGATCATGGCGCCCTCCAGCAGGAATAAGCCCATGACCTGGCGGCCTTTCATCCCCAGCGCGGCCAGCACGCCCATCTCGCGCGTGCGCTCGAAAACGGCCATCATCATCAGGTTCAGGATGCCGATACAGGCGATCATCACGACAATTAACCCGAAGATGCCCGTGACCTGTTGGGATAGATCCATTACCTGGCGGAACTCAGGATTGAGCGTCAGCCATGAATCGACTTCATAGTCCTGCAGGTCGGCCTGCAGTTCGCCGATCACCTGGTCTTCCATCCCCACTGTATGCAATGATACGGTCACTTCGGTCGTCTGATCGCGCAGATTGAACAAACTTTGCGCTTCGGTCAGGCTGATAAAGACCATGCCCTTCTCGGCATCCTTCAGACCCAGATTGAAAATGCCGGCAACGGTCATCGTGCGCTGGCGCATGGATTCATTCTTGCGCTTGCCTGCCAGCGTGATGCGGTCACCGACGCCCACATCCAGCTCGTCGGCCAGACCCTTGCCGATCACGATCATATCTTCGTCATTATCCTGCAGGAAACGGCCCGCGACGATATTCTCGGCGATCAGGCTGATCGGCGCTTCGACCGAGGGCTGGATGCCTGTGATGGTGACCGGCATGATTTCACCGCGTTCTTTGATCGTGCCGCCGGTCTTGATGCGTTTGGATGCTAGCAGCACCTCCGGATGCGCCATCGCGGTCTGCACCACCTGGTCAGCGTCCTTCACCGGCAGCAGCGGCGCCCGGTGGGCTCTGTCGCGGAAGCCGGGGGTGTGGATCTGGAGATTGCCGCCGTACAAGCGAACTGCATTCGTAAAAATAGCCTCATCGTAGCCCCCATATAGACCGTCCATAAAGACCAGCAGGATCAGACCTAGCACAATAGCGATCATAGCAATACCGGTGCGGCGCCAGTTGCGCCACATATTGCGCCATGCCATTTTGATATATTTTTTCATGCATTTACCTCTTCGTTAAGAGATTACGCTATTGGGTCTTCGCATGGTTATCTAGAAGTAATTGTCCTCAGATATTTCGGTTGAATACCAAGATTCTATGGGGAATCCTGAGACGTGTAATTCTCCCACCCCAATTCGCCTGGTTCGCAGGTTTTATTCTGAATGGAATACCACATAGCTTGCAGTAAAGCCAGATAATTTAGTTTCTTCTGAATTGGCGTCCACCACCAGCTCCATATTTATTGAGTGCTGACATATCCTTCGATCCTGTCTAAACCCTCCTTGATATTCTCCAGCGAGTTGGCATACGAAAAGCGCAGATAGCCCTCCCCATTCTGCCCAAAGTCAATGCCAGGCGTTACTCCCACATGGGCATTCTCTAAAATATCAAACGCCAGCTTATATGAATCGTTTGAGAGATGCTTTGCGTTCGCAAAAACGTAAAACGCTCCTGTAGGTGGGACAGTGATTCCGAATCCGATCTCCCTCAGTCTTTTCACGATAAATTTTCTGCGTTCATCGTAGGTAGCCTTCATGCGCTCCACGTCTTCCCACGCCCCTTCCAGGGCAGCGATACCGCCAATCTGGACCGCCGAATTAGCGCAGAGAAAGAAGTTCTGCCCCATTTTCTGGATGGGTCGGACGTAGGACTTAGGCGCGATCAAATATCCAAGCCTCAGACCGGTCATAGCAAACAGTTTGGAAAAGCCGTTCAGGACGAAAGCGTTCTCCGTAAATTCCAGGATAGAGCGTTCGCGACCTTCATAAACCAGACCGTGATATATCTCATCGGATATGATCATTGGAGAGAAATCAGCAATCGCCTGCATGCGCTCTGTGGACAGAAGATTCCCGGTTGGATTCGATGGTGAGTTGATTAAGATGCCCTTTGTCTTTGAAGTGATCTTTTCCATAATGGCTTTGGGTCGATATTGAAAGCCGTCCTCTTCGTAAATCGGAACATTCACAGGAAGGGCTGCTAGATAATTGATGAAATTGGGATAGCAGGCGTAATGGGGATCTGATACGATCACTTCATCACCTTTCTCCAGCAGCGCCGAGAATATTAGCAGCATGGCGGGTGAAGTACCTGAAGTAACAACAATCTGATCGGGATGCACCGAAACGCCATATGTCCTGGAATAGTGGTCGCATATCGCTTCTCTGAGTTGCGGATTACCGAGGCTGTGGGTGTAATGGGTGTGCCCATCTTCAAGGGCTCTACAGATAGCATCCTTGATACACTGCGGCGTGTCAAAGTCCGGCTCCCCTACTTCCAGGTGTATGATGTCCACCCCCGCCTTTTCCATTGCATGTGCCCTTTCCATGACTTCCATGGCGATAAAGGGCTGCATCTTTTGGGCTCGTTTTGCGACCATGTTTTTTTCTCCGTGAATTGTTGTATCAAGAAGTGAATGATGCCAGCCTGCAGATACGACTCGTTGCCATCTTACACACCGAATATCCACTACACATTATACAGTTTATATTACCTGAGATACAACTATCCGTCCTTCTTCATCGATATTTATCATATCCCCCGTTTGAAGACCGGCAAAATCGTCGCTCGCAACAGCGATAATCGGGATCGGACTCTGGTACATCACGTTTGCCACTATAGATGCCAGCGCGAAGAAGCTATCAACACCGGTCGTGATGATGGCAGCCGGAGCGGTACCAGCGCGCACCGCTTCGAGCAGCACCACCGTGGTTGTGGAAGAGCCGCGCGTAAAAGGCACCGCCAGGATCTTGCCAGCCGCAATCTGACCGGATAGCGGGTGACGGCGGTCTGTAATCTCACCAGTATGATAATCATAGCCGCCCCAAAAAGAGAGAGGTTCGTTGGCAACCAGTCCCACACCTTCAGCGCTTCCAGGAATAACGGGATGACCTTGAATTATCTTACCCATATTGAATTATCCCTTACTATGTACCCTGCAATAGCCGATTGAACACAGTCCTCCAGACCGCCAAAAACCACGCTTGTACCCAGCATGCCGGGAGCGTAGTAGGCGTACTTGCCCGAGTTGGTCATTAGGGTTTTTATCGCCGGGGGCAGCATGGGGGTTGCCAGAATACAGGTATCAACAGTCACCCTGCCGCCAAATGATTCAAGGACGTTCACATATCCAGCCTTTATTGCCAATTCGATCATCGCCCGGCTGGAGGTCACCAAAAACTCCACGTCCGCATGTTTTTGCATCCCCACCAGCATAGGAATAAGCCGTTTGAACTCCTCAATTGAGAAATGTGGGCATCCCAGGGCTACCATATCGAGTTGATCGCCTTCGTAAGTGTCCAGCTCACGATAGGCGAGTCGCAAATCATCCATGGTAACGTTTATCATTTCAACCGGCTCCCTTCCCTGGAACGCAGATTCGAGAGTGCCCGCTTCGGGAGTCACACCGACGATGTGGTAGAGAGCCACCGTGCCGGATGTAGCTACAGCCGCCCCTAAAGCTTTGAACTGGTCTTCGGTTGGATGTGCCCTCAATCCCGTAACGACCGGAATGCGGTCCCGGGCGACTTTACCCATCAGGTGACCGAGCACAGGGTAAAACGAATCGTCTTTTCCTACTTCAAGAGGTAAGTCAACCAGGTTAATTAAAATATCTCCAGCCCGGTTTTCTTTCAAGTGCAGACCAACTGCGGGGACGCGTGCGGTGATCGCGCAGCAAATGTCGAGCAGGTCGGGGTAGCGTTCAGTGCGTGCCCCGATGACCGAGTTGGCGAAGACGATAGCGTTCGACTCCCCCCACGCGATTTGCTGCCCGAACTTGGGACGCATATCGCTCTGGTAAGGAGCGCAGGTCCATGTGGGAACGACGCCCATGGATTGGTAAGCGACCATCTGGCGGTGGGCGTTGCGAGCCCAGTCTTCCGGTACCGGCCATTCCTGCCAGTGGTGCTCGTCGAGACCGCTGACGTTGAGCGTCGAGGGCACAGCGACGTGCGCCCCCAGGCTGGCGAGGCGTTCCGCGAATTCGAGACCAGCCTCGCCGATGTAAATAGTGCTGTCGATATGCGCGCCGGTGATATCCAACAGCTCACTCGCACCATAGACTTCAGCCATCTGTACCAGGATTGACATCGCCATTTGCACGGCAGGTCCTTGCTTGCCACTGAGTTTAGCCTGATCTTGGGTGGAGAGCTGAAGGGACATGACGGTAATTATAACCTCCCGCTGGAACCTCCCGCGGGTTATTTAATTTTTTTTGCAGATATATCACTTTCAGAGGCAATGTATCAGCCCAAAGCAGATAATTCGCAACCCGCGGGAGGTTAAGGATTTTACAGTGCTATTGGAAATGATTTGTCTGCCAAAGTATTTCCTAACCCGCGGGAGGTTGAATGGATTGCGACATACAGTTTTGTAAATTTTACATAAGCACTGTGGATGATTTATCCACAAAAGCATTTCAGAACCCGCGGGAGGTTAATCAGTCTCATCTAAAAAGAAATGAGAACGACTGCAACAAGAGCCAAACTTATTCCAACCCATTGCCAGATAGTCAACCGTTCTTTCAGGATTGTATAAGCGAGTAGAACTGTGCTTACCGGGTAAAGTGAAGCAAGTACAGCAGCAATGTCGAGCCGCCCAAATGTTGTTGCCAGTGCAAAAAAAACATTTCCACCAACATCCAATAGACCTGCAAGCGCGATAATTGGAAACTGTGAGACAGCCGGCAATTCTCTCCCTCGCATTGTCAATGCGATAACTATCATTACAACAACGGATGCAATCCGGGCAGCGGCTAATGGCCATAGAATTGCGTTCCCGCTTAACTGGTCGATGAGTATAAAGAACAATCCGAAGAAAAAACCCGCAATGAGGGGATAAGTTATCTCGCTGATACTTATTTTAGATTTACTTCCTGTTTGCGATAATAACCACACACCTGTCAGCGCTAGAATGAATCCTAGAAGTTGTGTCCCAGATGGTAGACCTTCATTGAATATCCCAAAAAATACGGGAATAATCGCAGTCACAAGGGCAGCTATTGGGGCTACAACTGCCATGCTCCCGCCTGCCAGACCGCGATATAAGAATATCAACCCTATCGCCCCGGAGATGCCAGCAATTAATCCAAGTTTTATATCATCAGGAGCAGGAATCTGCGCTGAGAGCAGAACCGCCAATCCTATCAGGAATACGGCGCCTACAAGCTGCGAAAATATTATGACACTATATACGTTTGTACGCTTTGTGGCAATTCCACCGCTGAAATCTGCTGCACCCCAACTGGCTGCCGATACCAATCCCAATAAGATAACTGCCAGCTCGGAATTCATTGATAAATCTTTGCTCCAGGAAACCTTCCTCGAGCTACTCTACCGATTCTACGACCACTTCGACCGTCGAAGGGTTGCCTTGCGTGAGCACCAAGAAAGCGGAGGTATTGATAAAGATCAGGTCCCCTGCCCCGTTCGTTATCCTCACCTGGACGCTGTAGGTATTGCGCGAGTCAATATCCTGCGGGTCATAGAGCAACTTAAATGGAATAGGAACCTGACCCGGTTTTGCGATGGTCTGTTCGCTGATCGTGACCGCCTCGGCATCGGCGATTGAAATGTCAAGCAATTTCACTTCAACCACTGCATCATCTGGAAGTGCTATGCGCTGCAGATATGTCACCGTTCCTGTGACCGCAGCATCATAAATTAAGACTACTTCTCCCGAAGCATTTTGAATCTTAAGCCGGCCTGCCTCGATCTGGTAAGTGTTAGCAGACTCCAACAGAGCCAGGTAACCACTTTCCTGCTCCATGATCCCCTCCGGATCGCTGCACATCATGCGTGTTGCGCCAATCGGACCAACTTCCAGCGTGCTTTCAGTTTGTTCGTAGGACGCGAAATAATTATTGCAGCCAGCAGTTCCGGTTACTTGGTTGTCTTTAAATTCGGCTGTAATACGCGTGTCAGCCAACACCTCTTCCCCACCGTAACGCTCCAGAAGCCAGAGATGATCTTCTAATATCACAACTTCCTCTCCTGTATCGACTTCACCAAAAATAACGTCTACTTGTGAGGAGGCATCCAGGCTGCCATCTTTTGGCGAAGGCGAAAAGGCGTAGATTTTTCCGGCGGTGCCCGGCTTTACGGTTACATGCAGTTGGAGGGTCCATGGACCTTGACCACCCACACCCGCATCCGGGGAGTCGATGATTGTGGCGCCTTCGATTAACACATTGTTATTATTATCAAGCGCTTGGACGACCACATTGCCCTCAAACAAGCCCCCTCCCATTCCGATAACGGTGACTGGATTTCCAGCAATGACAGTGCCGCCGGTTGGTTCTGTTATCTTGATAAAGGATTCGACCGCGGCGCCACCTCCATAGGTCACATTGACAGACGAGGAAGCCATAATACTGCCATCCGCAGGAGATTGTGAAAAGGCATATATCTTCCCGATAGTGCCAGGTTCGGTGGTTACGCTCAGTTGGACCGACCAAGGACCTGCCTCCCCCAGACCGGCATTGGGAGCATCGATAATCGTAGGCTGCTCCGCCAGCACATTCCCACCAGCGTCCAATGCCTGCACAATCACAGTGCCCTCAAATGTGCCGCCGCCTAATCCGCTGACTGTGAATGTGCTATCGTTGAGAACGGTGTTGCTCAGCGGTTCAGATATTTCAATATACGTTTTTACCTCCACGCTGCGACCGAAAGTAACCGCGACGTTGGTCGAATTTGTGACGCTGCCGTCAGCCGGTGAAGTCGAAAAGGCGTGAATTCGACCCGCTGTGCCAGGTTTAACAGGGATGACCATCTGCACCGACCAGGGTCCTTCTCCTCCGCTGCCGGCGTCTGGGGCATTGATAGTTGTGGCTTCCTGCGCCAGCACATTCCCACCAGCGTCCAATGCCTGCACAACCACATTGCCCTCAAAAAGACCACCCCCCTTGCCGCTGATCTGAACTGTTTGGGGCACGCCCAATACAGCTCCAGGGATAGGCTGCACAATCGTTATATATGCTTGGCTAGTTACTGGTTCACCTTCTTTTGAGAAAATCCCACTCTTAGCAAGGGCAACTACCGCAAACCCAGCCAGTATCAAGACGATGACGACGACAGCCGCGATGATCCATCCTTTTCTTTGATCGGACGGAGTACCTTCATTTAATTGGTCTTCTTCTGGTGGTATATCAAATTGGTTTGATTCAGACATTGATTCCTCCGGGATGTGGTATCAGCAAAGAATACTAGGTGTTCTGCCTATTTTATTATTCAAGCAGGCATTATATCACCAGCGAATATGCAAGCGTCTGATTATTAAATGCCGACTGCCGTGGCAATCTCCTCCAATCAGTGGTTTTGACTGCCCGCAGTGGTTTTAACTGCTAAAGCAGTGTTCTGTACTGCCGGCTTCCTGCCCCCCCCTAAAAGGAATGAGACCTGAGATTGCTTCAGCTAACATCCAAAGAACAGATGCTTAACAGCAATGACAGAAATCGGGGGGATTGCAAACCCATTGAAGCAATCTCAATGCAGCGTTCTTTGCTGCCTAGCTGTGTTCACCGCTAACAGTTCACCGCTCCCATATTGACCTTCCCCACCCCACAAGTTATAATTCACCAAATCAAAAATCCAGGTTTAGGCGGAAACGCTGCCTTGCCTGGAGAAACCTTCGGGGCAGGGTGAAAGCATTCAGGCAAGTTTCTAATATCCTGATGCCGATTCCCGACCGGCGGTAAAGCCCGCGAGCGCTGACCGTCTACGAACGGCGCGCACGATCCGGTGAGATTCCGGAGCCGACGGTATAGTCCGGATGAGAGAAGGTTCACATATTTACAAGCCCGCCGCGCGTGTGTTGTTCATCTCACATCGCTCTTATGTCCTTGTGAATTCCTGTTGCCCCGATTTAGACGATACGGGGCGTTTATTTTCCCGTACGCAGGATTTTATAGACGGGATTGGGAAACATAACTGCAATCCCCACCAACGGATAATCTGAACGCTGCTATGGATACAACCCGTTTGACGAAGACCAAGTCCTACCCAGCGCGCTGGGGTAAATACCGCACTGTGCTGCTTGTGCCGCTTTCTCTTCTGGTGGCGGTCTTGCTCTGGGGTTTTATCGTACGAGTGGGCAATTTTCCAGCCTTCATACTACCGCCTCCCGGTCTGGTTTGGAATCGCCTGGGGCAGGTTATAGGCGACGGCAGCCTGCTGCGCCACAGCTTGTACACTTTGGGAGAGGTGCTCGCCGGTCTGACTCTGGGCGTGATCGCAGCCGCTTCGTTAGGTTATCTGCTGGCGAAATCACCCTCCGTTGAACGCTTGCTTTCACCATACGTCGTCGCCAGCCAGTCCGTGCCTATCGTCGCCATCGCACCGCTTCTGGTGATTTGGTTTGGTCCTGGATTGTTTTCAAAGGTCTTAATTTGCGCCTTGATCGTATTCTTCCCAGTTCTGGTCAATACGATTGTCGGTCTACGCTCTGTGCCGGATGATCTGCGCGACCTGATGCGCTCACTGCAAGCTAGCCGCTGGCAGACATTCAGCCTGCTGGAGGTGCCGGCTGCCCTGCCGATCTTTCTAGGTGGGCTGCGCATCGGTGCGACGCTGGCCGTGATCGGAGCTGTGGTCGGTGAATTTGTCGGCGCTGATCGGGGACTGGGATTCATGATAAACCGCGCCCGCGGTCAATACGATACCGCTCTGGTGTTCGTCGCCATACTGGCTTTAGTTTTCATAGCGCTTTCCCTGTATGGTTTGGTCGTTCTACTGGAATCGCGCTTACTCTCTTGGCGCCAGCGACCAGAGCAGCCCATGTTCTCACAATGAGAAGTCTTGTCATGAATATATCGTCTTTCTAGAAGGAGAATCGTTGATGAAAATTCGTGCTCTATCTCTTTTTATCCTCATAAGCTTTATCATAAGCGCTTGTACAAGCGGCATTTTAACGCCCGACCTGGAAGCTACTCGCGCAAATTTAACTCACATCCGCTTACCGATGGGCTACATACCCAGCGTGCAGTACACACCGTTTTACGTGGCTGTCGAAAAAGGCTACTTCCTCGATGAAGGCTTGGATATCGAATTCGATTACAGCTTTGAGACCGACGGCGTGGCTCTCGTCGGCGCTGATGAACTCCAATTCGCAGTTGTATCCGGCGAGCAGGTACTCCTGGCGCGTGCTCAGGAACTACCGGTCGTGTACGTTATGGCCTGGTGGCAGGATTACCCGGTTGCGGTCACAGCTAAAAGCGAACACAGCATTCAGACGCCTGCAGACCTGGCTGGAAAAGAAATCGGCTTACCGGGGCTGTTCGGCGCCAGCTATATCGGTCTGCGGGCTCTGTTAAATGCCGGCGGTTTGGAAGAGGGTGATGTGACCCTGGAATCTGTCGGTTTCAATCAGGTGGAAGCGTTGGTCGCTGACCAGGTCGAGGCCGCAGTGATCTACGCCAATAATGAACCGATCCAGCTTGAATCCATGGGATATGACGTGGACGTTATTCGTGTTGCCGACTACGTCGCTCTGGCTTCTAACGGGTTGATCACCAACGAAACGACCATCGCTGAAAATCCAGACCTAGTGCGTGGTATGGTCCAGGCCACGCTGAAAGGCATCGCCGACACGATTGAAAATCCCGAAGCAGCCTACCGCCTCAGCACAAAGTACGTCGAGGGTTTGGATCAAGTCGACGAACAGGTCCAGATGAAAATTCTCACCACGACGATCGGTTTCTGGGGATCGAACCCATTAGGACTGTCTGACCCGCAGGCATGGCAGAATATGCAGGACGTGCTGCTCGATATGGGTCTGCTTAGGACACCTTTGGATTTGAACGCTGCCTACACGAATGAGTTTGTAGGAGATTAGTAAACTAGTGCACTGTCAATCATCATAGATTAATATGTCATTGCGAGGGAGCGTAGCGACCGTGGCAATCTCCTCGTAACTCACATAGTGACTTTTCAAATAATCATATTTGATCAAGCACTAGACCATCAGGTATATAGGTATTTATGTACCTGGAAAAAGTAAGCTAAAAGGTTTTACGGACTTCGCTTGGGATGATGTTAGATAATGATCATGTCGCACCACCTTCGAACGATGTGGTTATCGAAGTGTGCCAATTGAGCGCCGTCTTTCGGAATGGAGATGGCGGGTTGCAGGCTCTCGACCAGCTCTCTTTTTCAGTCCACGATCAGGAGTTCCTGTGCGTGCTTGGTCCCTCGGGCAGCGGCAAGAGCACTTTACTGCGGATCCTGGCCGGTTTGCTGCCCCCCACAGCAGGGGATGTGCTTTATCAGGGAGAACGTCTGTCCGGACCTAAAGAGGGGATTGGCTTCGTCTTTCAGAATGCAAACCTGATGCCCTGGCGCTCTGTGTTGCGAAACATCACTCTGCCGCTCGAGGTAAACGGTCTCCCATCCGCAAGCTCCACTAAAAAAGCCCAGGAGATGGTAGAATTGGTCGGTTTGGACGGTTTTGAAGACACGCTGCCACGCGACCTCTCCGGCGGTATGGCGCAGCGGGTTGCAATTGGGCGTGCTCTGGTCCACGACCCGGACGTGCTATTGCTGGACGAACCATTTGGCGCCCTGGATGCGCTCACCCGCGAGCGCATGGGCATCGAACTGCTGCGCATCTGGCAAGCACGACGAAAAACTGTTATCATGGTAACGCATTCAATCTCCGAGGCGCTCTTCCTTGCAGACCGGGTTCTGGTGCTTAGCCACCGCCCCGGTAAATTGCGCCTGGACATAAACGTGTCCTTGCCGCGCCCTCGGCAAGATAGCATGCGTTATACACAAACCTTTGGAAACCTGGCCCGCCAGCTGCGCGCTGCTATCGGTGAGAAGTAATCATCGGACTCGTTTTATCTTTTTATACTACAATGGAGTAACTGACCTGATACCTAAAAAGCTATTGATTGTATTCTTTTTACTCATTCTTTTTGTTCCCTTAGAGGCTGGTGCACAGAGCCCCCCATCGCTGTCATTGGTCGAAGTTGATCTGTGGCCTGAATATGACCGCCCATCGATGTTGGTCATTTACCACCTCGTCCTGTCTCCCGATGCAAAATATCCGCTCGAAATGGAAATCCGCATCCCGACTGCGGCAGGCGTGCCTAACGCAGTCGCCGCTCGTCAGCCCAATGGCAGTCTGATCAACCTAAACTATGACCAGACGCCGGGAGCGGATTGGTCACGGGTCAAATTCACAGCCACAACGCCCGAAGTGCAGATTGAATACTACGACCCCAGCCTGGTCAAGGATAACGACGCACGCCATTTTGAATACCGCTGGCCCGGTGATTACGCAGTGCAGGATTTCAGGATCCAGGTGCAGCAGCCCGCTGGTGCTTCAAATATGCGCATTTCTCCCAGCCTGGGAAGCGGCGTCACGAAACCCGATGGGTTGGTGTATTATTCCTCCGAGATCGGCTCGTTGACACTTGGTCAATCGCTGGCTATTGATATAGACTACCAAAAGCAGTCTGATGAGTTGAGCGCTCAAACCATACCAATTGATCCAAGCGGTCCTATAGGAGCGACTTCTGTAAACCGGTTGACGATGATGTCCGCCTTACCCTGGTTGATCGGTGGTTTGGGGCTGTTGCTGATTGTCGGAGGGGCAATATGGTACTGGCAGTCGGGTCGTGAGCAGCCGGATGTGAAACCTGAAGGACGCCGGCGCAAACCATCAGCCCGGATCGAGGGCACAGTAGAAGAAGAGGGTCACGCGTACTGCCACCAATGCGGCAAACGCGCCCTTCCCGGGGATCGCTTCTGCCGTGCCTGCGGTTCACAGCTTCGCACGGGAAAATAATTGATTAAATCTCCCCATCCTCAAGCGACGGCAATTCCATTCCCTCCAGCCGCGGTTTCTCCCACGCCGCCGATTTCACCCTATCTCGAGATCCCACCCAGCTGCAGCGGCTCCTATGCCACCGACACCACCCGCACCCTAATTTCCACCTAGCTGCGGCTCCTCCCACGCCGCCGCTTTCTTCTCCCGCAAAGAGGCGCAAAGAACCCCTAAAAAATTCCCCTTCAAGGTACAAAGGGGGATTTTGTGTTTGTTTGGATACTTCATTTTTCCTAAGGGACGTGATCCTCTAGAGGGCACTCCGCGTTGGGTTTAATGCCCCAACAATGAGGGCTGGAGAGAACATCTACCTAGGCTATCATTGATGTGGCGCCATGACCATACTTTTATTACATAGTTGGACCTAATAAACTGGCAAAATCTTCAAAATTCCTATCCCCGCCGCAAGCGGACGGTGTATTACGGAATTTTGCCCCTTCGGGTACAGATTTTGCTAATACTTGGAACCCACGTAGCAAGCTACGGGGTATTCCATTTAGAATAAATACGTAAGCTTTATGAAAATTTACTTATTTGTCATGGTATAATAGGACATATGTCACTAATCTCGAGTTAATAACTGGGTTATTATATCCAGTGTTTGGGATTGATACCTCAATGTTTGGGGTTGATACCCCAATCGTGGCGTTATTCTGACTCATGCCATTTTGGGGTTTTAATTGAAATTTAAAGGAGGTGCTTCAAATATTCCGATTACACAATTTAAGAATATTTACCTAACGAATGAGAATGAAATACAGAAAGAGGAGATTGCAAATGAAACATAAATACTTAATTTTTGGGATTTTAATCCTCGCGCTTGCTTTGGTGCTGTCGGCCTGCGCAGGTGCTGAAGGTCCCCAAGGTCCTCCTGGTCCTGAAGGTGCTGATGGCGCTGCAGGTCCTGCCGGACCTGAAGGTGCTGATGGCGCAGAAGGTCCGCAAGGCGAAGCTGGCACTGCCGGGGAAATGGCCGAACTAACCTGTACCGAGTGCCACAACGACACCACGGAACTCACCGGGAAGGCGGAGTCATGGGAAGAGTCCCTTCATGGGAACGGCGAGGCCACCGCTTATGCGGGCGGCAGGGCAGCCTGCGCTGGATGTCACTCTGGCGGAGGCTTCAGCGCCGCAATTGCGGCAGGGGTCAATAATGCAGAAGCTCAGGAATCTGCAGATCCTAACCCGAGCCGCCCGGATTGCCGCGCCTGCCACCAGATCCACACTAGCTACACCGGTGACGACTGGGCCCTGGAGACCACTGACCCGGTAGCGCTCTTAGCCTTCGAAGATACGACCTTCGACGGCGGCGAGGGCAACCTGTGCGCCAACTGCCATCAGCCGCGTCGACAGATTGATGAAACAGTTGACGGCATGATCGAGGTCACCAGCACCCACTGGGGTCCCCACCACGGTCCGCAGAGCGCCATGCTGCTTGGTATTGCTGGCGCCGGCGAGGTTGAAGGTAGCCCCAGCGCCCACGCTACAATGGTGGAAGATACCTGCGTGAGCTGCCACATGGGCGAAGGCGACATCCACACCTTTGAGCCGAACGTTGCGGCATGCCAGGGCTGCCATGCCGACATCGAAGACTTCGATGTAAACGGCTTGCAGACCGATGTCCAAGCGATGCTAGATGAGCTTGAACCGGCTCTGCGCGCCAAGGGTTTGCTCGATGAAGAAGGTACAATGGTGGTAGGTTCCTACCCCGAAGCGGAAGCTGCCGCCCTCTGGAATTGGATCTACATCAACCTTGAGGACAAGAGCTTGGGTGTGCACAACCCAGCTTACACCAAGGGCTTGCTTGAAGCATCCTTGGAAGCGCTGAAGTAACCCTCGCTTTTAAAAAAGAACACTAGCAAAACAAACAGAGCTGCCTCGATGGCAGCTCTGTTTTATTATATGGGTCAACCAGCAGGAACCTATGGTTGACGAACAGCAATGATTATCTCTGGATCATTTTTCAAATGCCCCGGCTAGAATCCAGTCGAGGATAAGCTGGATCTCGGAATCCGTTAGTTTTCCTCCAGGAGGCATGATAGCGCCAATCGATTGTGTATTTAACAGCTTTTGGGCTAACAAGCTGGTGTCTGGATCGCCTGGGATTACAACTGGAGCATGATCGCCGCTGGTCATTGTGGATTCATAACTTGTGCCGTCCCAGCCTCCCAAATTGCCGTGGCAGATATTGCATTTCGCCTCAAAAATTGGCAAGATATCGTTGGCGAAAGCGGGAGCGGTGGTTTCGGTAGACGGTTCCGATCCTGTCGTTCTATCTGGCGGTTCCAACTGGCGAAGGATTTCTACCAATTGTTGGATCTGTTGGACGTTGAGTATCTCTCCCCAGACGATCATAGAAGTGCCTTCATGGCCCAGGTTGATCGCATCGAAGATGTCTTGATCGCTATAGTCGGCTTGGAATTGCGGGTCATTCAGCGCCGGGCCAAGGCCACCTTGCCCCGTCCCGCCGTGGCATTGCGCGCAAAGTCCTGCATAGATTTCCATGCCAGTGAGTGATAATTCAGGTACAATTACCTCGGGCGGCATGTCCACAGGGGGATTTTGCTCCCAAGCACGCATAAATGCCACAATCGCGTCGATGTCATCATCATCCAGCGGACCGCCGGCGCTGCTACCAAAAGGCGACATTCCAAAATTGGGCTGGCCTTGGGAGATAATGGTCTTTAAAGTGAAATCATCACGGGTCTGTAGATATTCCAATGTACTGATTGGGGCAATGATATCATCCGAACGAGCTGGATTTGGTCCGCCTTCGCCGAAATCCCCATGACAAAGCGCACAATTCGTAGCAAATAGCTGCTGACCGGCTTCTAAGGATGTTCCCTTCGATGCTTCTAGTGTGTAACTTACCAGCGCACTCAGTTGTTCCTCTGTCAGCACATCTTCCCAGATCGGCATTGTTTGGTGGGATCCACCACCTGCAATAGTATCTCGCGCCTGAGAATATTCCTCGGACACCGGGATACGGTCCCCATGACAAGCGGAACAATATTGCTCAAATAATTCTTTTCCTTCGGTAACCAATGACGGATCAACCACATACCTGGCGAGGATGTCTAATTCTGATTTTTTCAATTCTTCCTGCCATGGAGGCATTTCGAGATGAAGTCCTCCCTGGCGGATTATGGTTTCTAATTCATCCTCCTCTCCCGAGAAATCCAAAGCCAGGCCGTGACAGGGCGAGCAATTAATTATATATAGCCGCTGTCCATCAGGAGCGACCAGGAAGTTCAGAAGGGCAATACGGTTTTCCTGGCTCAGTTCGACGGACCACTCGGGTATTTCGACGTCCGCATGGTGTGGGTAGCTCGAGCCCTGGTCTAGCGCCTTCAGCAATTCAAGCGGATCTCCTGCGACCAGTTCGGACACCTCGTGACAAGCACCGCATTGATCGGAAAAGAGAGTACTACCCGCAGGAGAGAGGATGAAACCCGCCAGGGCATCAATCTGGTCTGTAGAGAGATCAGCGCTCCAGGCTGGCATACCCTCGTGCTTTCCCTGCGCAATCACCGAGTGTAAATTTATGCCAGCGCCTACGGTGATCGTCGTACCATGACAACCCGCGCAGTTCTCAGCATACAATGCAGCAACTTGATCACCCTGAGCAGATTCTTCAGGTGGGGGTGCTTCCCTGTATGACTGGACTGTCAGGATAACAACCCCAAGTACCGCAAAAATTGTAATACCCAAGATGATCGGTCTAGCGAGGATATGTCTCTTTGGGCTGCGGTCTAACAGCGGTAGAAAAAAAAGCAGCAGTATGACCACTGTGGGGAGGAGGACTACCCCCAAGAATTCCAAACTCCCGGGAAAGTATTTGAGCAGCTGAAACAAGAAGAGGAAATACCATTCGGGGGTGGGTGTGTAGGTCGTGTCAGCGGGGTCCGCACGCGCTTCCAATGGTGCACCAATAAAATATGCCAGGCCAACTAAAATCAAAAATATCAGCAACGCGATAACGGCATCTTTAAAGATGACATCCGGATAGAATGGCAGTCCTTTATTCTTTGCCCTTTGATACTTCTCCAGATATTCTTGCTTTTCTTTCTCGTTCATCGATCAATCCCCCTTTTTCGTAACATCGCTGATGCCTATTTTAATTACGAGATACAAGTGGATGCTGGTCAGAAACAGCAGTGAGGCCGGTAAAACCCAAATGTGGACTCCAAAGAAGCGCGCCAGGGTTACTGCCGATAGCTCCTTACCCCCCCGTACAATGCGCAGTATCCATTCCCCGATAAAAGGTGGGGTTCCTACGATGCGCGTACCGACGGTTGTCGCCCAGAACGCTTTTTGATCCCACGGCAGGAGATAGCCGGTGAAGCCAAATGCGATCACTACCAGGAGCAAGGCCACGCCTGTAAACCAGGTGACTTCGCGCGGAAACTTATAGGCTCCGTAAATAATCACGCGGATCATGTGAAGTACCACCAAGACCACCATTGCGCTGGCTCCCCAATGATGCAGTCCGCGTATCAACCAACCTGCCGGGACTTGTGTGGTTATGTACAACACGCTGTCGTAAGCAGAATCCGGAGTGGGTACATAGTATAAGGTCAGCAAGATACCGGTTACCCCTTGTATAACCGCCACAAACAGTGTTGCGCTGCCGAGCGTAAAAAGCCAGTTGATCATAGGTATTTTACGCAAGAAGATGGCTTTCCATACCTGCCGCCAGGCAATACGTTCATCGAACCAGTTTCCCAAACGTGTGCCCATGTTACTCTCCCATAATATACAGCTGGTCGTTTTCCAATTTCATAGCAAAACGGTCCAGAGGTCGCGGCGGTGGACCCGAGACAACATTTCCATACTTGTCAAAGATGGCATTGTGGCACGGACAGAAGAACTGTCCTTGGTCGTTAATCCAACGCACCCGGCATCCAAGGTGCGTGCAAACATTCGACATTACCAAAAAGTCGCGCCCATTATCCGTCAGAACGTAGACCGAAATCTCTTCCTCTTTAACGATCCAACCTGTCTTCCGCTCGATTTTGACTTTGAACAGTGTAGGGGTCCCAAATTCAACTTTCGTTGTGGGTCCAATCCTGATCCAAACCTGCGAATCTTCGCTTTTTATTGCAGGACCGATTACGTATGCCACGGCAGGCAATCCCAAACCGAGAGTGATCGCACCTCCAATAGCCCACGTGGACATAGCTAGGAAGTCTTGTCTGTTTAACTTTTTATCTTCGCTCAACTTTCTTCTCCATCTAATTTATAAATGAGAATTGTAATAGGCACGAGAGATGCCTGATTCATTACACTACCCTTATTTTTCCTGTGCTCCTTCCGAGATCCATTGAATCACCAGTTCAAGCTCCTGCGATGCTAACTGGCCGAAGTGTGGAACCTCACCCGAATATTTAACCACGACCAGACTGTTATCCGGGTCGCCTGGGACAATCGAACGTCCACTTTGACCGCCCGCCAGCGCTGCCTGATAATTAGTCAGGTTCAATCCCTGGATGCCATTCTCGCTGTGGCAGTTACCGCAGCGTATCTGTAGAAGCGGTCTAATAGTTTCTTCGTAGGTCAATGACCCGGTTAATGACCCGCCTGTTGGGACAGGTACCGGTGTGGGGGGCGGTGGAAGTTGTGAAATCAGAATCTCCCGCAGTCCAGGTGCATCGAAACCGGCATACTCCCAGGCAGTTCCATGACAAGCGCTGTTGGAGCAGAACGAAGAATTGTCATTGCCGCCTGGATTATCGGTCGTATGGCAGTTGGCGCAGCTATCATCAAAGGCTTCGTGGTGCATGCTGATCCAATTTTCATTCATGTGCGATTGCGGCTCTGGACCACGGCTTATCTCTATATTGGCGACGAAATCGAACGGTCCTGCCACAACCGGAATGGAATGACATATATTGCATTCCAACCGGATAGCTTCTTGTTCCGAATTGAGGTGCTTCCCATCGTGGCAGCGGAAACAACCAGGCGAATCTTTATGCCCGATGTTATTGGGGTGCGTCGTCCAATCGGAGTTCTGTTCCGGAAAGACGCCCGCTTGGTAGGCGTCTTGCAGGGCACCGATCGCGTCTGCGATTTTTTCCCGATTACCTGCGTAATATTCAGGATAATAGGTACTGTAATAACCCTCCAACCCAGCAATGTGGTTCAATCCGATTTCGGTGGTATCAAACAGCTGGCTGTATACCTCTAACGCTTTGCGTCTGATCTCCGGTATATCGACCGAAATTACATTGTGCGCTATCAACATGTCGACAGTATCTTCAGGGGTTGGCACCAGGTGCGTGATGCGGTTATGGCAGGTGATGCAGTCCATTTCTTTCAATTCAGCCGGATCTATATCCTCAGGATTAAAGTCGGCTTCCAAATCAATGTATTCGATAGTATTTCCATCGCCATCGATTGCTTTCACGTAAGGAATATCCTGCTCTTCCGGGTCCAACGCTAGATAGAAGACCGGATTTTCAATATGCCAGTGAATGCCGCGGCCTAAACCCATTCTTTGGCTGCCTCCACCGGTCTTCAAGGTCAAATAAGTGGATACAGGCGTGTTTTCCTCATCACTTAAAAAACGCTTAACCTCGCGAAGACTATCGTCGGAAAACTTCTCGGGAAAGTGGCACAATTCACAAGTCTCTCGCGCCGGTCGCAGGTCATCTGCACGGATTGGAAATTCATAGTTACGAAAAGCGGTCTTGTACACGTGCTTTAGATCGCCCGCCTTACGGGTGATGCGAGTGGCGATGAAACCTTTTCCGAGGTGGCAGTCCACACAATCAATGCGAGCATGAGGCGATGTCAGGTAAGAGGTGTACTCTGGAGGCATGGTATGGCAGGTGTTTCCGCAGAAATCCGGTGAGTTAGTGTATTCCCAGGTGTAAACCCCACCTGTTAGTAATAGTAAGGTCAGCACACCCAGGAAGGTGTAAGGCAGCAACCGTACCCACCTCGGCGAACCAGCCGGCGGGAAGAAAAAATCCTTAATCCATTGCGTGAAGCGTTGCATAGCTATTTATCCTTGAGGCGAATCCGAAACAGATATCCCCTTCTAAAGATGAGTGTCTAATGAATCCATACTACAATCAGTTTGCATCGACGACCATATACACCGCAAATATATCGACGTCGTATTGGGAATTATACTCCAATAACAAGAGCAATATTAGGGCAATTACCCCATATAAGGGGAATACCTGTGGATTTCCATTACGATACAAAACTCCCCCAATTCCACGTAACTAGTTCATGTTGATCCGTATACCTACAAATCGCAAAACCGGGCACCGTTTAGCGCCCGGTCAAATTAGTAAGAACTTCCGGAAGAAGTTTTCTTTAGATTAACTTACCTGTTGGTCAACATCACTTTGGTCGTCTGATAAAAAAAAATACAAGCCGTGGTTGGCGCATTAAGCCTGGCTTTGATCCTCCGCAAAACCAACCTGGCGGGCAAAAATGAGTATCGTCATGATGATGATCTGTCCGACGATCATACCCACTACCTCCGGCCAGCGCGCAGACAGCTCCAGCAGCCAGCCGCGCCCCCCCACGGTCGTTGCTTGGCTCACCGAGGCAACCCAGGCGATCATCTCGCTCATGTGTTCCGTCGTATATGCAGCCAGGCTTAAAGCAAAAGCCGTAAACGGAACAGCTAACAGCATCGTCCAGAACACCGCCGTGACTTGTACCTTGCGCATCAGAGCCTCCTTTGCATTTACCCTTGCAGATTAAAACAACAATATACAAACCTATACATATCAATTATCTCTACTAATAGAATACAGAATAAAACATTTCAAGTCAATAGGCACAGGACAGTACATTATTGTAGGGAACATACCCTATGAGGCTTATTTTGTTATTACTCTCAAACAATGTGGGGGTTGGCTCGCGCTCAATTTTCTTCTCCCCCTTGTGTGGAAAATGAGACAATATTACGGCGTTATGATGCCCTTGCGGATGGCGTATTTAACCAGTTCACTGCGGTTGTGCAAATTCAATTTGCGCATAATGTTTTCGCGGTGACGGGCGACACCCAGAAAAACCACGATCACCCAAATGCTTCTACATGAACTACCAAACGTTACCTCTGCAGTTTTCATTTTTCGCCATTATTAAAGCCTCCTTCTTGGGATTAATGCAACATTCTATTCATACACAAAACAATTAAATCGTGATTTCGGCTGTTGATCTAAAGCGAATAGGCATTACTTGGCAAAATTTAATAGTTGTTATAGTTTATCCACTTCGGCTACCCAAACAGCAGCCGGTCCCCAATTGCCTCTATGACTCGCGGTCCACCTGAAAACCAGCGCCATAACCAGTATTTTTCAATCAGCTCTTTAGCCCAATGCCAGCGCCGTGCTGGAGGGCGTAGCGTGACAGCGGGGGCTTGGACGTCATAGAAATTGCCTTTGCCGTAACCAGCTCGCCCGTCGCCCAGTTCGATAAAACAGCCCCCAAAACCATCGAACGACTCGGGGTTACCTTCCCCAGTGATTTCGACCACCAGATTGTGAGCAACCACTTCAGCCTGTTTGTGAGCAAAAACGCCTGCTTTGGGCAGCACCAACGGCTGATCCGGATTGAATCGACCCGGTAAAGGGATAGTCGTCACGTCACCCAAAGCATAGACACCATCAAAGCGGGTTGCAAGGGTGTTCGCATCTACCGGGATCCATCCGGCATCATTAGCCAATCCTGATGCGCGCACCACCTCTGGACTACGATGGGGCGGTACACCAACCAACAAATCGAAAGGTACGCGCTCACCGGTTTCCAGCACCAGTTCATGGGCTTCGACATCTATCGATTGTGTAGCCGTGAGCGGACGGTAAGGGATATCCCGTTCTGCCAACATGGACTTCACTGCTTGGGCCATTTCTGGTCCAGCGGTACCCATAGGCATCCCTTCCGGTGTTATCATTTGCATCTCAGCCCGCTCGCGCAAGCCCCGCTCCTTCAGATATGTGTGGATCATGATGGCTGTTTCGTAGGGCGCAGCCGGGCAGCGGTATGGCAGCCCGGTAACAGTTATCACTATACGACCACCTTGGAATTTCTGTAATGCATCTCGAAGGTGAGCCGCGCCCTCCAGAGTGTAAGGTGTATGGGCAATATCTTCAAAACCAGGCGTAAGATCAGGCGCTGGTTGAGCTCCAAGGGCTACCACTAAATAATCGCCAACGAACTCACCATGCAATTGAGAATGTAATTTGCGTTTCCCCGGGTCAATTGCTTCGATTTCAGCCTGGACAAACTCTATGCCCTGGCGAGTCAACTGTCCCAGGTTAGCCTGAATTTGCTCCGGTTCCCGCCAACCAAGCATCAGCCATAGCAGCGATGGATTGTGTAAATGCTTTGCCTCGCGATCAATCAGTAATATACGGTGCTCACGCGACAGGTGACGGCGCAGCTTACTGGCTGTTACCAAACCTCCAACGCCGCCGCCTAAAATGAGAATAGTCTTGCCGGACATGGATACCTCCTTTTTCACTAGTCATGCTTGATAAACGCCTTTACTTTTCCTGTTGGGGGGTAGATGGTCAGTGTGCTGGTTGTTGTATTTCCTGTAAGCGTTGTCGTAGAAAATATTTATAATGATGGTGGTAGCGATACCAGTTCCGCTCGCTGTCCAATGGAATTAAGAATAAATTGGCCTCTTCGAAATTTTGAAGAGTTTGCTTGTTGGTTGAAATGTCCAGAACAGCATCATGACCACGACGGGCGCAATCAACTTTTTGACCTCGACGTCTTTGATATATTCTGATCTCGACAAAAAGCCTCTCGAGAAATGATATCGCTGCAGTCGCAGTAAAGTGGTTTGCCCTGTCCTTTGTCTCAGAGGGCAAAAGTTATGCAGAGTTAATAATTATTTATTTCAGATTACCAGACCTGTATTAGGTACCCTGAATTTGTAACTCCCCCTTAATCGCAACTTCAGCTAACGACTCTATGCGCATATCACGCAATCGGTCGCGGATGACCTGGGCCACTTTCTGGGTCATCAAATAACCGAATTCGTGATCTTCATCACACAATGGGCGAAGTTCTTCACAATCGAAGGAAACCACTCGACAAGGCGTTTGCGCTTTCGCGCCGGCGGTCGATTTATGGGGTGGTATCAAAGCCGACCATCCAAATATATTACCTGGTCTCACAGTGCTAACCGTAACATCGCGGTTT
>SDBT01002655.1_pt1 | contig 31430 bp, 33 predicted proteins | sample 2277101 | NCBI WGS metagenome assembly SDBT01 (sample SAMN10404973, study PRJNA504765) | marine sediment metagenome | isolation source: marine sediment core GS10_PC15, 103 cmbsf | place: Arctic Ocean: Southern Knipovich Ridge | collected 2010 | reverse complement strand
TAGTTCTCCTCGCCGGTGCAGCGCGCGGAGGAGACGAAGGTCGCACTGCAAACAGTGCTCTCCGAACTCTTCAGCGGAGAGAACAAAGCGGCTCTCGCCGGACTACTGGCAGACAGCCTGCGTGACATCTTCCCGCGTGATGCGGACGAGGATGACAAGGTCACGTTCTTCGAGTCGATGGATACAGTCGCGCTCGTGGGACTGGTGCAAGGGTTCATCCGAGCCAACGCGAAGGTGCTAGGCCCTTTCGCGGGCAGGATCAAGGCGAAGGCGGAGGAAGTGATGAACAAGGCACTCTCGGCAGCGTCAGATCAGTCCTTCGAGGAGAGCCCGGCATCGGACGAAAACGTCACCGAGACCGAGAACGTGCCCGAAGAGCTGAGCCTCGATCCGATGATGGACTGACGGAAGATGCTTGGGAAGGAATCGAAACCTCCCTCACTACATTGGTGCTTGCCGGCGCAGGCACATACGACTATCTCGCCGACTTGGATGTCCTTACTTTCTCTGCCTTGGAGGCTTCTGTTACTCGTGTTCGTTATCGTCAGAAAGCAGAAGAAGCGAACACATCAGCCGTCATCCTCGGACTCATGTCAGGGAAGGACGGACAGAAACAGTTCGAGAAGTTGCTCAAGTCCTGGCGCGAGATCACGAATGACGCAGCTCCCAAGGTCGGAGCAGAAGAGGTTGCCTCGAGCTTCAACAGGCTCAAAGCCGACTTCGCCTCTGGAGGCTTCTAGTGGCGATCGATAAGGGCTCACTCGACTATCGCATTCGGGTCACCGACCAGTTCTCGGCCCCGATTGCGAAGTTCCGCGCCGAACTATTGAAGGCGCGGAACACCGCGTTGGCAGTCAAGCAGGAGATCGGTGCAGCCAACGCGGCGATCTCTCGGTTTGGCGTCACGTCGGCCAAGGCAGGCGCAGCTACGAGGCGGCTCACCGAAGAGGAGCGCGCGAAGTGGAAAGCGGTTCGAGAAGGTGCGCAGACCGCCACCATCAAGGAGCGTCTCCGCGCCCGCGCCCTCAAGGATCTGAACAAAGAAAACTTGCGGCTAGCTAAGAAGGCAGCCGACGAAGCCAAGAAGGAAGCGAGGGCCACACAAACCGCAGCTAAAGCACGTGAGCGCGCCTCGAAGGCAGCAGCCACAGCGTCACGCCGTGCCTTGGCGAACCAGAGGAGGTTGAACAGGGAGCTGACCAAAACACAGAAGCAAGGCAGCCGTCTTGTGTTCACCTTCAAACGTCTGGTGACAGTGGTAGTCGGCCTTCAGGCAATCAGGTTCGGAGTGAACGCGCTCCGCGAATCTATCACAGCAGGTATTCGTTTCAACGCGACGATCGAAACTGCACGCATCGGCATGGCAGGACTGTTCGCCACCTTGCAAAACGTGCGCGACATTCAGACAGGGGAGTTGCTGACAGGCGCAGAGGCTTTCGCGGCAACGCTGGCCATAGCGGATGGGACTCTGGAGCAGATCCGCCAACGGTCCTTGGCGACAGCGGCGACATTCCCTGAGTTGGCGGCAGCCTTCCGAGCAGGGTTCGCGCCGGGTATCTCTGCCGGACTGAACACAGATGAAATCATCGAGGTGACAGAGCGAGTGTCCCAGGTGTTGACGGGACTCGGTATTGCACAGAACCAAATCAATGAAGAAATCCGGTCTTTGTTGCTGGGCACGGCCACGTCTAGGACATCGCTCGTCGCCACGTTGTTCTTCGGAGGCGCGGCCAACGCTAACAAATCGATCAAAGACGCCAAGGAAATAGGGAATGTATTCAAGGTCATCACGGAGAGACTCAAAGCGTTCCAGATAGCAGCAGGCGAGTCGCAGAAGACGTTCACAGGAACCGTAGCGCGCGTCAAGGGACTGCTCGAAGTGGTAGCCGGTCGCGCGTCCTTGGGCTTCTTACAATCCCTCAAGGACATCCTCGGCGACATCCAGGAGGTAGCGGGAACAGCTACTATAGAGACGAACGGGTTCATCACCTCTATCAAGGAAAACGCGGGGGCCATCACGGTCCTGAAGATCGTCTTCGATACCTTGGCGAACATCACCACGCAAGCGCGCGCGTTCCTAACCTCTCTAACGACATCGGAGATAGCATCCTTTCTTCTAGTCCTCGGCGCATCTGTAGAGGTAATGGCAGCGTTGTTCCTGGGAGCACTCGAAGGAGTCATCCGCGGAGTGGCTTTGATAGGTGCATTGTTCAACGCGCTGGGGGTCTCTCTCAGTGGGTTGGACCTAGGAGGACTCACCGAACTCGCAGCGCTCATCTCTACGATTGCTGTGGTCGCAGCGATTGTCAAGGTGACGATCCTCGCATGGTCGGGGGTCTTGAAGATCGCAGCCATCGCAGCCTCGCCTGTGTTCTTCGCCTTCACCAACATCCTGACAGTGGCAGGTTTCGTTTTGAAGACGATTGCGAAGATCCCCGCTGTGATCTTCCCCGCGCTCGGCATCGTGCTCGGCCTAACCCTGGGATTCCTGGCCCTTGCCGAAGTCATCACAGGCATCTCCTTGGACATCACAGACCTGCCCGAGGTGATCGGCCTGACATTCGAGCAAGTCCTCACGCGCCTTATTGGGTTTGCAGGCGTGATCGCAACGACCATATCGGTGAAGGTCCGACAAACATTCAACGCATTGGTCACCGCGGCAGGCAACGCATTCGCAGAGCTGAAGCAACTGCTTGATTTCAACCTTAGCGCCTCTGATGAACTGGCAGGGCTCAAGAAAGCAGAGCTGGCACAGAAAATAAGGCTTGCTAACAAGAAGTTGTCGGAAGACAACAAGCAACTAGAACTCGAAGTCGTCGAAGCAAAAACAATCGGTGATGAGATAGATAAGAACGCCATCGCGCGCGGCGGGGAACGTCTGGCAAAGTTGGAGACCGAAGTTGCGGCGCGCGAGAAGGCAGCCGCGGCAGCAAAGAAGTTGGCCGAAGAACTCGCCAAGGCGAACGTCGACACGAAGAGCTTGCTTGAGAAGCTCATCGCTCCTCTCAACGATCTCTTTACTGGAACTATCGGTGATGACATCCTTGACACTCAAGGGTTCACCGCGGGCATAATCGAAGCGTTCGAAAAAGCCCGCGCGGCTTTGGAAGACAAACCTCTGACGCTCCAAGTAAAGACACTCACGGAGCAGATCGAGGACGCCTTCAAGACAATGGCCGACGAGTATGCAAATACTATCGCCATCATGAAGGGACTCACCTCCCAGTTTGCGAACTTCGCGAGCACGGAGATAGCCATCGCTCTCGACCCTAACGAAGACCCGGACGGTCCGTCAGCCAATGAACGCTTCAAGACTTTCCTCGATCAAATCGGCAAGCTCATCATTCAGAAGCTCGTCGAGTTGGCCATTGCGAAGACCATCCTCAAGATCGCCTCCTTCTCCGGAGGAGGCCCTGTAGAAGGCAAAGCCCGAGGCGGACCTATCGGCTTCGACGAAGGTGGCACCGTCCCTGGTGGCAGGCACGAGGCGCGAGCGTATCAGCCAGCACAGGTTGCAGGAAGTGACACTGTGCCAGCATGGCTCACGCCCGGTGAGTTCGTCAACCCAGTGCGTTCCGTCATGAAGTATGGCGCTGACCTGTTCGAAGGCCTGCGCACAGGAGCCCTCGATCCTGTAGCCTTGCGCGAGGCAGCAGGGCTCACCGCCCGCCGCAAGAACGTGCGCCGCTGTGGCAACGCCCGCGGCTTCGCAGAAGGTGGACCGATCGGCGCGTTCGCCTCGGAAGGCCGTGCGACGATTCAGCAGCAAGAAAACACAGCGACGTCAGGCGCAGGCGTCGGCGCTCCGACCCTCATGGTATCGGACGAGCAAATGATGGACAGGCTCCTGGCCGGTGGCCAGCGCCAGCTCCGCAATTGGATGGAGAACGAAAAGGAGTTCTTCCGTGGTATAGTCAGAGAATAACCTTCACCCTTCTACACACATGGCACTCAAATGGTTTGACGGCGGCGAAGTCTGGGGTAGCAATACCTATCAGGCCCGTGGCTACACTCAGTCGGACGCGGCGCAAGTCACGCCGGGTCGCATCGTCCCGGGACTCTTCGCCCTCTCCATCTCCGCAGGTTCGATGACCACTCCGTCGCTCAGCGTGCAGAACACGTGGTATATGGGGATCGGCGTGAAGAACTACGAGAATAACTGGAAGCTCGAAGTCCTGAGCGGAGCGTCGGAGCAGTGTCACATCATCCTTGCCGACCTTGGAGGGAACACAGGAGAGTTTCAGCTCTATCGTGGAGGGACTCTGATCGACACGTCCACGTCGTTCGTCACGAATGTCTGGGGCTACCTGGAAGTCAAGATCGTGGCACGCGGCACAACAAACGGTTCCTACGAAGTGTGGATGAACGAAGTCTCCATCATGAGTGGCACAGGTGTCGACCTTGCCCTCACCGGCAGCGACGGCGCCGACATCTTCTCGTGGGGCAACGGCACCTCCTTCCAATGCGACGACATCTATATCCTGGATGACACAGGCGCGCTCAACACCTCCCGCCTTGGCGAGCAGGTTTGCGTAGGCATCGTCCCCACCGCAGAAGGTCACCAGATCGACTTCACCCCCTCGACAGGGACCGATAACTCGGCCCTCGTCGATGACCCAACGGAGACTCCCAACGATGCGGACTTCGTCTCGTCGTCCACGTTGAACCACGAGGATTACTACGCCTACGAGAACATGCCGTCAACAGGCCTTGGAACGGTCAACGGAGTGCGGATGGTCCACGGCGCGCAACTCGATACGGCAGGCGCCCGCACCGTTCAACCCCGCTACTACAACGGTTCGGTCGAGTTCGACTTCGGCGGTGACTTCGTCGTCGACGGCACGAACATCTTCGAGCACAGCATCATCGCAGAGGCCAACCCGGACACCGCTGTGAAATGGACCAAGTCGGAGATCGACGCGGCCGAGTTCGGAATGGAGTTGTCAGTCTAATGACGATGAAATGGATGGAAGGGTTTGAAGCACGCCTGCACGAGACGTTGCAGGCTGAGACCTATGGCCAGGACGGAACAGGAGGCTACGGCGGGATCGCCACGGCAGGCCTAGGCACGATCGGTAGGAAGATCGGCAAGAGCCTGCGCACGACCGGCGCAGCCACGTTCACCTCCCCCGTGCTCGTGGGTTCACCGACGAACACCTGGACCGTTCAGTTCGCCATTCGTAAAGGCCTCAAGGCAACGATGGTGGGAACTCCCGGCGTCAAGTTCTACAAGCAGGCAGCAGGGCTCCAGCTCGAGATCCGCATCGTCGACGGAGCGCGCCCTGGCACCTGGGCGCTCGAAGTCTTCCGTGACGTCACCAGTCTTGGGAAGACGAAGGACTATGCCTTCGGCGGTCCTCGCACATGGATGTGCTTCCAAGCCAAGGTGGTTATCAGCACGACAGTAGGTTCGGTCAACATCAAGGCTTGGGACTACTTCAACAACGCCACTACTGACCTGAATCTCACCGTGATAAACACGGCGTTTCAAGGCTCGAATGGCATGGACCAAGTGGCATGGTCGGTCAACACGCAGAACTCTACCTCCTTGCAGTTCGACGATGTCGCCATCATGGACGACGCCGGCAGCGTGAACAACACGCAGACGTCGGTGCCTTTCCTCGTTTACGGCGCTCTCCCCGCCAGTGACGGCCCGACCGTCGACTGGGATCCGTCCACAGGTGGTTCCCACGCGGACCACCTGAACAGTGTCGCCACCTCTGCCGGCAACAGTAAAGAGGTTACCTCGGACACGGTCACCGATCTCGATCAGTTCGACTTCGCCGACATCCCCGAGATGTCCAACGCGGGCACGCCCACCATCGCAGCCGTGATGGTGGACATCCACGGGGCCATGAAGAACTCAGGCACTCGCACACTGCGTGTAAACGTGGACGACCCTGTTGGCGGAAACGCAGATGTAGCCACCAACTTGGTGTTCTCCAACTTGGTCCTCACGGCGCGCACCCTCGTCATGGAGACCAACCCAGTCTCCGCCATCGCCTGGACCCTGGCTGATCTCGAAGACCACAGGCTCGGCTTCAAGCTCCAGGCCTAACCATGGTCGAACTCCGCATCGTTCGCGAGGCCCTCGAAGCGCTCGCAGACTCACCCTCACGGGTCGGAGTCACGCGCTACAGTGCAGAGACCGCGGCAGAGGACGGAGGCACAGGGGCCAATCTAACGATCGTCAGAGCATCGGTCGAGGTGATGGCCGACAGAGATCCGGAGATGAGGGTCACCCGTATGGACCACGAGGTGGCCGCGGAGGACGGCGGCACAGGCGCGGACCTGACCGTTCTGCGCCAGGCGGGCGAGATCATCATCAACGTCCCCACGACGGTAGGGGTCACCCGCTATGGCGCGGAGACAGCGGGCGCGGACGGAGGCACGGGCGCGGACCTGACCGTCTTGCGGCAGGCGATCGAGGTGATAGGCAACGTAGGCGTGACGCCACCAGTTCCTCTACCTCTCGCAGCAACCGTTGACTTTTTCATCAACAACTGGGCATCGGTCGTCGATATGGAGTCCAGCTACAGGACGGACATCACGCGCTCACCCTTCACGCTCACCGAGGAGAGACTCTCCCGGCAGCAGAGAGCACAGCGCGTCATCAACTACAGATGGACCCGAGACTCTCTCGCAGAGTATGATCGCATGGTGGTGTTCCTTCGCAGGTTGACGGACGAGAACTTGCAAGGGTTGCTCTTCCAGGACTTCGCGAACGTCACTCAAGCTCAAGGTGTCAGCGACGCCTTCATCCACTGTGACGCCCAGCACAAGAGGTTCTTCCCCGGCCAACGCATCCTCGTGTCGAAGATGCCCGGAGGCTTTCAGGCGCACGCCACGGTAGAGACACTGACGATCCTCGCTGTGTCGAGCACCCTCATCCGAACCACGACTGTGCCTTCTCAGGTCTTCGACCCGGCGGATAACTGGACGGTCTTCCCGATCATCGACTGCGAGAAGAAGCTCGAGGCCGAGCAGACAGACGAGACGACCGAGACCGTTGACCTGGGCATAGAACTGTTCGAGTTCCGCGGACCGTCAGCACTACCACCTACGACGGTTGGCCTGCCTGACGGTTGGAAGGTAGCCTTCGGCCTGCCTATCTGGGAGATCGAACCCAACTGGGTGAACGGAGTGCCACGTGGCTACAAGCGCTACGGCAGCATGCTCCAGCAAGGCCGCGCAACGCGACCGAAGGTAGAAGGAGATCGCTATGCACAGACACAGCGCTATGATCTCCTGCTCGACCGCCCGGACTTCTGGCGCGTCATCAACTTCTTCGACTCCCGCCGCGGACGCTCGCTCGCTTTCTGGGCGGTGGACAGAGAGTTCGTGTGGGAAGTGATCGATACCGATCCCAGCTTCATCGACATCACTCCGTTCCAGGACTTCGCGGACTTCAACGAGATCTGGACCGAGAACTCCTCCGGCGCGGGGATCGTGATGAAAGACGGCACCATTCACATCGTGCACATCAACACTGTGCAGGATGTCGGCGGCGTGTGGCGCCTCACTCTCGCTGCCGGCGAGACCCTCCCTGACCCGATCGACGTTTCGCAGATTGACCGCTTCGCACGAGCGCGGACTACTCGCTTTGCGAAAGACTCCTTGACCGAACGATGGGAGACTAGTGAGGCGGTGCGAGTCAATCTCTCAACCATCGAAACTATCAACGAACAAGACGTGGACTTCACAGCATGACCGAAGCGATCGAAACCTCCGGCAAAGAGACTTGGCAACTCGTCCTCTTCACCAACAAACGAACAGGTGTCCAGCTCGGAGCATACACCGACAGCGACAGCGACCAAGTTCTAGGGGGACAGCTCTATGTCTCCACGCCGGAGCTGGAAGTCAAGCTCCCGAGGAACACCGGCATGGTGGACCCGGCGCCGTGCAACTTCATCCTGCCCATCGCAGACACGTTCACGCGCAGGATCACTGACGGTATCCTCACCAACCCACGTGTCAGGGTGACGGTGCACGAGATCATCAAGGCACAGAACGCGACATCCTCGAACCTGACCACGTTCACAGGCGAAGTGGTCGGCGCGTCGAAGAACTTCCAAGGGAGGCGAGACACTCTGGCACTGTCGGCACTGTCTCCGAAGGCCATGTTGGACAGGATCGTCCTTGGCATCCCTTGCAACCACCACTGCGGCAACGCGCTCGGTGACCGCTACTGCAAGGTCAGCTTCGCGACAGGCCAGCGCACCAAGACGCCGACCATCACCGACATCGACGGCAAGAAGATCACAGTGGCGGCTGCCGGCATAGCGGACGGTAACGAGGACAGGTTCTACGCGAAGGGGTTCATGGAGTTCGACGGCATCCGCGTTATGGTGCAGGAGTGGCGCAATGAAGTCGAGGGCACCAAGACAGAGTTCTTCATGCAGGAGCGCGTCCCCGATGAATGGCTCGGCGAGGTGGTCACCCTCTTCTCCGGTTGTGACAAGACAATCGAGACGTGCAGGTTCCGCTACAGCAACGAGTCCGAGTTCAACGGGCGCGGCTTCGAGATCCCGACCTACAACCCTCTGTTCGAGGATGGAGGTGATCGTCAGTGATCCCGATGCCTTTGAAGTGGACGGAGTTCGACGGAGACCCGCGCGCAGTCAAACGACTCGAGAGAATCCTGGAGTCATGGGAGCGCACACCTTACTCGGAGAGCCCCGGCGAGAACCCGAAAGGTCAAGGCGTGTCCTGTATTGGTTTCATCTGTGGAGTCCTGGACGAACTCGCGGTAGCTGCGGTCCCCATCGACTACCCTCACCTCCCGCTTGACATAGGGATGAACAACCCTGCAGGCGCGCGCTCGGCGATGCACGCCCTCCTCGGTCTATTCCCAGACCATGAACGTGTAAACGTCATGTCCGTCCAACCTGGAGATGTTCTGGTGGTTGGACAAGGCGGCCCGGGACATGCTATGATTGTAGGACCCCGCCGCAACACCATCTGGCACGCAGGCGGCCCCCACGTTCACTACACCGGCTGGGTTCTACCTCCACACTCGAAACTCTTCGCGGTCTACCGTCTCCTCAACCGCGACTCCTGGATCTAATGGGCTACCTTCAACTCGTTCTGCTTGTCATCGCCGTCGCGCTCATCCTCGTAGCAGAGCGCGACGCGAAGAAGCTCTCGAAGGTCACCCAAGATGACACCCCGACGACGCTTGTCGAGCGCGGCTCCTATCTCCAGGTGGTGAAGGGTCGGCGACGCATCGGACCCATTCTACTGTGGGTGGGAGATCGGTTCTATACGAAGGAACGCAAGGGCTCGAGCACGACGTTCCACAAGGCACCCAAGCAGACCGTGTGGCGTGAGTCCGCATGGCATGCCCTCTGCGTTGGCCCGGGCGAAGTGTTGTGGGAGATCGATGTCGGAGGCGAGGTTATCTTCAAAGGCCCGATCTCGCGCATCTCTCACCCGTCAGGCACCACCGTTGACGTGGGCCAACAAGGCACCTTCCGCATCTTCTGGGGTGAGCCCGACCAGCCCACCAACTCCTTCCTCGGGGACGTCAGCAGGCTCGGGATCACCTCACGGTGGCCCGGCACGATGTATATCGAGTGGACAGCCTTCGCCCTCGGCGGCACCCCGATTTGGTCCCAGGTCACCTACGTTGTTCAGGTGGCCCCGATCAACCTCAACGGTCCGTTCATCGTGGGCACCGAGCCCTACATGCCACCGACCTTCACCGGCACAGGTGACCCTCGAGCGATCATCGCCTTGAACGACGACGGAGACCCAGGCGACGACTACTTCGAGATCCGAGGGAACCACGTCACGTCGTTCGAGATCGGCGCGACCTTCACCTTGGTGGGCAACGGAGGGATCCCGGACAGAACATACACCGTGGGCGTAGCAACATTCGGCGACGGCAATCCCATCATCGGAGGAGATGAGTTCACTCGGGTTTTCCCGTTGGAGACCATAGCCACCGCAGCCACAGTCAGTGGAACGATCGAAGGAGGCTCGTCGAACGAAGACGACGGATGGAACGCTGCCCACATGGTGGCAGAGTTGTTGTTCGAACAGTGGCCGCACGGCGCCGACCTTCCGTTGACGGACTGGGACATCGGCACGTTGACCACTATGGCCACTGCGGTTGGTCCGGCAGGAGAAGCCTTGAAGTGCAGCATGCTGTCGCCGAACGCACCATCGGTCCGAGAGGTTCTCTCCTCGATCATGCAGGACGTAGGCTTCCTCTTGCCGAACAACTTCTCCACGGCCAAGACAGAGTTCCAACTCCAGCGCGCGCCGAGTGGAACTCTTGTGCACCTCAACGAGGAGATGTTGGTCAAGCTGCCTGAGATCAAGATCCCGATGGGCCCGAAACCGATCGATCGGGTCATCTTCTCGTTCCCAGATGCAGCGAACGCCTACAAGGACATGACGATCGGTGTCGATGACGATGGTTCCATCACCACCGACAAGGTGTTCCGTGCGCAGAACGCTCAGATCGTGACGACCACCTACTTCCCGACCGCAGCGCAGATGGCGGAACGACGATCATTCGAGGCTCTTGCTCGAGGCGGGGAGTTCACCTTGTGGGCCAACCGAGGTGCTCGGACCTTGATACCTGGAACCCCCATGACAGGTGACGGCTTCGCAGACGTCATGCGTCTCATGTCGGTCGAGCCTGACCCGCAGTCGGGACAGGTGCAACTGGTGCTCTTCAACGACTTCTATGGAGGCCTGCTATCTGACTTCATCACGAATGAAGGAGACACCGGGTCCGGTGCACCGTCCGTCTTGCCTGATCTCGACTACATCCTGTGGGAGTTGCCGGAGATCCTGGCACGTGGCTTCCAGCAGACCGCTGTCGTCGCACACATCAGAGCCTCGGCTGCCACGCAGTCGCACTTCCTCTACGCCTCACAGGATGGGCTCTCCTATGACGAGGTGAACGATGACGACTTCGCCACGTGGTCCGGAGGCCAGCTCAACGCTCCGATGGGCTACGAGATGGAGCAGGATCAAGGACCGGAGTTCACCTTCCTCGGCCCGGACATCTTCCGTGTGGTAGACCTGTCGGCCGACACTGAGTCGTGGAGGCAGGGCGCACAGATCGTCCTCTTCGCAGACATCTCCGGCAACGTCGAGGTGTGCTACCTCAAGAAGGCCACCCTCATCAGTGGCAGCACCTACCGTCTCGATGGTTTGATCCGCGGACGCTACGACACGACACCTCTTGATCTCCCCGCCGGCACGAAGCTCTTCATCGCTGCACCGGACGAAGGACTCGGCATCGTCGAAGCCTGGATGACGAGTGACGTCCCGTTCTATGCGAAGCCACTCCCTCTTGGTGCAGCGGCAGCCAACATCACCTTGCCCATGATCCTCACCAAGACCATCCAGCTCTACGGCAAGTTGGTCCGCCCGCCGGCAGTGACCGACGTCCGCATCGACTGGGGAGCGTCTGACGCAACAGGATCAGGCGACAAGAATTGGTCCGACTTCGAATACCAACTGCAAACCTCCTCACCTGCCGATGATCTCATCGTCCACTGGGGGTTCTACTCCTACCTGACTCCAGGGACCGGCGCCGGTCAATACCCGGCGGGGAACATTCAGATCCCTGTGCCAGAGGGGACCTTCTTCCTGGAGATCTTGTCGCTTGCTGACGCTCTCATCAGGGAGACCACATTGGTTGCGAACAACTACACCTACACCCGCGCAGATCGCATCGCCGACTTCGCGGGAGAACCCTCGGGCTTCAAGGTCCGTGTCACACAGAATCGTGGTGGGCAACGCTCCGCCTCTGTCACCACCACCTTCACCTCCATCTAATCATGAGTCGCTACGCACGTAAGCTCGTCACCTCTGCCGAAGACGCCTGGGACGCGAAGATCAACGACAACTTCGCCAATGTCTTCGACCGTCCGCTTCCTCTCTACAACGAGGGCGATGATCTCGCCGCGTTGGAGACATCCTTCCCGTCCGGAGCGAGCGACGAGGCCTTGGCCGTGTGTGACTACGACGGCACTCCGGCCAACGGCAAGATGTTCGCCTTCAACGACGGCACGCAGTGGAACCTCGCCTCGAACTGGCAGATGTTCCACCGTCTGGTGCCTGTGGCGAAGAGTGGAGCGCACACCGTGTTGGTCACCGAGGACTACTTCGTCCTGACAGGCGCGTCCACCTACGACTTCACTCTCCCTGCGGTGGCCGCGACGAACAAAGGCAGGCGCATCCTCGTGAAGTTCAACGGCACAGGCACCGTCACGGTGAAGCCGACAGGTGGAGACACCTTCGACAGCGCAGCCTCGCATGTGGTGGCAGGCAGTCAGAACGCCGCCTACGAGTATGTGTCGGATGGAGTGTCAGACTGGCAGATCTTCATCTACACGAACGAGTCAGCCGCCCAGGTCATTCCACTCATCGTAGCCGTGGGTGATGAGGTCACTGCACTGACCACCGGGACCGCAAAGGTGACGTTCCGCGTCCCCGCTGCGTTCACCGTCACAGGAGTGCGCGCATCTCTGACCACGGCGTCGTCTTCGGGCATCGTGACCGTGGACATCAACGAGAGCGGCACCACCATCCTCTCCACGAAGCTCACGATCGACGTGAGTGAGCTGACATCCGAGACTGCGGCGGCCCCTCCTGTGATCTCTGACGGTGCTCTGGCGGACGACGCAGAGATCACCATCGACATCGACATCGCGGGAACCGGCGCAGCGGGCCTGAAGGTAACCATCCTGGGGACGATGTAATGCTCCTGAACAACCCTTTCCGTTTCGGAATCCCTGCCTTCCAACCCACGGACATCGCGAGCTTGACTCGGTGGTGGGATGCCGATGCGCCTGGGACTCTCACCGTGGTGTCGAGTGAGGTCACTGAGTGGGACGACAAGCTCGCAGGGGCCACCTTGCTCAAAGACGTGAATGGTCCTGCCGAAGTCACCGTGAACGGCAGGAACTTCCTAGCCTTCGACCGCACGAACTCGGAAAGGCTAAAGATCATCGGCGACACGTCAGTTGACCCGGGAGCAGACGACGTCACCTACGTGGCAGTGTTCCGCGTCGTCGACAACACGCAAGGTGCCATCTTCGGCAAGGTCGGAGGTGGAGACCCTGACTACAACTTCGGCATGTTCGTGAACGTGTCGGCACCGGGCTCCCTCTACTTCCAGATGCGAGACGACATCAACGGGAACACTCTGATCCTTGAGGACACTGCGACCGACTGGGGTGACAACGTGGTCCACGTGGCCGCGATGGCTTACAAAGATTCGATCGCCGACGCCCGCTTGTTCATGGATGACCTGTCCCCGCAAGCGAGCAACGTCGCTTCCAATCTGACATACGCCTCGAACGCTATCGTTCCGACCAACCCCTTCTACGTGGGGAACTGGGACACGGGGACCAATCACCTGACGTTCGACCTGAGTGACATCCTCGTGTTCGATGCTGAGTTGAACGACTCGGAGATGCAGAACATCCAGGACTGGGCATCGGACAAACACTCCTTGTCGCTACCGTAAGCCATGGGACTCTTCGACATTCTCGGCCAGATGGTCAGCGTCTTGCTGAGCTTCGTCCCACGTCCGGTCATCGTCCGCGCTACCCACAAGGCAGTGAAGTTCAAGTGGGGGCGGAGCAAGATCATCAACCCAGGGTGGAGATGGTTCTGGCCTCTCACCACCGAGATTGACCTGATCGTGGTGGTCAGCCAACCCCTGGAACTCCCACCTCAGACACTCATGACAGCGGACGGGAAGTCTGTGGTCGTGGGAGGTGTGGCTCTCTACCACATCGAGGACGTTCACGCCTACGCTGTCGAGAACTTCGACGCCGATGAGGCAATGGGTGAGGTGGCAGGCAGCGCCATCCGTGACGCCGTCGTCTCGAAGACCTTGGCCGAACTCCAGGAGAGCGACGGCCGCAAGGCGATCAACAAAACCCTCATGGCTCTGGCGAAAGTGGAGCTTGAACGCTACGGTGTGGTGATAGAATACTTCAAGCTCACCGACCTGTCGACGTGTGTCGTGCAGAACATAGTCGGCGCGAGCGTCGCCATCCCTCTGGCAGAAGAATGAGTAGCTACCGAGAATCCCTGGACAGCGGCTTCTGGAATGGCGCCAAGCGCAGTGGCTTCCGCAAGTGGGCCAAGCGTCAGATGTCCAAGCTCCGCAGGCGTTGGACGTGGGATGATGTCCCTCCTCCCACCTCCAAGCTGACCCGAGGGTGGTTCTGGTGAGCAAACCCTTCGACATCGTGTGCAAGGCAATGTGCTGCAAGGCAGACATCCCCGCGGTGGAGGCGGTCAAGCTACTTCTCTTCCACCCGTTGAAGGGCGCGCTCCAAGCGATCACCCTCGAGGTGCTGGAGCGTGTAAACATCAAGCTGGATGCGCTGGAGACGACAGTCGGAGCACCTGATGTGGATCTCCTGGCCGGTGTCCACGTGGACGCTCGAGATGACACCCTCCGCCAGCTCATGGCGTCGATCCTCGTAGGCTTCGCCTCGGGGGAGACCGCCTTCCTGCCCAGGGGTGTCGAGAACCTCATCAGGGACGCGGCGTCCGGTCTACTTGACATGGGGGCCGACGAGCTGGGAGTGCCCAGGAACTACCCACAGCGGGGTCTCGTGCAGGCTGGGCTCGTCGACGAGCTTCGCGTCATGATCCTCCACCTCCTGACCGCCCGGCGCACCGACGTCGAGCAGGCCGTGTCCCATTTCCTCACCTCCTCCGACCCCCGGACTGAGAAGACGGAGATCATCCTCTCCGGGCTCCCTGAGTCAGAGCTGCCACGATCCAAGGAGGAGTTCGACATCCTCCTGGCCCTCAGTCTGCTTGTCCCAGGCACCGCAGAAGGGGAAACCCTGGTGAACCGTCGAATCGACACCACCCTGGACATCTGGGCCTACAGCGCATTCGTTGCTGCGGAAGTCGCGGCAGCTATCGCCGCTCGACCCCGAGTCCAGTTCGTGGCGGTCGCGCTCATCGACGCCGGCACCACCAAGTTCTGTAGGTGGGTGAACGGCCGGACGATCCCCATGAAGGCGATCGAGAGGGAGCTGGCTCTGCGGAGAGCTGCAGTGTCGCGCGGCGATGGGGCGGCTCTCATCGCCGGCAGGAAGTTCCTGTCCCCGAAGGCGGCGCGCAAGGGGTCGACCAAACTCTTCGCGAACTTCTTCCGCACCGCTGGCTTGCCGCAATACCACATCGGGTGCCGGACGATTGTGCGGATAAAGAGCCAGAAGTGAGCAGTAATGCTCCCGAACGGAGCTTTATCGGTCAGAACTGACTCCTTACGCTCTCATTTTCCCGCTCGGGAAAGGCAGAGTCGGAACTTGGTCCACTTCGGCCCTCGCTTCAACCGTGCGCAGCGACAGCAGGCATCTTCCCAGGTCTCTCTCAGGAACCGCCCTCCTGTGTTCTCCCAGCCGCGGGCGGGAGAGTATCCTTCGACGCGCCAATCGCTCATGTCGCCATCGTAGTGTTTAGCTACTCGATTGTCGAGACGATCTGAAAGTTGTCCCAGATCATCCACAGCCAACAAAGACCGTAGCCGCGGACGTGGTGGAACTGAGGGACGAACCCGTCCTCCTCTAACATCGTGGCGAACTTGTCGGTGATCGGCATGTAAGGCGGTCGATGGCCGACTACCTTGTGGACCCTTTCTACAACACTCGACAGGTCGGCGAGGTGTTTGTGAATCAAGGGACTCATGGTTTCCTTCGGAACAGCCGCTTGAACCAGAGATCTGTCCACTCATCATAGGTGTGCGTGGTGAGTCCGTCGTGCATGTCACCCTCTACTCGGCTCGTCGTGGCGAACTCTTGGAGGACACGAACTCGAGTGAGCCAGCGGATGTAACCGTCTGTGCACTCTGTCGGCAGCCAGAGGAACCGAATGACGACCCGGCGTTGGCCGAGCCTTGGCTCCTCTGGCACTGTCTTGATGCGCCACTTCATTCATCATCACCAAGACGCAGAAGGTCAACTTCGTCTTCGACTTCCGAAAGTCTCCTGTCAATGTCGTCCGATGACTTCACGAACGGAATGAGGACATAGAAGAACACGTAGGCATTCAACAAAGCCCCTAGAACAAGAACTATCCAAAGGAAAAGGATCATCCGTCGATCTCCATGTTCCGCCAGCCGATGAACTGCGGGAAGCGCGGAGGCACTCCCTTCTTGCGTTCCTTGGTGCCCGGATCAGGTTGGTGCTTCACCTTGAGGATAGCATCTGTAACCCCGTGAGCGAACTTGCCTGCAGGGCCTAGTCCTATGAAACCGTTCCAGATCTCTTGACGCTCTTCGTCAGTCCATCCTGTGCCGACACTAAACTCGCAGTCATCGGACAAGGCCCGGCAGATGAGCTTGCCCATGGTCCCCTTGCCGACCTTGCCTTCCTTCGCGGTGGAGCGTTTGATCGAACCCACCTCGTCGCGCTCAGCTTCGTTGGTGTTCTCCATCTGCTCTTCGACGCCAATCACCTCGGCCTCTTCGTCCATCCAGTCCTTGACCTTCAGCAGGATGCCCTGCTTCTGCGTTGACCTGCCGCACTTGTAGACTCCCTCGGGGTCACGGATCATGGTGCCTTCGTAGCCGGCGGCCACCCACACGAGGTGGAGGGCGTCGAACTGCTCCCGACTGGTGACCATCTCGTGTGGTATCGGCCGCATGTGTCGGGTGATCTCGGGCGTGTCCTTGCGCTTGGTCTCGAACCACGTGTTGACGTTGGCTATCCTGAGCTTGAACGGAGTGTGAAACTGTTCCTTCCACACCCAGTCGAACACCCCGTAGACGAAGGTCTTCTCGGCAGGGTGCTTCCGGCTCATGACCATGCTCGACACCTCGGAGAAGGGAGCGGTCGGATCGAGGCAGAGGATCTCTCCGTCGAAGCCGTTCGAGCAATGCTCCTCGATCCACGTCCGAATGTAGTCGTTCGGGATCTTCTTGAACTTCCGAGACACGCACAGGTCGTTGCGTTTCAGGCCGCGGATGCCGTCGAGTTTGGGGGAGACGAAGACGCCTCGCTCCCAGTTGATCTTGTCGAGGTCCGCGGCGACTGCGAGTAGTGGCTTGGTAATCATGATGGTCGGGATGGGCCGTAGAAATGTGCGTCGTTGCCGACACGTTCGAAGCGAATAGCTCGTGGGTCGCGGACGTCCATGCCCACTTGGTGCAGGCGCCGCAGGATATCTTGGATGACGAGGCGCTTCGGTTGATTGAATCGACAGTAGTCTACCAGAACATTCTCTGGGAAGCGGACGTGTTTCTCGCTCACTGCGACCCCCACAAGGCGAGACCTAGTGCGTCAACGACGTGGTTGCGCTTGGCTGCCGCGATGTCTCCGAAGACGACGGCCGGATCGTCGGCGTAGGCTGTCATGATGCGCTGTTGATGGATCCTCTTCTTGACCGACCCCTTCCACTGGACAGGGAGAGGGCGGGCCACGGGGATACCTTCCCGCGCGCACAGGGCCAGGGCCATGCCGGCCACGGAGCACAGCTCCAAGATGTCGTTCGGCCGAGGGTCGCTGGGCCGGATGGCCTGCCACTCGATGACCACCAACTTCGGCGAGAAGTCCTGTAGGAGGACATCCAGCCCTAGAGCCAGAACGCGAGCCATCCCGTAGCGAAGATCTCCCGAACCTTTGCCGGGCGCGAGGAGGAGACCCACTTCCACCTTGCCGTCTACGATGATGCACACGCCAGTGTGGTTCACGTCGGGGTCGATCCCCATGAACACACCCTTGCCGATCTTGGTCTTCGAGTTGACTGGACGACGTCTCATGATAATTTCCCCCATCCGTTGCGGAGGCCGCACTCGATCATGGCGATGGAGACGGCGGCCACCTGGACCAACTCGACCATGGCCTTGTCTCCGTCCTCCTCCAGGATGTCGTGGCAGAACTCGCCGAACTCCTCACCGAGGATCGTGATCCACTTGAACGGGTCGTGGTTCTGTTCGCCCCACGTCTTGTTCTGGGAGAAGCGTTCCTGGATCACGTAGTGGACGGCTTCGAGGATCCTGTCGCAGATCGCACCGTCGATGGGGAGTTCTTGCTTGGTCATACGAGGCGCACCTCGGGCTTGAGGATCACAGGAGCGAGAGAGTAACCTGTCTGCAACTGGATCATCTCCGAGGACGTGCCTTGTGGACGCTTGGCGCCGTTCTTCACGATCTCGAATGCTGGCCTGCCGGACAACGTCGCGACAAGGAATTCAGCACGTGCACCTTCAGACAGGTGCCATCCTGGCAACAAGATGATGACCTTGCATTTAGTGACGATCAGTTCGAAGTCCTCGCGCAGGAGATCGGCTCGAAGGACTTGGCTTTGCTCCTCGGTCACGACTCCACGTGCGATATCATACTCGGCGGGGTTCTCGATGAACCACCCTGCTCTGCGCAGCATCATGGCCATTCTTATGAAAAACGGCCGGTTCAGTTCGGGGACATCGGTCATCGGACCGGCGAGGTAGGCGTATCTTTCCATGGTGGTTGTGTCTGGGACAGAGATGAGGTCGACAGGCTCGGCCTGTTGAATGTGGAAGTGAGGGATGTGCATCAGGCTTTGTCGAGGGATGACTCGAAGAGATTGTAGTCCTCAAGATCGTCGAAGAGAACGCACCAACTTGCGCGCACGTCTGAGGCTCTCCGAATTATCGAACCTATCTTTTGATGGAGAGATGTCAACTGGCAAGAGATGTTCACCTTCACCTTGTCTCCGACCTTGAACATGCTCTTGCGAGGCTTGTGCTCGGGAGGTTTTGGCGTCGGCATAGGAGGAAGATACTTTCCTGCCGCAGCTTCCTCGGGAGTGACGAAGCATGGGAGGTCGTTCAACTCGGCGGGGAGAAGGCCGCGGGCGACCATGTCCTCGACGTGGATGAAGCCCATCGTGTTCCAACACGCTGCGGCCATGTGGTCCTCGTCGCGGAAGCCGGCGAGGTGCTTCTGAAGGTGACGGATGGCGCAATCCAGGAAGACCGTCAACGGTTGTCCTTTCTCCCAGTTGCGAGGGTCATACTTGACGGCGCCGCGCTCGTAGAGCAAGGCCACGCGGAGCAGGGCGATGGGAGACACGAGGTCGTAGCGACCCTTGCCGGTTGCCGCATCGCGGACGCTGCCGGTGTCAAATGTGCGACGTGTGCCGGAGTCTTTGGTCTTGTAGGGATCGGTCATGTGGATGAAAGTGGTTGAGTGAACGAGTGAACGAGTGAAGTCTACTTGACGACGTGGAATTTGCGGAGCCAATCTTCGAGACCTTTCAAAGGAAGGAAGGTGCTCTGGTGTGGAAGGTGCCGATCGATCGCGACGTTGCCTAAGTATTTGAGATTCTTGTCGTAGGCGTCGAGTGTCTGGATGAAGTAAGCGTGTGCGATCAGGATGCCGGTGAGGTTTCCGTTGATGTCGAGCAAGGCTCCACCTGACATGCCGCTCTCCACATACGAGGATGTCTTGTGCTCCATCCCACGGTAGCCTCGGAAGCCCAGCCACAACGTCTCGGGGCCTGGGTAGCCGACCGTGTAAACGATGTCGCCTAGTTCGTTGCCGACGAAGTCAAGGGAGAACAGGTCGATCGGTTTACCGTCGCCCTTCGCCTTGATGATCGAGATGTCTTTCGTTGGATGGTCCTCGGCGCTGATAATGACGAGCTTCCGTAGGCGTGTCTTGTCCTCGACGATCGCTTGTGTGAAGCCAGGGGTCCAGCCGGCCGTGACGTGCTTGGCGGTGAGAAACAACCATGTGTCTTCGTCAAGGCCTTGCACAGGGCAGGCAGATGCGGAATCTCCGGCCTTTGTTGCGATACGCCAGACATTCGCCGCGCTGTCAGGCAGCTCACCGTAGTAGGAAGTGGTCGGAAGAAAAGCACTTCCGAGTGCAACAGTGAGCGCGCATGCCGCGGCTGTAGAAAGTGAAGGTCTCATGTGTCTATCCTATCATGAAAATGGAGCCCGGTGGCTCGCACACCACCGGGCTCCTGCGTCGGTGTCATCCCTACACCTATGCTCAACCACATGCCAGTATCACTCTGGCTGTGGAAGAGTGTAAACTGTCTGGCTACACATGGCAACCCACCAAGATCTCTCCCGTGACAGCGACCGAGACACGGTAGCGGTGAGGGGACACAGGCTCGATCGTCCCAGTGACCATCGCCTTGATGCGTCGGCGGAAAACTTTCTCGCTCACACCGTTCGGCAAGGGGATCAGCAAACCTTCCGGTGGCTCGAGTCCGAGGATGGCCTCGATCTCCTCCGCGTAGACAGAAGCGTGTGGTCGCGAAGGTCGCGACTTGGCGGCTATCTTGGTGAAGTCTTTGACTTTACGCAGCGAGGTCATCGTCGGTAGGCTCCCAAATTGTGAGGTTTCCCTCGTCGTCGAACGTCGGCTCGGCTTCCTTGCGCCAAGCCAGCATGAGCACAGCTTCGGTGCCGACCGGGATGTCGGCCAACACCTTGGTGAACGAGAAGGTCATGATGCGTTGGATCTCCGGCACCGTGACGTTGGTCGTGTCCAGTGGCACTTCGACAAGCAACTCATCATGGATGAAGTCTACCACGAAGCAGCCGTAGAGGATGTGTCCAGGTGTGCGAGTCGCACGGACCACGTCGATCACTGACCACTTGGCACCTTCGGCGCCGGGCGTTTGCATGCACAAACCGTTGGCCACCTCGGTGAACTTCGCTGCGGCGCGGTGCATCCCAAGCGGTGAGGTGTAGCACAGGCCCTTGATCTCCTTCTCCCTCTGCTCGTCGTCGTCCCATATCGTTCCGATGATGGGAGTGTGTGAGTCCTTGCACTCCTTCGAGACGTGGGCGAAGTATTCCACCATCTCCGGGTAGGTCTCCAGCCAGATCTCCTTCAGCCGTGTAGCGAGAGCGAACGCTTTCATCTGCCTTGTCCACTCGAAGTCGACGACGTCCTTCCACTTGTGGATCTTCTTGCCGTGGCGGAGGAGCTTCTTCGCCCACTCCTCGGTGTCGAACTCATCCGGGTGAGCCTCGAACCTGTCCTCGGCGATCTGATAGATGTCCACGTAGTAGGTGGAGCCTGCGATCGAGATGAACGTCGCAGGGCCTAAACCACCGGGGTAGCCGAGGCCGACAGGTTTGGCGAAGTTGCGCCACCACTTGTGAAAGGACACCTTGTCCTTCCACACGGTCTTGTCCTTTTTCAACTCCATGAAGTAGGCGTAGACTTCGTCGGCATTGTCCAGGTCTATGCCGGCGTTCTCCGCCGCGGTAGCGAACCGAGAGTCCATGTTCACCGCGAGCTGACTGCCAAGGTAGGCGTGAAGGTCGTAGCCTGCGCGCATCTTGTCGGCGTGCACTGAGTAGCCGAAGAGAGACAGCGTCGTCTGTGCGGTGGTCGCCAGCTCCATCGAGTTGAAGTCGATGGACACCAAGGCGAAGCCGTCGCGTGCCTTGTAGCACGGGCGGATGACCTTGTGGAACTGTTGTCCCGGCGCAGCCGGGTAGCCGATGGAGTCCGGGTCTCGCTTCGCCTTCTTCATGTCGTTGCCGTAGCTGCCGGTGCGGCCGGTGACTTTCAGCACGGAGAATTTGAAGTGGACTACGTCGGCTGGCTTGCCGGAGAAGGGAGGCCACTGAAGGCGAGGCATCTCAGTGGTGACGAGCTTCTGCAACGATTGCCGGGCTGCGTAGCTCTTGATGATCTCGTTGTGCGGAGCGAGGCCTGCGACCACGTCATCCTTCGCCGACACCAGACCTGTTGCTGTCCGCTTGACGCGCTCGCCGATCTTCTCGGTCACACTCTCAATCAGATCGTGCAACGGTTCGGTGTTGATCTTCGACGGCTTCGAAGCGGAGAACTTCACCGCGTGCAGTTCGAGGAACTCACGGTGCTTGAGGAACGTGGCCTCGGAACATGCCATCGCTTCCTTCTTCCGGTAGAGCACCTTGGTGTTCGCCTTGCATCCCATCTCGGCGACCAAGAGCTTGGTGGCCTTCATGATCTGCCCGCCGTTTACACGCTCGGGGATGCTTGCGTCCATGATGCCTGCGGAGATCAGGTCTTGCAACTTCTCGTCATTGAGTTGTCCGTCGAGCCACTCATCCATTCGGTAGAAGCGCTCCTTGTCGACTGCCATACCGCGCATTGAGATCAGGTAGAGCGCGAAGGCTGCCATCGTGTGGAACCCCTGCGATCCGTAGGAGGCGTAGCCGTCCTCTGTCTGCCTGTCCTCGCACTGATCCTCGTAGACACGGAGCGTGTCCGAGGCGTCATCCAGGGCATACTCGGACGCCTCACGTGGGTAGCGTCGGCCGGGCTTGCCGTCGAGGGTGTGGTAGTTGAGCCGCCAGATGTCCGGGCCTGTCTTCGACGCAAACCTGTCGATGCCGAGTCGTTCGAGCACGAGGGAGGGGAGTTTATAATCAATCCGCATCGAGGTGCCGTCTTCCAACTCCAGGTTGTCGATGTTCCCATGCGTCGACAGGTTGAGGAGCATCTCGCGGATCATGGTGTCGGTGATCTCGCCGGCCTCGAGCTTGTTCCAGATGAGGGGCTCAAGCGCCGGGAAGTTCGAGGCGATGACGGCGAGGTCGTAGGCCACGTTGTGCCCAACCAGTCTGTGCGCTCCGAGTTCGAGGAGATCCTCGCAGTCGTCGTAGAGCATGTCCCCGTCACCGTTCGCAGTGAGGTAGCGCTCCACCTTGCGGTCGCGGCGGAAGGCGTAGGTCAGACAGACGATCCGGGGCGCCAAGTTCTCGGGGCCGAAGAGGAAGGTCTCGGTGTCGAATGCGATTGTTCTCATGATGGGATGTGAGGAATGGCGGGCGGGATTCGCACCCGCTCACGCTTGCGCGTGGTCCACTGTGGACTCTCTAGGACTTGCACCCGAACCTTCTATAGGCGCCTGTTGTGAGTGGATGCGGGACCGGGATTCGAACCCGGAGCGAAGGCTTATGAGGCCTACATCCTACCATTGGAAGACCCCGCGATGAGTGCTCGTCTCTCCGAGCTGTCTCGCCGTCCCCGGTAGACTGACGTTGTCCATTACCCGCCGGGTTCAGGGAGGAGCCTAGGTGCTTCGGCTTCCTCATGGTAAGTTCGGCGCACTTTGCGCCCGGCTCCGGCCGTCGACACCTACCAAAATTCGGTTACGCGGTGACTTCGTCCTCGCCGTCCTCCTCTTCGGGCTCCGAGGTGTCGATGCCGTATTGCTCGATCACCTCGGCGTCCAGCTCGTCGGTGATGTCCTCACCTTGGAGCAACTCGACGTAGTCGATGCGTGTGTAGCAGTCCTCGTTCTTGAGATCCTCCTCGTCCTTCTCACGCTGTGGTTTCTTGACGACCTGGACGGCTCGGATCTCGACGACGCGACCGGCGAGAGGTTGTTCCTCGGCCACCATGTCCTCGATGATCTCGCCCTCGTATGCCTCGTTGTCGAAGTCCTCCTGCGTGAGGTCACCGACTGCCATCGCGAGGCCCTTGACGTTCGAGCCGAAGGCTTTGTTGTTGGACATGATCTTGTCGACAACCTCCTCGCCTACCTTGTGGTGCGACAGTGCGCGCGGCTCACCGTCCTTGCGCTTGTCGTAGTCGAACGACTCGGGGCCGTTCTCGTAGACCTTGAGGATCCTCAAGTTCGCTTGGACGAAGAGGATATTGTTGTGGTTCTCGCCATCCTCGATCGAGTTGACGAGGATGAGGTAACGTCCTGCGCGGTTGAAGTAGTTGACGTTGCCGAAGACTTCAGTCTTGGAGACGTTCGCATACTTCGACTTGGTCTTGGCGGGAGCGGAGGAGCGGGAGGATCGTCTTGATTTACGGGCCATGTCAGTTTCTCTTTCAGGTTACAGGTTTCAGTTTCTACCCTCGAACACTCTCAGCATCACGCGCTGATCTTTGGTCAGCGTCTTGACACCGTCGATGCCCTGCTCTCTCAGGAACTCCTTCGTGAAGATCTGCGGCAGAGGGTCATAGTCAGCATACACGATCTTCTGGTGTTGGCCAGTAGATTGTTGGATGTAGATCGCATCGTTCAAACAAGCGGCGCGGTTGTGGTGGTCGAAGTCCAGCGAAAGCATCGTGTAAACGTCGACGTGGTCTTTTTCCTGACCCGGACGGTGGATGCGGCCGATGGTTTGCTCCGCCTGGATAGGTTCTCGAGGGAACTCGAGCATCAGACACCTCTCAAACGCCTGGAGATTGCGCCCAGTGCCGTGGCCTGCAATCGAAGCCACGGCGATGCAGTCTCCTTTCCCGCCCCGCAGAGGGTCACCCAGGTCTTCAATGAAGTCGTCGCCGGCCGGGCACCACACAGCATCGACGCCTGCCTCTTGGAGGGCCTCGACCACCCACTGACCAAACTCCGGGTGCCACGTCCAGATGATCCCTGTCCCGAACTGCTTGGCCCAGGTGACCGCTGCGTTCACCTTGAAGGGGGACACGCGGATCATCTCCGCGTCTCGGTCGGGCCTGCCTTCGAAGTCTGCCTCTTTCGCTTCGAGCCAAGCTGCGTAGAGTTCGTCGCCGACCCTCTCCGATCCGTTGCGCGACATCTCCAAGCCGACGAGCATCGGTGTATCAAGATGCTTCGGTGCGTCCTTGAAGAACTGTCGTAGCTCACTGTAGTAGTCCTGCTTGAGGGCGAGGTGATCCTGTGCGCGGATGAGAATCTCGTCCGCGGCTGCAACTGTGATGTTCTTGCGCTCCGCATAGCCTTCCGCCTCGGGCCACGACAGGAGGTGGTAGAAGCCGTTGACTAGCTCGCGCTTCCATTTGTATTTGTGGAACCCGTGATCGATGTCGTCACCGTTGGGTGTAATCATCGGGTCGTCTACCTCGGCGAGGAGTTTCAAGACACGCTCGAAGCCGGGCTCCTTGGCGAGTGTCTCCTTCGGGATCTCTAGGTTCGTGATGCTCAGGCTCACACCGAACTCGGCGTCACCTGTTGCAACGATGCCCGGGGTCATGTGCATACGGTGGCGGAACGCGCGTCGGTAGCTCTCCGTCTCGCCACGTTTGAACTCCTCATCGGGGAAGTGTTCCTTCGCCCAAGAGAGGAAGGGTTTCATGAGCCTGATCCCGTAGTCGTTCGCGCGCGTTCTGTCTTCGGCGTCGCAGTTGATCGCGTCGTCCACGTGGTGCATCGTGCGGGCGAGGGTCGGGACGGGAGCGCCGAGCCCAAGGGCAGCGAGCATCAAGTGGTGGTAGTCCTTGATCGACTTCGAGGTGATCGTGCCAGACATGCCAACGAACTGAGGGTGGCACTCCTTGAGGTATTCCATGATGCGCTTCGTGCGCGCGCTCTGCTTGTTCTTCAGGCAGTGCACCTCGTCCGCGATGATGAGTTCAGGTTGCATCGTGAACAGGTTGTCGAGCCCGTCCCCGGCAGACACGAGGGTGTAGGACATGATGTAGCACCCTGGCAGTCCAGAGTTCACCATCGCTGCGCGCTGCGCTGGCGGGCGCCCCGACAGGAAGTGGAACGGCACGTCCAGGGGCACGCGACCTCTCCACTCGGGGATGTGTCTCTTCATGAGTCCGGCGACCTGTGCCGGCGGGATGATAAGGAGGATGCGCTTCACACCCATGGCAAAGGCGGAGTTGGCCACCATCAGGGAGATGCCTGTCTTGCCGTGGCCGACCGCGATAGGGAAGAGCCCACCACCTTGGTCCTGGTATGCCTTGACGGCAGAGGCCTGGACTTGCCGGAGCCGCTCGCCATCATCGAATGCCTTGGCGAGGAGGTTCTCGAAGCAGAAGACTTCGGTGTCCACCTCGTCGAGCACCTCCTCCATTGGGAGGTTGACGATGCGCGCTATCTCCAGCTCCTCGGGACTAGCCTTCGTTCTCTTGGGTAGCATCCGGAGCCTTCTCGGTGACGATGACGCGGATGGACACAGGATCCTTCTGGGACTTCTGTTCCAGGACGAAGTTCCCTGACTCCATCAGGCGCAGAGTCTTCTCGTCCAGCTCCACCTCACCACCAACTTGGTGAACGAGGGCGGCGAGGATGAGACGGGAACCTTTGATGAGAGAATCCCGTCTGCGCAATTCCTCGCTTTGTGTTTGGATCACCTTCCCGTTCGACGCGAGTTGGAGCAGGAGGGTGTCGATCTTGTCGGTGTGTTCGCTCACCTCGTCCCCACTACCACCATGGCGAAGAAGGGGCGGATGGCTGCGAGGTAGGAGTCCACGTCAGCGTCTCCTGTCTGCACGGTGATGGCACCGGACAGCTCGCCGTGAACCTCGCCCGCACACGAGGCGAGCATCGACCTGCGCTCGTAGGCGACAAGGTCGTAGTAGCTCTCCTTACCTTGCTCTTCGGCAAGATCAAGGCCTTCCTCGCGGAGAACCTGTCCCAGGTCGAGGGTCTTCGCCCCGATCGGGACGCAGTTGATGTAGAGGACGGGGGCGGTCCCGCCTTTGACGAGCGAACGTAACGCGGCGCTCTCGATGTCGGCGACGTTCTCGATGGCCGTCGGCATCTCGAAGGGTTCTGCCGCTGCGAGTTGAGCCTTCTGGATCTCCTCGACCGACTCCGGGTCGGGGAACTCGGGCGTCACGTCCAGGCTGGACTCACCTTCGTCCTTGTCGAACTTGCCTGCGTCCTCTTGCTCATCCCTCGGGACGAGGTGTTCGATGGTGTTCTTCTCGGCTTCCTTCTTGGCCTTGTTCGCAGCTCGAGTGGCAGCCCGCTTGGCTTTCGTTGCGGCCTTCTTCGCTGCCTTCTCGTCCGCAGCAGTGTCCGCGTCCGCTTCGTCTTGCAAGTCTTGAGTCTTGGACTGGACCTTCACCTCCTTCGAGGGCTTGGCAGGGATCTCCACCACGTCGATCGGGCCGGCGCGGGGGATCTCACCTTCACCGTCGGCGCCGGCATAGATCAGTGAGTCCGGCGTGTAAACGATCTCGAAGTCGGCACTTGTGAGCTTGCCCGTCGCGCCGTTGATCTTGTCGCACGCTCCGCATGGTTTGTTGTCTCGGATGCCGGTGCCCTCGCACGCCTTACAGCCGGGACGTGCCCAGGGTGGGACGTCGACGATCTCCGACTTGACCCTCTCGCCGTCCTCGTAGGTCTCGACAGCGATCTGGGTTGCTTTCTGGTTTGCAACCCTTTTGGGTTGCTTGTCCGGGTTGGAGGAGACGGTGTCGGCCTTCGCGACCTTGCCGTCCTTACGCTTCTTTGTCTTTCCGAATACATTCATGGTTGATGGTTTTGTTTGGGATTGGTTTTTGTTTCGTGACTCGTTGATCCTGTCGATCTGCTTGCTGTATTTGGCGGGCGTCTTCACCCTCGTGCAGATCTGTGCGAACTTGCAGCCGCCGTAGCTCTGACAAGCGTTCGGCTTCCGCGGTCCCTCAACCTTACTCCACTCTTCAGCGGGAAGGTTCTCTGTTTTCATGCGCAGCATGTCCTCGGCTGCGGGGAGGACTGTGTCTTCCCACCACTGGACTACCTCGTCTGCGCGGACGTCGACGTCGACATGCTTGACGAACACGTCGGTGGGGTCCTTGGAGAAGTAGTTGAAGCGCATGTTGACCAAGCGCTCGGGGTCCAGCTTGCCTTCCTTCTCCCACCACTGGATGATGGCCTCGTAGGCGTAGCACAGCATCTTGTCGTCCTTCGCCAGCTTCGCCTGCGTTGACATCCATCGGCGGGACTTCGTGGTCTTGTGATCTTCGAAACCGGTGTTGTGCAAGACGTCGAGCTTCCCTGTCATCTCGACGCCTGGGATAACCTCTCGCTTGTATCCGATTTCAACTTCGCGGCCCGGCATCCTGCGGAGGACTTGTTCGGCTCCCGTCGTCGCCTTCTCTATCGTCAGCCGGATGACGCTTTGCTCGCTCGAGTTGATGGAGTTCTTGTGCCAGTCGTCGGGGTAGAGATCGACTGGCTGACCTGTAGCGTCACGCCCTCGTTCGTCCGCAGCAACGTAGCGCTCACACACCTCGTGCAAACGGTGACCGTAGTCCCACTTGTCAACGGTCTCCTCTTCGGGGAGACGTGGGACACGACGGAACCACCACGACCGGGGGCATGTGAGGTAGTCGACGAGCTGACTCGGCGACATGATCCACGTGATGATAGTTGTGGTGTCGGTCATGATGCAAACCCTGGGAAGTCGAGGAGGAAACTGTCGATACACGAAGTGCACACGTAGTAAGAGCCCCACCTTTCTCTGTCGACGAGGGCTGTCTCTCGTCGGGCTCGTGTGCCCGGCGGAATCTCGTGAACATCTCCGCCGGGGGACATGCAACGGTGCGTCTTACGTGTCGTCACGAGACTGATGTTGCGAAGGCGGACGTCGGAGTCTCGATCACCTTCAAAGGGATCGAAGCTAGTGTAGATCGTGTCAGGCGTTTTCATTTTCAGATTGGGCTAGAAATTTTTGATGCTCCGAAAACCATTCCGGACGTTTACAGGTCACGAGGCTCGAACTTCTCGCCGAGTTCGGCGACGTGCCGAGCGAACACTTTGCCATCACACTTCTTCCACTTCGTGGACGGATACCCCCTGCCCGCGCCTTTGATCCGGAACGGCTTCTTTGAGGCCGGACTAAAGATGGCGGCGATTGCTGCCTGGACAGCGTTGCGGTTGTGTCGTTCTTCCATCATCGCACCGACCACTGCTTGGTGGCGAATGTAGACGTTCTCGCCATCGTAGGCCACGAAGGTGTTCTTCTTGCTGTTGATGTGGCGGTTGAGGAAGGTCACCACCTCTGGCGTGTATCCGGAGAGGGCTTGTGCGGTTTGCATCACCTCGGTGTCCACCTTGCCTTGGCACAGGAGGCGTTGTCCTTGTGGACGCTTGATGAGGCCGCGCTCGTCTCGCGCCAAGCCCTCGTAGATCCACAGGAAGTGTTTCGCGACGATGTCCTGGCTCGGCTCGTCTCCCTTGATCCAACCATGGGTGCCTCTGCGTCCTCCAATGGAGTGGAGGAAGTCCGCGCCTTTCTGGCGCGCTGTGAAGTGTGTCACGCGCTCGGCAATGGCTCCCATGTCCATGTCGGTCCGCGCGTCGGTGCCGATCACGGACGTCAGGAGCTTGGAGTTGTTCGCTGTCATGACGACACGATGCACGTTGTCCATCGGGATACGTTCCATCCCCTTCTTCTCGATCGACAGTCCTCCACCGGACACAACCTTCCGGAACTGATCGGCGAAGTCGAAGTCTCCCTTTGTAGGCTTGCCCTCGTCCACCCAGATGATCGGGGAGTCGAGCAGTGCAGCATTGAATCGGGACGTCAAGACGTCACCTGGGACGTGCTGGAGACCTGTGAAGCACTCTGCGAGCCCCGCACCCAAGAGGGTCTTGCCGCACCGGGCGGGACCCACGACGGAGAGCGCTGCGGTTGGCCCCTCGTCGATGGCCAGGAAGCATCCGATGGCTTGCGCAAACGCATCGAACTCGTGGTCGGCCACGAGACAGGACAGCCACTCATGGACTTCCTCGTGGAACTCAGGCTCGATGTCGGAGCGCAAGGCGAAAGGCACCTCGTGGAACGTGCCCACTCCATGCTCGTCCACTGAGAGGTAGCTCCCGATCTGGAGGATGTCCGTGGCTCCCTTCGAGAAGGTTCGACAGTTGGTATCGCGTATCTTGTCCGCACGGATCTCCTGCTCTGCCATGCGGCCCTGGTCGTCTTCCTTCATGAAGGAGAGAGGGATGAACCATTCCATGCCGGCCTCGCGGATCGACTGGCGGAGAGCGTCGAGACAGCAAGGGTTGGTGCGATAGAAACCGTCTGGACGCAGGATGTGGTAGAGATTCTTCGTGGCGTGTCGAATGAGCCCGAAACGATTCTGTTTCAGGAACTCCATTGCCTCACCGTCCGGCATCTCTTCGAGTTCCGGGAGCCACTCGCGAACACCTTCGAGGAGACATTCTCGTTCTGACATCTCGCGTTCGGCGCGGACTTCCTCTTTCTCCACTGCCACGACCTTCTCCACCTCGGCCTTTCCGTCTTCTTGCGCCCAGAGGGATTGGATGTTCTCCCACAGTTGCCCGAGGTGGTCGCCGCCTGCGCGCTCCACTGCGTTGTAGGAGAGGCCGTAGAGGAACTCAGGCGACACCCACTCCAACCCGTGAAGGTTCTTGAGGAGCGAGCCTACGAGCGCCAGGACGGTGTTGTGTCTGTTACCCTTCTCTGCGAGGAGTTTGTCCTCGAAAAGGACGTCCACGAACGGACAATCGTTGCGGGAGAGACGGCGCCGGGCCTTCTTCGCCGAGTCAGTCTTGCGCCACCCATGCTTCTCGGACAGATACTCCACCTCGGCCTTGGCTTCCTCGGGAGATGGTTGGTCACCTGTCAGCGCAGAGATCTCGATCGCGTTCTCGATCTCCTCATCGATCTCAGGCTGTTTCATGAAGTTGTCCCACTGCCCTCGGCAGATGAACCACTCCTGTGTCCATGTCTCGGTGCCGTCTTCGAGTGTGACTGCCGGCGCGCGGAACAGACGGGTCCAGTCCTTGCACGCTTCATCGCACTCGAGACCGACGTGGAGATACTGTTTGCGTAGTCCGGCGGCCAGAGATTCGAACTGTCTGCCTGCGGGGATCACCTTTGGGAAAGCGTGCACAATCCGCATCCCGTGCGGTGTGGTGTAGAAAAGGTTCCAGGGGAGGCCGAGTTCCTCCATGGAGTTGAGCGCGTCCACGAAAACACCTAGCGCTTCTTCCTTGTCTTCATCACTCATCGTCGCCCAGGCGCACAGCTCCTTGTCGCGCTGGAAGTAGTCCTTGAGGTCCCAGTCGAGAGCTATCCCAGCCATGACCACTTCGCCACCCATGGCCCGAATGTGAGTAAGGGCAGGTTTGTTGACGCGAGGGCAGCGCTCGAAGTCCGTCCGGATACCGTCACTGTCTTCGGAAGGAACTTGGAGGGCGTAGCATGTGAAGTGTGCGTCCGTCTCATGCGTCAGCGTTTCCAACTCGCCAAGGTCCACACAGGTCATCGACTCGTGCACCTCTTCACCCTTGCGATTGAGGCCGAAGGCGTCGCCCGCTACAGGGTCGAGGTCGAGGATGTTCACCACGCCCCATATCTGTTTGCGGGATGCGATGCTGATCGTGTGGGAATGGGGCATGTGGCTTCAGGAAGGTATCACGCTTTCGGGTCGTCGTCCATGCCCACCTCTTGATGGACAGCGGAGCGGATGACGAAGAGCTTGCGTGTAAACGTGTTTAGATCCTGGTAGAGAGGCATGATGTGCTCGAGGGCCTCGTGGTAGATGAACTTGATCTCATCGTGATCTTCCTCCTTCCACTCTGACTTCTCATCGGCGCACAGGGCGTAGACTCTCTCGAAGATGGCGCGCAGTTCGTCGGGGGAGATCACGGCCTCTTCACTCTCTGCCACGGGCTGTTTCCCACCTTGATGAACATGTTGCGGAAGATCAGGCGCTTCAGGAACCAGAGGCAGAGCCGATTCACGATCGGGATGTGACGGACGATCGGGATAGCTCGCAAGGCGAGGCGGTGAATCCAGTT
>SDBT01002654.1_pt1 | contig 31455 bp, 17 predicted proteins | sample 2277101 | NCBI WGS metagenome assembly SDBT01 (sample SAMN10404973, study PRJNA504765) | marine sediment metagenome | isolation source: marine sediment core GS10_PC15, 103 cmbsf | place: Arctic Ocean: Southern Knipovich Ridge | collected 2010 | reverse complement strand
GATGCACCTGTCAGGGCGCTAGGGGGGGCTGTTGCGAGCATCGATCTAAACTCAAGCGATTATTTCAAGGCGAATTTTATCCTTTTTAATGATGATCATGCAAGGATTATTATTGCAGGAGTTCCCCCGAAATAATCAGGTGAAGTTCAGAGATATTTGCCAAGTAGGGTGTTTAGGCGGATTTGGCCTTAGTTTACCCGGACGTCTCCGAAAAATGGCGCTGAGGCCGTCTCCCAGGGCGTAATACTTGTCCCGAAGGGATCCATACGGATAAACAACGGCCCATCTCAGTGAGCATCACTGACTGAGAAGAAATGATCCCGTAGACCGCCCCCACGACGAAACGGGAAGCCGTTTTCCCCAGCCGGCTACAAAGTTCCCCCGTTTTTCTGAAAAAACCGCCTTCTCCACTTGTCCGAATGGATCCCTGCGGGATCAGCCTCCATATCTCTCGATAAGTCAACAGGTTAAGAACTCAAGCAATGAATTTTCGGGGGAAGTCCTGGTGTGAAGGTGAGTATCCACGGTAAGTCTTCATAGCCTTGATAGCTCACATTACTTTGACGACATACAATCATTCCTGTAGACAGCCTAACAAAAATGGTTGCTGGCCTCCTGCCTTTTAAGCTATGACTATTTATTCCGGGATAGCCTCTATGAGCAAATGATGATCAAAAGACACTGCAAGCTGACCAACAGGACCGGAGACCTCACCAATGACCTGATCATTTTCATAATCGACCAACGAGTAGGTTTGATGGTCCAGGCCACGTAGCTCGACTACTCCATCCCACTCCTCAGCATAAAGGGCATAATACAAGTGCCCTTCTTTTTGTACAACATGGGTTTCAGGACGATCATAGCCGATGTCGTACAGCTCACCACGATACATGCCAGTCGAGAGCATCTTATCGGTATAGATGCGTGTCCACTTCCTCCAGTCCTCCACCTTTTCCGGAGTCAAATCGGATGAAGGTCTCTCGGCTACGCCTACCGGCCAGGTAAACTTGGTCCCGATGACACCACCGATCCCAACCGTAGAGGCAAAATCGGTCCCGTTGTCACTGAGCTCGACATGATCACCATAGTAGGCGATCTTACTACCGGAGAGTGCCTTCAGGGTCTTCCCCTTTAGCCTGATTTGCCAGGAATTTAGTGGATCGGACGAGACCGCCTGGTTGATATATGGCAAATAGTAAAAATTATAGGCAGTCCCACAGGGACATATTTCCACAACTGCCTGTGGCTTAATACCCAAGACAAGTTCATAGATCATCCGATAGAAATCAGGCAATTTCTCGACGGATTCCTCTGGGTAGGGGTGATGGTGCGCATCATTGTGACAGGGAGGAACACCATTGAGATGCTGACCATCAATCTTCAGCCCATCGAATCCCCAATCCCGGATCATTTTCAAGACCAAGTCTTTGGTATACGATACGACTTCTTCCGAGGCCGGACAGAGATAGTAAGCGTCCCACCAGCTGATATCCTGGGTTGAGCCATCTTCGTTGAGCAACAGATAATCAGGGTGTTCACGAATCAGATCAGTACCCGGATCAACTGCTAATGGTACCCACCACAGTTTGGCTTTCAAACCTTCAGCATGGAGCTTATCCACCAGCTGCTGCATACTGGCGTCGCCATTAGGAAACTTGTCTTCAACCAAATACCAATCACCCTCTGCCGTCTGCCAGCCATCATCCAATACAGCCCATTTATAACCCAGGTCCTTAACCATGGGAAGTGTGCCATAAATCTGATCCATAGTAAAATTCCGTCTATAGCCCCAAGCACACCAGATCGGTTCATAGGCTGTCTCAGGTGCAGGTTGGAATTCAATTCCCTGCTTGACCATAATGCGATGATACACTGAGAGCGTTTCGAAATAATCTCCCCGATGGACCGCTACGAAGGTGAGGAAGGTAGTCAGACTGTCCCCAGGTTCAAGGACCTCGCTATCTTCAAAAGCGACTGCCATCGATGCCTCCCTGTTATTAGACATACTGACAGGGAGAGACACAAGCTTCGGTCTGGTATTCAGTAATCCAATAGCCAGGCCGACATCAGGCCGCCATACATCAATAATCGGGGTTCCGCCGCCATAATCACTTGCATTCATTCCCAGATAATTCTGCTGCTCAAAGCCCTTGGACAGCGGCAAAACCCAGTCATGTCGATCTTCATAAGATCCACTTTGATATGACCAGAAAGCCTCTGCTTCTCTCTTCCCGGAAGCGACTGATATGGCATAATGATTACTGGTCCATCCCTCGTACGATAATTCCTCGTCGCCAGTGTTCACATACGTCACTTTCATGGATAACAATGTGGGAAAATCATCGTAGGCAGTAACAACGATCTCCTTACGTAATGACGGAGCATCTGCCATGATAGACGATCGTGTTCCCGCGCCAATATCATCCTCGACCCACTCGGATGAGTGATGAGTCATACGGAAATCGGTCATTTTCTGGCCAGCAATTGTTATAAACTCCGATGGCGTGAACCGCCCGAGGACGACTTCCTTATGGTCGAGAGTGGACACGACACGGCTGTGAAGCCGTTCATTGAACTCGAGTCTAATCCCTTTCCCCTCAACAGTCAGGACCACATCATCAGATCGGTCACACGAGATCATCAGAAAAAGCACGAGAACCGCTGGGATCAAGAACGGTAGATTGCCAGATCGCCTGAATTCCATTTTATCACCCTTGATGTCAGCTCGTAAAGCCATTATTCATTGGAAAGATGTTACTCTATTGGTTTGATTGGGTCCAAGCAGGTAATGGTCTGCAATCCTAACTGTCTACGCTATCGTTTACCTATTATAGACATGAACGGCACATTTAACGGTGGAGGACTTTCGAAAAAGTTACTATCTGCCGTAGAGGCTATCTATGGTTGTTCTCAAACTCCGTCTACCTGGAATCAGCTATAACCGGCTACTTTCCTACCCGACAATTCTTATCCCCCTGGTTTTTCACCACGTGAGAGCGCATGATTCGAAAATCGATTGCCATGCTTCCTTTTCTGGTTCCTCCTTCCACAAAATCCAAATTTCAGCAAACAGAGCTACAGAATCTTGCCTGTCGCTACTCCACGCTTGTCCAACGCGCACACTGCCATCACACCGGAGGCGAACCAACCTTTCGGCTGACCGGAGGTCAATCCCGTCAACTGACAATCAGTCGACAACACGCAGTTCCCCCAGCCAGTAGCGTCCGTCATCATCCCTTCCTTCGTTCGCAAACCATATACCCGGCCTGTCTGTGAGAGGGTCATGGATAGCGAGTCTCAATTTATATTTGCCAGGGGTAAGTTGAGTTGGGACGGCAACTTCGATGCTTTCTTCCACGTCACCTGGCAGCCAGGTGCGGATATCGATATCCAGTATCTGTTCATCCTGGGCTGTATCAGCAGAATCCACAAAGTAGAGCACCAGCGGCCATTCAAAATAGAAGGGCGCGGCTCCCCTGTTTTTAAGTGCCAGCTGAAAGTTGAACGTGCTTCCCGCTGTCACTTCTTCAGGAAAGGTTGCTTGCCTGAGCACAAAACGGTAGCCCAGCTTCTTATGAAGTTTGTCCAGGTTTCGGCGATGTTCCTCGCTTTGGGGTTCGATGGCGCCTCCTGCCGACCCGATGAATGACCAATGAGTATCCTGGATGAACTGGTAATTGATATCGAACCGTTCGGTGGTGCCGGCAATGGCGCCCGCAGCACCGCCGCAGAATTCGCCGGTAATGATGGCTGTCTTCCACACTGTATCATTCAGATCCCCGATGCTCTCCAGGTACCAGTCGTTGGAACCCTGCGTGCCCAGGCAGTCGTTTCGAATTCCCCCACCATGCTCGACCACATAACGGGTGGCGAAGTCATCGTCAAAAGCGATCACTTTGGCCTTGGTGGGAAAGGCGTCGAAATAATCCTCCAGGATTGCCTGCTTGGTCGCCTGAGTGGCAGCCAGCTCCTCATTGCGCCAGACGTGCCACTCCCCCCAGAACCCGTAGGACCCGATATCGATCCAGGCCACACGTAGATCACTGTCATACCGTGCCCCGAGAGCCAGGATAAAATCGTGGTGGGCGGCGAGGAATTTCGGGTCGTCCCAATCGGGGGCCAGACCCTGCATATTGTCGATGTCATAGGGGCGCAGGGCCACCCCTTCGTCCACCAGCCACTGGGGGATGTCGACATGCCCCGAATGGGGATTGGCGGCGTTGACCCGAAATCCCACCAGCTTGCCGGTGGTGGCCACGTCACCCCAATTCTGTTCCAGCCGGCTCCAGTTGAATTGGCCCTTGACCGGTTCCAGGTCGCTCCAGTTGAAGGTAGCCACCTGCAGTTTGGCATCGTAGATAGGGTTATCCCCGCCGATCCAGGGGACAAAACCTTTATAGGGATTTGGCAGCACCTCGTCAATTTCAGTCAGCGACACCGGACCATCGTTCGAGTCCTCCCAGAGGAAACACGCCAGAATCACCGTCATCAGACTGATAATCAGCAAGCTTCTGACGAAACGGAGTCCGGCAGGTAACACTTTACGCATGAGATTGATAATACTAACTTAGTTCTTTGCCAACTCGATAACTGCCAATCCGTACGTTTCCAGTGTATCAGGCGCGATCAGCACCATCTGCCCTGCATTAGCCTGCTGTGTCCGGAAGGTCAGCGGTTTCATCTCCCCCAGTGTGCCGCTGTAGACCACACTCTCTATTCGGCGGCCTTCCGGCAAGAGTATCTGAACGCTCAGATCCGTTGCGGGTGTAACGGTACCGTCCACGGTCACATCATAGTTCACCAGATGGACCAGTAGCCTGTCCTGGTCATCAGCCAGCATGGTGGTCAGCTCTACATATTTTGGTGCTCTCAGCACACGGCTGATCTGATCGCTGAGCGCTTCCATGATGTGCCGTACACATTCTTCCAGGATCCGCCGCAATTGCGGATCCATCCGGTTGCGCGTGTAGCCTTCAGGAATATCGGCGAAGACATCCATCATGGCGGGACCGAAAGTGGTTACATCGCCTTTCTCCCGGGCAGGGATCAGGAATCCTCCCTCAGGAGCCTCGACCAGCAGATAGCCCACCCTGCCTTCCCCGAAGCTCATAACGGTGCTCTGCGGTGGGAAAGTGCTCCCATTCAGCATCTTGGCAAGAGGAGGTTCCTTTACGGCCATATTATACTCGTCCTTGATGCCTGATTTCCCGAGAATCAACAGCTGACCGCCCCCCCTGACATAATCCACCAACGCCAGCTGCTTAGCCTTGCTGAGCAGAGGAATATTCGGCAAGATAACGATATCGTATTCCACCAGACCATCGTCCATTAGATCGTCCTCAACGATCATGACATGGCCAACGCCGTGATCGGCAAATACGCGTGACAAGCTGAATGCGTAGCTCTGCTCATCGGCCAGGTACTGGTTCAGGGAAGCCAGGATCGCGATGTTGCTGGCGAGCTTCATCTCCAAGAGGTACGATTCATTAGCCGCCAGGAAGGCGTACATTTCGGTCGCTCCCGGGGGAGTCTGACGTTTCTCCCTGAAGATGGCATGGTTAGCCACCGCCTCCGCGATGTTGATCTGGGCCATGGCGCTCAGGGCTTTCTCGCTGGGATCGGGAAAGATTGGCGGCGTGATCTCCGTGGCATAGACGATCACAGGTTTATTATGAGAGGCTGCCGCAAGAAACTTCAGTGCCGGGCTGTTGGTGATCTTCGTGCCGTCACGGTCTTTCCTTGGCGCGCTGTCGAGAAACTCCTGGATTTCCGAGTAGATGAAGTCATCCACTTTGCCGAGCATTTCCATATTCCCGGCCGCATCATAGGCAATGGGACCGTAGCCAAACCCGCCGAAGACGTTCCCGGAGATCATGAAGTCGGGATTGTGCTTCCGGGCAGCGGTCCGTAGTCGGCGATGGAACTCGGCCACCGAATAACCGCGGAAAGTGATCCATTCCATCCAGAAGGCGTCACCGCGCTGATTCGGCAGCGTGATATTGTCGTAGTCACTCATTCCATATTTGGCCTGCGCGACACTATCGGGCAGATGAGCATCCAGATATGCAGCAAAGGCCTGCCTGGAATAATCACAGTAGCAGGTGCCGCCCGCTATGTGGGTCCAATCCACATAGGAACCGTCGATACCGGTCTCCGCCTGCGCCCGCACCCGGCCCTCCATCATCCGGACGTAGTAGGGATTATGCGGACATCCCCAGGTCTCGAATCCTTTACCGGTTTCCCGGCCGTAGGGAGCATAGCGATAGTGCGGGAAAGACCCGTCGGAGTGAATCATAATCCAGGAAGTCGGGTCCTCCGCCGGCTTGGGACCGATATAATCGGCAAAATCTTCCCAGCGCTCACGGTAGAACTTCAGCAGGTTGATCTGGTCCTTGCGCGGATCGTCACGGTTGGAAAGGGAAGCACCATTCAGGGCTGTGGAAAGATAACGAAGCACCACGTAGTCCTGATCATGATAGGAACGGTTGAAATCTTTGGCTTCGGCCATCCTCTGGTCGAACTCGGCCCGGGTTACCCGCTCAAAATTAGGTGCCCCACTCCCGAAAGTGACCGTCATGTGGTTCCGAGCCAAGAAATCCGGATCGGATCGTTGTCCTAACCGGAAGTGCCCCCAGTCGATGCTCCCGGCACTATCGCCAGCCCGCTCACAAGCTACGCAGAGGGCTATTCCTACCACGACGATCAACGCTGCTCGGGTTCGGGTGCTAAACAGGTGTACCATAGCGCTCTCCTCCAAAGGTTAGAATTTCAGGTCCAAGTTCATATCACGGGACAGGTCCGGCAGATTGACAACCACTTCGTGCTGGCGGTCCAGGAGGGGAATTGACTGACCGTCCAACAGTACTTCCCTTGGGGATTCTCCCGAAGCAAAGGCAATCTGCGCCGACAGATCACTCTCAGTCGGAGCCACCCTCAGGCGTAATCCATCCGGCAGTTCTTCCACCCCTCTGATCTGTACTGTCGCGTAGGCAAGCCTGAACTTCGCCACCCCGGTCGGCGTCAGCACCACCCGGCGGTCGGAGGTGACATAGCCCTCCAGGGATTCGTACTCTGTCCCCCGCCATTCCTGGTAATCCGCGTTCAACAGCAGGTAACCTTCAGGAGCTGTGAAGGCAAAACGGGCTTTGCTACTTGTCATGACGGTCAACTCCAGGCCCTGGCTTGTCCGCTGGATCGAGGGCATTGGCTTGGAGACGTACGTCAGATGCGGCTCCTCCGGTGCGTCAGGACCTAAGCCGACCTCGATGGTATGCTCCCCTCCGGACAGGTTGGGCAGTATAATTACCCGGTCACGGAAAGCATGGTAATCCTGGCCATCCAGCTTCACCCGTTGAATCTGCCCTCCTGCGTGGTCGATCCTCAGTCCCATACCACCGATATAGGACGCTGTTGTGTCCTGGTGCAGTCCATTCAGGTCCAAGGTAATCTTAACCTGGTCGTCGCTGCTTTGCCAGCGATAATCCCATTGGGCCATGGTCAGCAGCTTGTGGGCCAGGTCGTCAGGGGTAGGAGCATAAATGGGCAGGTTAGCGAACTTGGCGGCTATGGCATCGTACATGGCGATGTTGCTGGCGTTGATGATCCGTTCCTTGTCCCTCTGGGGCTGGGTGGTGATGCTGTAGTCATGCCACATCTGGTTGAAAAGGACCCCTTTGCCGATGGTGTTGAACATGTGATCAAAGATCGCCTCTTCATAGGCGGTGATCTGGGCTGTGGTGTAGCTCCATTCCGGATCGTAGAACCACTGATAATCCGGGGAAGGGCAATTCTCAAGCACCACGAATGCGGGATTATCGGTGTACCACGTCATATTGCCCCAACCCAGGGGCATATCCTGTTCGAACCCATGGGTCATATAGAGGAAGAACCGCCGCCCGACCTCGTCGTAGTCACTCATCTTGATCGTATTGCCCGGGTTGATGAAATGGGCCACTTTACCGATGGGATTCCCGAAATCGGCCATGTACCATTCGATGTCATGGATGGCCTCGTCAAGCTCTTCCCGCCAGCGTTTGGGAGTCATCTTGGCATCGATATGGTGATAGTTGCTGTGGGAACCGATTTCGCCCCCCACCGCTTCAAGACGCTCACCGAGTGGTGCCAGGTCTTGCCAGCCGGCCTTGGCGGCATTACTGGCCACCCAGCCATAGACCGGCACGACACCGGTCTCGCGAGCAACGTCGATGAGGTAATTGATGGTTTTCACCTGTGTATCGAGGTTGCCGCTGGCATCTGCATCCAGCCGGATGATACAAGCCATTTCGGCATTGCAGAGTTGAGGAGCCGGGATGGGCGTGCTCAGGTCACCGTATACCGACCATTGCAGGGCTCTCACCATGATATTGAAGAGCTCGTTCGCATAGAAAACCTGTGGATGCTGATTGCGAAAGAAGGAAGCCGCGCCCGACCAGGTGCTGAAGTCACTCACCAGGACTAAACGATTGCGGTCGGTCTGCTTCACGGTTAGGAACGGATAGGCCGATTCCTCGTTCGTGGTCACGAAGAGCGTGTCGCCGGAATCTCGGAAAGATAGAATATTCAGGCCGCTAACCAGATGCTGGGTCACCGGTTGCCCCTGTCGATAAGGGGCCGAGATGGGATGCCGGGTATTGGTCATTTTGATGCGGTAGGTGTCATCTCCTCGAAACCCGTCGTACACCAATCCCAGCAGGTCATCCAGGTCGGCATGCGCCTGTTCCCGGGCTTTCGCGTCGGTCGTCAGGAATGAACCGTCAATAATCAGATTACCTCCTCCGGCAAGGTAACTTCGCAGGGTTTCCAGGGTGCGACGCTGGAGCTTCTTGGAAGCGGCACTGCACTGGGCGAAAATGAGTGCATCATAGCTCGATAGATCGCGTCCATCCGCTACCTCTCTCAGAAATAGCGTGTGGTACGGCAGACCGGCCAGGTTGACGGCGGCTGTCCAGCCGTGGGCCGCCATCTGTGTCACTCCCCAACGCAGCTCAAACGACGTCTCGCTGATAACGATGGCCACCCGGGGATTCTGTCGGGGATCTTTCGCTTGTATGCTAATTGAAAACAGCACCAGAACGGCCAGAGCTACATTTCTCAGATTAGTTGTACACATCGTCTCTTAACTCCCTTGCTTATGCGGAATAAACGGTTTGCCTCTCTTCGTTGATGATACAGATGGTCCCACGAGTTCTCCTGAACTGCCAGGACATATTACCATAAACGTAAGTGGTTATGGCCGAAAAAGATTCGTTTCCAGCTGGATAATCGTACGCTAATTGATAGCTACGATATCATATATTTCCAGTTTGGGAATCACTAATTCCAGCTGGGCACCCTTTAAAGACACCACCGTTACTTCCTGGGGCACAGAATCAGGGGACAGAAGGATGATGCTATCCTTGTCAATTTTATCGACCAGACCTTCAAGATTCACTTTTACCCTCAGATTTTCTACGGGTTCTGAATAGTTCACAAAGTGTAGAATGATCCTCTCGCTTCCCAGCTTCTTCACGACATTGGCCAGGATATATGGTGCGTTCTCCATAGAGACCAGTGGTGCTCCTGACAGTTCGTGCAGATTCCGAGAAAATTCGGACCTTTTGGCCTCATACCGTATTTCCTGGATCAAGGATGACGGTGAGTAATTATCCGCTAATGCCCTCAACTCGTCAGAACTCCCAATGGTATATATTTTACCCCCGCTCTTCTTGTATTCTTCCATGACCTTGCGTTGTTGTTCATCTATATACGGAATGTCGGGAATGACGATCGCTGCATATTGATTGACCAGATCAGCATTTAGACGCGGTGCTAACAGTACATCGTACATTACGTTCAGCTCAGCCATGGCATCAAACAGTGGTACCCTGGTCAAAGCGACCTCGAAACTGGGAATTACGGGTGGAGCTAACAATCCCACTTTGCTCACGGTTCTGACATCCGTATAATAATCTTCATGTTTTTCCAGGAATTGAAAATAATTCACAATACCATCCCAGATCTCCATGGCCAGTTCATTGTCCTGCCGTATCCAACCATTTCTGAGCTTGCTGCCGGTTTCGGCGATCGCAAAGTGTGATTGGAATGCGGAAGCTTCAGCAATCGGTCGCTTCCAGCCGTACTTCATCCCTTCCCGGATATCAAATGCTCCCGGATTGGCAACGCCGGGGTCAGCACCCTCATACTTGCTTCTATATGGCTTCCATCCACCACCGGCTGCATAGTAAAACCTCGATTGAGTTACGTTATGCACCCATTCTCCACCAAAGATACCGGCCTCTTCAGTACCTTCCGATTTGGTCAGGTCACATAGATCATCCACAAGAATGTCACCCTTGCAATTGCCATAGATTGTAAGATTCTTGCCTTCTTTATTTATGACATCCCTAATCTTGGACATGAATTCGACTAATTCTCCCGTCCCGCCGATAGCATAATCGTAATAAATCTCGTCCACACCCGCGTGGATCGCCGCCTTTACACCCTCAAGTCTCTCTCGCACATAACCCTCATGGGTGAGATCGGCCAGATACGATCCCCCATGGCTTCGCCAGCGTAAATCTCCGTATTCATCTCTACTTACAAAATTCTTCAGATCAGGGTCCATCATAACACTTGACAGTCTGATCCCACCCAGAGAGAAAAATGCCGTTACCTTGATTCCATTTTTATGACACCTATCGATAAGTGCTTTTACTCGCGCATATGATTCACTTTTTTCATCAGTCGGAACACCTACCGCAATCAAATTGATGCGCGCCTCCTCAAACATTTCGAACATTCTGTCAAGACGCTCGTAATCGATTCCGGCACGATAAAATCGAACTTTTCCCCTCCGGGCCCAATCAGGTACATCCGCTTCTTTCCTCTTATCCTCACCCCTGTAATTCATAACAAAATCAAAATCTGCGACCGATGCTGGTCTTCCTCTCGCGATGATCCGGTATGTTATGCCCACTACTTCAGCTGACTGTTTATCCGCTGATTCGATGCGAGAGTCCATCACTCTGTATCCATCCCCTTCGTCGCCCTCATAAAACGTAACCTCGTTGATGCCCTCTTGTAGATCTTCAGTCTTTAAAGGCACAACAATTTTCCCCAGAAGATCGGCGCGGTGACTTAGTGCGTAAAATCCACGTTTTCCCATCTCCGGATCAGAAGGCAGTTCTGTCTTCAATTTTGATCCTTCTATAATCGGAGGGAACTCGTATCTAGTACGGTTCACCACAACATAGGCTTCATCCTCACCATCTACACCTTTAGCGATGAACATTAAACAGGGATCATGAACTTTTCTGATATTTTCGATCTTGAACAGATAGCCTTTGACTCTATCGGTTCTTCCAGACAGATGATATCCATATGATGCAACCGTAGGAATACCTTGGAAGTAATCCTTCTCGGCTTTGGTACAAGACAGAAAAATACTCGACATAGCGATAATCCCAGATGCCATCATCAGAATATTTGCTGCTCTTAGGTTCAGGTGCTTCATCTTTCTATCCTCCGATTGGTATTTTAAGCATTAGTAGACTTGAGATCCTATTAATAGATTTGTTCCCTTTTCAAATGGGCGTTAATAGGTCAGGGTGAGGGTACCCCTCTCACCTTGTATATCCCGCCCTGACAGGATGATGCTGGACATCCCGCTCTGGTTGTCATAGCTGCTGCCCAGCACCTTGAGATAAGGGTTGGAAGAGCGGATCGCCTTTGGCTGGGCGGGGACCTTCACGGCCACCTCCTGTGTGCCGTACATTTTCAAGTCGACGACCGTCTCCTCGTCGCCAGACCGGAAGGCGTAGACGTTATAGGTGCCCGTATGGTTCACATAAGCCGGCATTGTCGCGCCGCTCACTTCATACGTGAAATCGTAATGCCGTCGCTCAAGTGGCGGCAAATAAATATACCCGAAACCGGCTTCTTCCAGATACGCTGCTACTGGCCCCCCCTCAAGCAGGGCCTTGGAGACATGCTCACCCTCCCCCAAGGCCACTGCCAAAACCATATTGCCTAGAAAATCCTCCTGGTATGCTTCATCAGGCATGGCGGTATTGTCGATAACCACTTCACCAGGCAGCGCTTCCGCCAAGGTGGTAAAGCGGAAATACAGCCACTGAGATGAGAACTGCTCGGTGTTTTTCGCCAGGTAGCGGTCTCGCTTAGCCTGCACCTTGCGGAAAAAGGCAATCCACTTCCGGTTGAGCGCAGGTTGAAGAAAATCGTCTTGTGCCAGCCAATTGGGCCAGTGACTTTCGATAATATCTGTCTCGAATGTCTCGATGGGTTCAGAAGGCACCGCTGCCAATTCGTACCAGTTATTACCATATTGATAGCGATTGACTACCAGCAGGCCATGATCGAATCCACCACCAAACGTCAGCGGCGGGTTTGATTCCATGATATAATTGAAATCAGTATTGGCGTACTTGACGCCGTTATCCCGCATGAGCTTGCCGGTGCTGAACGGGCCTTCCGGATTCCAAAAGTAGGCATAGGCGCAGGGCACATAGCTCTCGGGGAAGGACTGCCCGTTCTCGGTCGTCCAGCCGTATTGGGCCATGATAGACTTGAACAGCTCGATATGCGCACGACTATCCTCTTCAGGCCAGGGACGATCATTCTCCATGTCATACCATTCCGCCCTGGTCGGTTTGCCGTTCTCCCAGTGCTCGTGCCCCACTCCATGGAGTCCAAACTCCAGGTAGGCAGCGTTATCCTTAACGTATTTCATCGTCTCGATCTGGGTATCGTCAATATTGATCGTGTTATCAAATCTGGCACCTGCTTGCGTAGCGGTCGGAAGCGTGGCCACCACATTCTCGCGATCCATCTCGGCTAACACAAATAACCCCTGGAAGCGAACTCCCACGGTTTGTCCCACTTCCACGATTGGACGGTAGTCCCGCACATCCGTGTTCCGCCGAACACCAGCGCGGTAGGGTCCGCCCTCGGCTGAAATGTTGCTCCCTTCATTCCATCCCATGTCATCGATTGCGCTGAAAAAAGCCCTGGGAAAGATGATTCCGCCGTTATCCCTCTCTACCGTGCAACCATGGGTACCGAAGAAGAGGACCAGCAGAACGATTGTTGGACTCACCAGCTTACAATACCGCAGGAATACGTTACCCCTCAAGATCTCTCCTTAATTGATCGATGATAAAAGGATTATCTCTCCTCTATTCGCTTAGCCAGACCACCGCACCTCGCTGAATCTCCGGGATTACCACCGTCACCACGCCGTTCTGCCACTGGCCTGGGATTTCTCGCATTTCCCCCAGGAAGGGCAAGACATACACCTTGGCGCTGGCCTTGCCGGGGAACGATATCTTCACGTTTTCCACTTGGATCGGTACCGCCTTTTCCTTCGCGATAAGGCCGGTGAAATTGGCCAGGAAAACGTGCAACCGGCCGTTCACCCGGGCTGTCTGGGAGGCAACGAACGGGGAAGTCTCCACCTTCACCGCTGGTTCCGTTCCGGACACTCGTATGACCTCACGGATAAACTCACGACCGGAACGGTAGAACGGAGCCTCCTCGTAGCGACCATGAGCGGCATAGGTGTTGAATTCCTTGTGTGCTTGGATATAGTAGGCTCTTTCCGGGCTCTGGGGAGTATAGATAAAGCGCATCTTCTCGGTGGAAATTGTCCGCCTTTCTGCCGGATCAATTCCCAGGAACTGATGGACAGGATTGCTGTCTCTGCGTCGTCTCATGGCATCGTAAGCCCCCGTCTCGCCTGTGACCACCAGGGTAACACCCGTTGAAAGTTTCTTGCTGAATTGTGCGACCTCCTCATCATTCACACACTTCACGTCCGGCAGGATCAGGATCCGCCCCTTATAATCACCGAGAGTCCGGGGGGTGACAATCTGGAATTCGGTATGGGTCTGGAGCAATTGATACATAATCCCCATGTAGGCGGTCACAAACTCCTCAGGGAAGTAGTTCCGGGTGACCGGGGAGAAATAGACCCCTACGGGATCAATAGGTTGGCGTGGTAGGTAGAAGGTCTTTTCATGTTCACCTATCCACTTGAAGATTTCCGTCCGTGCCGTAAAATCATTGGACCCCGACATAACGTGTCCGCGGACGTCCCAAGCATTGGTCCCCGCCATGACCTGAGCTAGAAACAGGTTCTCCATGGCTTGCCGGGGCTCGATATTTTCTTCGCCATCCCATGAATAGGAGAGCATCCAGGAGGCTTTGCCCTCGGCGAATGATCGGAAGGTGAACATACCGGTCATGTACTCAAACCAGTGGATAGGGCTCCGTTTGGCAGCATTGCCACCCGCGCTGTATTCGTGAGCGATGACATCCACTACCTCGTACAACTCGTACACATCGGTGCCCACCCGCACTGCTGATTCCCCGAGACCGGGATAGATCTCAGCGATGGTCATGCAATTGGGGTTCACAGCCTTCGCGTTCCTATCCACGTCAGCCATGAAGTCGGTCAGACTCTGGATACGGAAATTGATCCATTGGATGAAAGCGGGATCGCTGGTGTCCCCTAATTTGATGTCGGTTCTGGCATCCAGTCCGGTCCGTTCCTTGAAAGCGGCCACGGTGTAGTCATCGAAACTGGCCCAACTATCTACCCAACCGCGAAAATGGGTCATCCAGTAGGGGATGTCCACATAAATCCCATCGATACCCGTCGCAGCGATCTGTCTGACACGCTCCATATAGATTTCACGCCATTCCCGAGCATACGGGCTGATCCATACATCCTCGTCTCCCTCCGAGATCCAGAAAGCGCTACCACCGCCGAAAACCGCTGGCTCACCCGTGATCTTTCGTTGTACCCAATCGGGATGATCCTTGAAAAAGGTATGTTCCTTCTGGTCCGCGTCGGATGTAATATTCTCCAGCCCGTTGTTGTAGATAAAAGCAAAATTGCCCGCCTCATGGGCCGCTTCAGCCACCGCGTTGATGGCTTCCAGTTTGGCCGTTGGGTCGAGAAAACTCTCATAATAGCCTATGAGGCTGTTATCCACCTCAATGCCAAAAACGTGGGTTTCCGTAGCGCTCTTTATAATGTTATCCACCCTGTCCAGGCTCAGCCCGTGACCACCGATGCGCACAATGTGCGTCCAGTTCTGCTCCGGTGTGGGCCTCGATTGACAGCCGGTCCACAAAATCAGCACCAGCCCCGATATGGCTGTGATCCATTGCTTGCTTTTCATTTTGGGTGCTTCCTGATTATGTTGTTGGTTGTTAGCCCGACCGCCTAAGTTGCGTTGGCCTCAGCGTCAGGCTTCCATCGTCATTGGTCTTCTGATGACAGGCCCAGCGCACGGGTCGGCGCACTCCCTTCACCTTGATTTCCGCCTTCAGGATCAAGCCTTTCCAGTCTGTTCCCTTGGGCAGAATGAACTGTGCCTGGCGCACTTTCCCGGGTTTCGGGTAGCCGGGGTCAAGACTGCCGCCCACCGTCACTTTCCCATCTTCACTTACCACATGAATCCGCAAGGCGCCCGGAACTCCGGCGATGCCGTCATTTACGAAGCCGATCTTCAAATCCGGGTGGCCCTCGGTCTGTCCACTCCAGATCCAGGACGGTCTCACCCGATAACCCACCGATCGAGCGAGATCGTCGATGGCATCGGGGAACTGGTCGTAGTAATTTAATATACGATCCGCCGATATGCGGTGCCAATTCCACAGCGACCAGTAGTTGGCGCCGACGTCTTTCACGTGGGCGATGATATTATCGGTCCGGGTTACCCCTTCCGTTATATTCAGGGTTTCCGGTCGACCATCAGACATGCCCACCTCGATGGTTGCGCCGATCCAGGGCGGACGGTTGCTCAGTTTTTCAATCTGCTCGTTCTCGATAAATATCGTGTCTGTCCGCAGCCAGTTATGGGTCCGTAGCGTGCGATCTTGCAGCTCGGCGTTGCCTACGTTACTGAAGTCAGGTTGTGTGTTCGTCGTCAGGGGTACCTTGGTCCAGTTCTGCAGCTGATGCTCGAACATGGCATTGAAGGTACGGGCGCCGGTTAGGTAGTCCGGGAAGGGGTTCCCTTCAAAGGGCCAGGTGTGGCCCTCGCCCCAGAAGCCGTACATATAGGTATCCACATACTCGATATCGGGATGGCCGTTATACGCATCGGCCAGGAGGTCATCCAGTTCCTTGAAGGCGGACTGAAAAGCGGGATGGTCGTACCGGGGCTGCTCATGCACTTTACCCGGCAAACCGATCCTGTCCGTCTTTCCCAATGTCACGTGCGGCACCTGCTCATAAACGAAATCGGGCATGGACGGATAAGGCACCACCGGACTGCTTAACTGGATTCTGAAGCCGACCTTCTTCTGGTACTGCCTGGCCAGGTCCATGGTGATCTGCCAATGCTCGCAGAGATCCAACCGTCCCGGACGCTTCTGGACATCCCGCCAGTCCAGGCGCATATACATTTTGTGGCCCAGGGGGAGTTCGGCCAGCTTCTCAAGGGATTTCCCCAGCGACTCACCCTTTATTTTCGGCGGTCCCGCTTCATCACAGACATACGTCACCAATCCCATGCCGTAATTGGGTACTACTTCCCTGGATGGCGTGGTGGTCATGACAACATTGCCGGGAACGGGAAAGGGACCCTGGTTCAGACGGTCAGTAATGGTCGGCCCGGTGCCGAAATTGAACCCGTCCCAGTTATGGGGCTGCACCTGCGCGCGGGCTGGACGAATCCCCAGGCCAACCAAGGCCGCCGCTGCGCCGCCGGCCTTGAAGAACTCCTTACGGCTGATGTTCATCGACAATTCCCCCGCAGTGTCACCTTTGGTTTAGCCGTTGAGATCCACTTGGGCCGCAAGCCGGCTCCCTTTGATCCTGTTATTCACGATAGGGCTGCTCCGTTTCGTACAACTTCATCCTGGTTTGTATCTGGCTAGCCAGCTGAGTCTGACCGGACGCCATGGCTAATCGATAGCTTCTGGCCGCCGTTTGGACCGCTTTCTCAAACTCCCCGGTTTCAGCATAAGCCGCCGCGAGAAGATCCAGAGTCCCTGGCTTGCGATACCCGGACGCTTCACATACCTTCTCCGCCAACCGGACGGCTTCCTCACCATTACGCAACGCCTGCTCGGCAGCTGCAGCCAACAGCCAGCCCAGTTGGTAGGCGAATCGCAGGTCTTCAGCGGCCAGCGCTACTCCCTGCCGGAAAGCATGGAGAGCTGCTTCCAGGCGACCGGCCTGCTTGTAAAATGTACCCAGGTTCAAGTAGACGTCCGGTGTGGGGCGCTTGATTTCCACCACTCTCTCCAGAGAGGCAATGGCTTCATCCAGTTTGCCCGTTTCATAATACACTACACCCAGATTGCTCAAGGCCGAGATATAGGTAGAATCGATACCGAGGGCCTGGCGGTACTGCTCAGCGGCTTCCTCAAACCTGCCCAGGTGCTGAAATGCCGCACCCAGATTATTGTGACCTTCCGCATCCGGCTTGGCCGTCAATGCCAGGCGAAACTCGCGAACCGCCCGGTTGTATTGTCCATTGCGCATATAATGATCGGCCCGTACATTGCACCAGTAGGAACTGATCCCCTCCTCCACCAGCGCACCAATGAGGCTGTCCTGCAGCCCGGTCCCCCTTGGCAGGCTCTGGGCCTGGGCCAGGGCTCGCTCGGCTTCCGCTGGCTGGTTCGTCCTGCGGTAAATCTCGGCCAGGAACTCATAGGCTCTCCGGTTATAGGGCGCTACCCTGACGGCCTCCAGAAGGTAATCGCGCGCGGCCTGGTCCTGGCCTTCGGTCAGGGCGATCTGGGCCAGTTCCACATAGGCATGGGAAGAGGGTGGATCGGCTTCGGTCGCCTTCTGAAAGAGCCCCTGTGCCCGCGTTGCATCCCCCGACGTTGCCAGGGTATGCCCGTAGCGCACCAGCAGGGGAACATAGGTCGGATTCAGTTTGAGGCTCCGTTCATACCATTGCATATCTTCAGGCGAATTGGTCTCGGTATGGGCAATGGCGCATAAATAGGGCCAGCGGAAGTCTTTCGCATCCAGCCGGGCCGCCTGGATATAAACCGGGAGGGCCTCAGTCTTGAAATCGTGAATATAGAGATTCATGGCATATTTGCCCCAGGCGGCGGCACTGCGCGGATGGGCCTCGATCTCTGCCCGCAACGCCTCTAATTTGGCCCTTACCGGCTCCTCGAAGCCGCCAAGTTCCAGTTCGGGAAGTGCGTCAATCGTAACGGAGAACCGGGACACAAGGACATAGACCAACAAGACCAAAGCCGCCGCGCCAAGGAGGATGGCTCCATTGCGCCAGGAGACTCGGGAAACCGGTGGTATCGGAATCTTATGATTCATCGGCCCGAATCCCCTGGCCTTTCTCTAGGGTGATGCCCCGATCCGCCGAAACAGCCGGGAATACCTCTCGGATACCCCCCGGCCAGATAACCTCAATTTCGTCGACCACGGCAGCCGAACCCAGCCCGAAATGGACCCGCGGATCGTGGCTGCTGAGAAACCCGTACCCCGGCGTCACCTGGCGAGAAGAGCGTCCACCGCCCGCGACAACCGTAATCACTGCGCCGATGGCGTCACGTCGCAGTGCGGGATCCATGGCCCGGACCATCAGCCAATGGCCCTGGTCGGGGACATCGTTGCGATAAAGCCGTGCTCTGCCCCCCTCATTCATGACGAGCAGATCAACATCGCCATCGTTGTCCACATCGCCGAAAGCCAGGCCCCGACTGTTTTCAATCCTTGATGAGAACCGACCGCCCCTGCCGCTCACGTCACGGAATTGCCCTGACCCGATATTCTCGAAAAGCAGGTTCGGTTCGGCATAATCATCCCAATAGCCGGAAGTCCCCTTTTTTACCAGGAGCACTCCCCGCGTGACCCGCCCATTCACCAGGGCAAGATCCAGGTCGCCATCGTGGTCATAGTCGAAAAAGCCCGTCCCGAAACCGGTGTAGTGCAGGCTCATGCTCGCCAGCCCGGCGCTGGAAGTCTCGTCCTGGAAGCCGGCAGCCCCCACGTAATGGTACAAGGTATTACTCTCGCCCCGGAAATGGGTTATAAACAGATCGATGTTTTCATCACCATCGATATCACCCATGGCAATGCCCATGCTCCCTTCGGATTGTCCTATCCCGTTCAGGGCCACCCCCCGCAACAGCGCCTCATCCCGAAACGTACCGTCTCGCTGGTTGATCCATAGTTCATTGACCTCACCGTCGTTGGAGACGTAAATATCCGGGTGATCGTCACCATTGAAATCGGCGCTGATTACCCCCAGTCCTTTACCGGCGCCTCGGCCAACGCCGGACGATTGAGAGACGTCGGTGAACGTGCCGTCCCCATTGTTGTGATATAGCTTGTCCGGAATCCCTGCGAAGCCGGGCGGGCCACAATAGTCGGGTCGCCCCGCCCGATCTGTGCAGGTGACGGTTGTATCATTCCATACGTAGTTCGCAACGTAGATATCCAGGAAACCGTCCAGATCATAATCCAGGAAGGTGGCGGAACATCCCCACACGGGATCGTCGATACCAGCCGACTGCGTGATATTGGTAAACGTGCCGTCACCGTCGTTCCGGTAGAGGGCGTCCGGACCATCATTGGTCACATACACATCCACATCGCCATCATTATCGATATCGCCCACCGCCACACCCATGCCATACCCCGCGTCTCCCAGGCCGGACGATTCGGTAACATCCACAAACCGCATCCCGCTGTCCTGGCGAAAAAGACGGTTTTCCCATGGCCGGTCCGTGGCGCCGGCGGCCCCACGCCAGGCCGTGTTGACCAGGTAAATGTCCAGGTCGCCGTCATTATCATAGTCCAGAAACGCGCCGCCCGACCCGATGCTTTCAGGCATATAATAACGGCTGTCCACAACCGGGTTATGGACGAAATTAAGTTGGACTAGTTCGGTGATTTCAACAAAGAAAGGTTCAGGGGAGGAATGATTCGTCTGTCCTTCGCTGTTCCCGGAGGGGCCGCAGCCGAAGATCATCAACAGGATCAAGGGGATTAGGCCAAGACGGTCTGCGTGCCGACCGATGAGCAGACTGCCTCCGGCCAGCCCCAACATGAATACCGACAATACCAAGCTGATGGCCAGGGTGGTATTGCCGAAGATCAGGCCGAAGAGCCGGGACCAGACTACCTCATATAGCAGTCCGGCGAAATCTGACAGGAAGACAAAGGGAAACAGGATGAACTGGAGTACGGATAAAGTCATTGTGCTGTTGTATTCAGACCTGTCGCTCCATTCCCCTTAAGAGTCCTGAGTCGGAATCACTTAAGGATGGTGAACCGCTTCACGACTAGGTCACTGGGACTCTGTCGGGCAATGAAATAAATCCCGGTGCTGATCCGATTACCTGTCAGCTCGTCTATATGCCATTGAATAAGAGTCTCAGAGCTCCTTGCCCGAACATATTCCCGATATACTTCCTGCCCTAACAGGTTATAGATGACAACGGTGGTCGGTTCGTAGACTGCATCCAGGCGGATGGTCAAGCCTCGGCCGCTGCCACTGAGACTGATCGGATTGGGATAGAGGCTTAGTTCCAGCCTGTCCGGTGCATCCTGTTGTTTGCCACTCGGCACGATGGCCACGGTTCCGGCCGGTAAGACATCCTGAAGGCGACCGCTGATACGGAGATCATCGATGCGACCGTTGAAATGTTTCACACCCTGGTCATCGGTAGTATGCCAGCTGCCCACAGCGAGCGGACCGTCATTAAGGAAATAACTCTGCGTGAATGCCAAGGTGTCTGCGGGAGTAGCCGTCTCGGTATTCCAGAAGTAGACCTTCCCCGCTGTAAAATCGTAGTAGGCGGCCACGAAGGTCCACGTTTCCACCGGAACGGCAAATCTGGATGTCACCAACTGGGCGTTGGTATCCCGGATCAGAAAGCTGAGCTTGCCTGTACTGCTCTCGAGGCGCAGCGCGTAGTTGGTGGTCTTGGGATTGGTATTCTGTATTCCTTTGCATACCAGGAATTGTATGTCCCCGAAGCCCAGCGGATAGATCCACATGGAGATGGCAATGTTCTCATCCTCAAAATCCAGATCCACATTGTTAGGTACCAAGAAGTAATCGTAATCGATAGCCGGGTCAAGGTTCAGGTAGAATAACCCCTCCTGCAGGGGAGTCACATCGCTGAAGGAAGCCTGATTCACCAGGTCTCCGGGATTGGCGGCCTGGTCCCAGTCGGCAGTGTCGTCGCCATTGTTTTCAAACTGCCAACGACCACCCTTGCTCGTCTGTCCTGCGAGAGGTAGAAGCAGAACCAGCACGAGCAGGATTGATGTGTTCACATACCTATTCATGGGCAATACCCCCCGTACATTATCACCGGGTTATCTACCTACAAACTTATAGCGCCGACAAACCCGAAAGGTTAGCCGGCGCTATTAATTCCTGCACGGGTACCGGGCCAGAGCGCCCGGCTATAGTGTGGGGCCGTAGTTGGGTACACCCTCAACAACGATATAGACTCGCATGGTCTTACCCAACCTGCCCCCGCACCAAGGGTTAGGTATGGAGGCTTTATACGGTGAGCAGGGCATGGGCATGAGCTTCTTCTCCACCTATTCTACCTACTCCGGAGGGTAATCCGGTGCAGGGGCTTGTGGTATGCCGATAAAGGCACTCATTACTTCACCTCGACCATCATCGCTCCCTCCCGGATATACAATGTAGATAATCTTATCATGATAGTTCAGGTACCGCATTGGTGTCATCAGTTGGTCTTCAAAGAGTGTCTCAACTTCTCCATCCTCACTCAAGGCATACAAACTTTCACGCCATGCCTCTGTGAAATAAACTGTGCCGTTTGCGTCAATCTCTATGCCTACGGGAGAACTGCCTTCATATACTGCCTCGGGATTTACAAAGCCACCGGCCGTGATTTCAAATCTCCAGATGGTTGAGCCCCATATCTCTGTAGCATAAAAATAATCGCCGAATATGCGGCAACTTTTAAGCTCGCCACCGTAGGGATCGCCATCAAGGACTAGAGTTTCCGTACCCGACTCATCAATACGGTACACTCCGTCGCCCATAGTAAGAACATACATATTTCCATCGCCATCCCAGTCAACATCAATAACGGAGCCATCAATTGCTGCCACCTCTTCAACGGTAGCCCCATCAGCTGAAATACGATTCACTACGCCATCCCAGGATGAACAGACATAAAGCCAGCCACCAGGGCCAAATCGAATCGCACCACTGGGCGCAACCTCTGCGAATGTGGTCATCACACCATCGGGATCAATTTTGTAGATCACTTCATCGGTAGCTGATCCCACATAGACATTTCCATCGTCGTCGGCGTCGACTCCCATCGGCCAGTTAAGACCATCACGTACCAAGTTAACAGCATCCTTGAAAGTAAACTCAACGGTGTTGCTCCAGAATTCCGACCCTTTGACAGCAACCTTAACATCCACAGTCGCACCTGTTATCGAAGGGGCTTCAACCTCAAGCGATGTCGCTGATGCATTCAGCACTGTACCGACTTTTGTCCCGAAGGAAACGATGTTGGATTCAGCGGAGTCTTGGAAGCCGCTACCAGTAATGGTAACGATATCCTTAAGATATCCCACCTCCGGATCAATGGAGGTAATAATAGCCGCATCCAATCCCGTCGGGTGAGGGTCAGGCCAGCCTTTATCACCGTATTCCGGCTGACTGGGGGCTTCACAGGCCATCGTTAAAAGCGCAAGGAGAAAGGTACCTTTCATCAGGTTCGATACCAGTTTTACCTTCATGATGTCACCCTCCTTGAAAATGTTTCACCTAAACCATGTTGATCAGATCACCCGATTGCCCTGGCTATCAGGTCCGAGTGGCCACGGTCAAAACTTGAAGTTGAAGGAGAAAATCTGCACGGGATCGAAGTTCGTGAACTGGAGAAAGGCATAATCCAGGCCCAGCCCCAGCGACCCCATGGAATAATTCAGACCGCCGCCGAAGGATATGCTCTCCTCATCGTAGTTCGTCTTATATCCGGTCCGCAGGAAGAGCAGATTCCTGAAACTGTATTCTCCCCCGACGTGCACCCTGGCGGTGAAGTCCCGGGGATCAACCGCGTCCACTGCCAGGGTCAGACTTTGGCCCGGTATGTCGGCCACGGCATTCAGGATGTCCATGGCTATACCGAAATTGAACGTGAGCTGCAGCGGGAACCACTCCTCCCGATAGATCATCTCCTGCGAGAAGTTTTTCAGGCTCATGCCCAGACGCAGGTCCTTGAAGCCGGTATTGAAGATCGTGCCAAAGTCAAAGGCCACCACACCCATCTGGGCTTCGAATTTATAGTCGTAGGGCTCCCCGTCCGGGCCAGTCTCGAGACTCTCAACCCAGTTGGCCCCGAGGTCTTCATAGAGGTACCTCACACTCATTCCGACGCCGAACCGGTCACTGATCGTGCGGGCGTAGCTGATCCCGCCCCCAAAATTCTTCGGTGAGAACTCCCCTGTACTACGAAAGCCGGCGGATACGCTGGGATCCCGGACCGTACCGTGCAGAACGCCCCAGTCGACCTTAGCGTAACTGACGGCCAGGACACCGGCCGAGCCCAAATCGTAGGACAGGGCCCCGGCATTCACGACAATGTCGGCAATCCACATGTTCTGGCTCAGAAAAACCCCGCTGCCCGCCTGGTTGAGGCCGGCCGGATTCCAGAATACGGCGCTGGCGTCATTCGACAGGGCCGTGAAAGCCCCGCCCATGGCCGAGGCACGGGCCCCCACGGGAATCATGTTCCATTTCATGCCCGCCTGAGCGATTTTCTTCACGCCCTGGCCGTAAAGAGGAAACCCGAGAAGAACAGCGCTTAAAAACACGGGGAGGATAGCTGATCGGGTTCTGTTCATGTTAAACCTCCTGCAAAGTAAAGTTGCGATTTCGGTTTGGAAGATGCCCTTTAACAGACAGCTACCTGAGCCATGACCTAGCGTACAATGACAAATTTTTCAATGGAATCGGGAACCTCGTTACCGTCAAGATCCACGCCATCGGCGACTTGTAGGATGTACACACCGCTGGCTACCATCTGGTTCGATTCCGTCACCTGGTCCCAACTTTCGTCCGCACTCCCGCTGGTGTGTTCGATCTCTTTGATGAGGTCCCCCGTTACGGTGTAGATGCGCAGCGTGCAGAAAGCCGGGAGGTTGACGATCAGGAGACGGTCGTCTGCGCCGGTGAAGTTGTACTTCCCGGCCTTCAAGATGTAGGGGTTGGGCACAACCCGAACCGAGTCCGCGTTGTCAAGGCCCGGCTCAAAGGCATAGGCCGGGATTTCCGACCGGTTCGCGTATTTCGAACCCTCCATGGGCTGCCCGGGAAAGAGGCCGTCCGCATTTTGGGTGCCATCATCAAAGGCGGTCACCGCGTAATGATAGGCTTCCCCCCGGGTCACATTCGTATCCTCATAGGAAGTCACACCAGGCCCCACGTTGTCGATAAGCTCCCACAGATGATGCACTCCGCTGGCGTACAGCTCGTTATAGGTATCCACCAGGAACTCGCCCTGCTTGCGGTAGATATTGTAGCCGGCCAGATCGTTTACATCGGTATCAGCATCGCCCACCGACGACAAATCTTCCCAATCGAGGGTAATTCTGTTGGGTCCCGATGTAACCTCCAGGTCCGGGGACGGCGGGGGATCGGGAATATCGAGGCCCCGGCTCCAGGTCCAGAGGGCCCGGTCCATGGTCTGGAACAGGGAATCCTTGCCGGTGGCCAGCAGTTCGTTCTTGGCGTCGTCGTCAAAATTGGCGCCAGCTACGCCACGGTACCAGTCCCGCCACTCCAGGCCCTTCGAAATGGCCAGGCTCCGGGAGATGCCGTTGGCGCCCAGCGCATATACAATGGTCACCGTGTCGCCCAGGGCCAGGTCGTAAGGACCGTAGGCCTGGAAGGGATACTCGCCTTCCAGTTGGCCGGCATCATCGGGCCAGCCGGCCTGCTCCGTCACGTCTTGCCTGTTCCCGGAAAAGGCCCAATCCCATATCGTGGCATAGCCAAAGTCTTCGTCCCACATATCGTAAACAGTGATATTGGTGACGATGGCAACGGGCTGGGTGATATCATCCGTTCTGTCGGTTGGAGAGGTATCCGCGTGGAGGAGCGCCCACCCGGCATAGGCATTGGAAACAAACTCCCCGGAAGGCATGGCTGATCTCCCTCCCGTTCTATAGCGGGGATCGCCTGTATCGTCAAATAAGATTCCACCATCTTCGAACGCTTCGACAGTGGGATGGTCACCGTCCCAGCCATAGGAGACGACCAAGTCCCGCGCAGCAGGTACGAGTACGGAAGGAAACGTCTCGAAAGTAGCCCAGTCGTCCTTGCCTTCTTCATACCACCGTTGGCCGGTCAGACGGGATCCCTCTGCGCACATGTGCGCATACCCAATGAAGAAATAGACACCTTCGATGGTTTGGTCACTGTACGTGTCAACCTCGTCATCATCATCCCAGTCGAAGGTGACGACGTAGCGGTTCACATGGATAACATAGTCGTCGTGATTGGGATTGGAATAGGAGTAGGACCGCTTCACCACATCAAACCCGGGCTTGGATTTGTAATGCACCTCAATCATCTGGTCGGAGATCAGGTCCGGATCGATCTCACCCTCGTACCGGCGGGAGGAGAGGAGAAGCTCTCCCTCGGTGTACACCCATACCTCTGGTGGTTCATACCGGCGATATTCAAAGATCCCATAGGGTTCGAGTTCGCTATAACTCGAGGGGTAGAAGCGATTCTCCTTGACGTGCTCCACATCCAGGCTGTCCACCCACTTGAGGATGGTATGCCCGGCTTGGTAAAACACGACGTTGGCGTATCGGTAATGGTCCTGGGGCCACTCACCAGTGGGCTCGTTGCTGTTGGTGTTGAGACCGTCCCTCACACTGACACGCAGCTTATAATCGCCCAGGTCGTGGGTCTTGGTTCTACCTTGTCCCATGAGCGGTATGGCAAGAAGGAGGGACAGCATGGCCACCAAACTCACTGCTCCACGGGCGTATTGGTTTTTAGATGTTCTAACCTGCATCAGTTACCCCCTTTTCCCAAGGATTTAGTCAAGTCGTACTCGATCAATTGTTCGTGTCACATTGACTTCAGCGTAATACATTTACCCGTACTGGACGGGTTTTACCTAAAACTGAACCCGGATACCGAAAAAGATATCTCTGGGATTCACATGGTGCGTCCATGTGTTATATCCGATTTCGATATGGTCCTTGTCCCACTCGCCTATTTTGTCGTTCCCTTTCTGATCGCCCTCCTCATGGGGGAATTTGAGGGAATCGATATACTTGGTATAATTACGCGGATTGACACTTCCGCGATAGTTAAAGGCATTCTTTACCTGCATGAACGCGGCTATCGAGCGCCCGCCCAGCCAAATCTGCTTCTCCAGCAGAAGATCGGTGCTATAGTAGTCGATCCTATCAACATAATTCTGGTCGCTGAGGAGGGCCTGGGGATTCAGCAAAGACTTACCCCCGTCGGACCACGACGTCAGAACGTTCAGGCGCCAGTCGCCCAGCAAAAACCCGTAATCGGGTGGGATCTTAAAGGTGAGGTAGGCTTTCATGGAAGGCCTAGGCCAGCCACGGGACTGGTTGGTTTCTTCCCGTTGCTGTCGAGCCAGCTGGCGGTTTTCATACACATAGCGCAGCCCGGTTCGACCACTGCTTCTGACCATGTACTCAAAGGTGACCCACCCGTACCACCACCGGCCGACCCGTTTTTCCAGCTTCAACTCCAGGCCGCGAGTATCGGCATAGCTGTTGTTGGCCCTGGTGGAGATGTTGTTATCCCCGTCGAAGGAAACAATATTCTGCGAGGTGAGCTGGTTGGAGGCGTTCTTGTAATAGCCCATGATGTGGATCAGCACCTGGTTCGCCAGGCTCATCTCATAGCCAACCTCATAGGATACGGTGAGCGGCCACTCAGCCTGGAGATTGGGAATCGTCCCCCCGCTGCCTGATGGTTGCACCAGGAACAGGCGATCCGTCACCGGGGGCTGATAATTGAAGCCGTAGTTGAAGAAGATCTTGCTGGTGGCCGTAACCGGATGTGAAATCCCCAGGCGGGGACTCACGTACACCTTGGTTCCCGATTCGCCGGTGAGCTGCAGATGGGCGTAACTCCCACTGTCGGTGTCTGCCATACCGGGTTCGCTCTCATCGCGCCATGCCTGCGTGCCATACGGCAAGTTTTCAAAGATAAAGTCTGGGTCCAGGTTGTAGGGATCCTCATTAGGATAGAGGGCGTCCACCCGAACGCCGATATTGGCGATCATCCCTTCATGTTCAAGCTTATCCTGAATGTAGGCCCCTGCCTTGATAGGCGCCGCATTATAATACCACCAGTTCCCGGGTGATTCGCTCCGCGGTCTGGTGGTATATCCGTGATTGATCTCCCGCCTTTCCTGAAAATAGTTATAATCCAGGTCCAGGCCCATTTTGATCTCATTGTGACGATTGATCTGGGAGACCAGGTCAAATCCCAGTGCCATACCCCAGTATTTGGAGTGGTCCTGGCCGCGGCCACCGCCGGACATAAAGAAATCTCCCAGGATATCATACGTCTCGCTCACAGACCCCTCTACCTCGCCTGTCTCGGGGTTTACTGTGGTCCCGACATAGCCAAAGGGTGCTTCGTCATACCAGTTGTTTCCGATCTTTTTTATTCCGGTTGTGTCCCGTAGGCCGATAGGCTCTTGAAACGTAGTGTGGTTTTTGTATTCCAGAGTGACGTTGTAGAACGTACTGGAGCTGAGCATATGATTGAGGCGGAGCCCGCCGCGGTATTGCTTGGTACTGATGGGACTGTAGCAGGCATCGTTCCATATATAGTGCTCATACATCGTATTCTGGGCAAAGTTGGTGCCCTGCCGGGAACCGGTAATCATGCCGTTGGTGTCATTGTAAATCGAGCCACTGATACCGGTGGAGCTCATGAACGTATTATTCAACGTGATTTTGATCTTCGGCGTGATCTGGCTGGTGAGTTTGAAAATGGTGGAGTTCGCCAGCGAGTTATTCCGGCTGTAGGGGTAGGCCAGCTGCAGGTTTTCATACCGGTGAGACAGCAGAAAGGTCACCGGTATGAAAGGCAGGGGGCCGCTGATGGTAATATCAGCGATATTATCGGGCTTGTCGGCATAAATCCGATTCCGGTGCTGCCATTTCCACACCTCCAGCAGTTCCTGGGGCGTCATGTCGTTGTCGGGATCGGGATCGGCCACGAACTGGCGGGCCACCTCATTCCACCCCACGAAAGTGAAGGGATAGGGATCTTCTTCGCGGTCCACCATTTCCTGGTCGATACCGGTAAAGGCATCCTCCCCGGTATAAACCTGCCAGAACGGTCCCTCTACGCTGAAGGGACTGGGACCGAAGTGCTTCATCGCCGGCGGACTCATTCTGAGATCGACATCGAAGCTATAGCGTACGGGGCTCCCTTCCCGCGTCACCACGCTGATCATCCCTGCACGAATATCGCCGTACTCCGCACTGAAACCTCCGGTGAGAATCTCAATTTCCTCAATGGCCGTGAGGTTCAGATTGGTCATGGGCTGTTGGTTTCTTTCGTTGCGGGTGGATAGGCCGTCAATGACGATATCGGTCTCATTCAAATTACTCCCCCGGATAATCACCCCGGAGCCACCAGAGCCAGCACTCAGGCTGATGCCCACCTCGGCCGCGAGAATCTCTTCCATATTGTCCAGGGGACGGTCGCGGATGTTCTCCGCGGTCACAATGCGCCGGCTGGAGGAAATGTCCAGCTGCACCACCGGTCTGGTGGCCCGGACCACCACTTCCTGCCCGGCGATGGCTTCCGTTGCTATGGCAACATCTATCGTGGTGGTCTGGTTTATGCTCACCTGCACATTCTCCACGACGTTGGTGGCATAACCTATCATGGTGATGCGCGCCGTATAGACGCCTGGCGGGATATTATTGATGATATAATATCCGTCAGCAGCGGCAGCGGCGCCCATGTTCGTGCCCGCCAGGATGACATTTGCACCCATGAGAGGCCCCCCGGTGGATTCATCAGATACCTGGCCGACGATCTTCCCTGTCGTGGCAGCGAAGGCAAGACCAGTGATGAAGAGCACGAATAACAGGACAGACAACAGTTTGAAGTGATTGTACAGTCGCATGTCTAATCCCTCCACATTAATGATAATGAACCGGCGTTTCTACTCGTTCTTCCAGTCTGGGCGCGTTCATGTAAACCCGATTGCCACCAAAACCTTTCCCAGTTTAGAAGTAATAACTCCTGAAGGAAAGGAAGGCTCTGGACCGCAACCTCCCGTTTACCTTCTAGTGATTCAGCACTCACCCGAATCAAAAATTAATTAGTAAGTAATCTGATTTTAACTTGTTTTAGCTGCGGATGTCAACATAATATATCAGCCCGCTTTCCGCATTTCATTCCCCCCTCCAATCGGGATTGCTGAACTCGTCCCGATGGTTGGAATGAACCAGCATATAGTTGCCGTCACCCGACCGATCTACAAAAATAAACTCGGTTTTCCCCTGCAGAGCATACAGCCAGATGATCGCTGGCTTGGGAAATCCTGGTGATGAAAAATATCGCTCAATTTCCAGCGGGGGTCCGTACGTGATATAAATGCGCCCCCGGTCGGAATGATACCCGCCGGGGAAGAAATGCTCCTCACAATAGGCCACACGATGGTAATGTTCGCGCATGGCCTCATTTCCCGGTGTGCCTGGGGTCGGATCACGGTTCTTCCAGAAGCGCAGCAGAAACTCCTGCTTCCCCTCTAAAGACAGGGTCTTGAATAACTTCTTCTCTTTATATGAGGTAATGTACTCGATTTGCTTAAAATTGCGATCGATAGTCTCGGCAGTCATCGCCAGCAGCAACGGCTCATCCGACGCAGGCCCGGTTATGCGGAAAGTGCTACTGGCTGCTGCGGTGGCCCCATTGGCCATATCAGTTACACCCAGGTTAAAGCGATAGAGCCCGGGGACCATGCCGGATAGAGAAATACGTTCGATCCGTGAACAATCGGTGTTACCGGTTTTCTGATCGGGAATGGTCTTCTCGATGATCTTCTGCCCATCCACGTTCTGGATATCATATCGCACCGAGTACGTATTCGACTCCGCGGCCACATCGATCATATTGTTGATCTCATAATAAAGGTAGGCCGTTGATGATTCTTCCGCAGTATTGAAATGTCTGGTTGGTGAGGGGATCATGATGATCCCGTGGCGGCTGAGGTTGCTCGGTGTATCCCCCTGTTGGAGATGGGTTACGAACAGAAGGTCACTGACGGAAAGATCACCGCCAAACGTCCGGGCTCGAATCTGCTGGGTAATTACGCCAGTCCTGCCTGAGCCGTCCCGCAGCATCAACCATAGCTCGAAATCCTGGGCTGGAAGATCTCCCCGTAACAGATCGACAAAAACTAAGCCGTCACCAACACTGGAACTCAAGTCTTTGCTGTCGCTTATTTCAACAAGCGGTTCCGATTGACCAGTGGGAGTCAATTTCATTTCTACGGAGAAACGATCCGTCGCCGGGAGGTTATCCTTGGACCGAAACTGCGCCAGGTCAATCGCATATACCACTTCGACGACGTTCCGGTCATCGGCACCCTCAAATTGAATTACATCGGCGATAAAAAACAAATCCCCGAGGCTTACATAGGGTCCATCGGAGATTTTTACGTCGGGGGTATCGTCTGGAATTCCACCCAAGGAAAAGTAGGGAAAGGCAAGCATGATCAGCATCCATCGGACCCGGCTGATCCAGGGATTATGCGTCCGATGGAGCTTCTTCATATGTGATACAACGAGTGAGATGTGTAGCCCTCGCACCTGTGTTGTAGTGGAATTTGATAAAGTCTAATATTTACCTGGTATAGATCGAAATCCTAACACACAACCCCAAGACACCCAATCACAACAGGGGGAAAACTAGAAAAAATACCCTTTCGAATACTTTGTATCTTCGCCGGTTATTCCCTTCTTTCCCTGGCAACCGTAAGGTAATAGCTCTTTCATCCTCTCATCAAGGACTTTTTCCTCGGAATGTCCTTTTCACCTGTGCCATGTGCGATGTGGAAACCCAATCGCCATCCGTAGAGCTGCTCCCGAGGTCAGGGAATGCTGTTACACACTATTCAATACCTGCGCTTGCTGACCCGGCTCCGTGAACCATTCCGGTACAGGGTTCGATGTAGAGCATAGCAATGCCGCCGATATTGTGCGATATCTGTTCTATCTTATGACCTCTTTGAGCAAGTTCATTCTGCACCTTCTCATCGATACTCTTATGTAATCGCAAACTGCCCAGATTGGGCGGGTCCTGTCCGAATGGACCCCTTTCTCGAAGGGAACCCCTTCGGGGTCAGGAAAGGAATCAATGCTTAGTGGCTCTTTTGGGACTTTACCCTATTTATACTTTTTCAGCTTTAGCCGCGGCGATC
>SDBT01002653.1_pt1 | contig 31455 bp, 67 predicted proteins | sample 2277101 | NCBI WGS metagenome assembly SDBT01 (sample SAMN10404973, study PRJNA504765) | marine sediment metagenome | isolation source: marine sediment core GS10_PC15, 103 cmbsf | place: Arctic Ocean: Southern Knipovich Ridge | collected 2010 | reverse complement strand
TTTCTGAGAAGCATCAATAAAAATAGCACTAGTGTTGTTAGTCTTAATGTTTAAGGGGTCATTTGTAATAGTTCCCATAACTCCACCAACAGAAGAAGCAAAAAGAAATGTCTCAACATTATTCGTGCTGTCTCTAACTGATAAAGAACTTGGGCCAGCTCTTGTTACTAATAAATCAGTTGCCGATATATCAGATGCATCTATTCCTGTTCCCACATGCAACAATTCTTGAGGAGTCGCCGTCCCTATCCCCACCCTCTCATTTACAGTATCCACATTGAATACCGGCGCTCCACCATCTGAATCTAAAATCTGAACAGCCGTGACCGAATCCGTGGCAGGTTGTATTCTAAGCCCCGCATTCATTCCAAACGAACTCTCGCTCTCATCCCACCTAAAAACAGGCCCGCCCGTAACGTCTACTGTTATTAAATCAGCGTCAACGTCAGAGGCAGGATGAATATCAATCCCGTTTATATTGAAGTGGCCGTTAGGCTGAAATATTATTTTACTCATGCCATATACACAAAATCTACACCGTCATTGTTGTTGTCAGCGTCAATATAGAACTCGTTTACATCCAACTTGTAACCGCCATCTTGCCCAAATGTCACAGCCTGTGACTGGAGCAGGGTGATTTGTTTACTTGATGCCTTATCCACTGCGCTGTCGCCTAAATAAATTGCGCCTGTGTTCCCGGTCTTTGCTTGCACAAATATAGATTGCGCGTCTGTCGCGGTTGCCACTAAGGGAACCGCTGTACCAGAAGTCGTAACCGCCTTTGTTCCGCCAACAGGGGAAACTTTTATGGAGTTTGCCACTGTCGGCATTGACGCAATAATGATTCCGGTAACTAACGCAAGAAGCCTATCAAGCAGTCCCTTTAATATAGAAATTCCACCAGCCTGTACATCTGGGTCGATTATCTTTGCGTCGTCCCACGATCCCATTGCATCGGACATGGTTTATCCTCTGACTAAGAAAACCGCATCAACCGAATCGTCAGCGTTTGCCCCTTGAATCTTGACGTTTACAAGGTCAAATATGGGGAAGGGAACATGTATCTCGTTTCCGGCGCTATAGATCACATCGCTTCCTGTGGCATCTTGCGCTGGTGTTCGTGGATAAAATGCCGCGTCTGTGGCCGCATTAGAAATAGTTAAAAGCGTTATGCTTGCCGGAGCAGGGGCAGTGCCTTGCGTCGAAATGATAACGTCAGTTGTTCCAGAGGGCGGCGAGTCATTGTATGTCAAATAGATCGCTAACAACTCACCCTGTAATACGATTGTGGAGTCCTCGTTTGCTGTAGCAACACCGTCGCCACCCACTGCCACACCCGAATTGACTGGCCCAAACAGTCTGAGTTGACTTCCCATTATTTAACAACCTTGATAGGGGCTTTCTTTTTCTTTGCTTTAGCTTTGGCTTTCGGAGGGGCGGCCTCTTTGGTTACTTTGCCGCTGTCATCTTCCCATTCGATCTCTGGAGGGGGCGGAGGGGCAACTGCCTTTCCTGTTCGGAATTCTAAATCGGTTTTGTGATTGTCTTTCTCGAACGCCAAATCTTCTGGAACAATGTTCCATGTTCCCTTTACAAATACTTTGCCGCCGAAGGCGATGATAGTACCCCGTTTGTTAGAGTCTTTCACTTTTGCTTGTAACAGTTCTTGGGACATTTTGTTTCCTTTCATATAAAAGGAGGCGGGCGGTTGTCGCCCGCCTCTAAGTTGGCTTACTGTGTAACTGCGATGCTCAGGCCGCCCCTGGATTTAAGTTTCGTCGTCTTGTGTTCCACCAGAAACGGAATTGAAGTTCCGGATAAAACTTAATCCAGCAGTTCCGCCGACAACGATCTTGCCGTCTGCGACGTTTCCGCGGTTGTCGTAAGCGACTCCGCTTGCATGTATTTGAACGCAGTGAGTAAAGACTCCCGCGCCCGTGGATGTCTGATAAGCAAAGAAATCATTGTCGTTTGTCATACCTTTTACCGAGTTATTCAAAATACCTACGGTAGCGGTATTGTTTGTGTCGCCGATTCCAATGTGGTTTTTTATGATCCGGACTCCGGTTGCCTGCGAATTGAAGCGAATGATCGCCGCAATGGTCGCGCTTGCGCCTGCCTGTGACTGAATGAAGTTGTTTTCAAACGTTGACCACGCTCCGGCGTCGCCTGTGGTGTTCGCAATAAGCGGGCCAAGCATGGGTTCGTTGGTGCCGGTATTCAAGTTCATCGCCCAGTAGTTATTATGGATATGCAACCCATAAGATGAATTAGAAATGATGATCCCGCCTTCGGTTGCGGCGTTCTTTAGATAAAAGCCGGAAACTTCAATCGCCGAATCAGAAACCTCAATAACTGGCGCGGAGCCGGTTTGATGAAGTCTGCCCGCGTTATTCGCTCCGATTCCATAGCTAATCCCAGCCGGACAAATCAAATGCACGGCTTTTTTGCTCATCGTAAGAGCGACGGTCAAGTCATAGTCGGATTGGGAAGGCTGCACAACCACATAATCATTGCGGTTTGCCACAGTATCATCCAGGGCGGATTGAATCCCGTCCCCGGAACCGTCGTCTTCATGTACCCTAACGCTTCCGTCGGAGTAGGTTCCCTGTCGGGCTTTGATAAAACGGCTGGCGTACGCCTCTGAGGACTTGATCACATAGTATATATTCCCAATACCCAGTTGTCCTATAGGTACGCCACCGAATTGAAACAGGGCGTCTGCATAAGTAGTCATATCAACACTCCTTTAGCTTCGACCCTGGAGAGCGGTTCTCCAGTCGCCATAAAACATTGAATAACGAGCGTGCCACTTGTAGTAACGCACTCCGCCGTCTCCGGTTTCCTCATTGTCCCAGATTACAAGTTCGTTGTCTTGTCGGACTTGCAAATTGAGCGGTTTGGCGGCCAGCGAGTCTTCAACCAGGAACCAGGCGGTCGAATCTAACCATGTCCCGGGAGAAACGATCAAGCGTGTTTCTCCGAAGAAGGGGTTGATCGCTTCGTTTCCTGTACCGGGATCAAGCACAGAGCCGGTGATCTGGCGGGCTGTTCGCTTGAGGTCGTTGGGTACAATCAAAAGGTTATGAGAAACGCCTGCGGGTTGTCCGCGGGAGTCAAGGAACTTAGCCCCCGCCACTTGGACGGTTTCAAAGTTATCCATGCTCAAGGCTAATGAAAAGCTGTTGTCCTGAACAGTCCTATATTCTGCGCCATTGTCGACATGGGAATCGTTGAAGAAAGAAAGGTCATCGTAGGCGTCACCGTAATTGGTGTTAGCTGCGCCGCTGTTCAGCGCATCAAACGCCAGGAAGTCTTTGTGTTTTTCAGAGTTGATACCTGCATTCTGCGCCCATTCTACAACTTGGCCGGTGCGGTCGTCATTGATTAAGTTGTGGGTGATACCGATTGCCATTTCCCAGTCAAGGTTGATGACTCGCATACCGCGTTCTTCCGCAGTCACGATCTTGATGTTTTCGCCAGCGTTGACGAGGTTTACTTTTACAACACCGGTCTCATCGACTGTGCCACCATCGCCTTGCTTGCCCGCATTCTGAATAGGCCAGGGAGGAGCACCCATATCGGCGTAATCCTCCCATGATCCATCGGAGGGTTGAAATTTTGTAAACGGTTCGCGCAACGGCTTGTAATCAAGCACGCTGACAGTAAAGCCTGTCCGAACGCCTTGTGTAAGATGCTGTGCGAAATCTTGTCGTTGTATAGCCATATTATTTATCCTTTATGTCGCTGAGTTGGGGCGATTCACGGCGAGGGAAATATCAACCCATGCTTTAGAATCTGCAACTTTTACTAGATAGCCAACCCAAAGGGTGTTCGAGCTGGATGAAGTTATGATCTGGTCGTCGCTGGCGTACATGGCTGCACCGATGTCTGTGACACCCAATGAGCCAACCGCGAAGCCCCAGATACCATTGATATACAAGCTAACCTCAACCGAACCGTCAGCGGTATCGGCGCTGGTTACTGATTGCTTTTCAGCGGCAACGCCCACGAATATGTCACCACCAGCCATATTGGTCGATCCCGTCAAAGGAACCGCGCGAACATATCCATCAGTGTCCGAGACATCGCACACACATATCGAGCCTTTGAAGATAGTATGCGCTGTTGATCCACCGGCAAAGTTAGTGTACCCAGCCATCGGCTGAACAACCGTATTCAATCCGCCACCGGGCAACAGGGTTTGATATTGAATGTTTTGTGTTAGAACTGCCATTATTTCTTCTCCTTCTTCTGGTATTTAGACAGGTTATATTGGTCGAGGTCACCCAAGTTCATTGAGGACATCCCGAGGTCTTTCACTTTGAGGGTGCCGTCATCAAGGGCGGTCTGTACTTCTTTGGGCAATTCTTTCTTGCCTTTGACCTCACCGTCGTCTCCGAGTTCCTCGAAGTTGACCACGCCATTTGCTTTGATGGTCTTTATGATCTTCATGGCGAGTTCGAGTTGATCTTCATCCAGCCCGGACAGAAGGTCGCTCAAATCTTCGGGTTTCACACCGATTCCATTGGGGTCTTCCTCTGTTCCTTCGGTCATCTCTGTTACGAAGCTGGCTACAGTTTTCTTTTTCTTAGCCAACGCTAACGCATGCTTGATCTTTTCGTCAGCGCGAGTGTCGACTTGGGCTTCAATGTACTGTTCGAGATTCACGGCTCCGCTACCGTTGCTTTCCGATAACTTATCGACAAGCTGTACAGACAGTTCGGAAACCTGGTCTTCTGTTAAATCTTCGATGTTTAATTTAACTTTCTTAGTCATTGGTACTCCTTCGTTACTAATTTCTTCCTGATTTTCTGGGGTTTGTTTGAATAAGTTTGATAGCCTTATAAATACTTTTTCTGCGATATTTGTTTCTGATAATTCAATTGGGGCGAGGATTGGAACGCTGTCCTCTCGGGTTGCGGGCCAATTGGTTAATGTCCCGCCCATGATAACCATATCCTCTAGTGAAAACGTAGCGGAGAATCCCCGCATGAGTTTTGACTTCAATAAGTCCTGCCCGATTACAGTCCACTTGGGTTTGAATAACAGCTTGTCGCCCTCGTCGCTCATCTTTACGGAGACAATCCATCCGGCGGCTTCTCCGCGTTCGTGGTCTCTTGCATCAATAGGCAGCCCGCCGATTTCTTCTGACTCCAATTCTTTTGTTGCCCTGATTGCTTTTCTTGTGTTCTTGAGATAAAAGTCTAAGTCTTCTTCTGTGATCTCGATCTCCCGCCCAAACATATCTGTAAACTCACCAATCGCGAAACCCTCAAACCACTTGCCGTCTATTAATTGGATTTCCTCCTCTTCCTCAATTTCGTCTTGGAGGCTGTAAGTTCTGCTGTCTAAAATTTTTCTTTCCGCTACTGTCATGTATCTCCTTAAACAAAAAAGACGTTCTCGTTTTGAGAACGTCCTGGGTCAATTTCTTTTTATTGGGCCGGTTCTAATGTGTCGCCTTTTGAAATTTTACTGTGTCGGACGCAATGCTCTTGTGGGAGCTTGCTATTTGGTTATCTTATTTATACTACTATGGATGGTTATTTGTCAAGGGGTTTTGTCTTTTCCATTATCCATCCAGTTACATAGAACACAAAGGATAACACTGTCATTGATATGATTATCATCCCTTCGAATACAGATGGTTCACACATCTTCTATCCTTTCGCAGCCCCACACTTTCCGAAATGCAATATCCTGGGGGCTAAGGTATGGGTATCTGTTTTTTGTCATCTTTTCAACACGAATCATGATAGGCTCTAGCGGGCATTTTGTCCCTGTGTGTTCTTTGCACCAAACCAAACCGCTGTATAATCAACATAAAGGGCTTCACTTACGCAATCAGGGTATTCGCATTTCATCCTGCTGTCACCTCCGTGAAATTGTCCCAAAACCAGGTATAGAAATCACGGGTTAGATCTCCCGCCAAATGAGCAACAATCTCCCAATCACCATTTGCCGGTTCCAACTCATTAATATCTATCCAATACTGAATAAAATGCTGTAGCTCATGAGCAAATATACCACCTCCGAATTCTCCAACAACAAGATTGATCAATCCCCCGAATGCTGTTTTATTCCATTTTTGTGGAGAGATAAAACAAGCGAGATAATCACCCTCTAACTTGGTGTGTTCCTGCATTTTTTCAACAGTCTCCCAGATCCATACATGAAGAAATACGCCGTCCTCAATTTTCAACTCTACACTTGCCAACACATCCGTCTCTGAGAGTTTAATTACTTTTTTATTGTCCACTTACGACCATCCAATTAACCTTGGCTTTTAATACTTGGCGGTTCCCACGGATACGCAATCCCATCAATGACATTGTAGAAAAACTCACCGAAACAAAAGGGACATGTTTCCGTGTAGACGCCATCGTCCCACCCATCGACCTCTGGGAACAATTGCTCTTTGCAAGTTGATTTAGGGCATAGGATTTTATTCATGCTATCCTTTCTCGCATGGGTTTACCGCAATCACATAACATCATTCACCTTCTTTTTCTTCTGGCTCGCTTTCTGGATAATACCCAGTGGATATTATTCTGCCCTGAGAATAAGCAATCATTTCTGCCCTATTCATGATAGCTGTGCTACAGGTTTCATTTGTGACATTTTTGAACAAAACGCCATTCAAACGAAAATACTTATTCGGTGCTTCCATTGTTACCATCACTCACCTTTCCTTTCTTAGTTGATTAATGATGTCCAACAGTTTTTCAGACGGACATACTACGGGGGTAAATAATGGGTAATCCTTACAATAATGAAATAAGTCTTTCCCAATACCATCGCTTTTGACTTCGCTTACATTCATCCACTTAACAGGATATTCCATTTCGCAATAGTCACAATTTAGTTTAGCCGCTTGCTCTAAACATTCCAGTAAACAAAATTCGTGCTTGGCTTTATTATAAGAGGTATTACTTGAATCTGATACACTTGTTGGTTTTTCTCTATCTTTGTCTAAATAAACAGACATCACTCACCTTTCCTTTCTAACTTATCACCGGAATATCTTTGCTGTCTTTTTTGCCATACGCCGCCGTTTCCCCTTGGCGTTTCTTTTCATAGACCCGGATACCGGCTATTTTGGTCGCGTGCCACTCTTGATGTTTGCCGTCTACCACACAATACGAGAACCGATCACCGCAGAGGAGGCAGTCAATGGTGTAAGTCTTGTCCTCTGTTCCCTTTGGTATTTCAAATTCAGCCTTGCATGTTGGGCAGTATCCGAGGTTCACGATTCGCAACTTTCCTTAAAGTCCTCTGGAATTTCACTTGTTGCGTTTAATCCTGTGTTGAGCTTGTGTATTGCGCCCCTTAATCGTTCGTGGTCTAGCTTATTGATGCCGATATCAGTAATGTGTTTCATTGTTCTCTCGATATCGCAAACAACTTCACCGACTGCTTTTTTGGAAATCAAATAATACGTGGTCATATCAAGCCTCCATTTTCTTAATATCTTTTACAAACCAACTCACCAACTCTTTATCCTGGACCACAAACGTAACTGTTACCGTAGAGTTGGGCGAGTTGTCTATCAAGCCATCTATCCGCTTGGTGAACTTTTCCCGCTTTGTCATTGTGAGATCAACAGTGGTTGACTTGCCAGTATTACACTTTATTTTTTCTTCACTCATGGGCCTACCAACTTTGGCAGCGGCCCCATCGATAACGGTTCTTTTGTAGAAGTTGTTTCGCACTGACACCTAAATCCACCACAGTTCAGTCGTTTGTCCCGGGGCCTTATTCCTGCCGCCAACCACTGACTTGCTCGTTTCACCTTGCCGTCTAACCGTACACAATCAATGCAATGCTCTGTAGGACCAACACGCCATATCAGCTTTTCATCCGCCGCCGACATTTGAATAGCAAGGTTTCTGACTTCATTATATCTGTTAATCCATAGTTCTGCTCTGGTAAGCACAGTTGAAAGCAGGCTGATTCCTCTTTGATTCGCAAATATAAAAACAGCAAACCCAGACAAGGCGGCCAAACTAGTAAGCAATATCTCCCGTTTTGCGGCATCTTCTGCTGCCGTTCTTTCACCGGGCAATATACCAACTGACTTCGCTCCCTCTCGCCACGCCTGTTCAAAGCCCCTGTCAAGCGCGATCTGCATAATACTGATAAATTCATCCATCGTGATAATTCCCCTCCATAGTGCGCGCACAGCAGCCCGGATGCTTCTACCAAAGTCCGCTACCGTTAACTCACTGATAACTACATCAAGGATGGTTTCAGTCATTTTCTAAACAATCGCCATGCCCATCTGAGAAAGCGTGCGAGGATTGAATTAGCATCTTTGATGATATGCCAGTACATTTGACTTATTTCAATTGTTTTTTCATCTACTGGTTTTCCTATTCCTTTATAAGAAAATTCAACCAAAAACCACCACTTGCCCTCAGACAAATTTACCTCTACGACAAATTGCGGGGGCATTTCAATTTCATCTTTTAGATGAATAGCACCTTGATAGATGGCGCTCTTTCTTACTTTGCCATCAACACGAAAATCCCGCAATCCGGCAGAATAGTTCACCGATTTAACGATATCGGATATGTCTGCACTGTCTAAAAACACAGACACGTCATAAAAAGATTTTATTGTGTTAGTCATCTTCCACTTCTTCAGCAGAACCATATGCCCATCCCCAACCAGATATATCAACCCACATCTTATCGTGGGGCATTAAATAAACCTCACCGTCTACTGCCAAATAATAAAAATCATCGTCCTTGGCAAAAGGAACAGCTTTGATTGTGTCCTTTTCTTCAGTCATTTATCCTTTCATTGGATATGGGTATAAATAATTCTCTATCAATGAAACACCACCACCTATATCATATAAGTTCCCGCTAACATACAGAGAACACCCTTTTATTATTTTATGCCCCCTCCCATAAACGCCCTCAAAAAAACCTGATATCGATTCTCCAGCCGGAATATAAAAAGTTTCGCCAGTTATTGTCAACGCTTCTTTTTCATTAAACAATGGGGCAAGACCAAACATTGCTATAGCCGCCCCGCATAACTTTATAAAATCTCTGCGTTTCATCATTCACCTTTCTTTTCACTAGGCTTACAAACAGTACAACCCACATATAATTTGTGTCCGCAATGAACACAATACCCGCTTAATGTTAATATCTTCTTTGCAACTTTAGTCTCTATGTCCCCATTTATGGCTGCTTGCGCTAAATGCAACGCTTCCCCAGCTATTTCCTCCAGTTTTTTATTGTCCATCATTCATCTTTCCTTTCACTTCACCTTTATATTCAACATCCGCTGTATAAAATTCGGGCTTTTCTGAATAGCCTCCACCACATCACCCCGAACTATCGACATATCGCTTTCGTCTGGATCATCTTCGCCGTCATCAAGATCGTTGTCTGAATCGTCGCTGGGTTCGGCCTCTTTATTGACCGGAACAACCATATCTTCAGTTGGCAGCTCCTCTTTCAATATTTCTGTTTGGGTTCTGATATTTAATAAGTCGCCCTCTGATACTTCAAAGCGATCCGCATAAAACTCCAGGAAGCTCGTGAGTTGATCCAAGTCTATATTCTTGCGAACCTTTGTTGCGACCACTTTCGGTTTAGCGGATAGATTTGGAAACGAGTCTTTGTTGACTTTGAACAACCATGCAATGTACTGCTCGTTGAATTGGTCTACAAAAGTCTCCATCATTGCGTTAAAGGTAGTAATACTCATCTGGCTTGAGTCTTGCATGGCCGAGAATGAACCGACTCCGGATACGGTTGACATCGCTACCCACTGCATGTTGTATAACTGAAGGGTAAGAAGCCCGTAATATCTAATTCCCTCAAGTACAGTCGCCCCCGCAGTGAAATTACTTGAAAGTAATTCGGCGCTCATTCCTTCAGGCCATGTGGCGTAATTGCCCTCTTGGGCTGTCAGAATAGCCCTTGCTGCTCTCTTGATCATCGCAATGTCTTCGTCGCTAAGTGTGGTATTTCCCTCAACAGTCACAGACAGGTGTCCCGCCGCATGTTCAGCGCCGACCCCATATATAAATTCAAGCCCGTACTTGATCCTCTCTAGCCTGTAATGTGTTTCCAGTGTCGCTAATCCTTCGGGGTTTTCGAGATCCCCGAACCGGATATGCACCGCCCTATTAGCTGGCAAGATATTGGTGTTGCCCCGTTTGTCAATCTGTTCCATCGCCAACACGCGTCCCTTTTCGTCTAGCTTCCATTGCGAAAAGCTTGAATAATCCCGCCACGCCAAACGCCTTGCACCGATTAGACCGTCATCAAACGCGCTCCGCCAATCATCGTTTTCTCCAGGCGGTTTCCAGCTTGGCCTACGGAAACTCGGTACGATCTCCCACCAGCCCCATCCAAAAAACGGCAGCACGGACACTAGCTTGTCGCGCCACTTGGCTATTCCGCCGTCTATATTCTCGAACTCTGTTGTTATGAAGTCCGCTGCTCTTTTGTCATCATCAGTCGGATTATCTGGCAATACGGGCTTTAGGTCTACGCTAGACGCTAGCGCCGTCATAATGTTTCGCGCGATAGTTACTTCCGGGTTAGCTCTCCACATCTTTGAATATATCGGCTGGACAGCAGGCCAACGCAGTTCCGCTATGTACGCCTCGTGGATGGAATTTGCATACGCGTTCAATCCGATTGTGCCTATCTCGGTGAACTTGCCTGGATTTTTGTTGTTCGTTTTTGTTCTTGGGTTTACGTTTGTTACTTGAGTCATACTAACCTTCTTTGATAAAATTTAATAAGTCCTGTACGCTGTCAGGGTGGATTGCTAGTGTTTCTTTATTGTAGGAAATCCACGTTTCTTTATTTTCATCTATCGCCACACTAACCAAGTTCTTGTGTCTAAAAATAAATGTGAAGTATTCTTTATCAAGTGTTTCTCCCGCGACATCATACGCCACGTTACTAACCCTCAATTCAATAAAGTCACTGCGAGTTGTTAGCGTTTGCAATGGATAAGCGGTATCTTCTAGCAGTAATTCAAGATGAGACACCCTTGCTTTTGGTGGTATTGCACGAGCATGCGCAAACACACGCACTCCATCCGCCATTTTAGAAACTTCCACAAGATAGTAACGACACTTCTTGCATGCCATTTTACCGTAATACAAGACAACATTTTCGATTCCCACATTCGCTTCACAATAATCCTTTGCTGGTTTATTCGGTAGCATCTTCAACTCCTACAAACAATTCTGGAGAATGTTTCGAATATCTTTTTTTCGTTGATGGCACAAGTTCAAATGTATACATTTCTTCACTCCATTTCGCCCACTTGGTCCGCGGGGACTGTGGCGGGTTCTACTTGGGTTAATAAAATCTCAGCTTTATAATTCATATCGGTATCTATGACAAAACTCGCAACAACATAATTCCTTCCCGCAAGCATTATGATTTCTCCCTCTTTCCCGTATATCCGTTCCAAAACCCCGTCGCCATCATTTAGGTTTCCTTCAATCCTCATCGTCTACCCTTACGGAGCTTTCCATCTACTACCATGTTTCTCTACCTTTCCTAGTTGCTCTAATTGATTATACGATATTCCGCCTTTTGTGCAAGCGTCTACGCCTAACGCCCACGCCCAAAACTTATCCGCGTGGTGTTTCTCGTTTCTCTCGGTGTCGTATTTGTTCTTCATAGTTGGGGTTGCTGTTTTACGAATGCTGTGTATCTGATACGCCAAGTCTCTGTCAACCGGCAACGGCGTTTTGAGTCTCTCCGCTGCAAGCCTCGCGCCAATTGCCCAGTATTCTTTTGTCTCATTGGTGAAGTCAACGCCCGTCGCCCTGCCTGTCCGCTGCAACCCTTCCGCCAATTGCCTGCCTAATCCGTTTTGGTCAATCAGGACTTTCGTTATTGGGATCGCCTTGAATATCTTTTCAAAGCACGCTTGCTGTTCATCCAGCATCACATTATGGAGCGATACCATAAACCTGATTGGCATACTTCCGGATTCGCCGTTGCCTAATAATATAAGTTCGGTCAGGTCTCTGGTGCGCCCAACGTCCAAGCCTCCGGCCAATACACGCTCAATCTTCCCTTCCCTGTGCGCATGAATGATTTGCGGTAGCATCTGTAACGCTTCATCAATGCTCTTGGCGTGCCAATATAATAAGTCTTCATCTTGATTCTTTTGAATTGTGTCCCAACTAATCCACGCTGTAGATTCGTCCACGAACTCACATTCGTATTCTTGTTTGAAATCCTCAATAAAGTTGTTCTCGTATTGCCATATCAGGGATTCTGTTCCGTAGGTATATACGCGTTGCTCTGTAGTCATTTCAAGGGGGTCGCCGCTTGAGTGCGATACATCGTTACACAACGCCCGCACTACCCACCAGGGTATCTCTGTTCTTACAAATCCGGGGTATTCTCTCATGGACTCCGTGTGTATTTCCCAGAACACCCCGCGCGCACCAAACGGGCTGGAGCCTATTCGTAAATACCCATCCCCTTTTGTCATGGCTGGCGTTGATCCTTTATAAATTTCCCGATCTAGCCCATCGCGATAATGCGCTTTCTCATCCAGGTAAACTCTTGTGCGCGGCTTTCCTCTGACCGGCCTTTGGGGGTGAGACAAAAACCGCGTCCGGTTGGCTGTCTCTATTCCGGTGGTGCTGTCTCTTATTATCTTGGGTCTAACTATTGGGTCCAGGGCTTCTATAATCGAGTGGACGTATCTTATCTTTTCCTGAGACTCATCCATGTTGATCGACACAAATACGTGAGGCGTACCCGGGTTGAAGAAATCATGCCCATCAACAACAGCGTCAAGCGCGGCCGTAAACGACCAGGCTATTTGTCTGGCTTTGTTGTCGATCCTCCCTCTTGATGTTTCGTTTAGGAAATCAATCTGAAAATCCTCCCATACCGCATCTTCTACCTCTGCGGCTTTTGGGAGATCCAAAAAGTCTATGGCGAATTGGGCTTTGTCACTTAGGTTTTGCACGCGTACCCTTAAATTTGTCGCGCCTTTCTGCTATGCTGTCCCTCCATTCATCACCACTTAGTATTACGTGTTCATGCTCACCTTTGATTTTCTCCGTCAACAGTGCATGATTCTTTGCACTCATTTCGAGAGCCCTAACTGGATCGTGAAACTCTACTTCCATTCCCCCTTGTGAGTTCTGCTTGATCTTTTTAATCAGGATTCCAAACCCGTCTCTTCGAAGCGCTTTAATATCGGTAGATAAGACTAACCCAACCAGGAATCGTTTCCCGTTTTTGTCGTAATCCCACAACTCAGTCATAGCTACATATTCAGACGGATCGAAGCCCCTAGCGATCTTTGCTATCCTGGCTAATGTTTCCTTGGCTCCCATGCCCCAGGTAGAGTAAATTTCGTCTAGCTTCTTTAAGATATGAGGTTTTTCAAGGTTTTCTGAACCGATTTGTGCAAGCGTCATGCGATTGCCCGCATACCCAGCCCTGGCCGCCGCCTCTGTACCATTTCCGAGTTCTGCGTAGTGATAGCACCACGAGAGCATCATGGGAGTCAACCCGTCCTTATTCTTGCTTCTTTGTTTGCCTTTGTTTTTGGGTTTTTTCTTAACCATCACAATGATTATATACTATTTTCTCCCCCAACACAAAAACGTCTACTGCTTGGCTGTAATATCCTCAATCAAATCAGCGAAAGACTTCCCCTGCTTTTTTGCCATTTCCATGAGTTTCTTTTTCACCGATGGTCTGATGCGAAGGAATAGACGGTCTGAGCGTTTTTCGTTTTCATGTATGTATTCTAGATAGGCGATAATTATTCTACTCGCCTCTGTAATTTCATCGTTACTCATTCTGTCGGAAGGTGCAGCATCTTGCCACAATTCACGCAAATCATCCTCAACATTACCATCATATTCCAGTGCCGGGATGTTGCTGAAACCCAGATCGTCATATAATTGCTCACCTTTTTCATGTATATTTGTGTAATCTAAATTCAACATTTTTTCTCCTTTTTTTCTTAGCTCTTTGAGTCTTGCGCTTAGTTTCATCCCATTATGCCCCAGGACCCATATAATCTTCTGGATATAATATTTTTGGGTCTCTCATGTGTTCTTTGCAAAAACAATGTTCTTCTGTTTTTAGTATGTCCCATGTGCTGTTATCATGATTGGGGGTCATTAAATGATCAAAGATATTATATTCAGCCTTAGATTTGCATGTCTCACAAAAACGCTGTAGCGCTCTGTCGACAACAGATCCAATTTTATAATATCGTCCTTTTTGGACAAGCTCTTTGACCTCTCTTAATGCATCCTCAAGTTTCTTGATGTGTTCTTTTACTTCGGGAAAATCCTTTACACTTATTTCCGGTATTCTAGCCATTGATAACTCTTTTCTGATGTAATGATTATCTTACTATTTTAATCGTAGGGAGCCTCAAATATCTCCTCGATTTCTGAAATGCTCAACTCTATGATGCGGGTTTTGTCGTTTGTGTAAACCACTCTAATGGCAAAAGGCAACAAATCTTCTTGTTGTCCGAAGTATAGAAATACTGCTCCATCATGGTCTCTTCTGACTATTCTTTCAATAGTTCTTCCGATAAGTCTATCTGAATCAATCCCATTACTTATTCTCTTTTACCCATCGTCGGGCATATTTAGCGGCCTCAAATCCAGTCGCATAATAACCGACTGTTTCAATACACCGCCATTGTTTGTTTAGCCAGATGTGAATTCTCGCATAGTGGCCTTTCTCTTTGCTGTGCTTGAGTTGTATTGTGTGGTTTAGATATTCAAAATCCATGCCGTTCCCTTTCAAAGGGAAAAACCCCTTTTGGGGCTTCTCTTATCTAATTGCTACTTCGATTTCTCCGCTTTCTACTTCGCTCATGTTTCTGATTTTTAGATAGTCTTTCCAGTCTACTGTTACTTTTGGAGTTCCGTTGCTCATTCTTGCGAATAAAACTTTTGCTTCTTTGCTTTCTATCTTTGTGATTGCTTCTTGTTTTGTCATTTTCGTTCTCCTTTGTTTGTACCTATATTATACCACATGTACGTACAAAGTCAAGTAGGAAACTATGATGGAAAAAATTACCGCCCCAGTCAGAGGAGGGTCGACCGGAGCGGTTGCACAGAAGAGATGTGCTAATGGGGGGATTATATCATAAGTAATCGCCTTGTTCCTGTTCATAGAGTTGAGCCCTGAGCGAGGACAGTTCCTCTTCTTGGGCTTCTAGTTTGTATTTCAACTGAGTATTATATGCCCTCACACCAACTATAGATTCCTCAAGTTGCCTTAGTCGACTTTGTTGATTTCTAATCTTTCGTAGTCTATAATGGTATTTTAGTCGATAGGATTTAGCAACCATTTTCCAACATGCGCCTAATCCAGTCATGATACGTCCTCCTTTGGTGGGGTGGGAAGTGGCATCCAGTGGGTGTATTGATAATCATCGTCTATTTCATAGCATTTATTGTCTGACAAACATCCATATCCCGCATATTGCGCCCACAACCAGCCATCCTCATACACAAGCGTGGCGCAAGTTACATCTTTTGGATAATCCTTTGAAACGACCAAAACAGGCACATCGTACTCAGGTAATCTATCCTTTATGCTAACCCATGACATCTTTATCCTCCGGTGGGGTAGCTTCTCTTACTATGGCTTCCTTGATTAACGCCTTTGCTTTCGCTTCCCAAGAATTCGATGAAGAGAATCTTATAAGCACACTATCAATACAACTTTGTGTGTCTTTATTCCATTCCTTGAAATGGATATCATCGCCATCAAGTTCCAATGTCCAACGACTTTCTGAAAACATATTCAACGCTTGCAATAATTGTATTATCACTACCATCATCTTATTTATCCTCCGGTATCTTGAACGTGGATTGTAAATCTACCATCATAATTAGATTCTCCTAAATGTGGGGATTATTCGTTTTCCTCTAAAACATCACCAAGCAGGTCTAACGCCTGCAGACGGTTTATATTCCTTGCAACACGTACATTTTTTCATTTCATCCCTCGGTAAACAAATCCGGTCTCTTGATACGAATGCAGGCTTCTACTATGGCGGCGTTGAGATTATCGCTGTCAACTTTGCATAACCTTTCCCTTTCTTCATATAATCTAACTTGATAACCATCAAAGCCATGTGCCATTCCCCATTGGTGACCCAACTTCTCCAAGCCAAGTATTGCGTGATTAAGGTCTGTGAGGGGGTGGAAATTGTCTTTAAACATGACGGGTTCACCTTCACACATCCACCACCTTAGTTCTTTGTTTACTGCTCCTTCCTTCCACCCCAGCACATCTTCCGCAAATATACGCTCGATCTCTTGCTTAGTAAGTGTGTTGTAGGTCATCCTCTTGTTATTGTGCCTCCACCACCATCTCCGTTTTTGGGATAGCCTTGTTTGATTTTATTCAGAACATCCCTTACTTTTTCAACGCAAACGCTAATATCATTAAAGTTTGGATCAGTCCAGAATTTCTCCATTGTTTCAAGAGCATCTAGCATTTGTGGGGCAACGGAAAATAACTCGGCGTATTGTTCGCTTTCTAAATCACCGACTTTTCCTGTTACTGCAACCACTCCCGAATCATCTTTGAAACAAACGCAAGAATGTAACTCTATTTTTCTAAATTCAGCGGTTGTTTCGTAAACCCCAAAACCTAACTCTCTGTCAAACAAATCACTCTTTATCATCTACCTACTCCTTTTCCTCAACATCCAGCGCAACATAGCAACGGCAGCCACGCTCATTTGTACATTCAGAGAACGGGACTGTTAACGCCTCGTGAATTGCTATGATCGGTTTGTCTTTCTGGGATTTGCAAAACATGCAAGCTTTCTTGTCGTGGTTCTTTATGATATAGTCCATTATTCAATCTCCTCAGTAACAAAAGCATCGAAGTTATTGAATTCCAGATTATATCGTGTGCCGTTGGGGACATTTCCTTGCTGAAAGTGTTCTTCGCATAATCCAAAGGCTGGAACACTTTCGCCTGCGCCAGCTATAATCGTATTGGGTTTTTCTTTGCAATCTCGTTGATTACATCTGCGGATTTTCCAGTCAACAAATAACGGTATCATAAATAAACCAAATCCTTCCTCATCGCGTATTATTTTCATTCCCCGCCCCCGTTCTGCCAGTTGGCGCGGGCGTAGTCAATCGCTTCGTGTATCAAAACACCATCTTTTACAGCGCTTTGGTATAACTCTGAAAATACCCTAGCCGCCGCAACCGTGACATCCCTGGGTAATCCGCTATCATCCAGGAACTCGTTGATCTCTACATCAGTTTGCAGGTGTGTCTTTGCTCTTGTGGCTTCAACCACCCTTTTATGCCAGGGTTTTGATTCGTCAACTTCACTTGTCTTTATCTCTTTGTCTGCAGGCTCAACCGTATCTTCGTAATCAGGAGTAAATCCCAACTCCGCAATACCCTCTTCGGCAGTCCTTGCTTTTGGCGGCTTTTTTACGCGGACACACATTTTCATTTCTGCCCCTATTTTCTCTTCCCTTAGATAAAGGGTGATCCTTTTTCCGTACCAGTCCTCTATATACTCAGAACCGCATATTTCAATGATTTGGTCTTTCTGGGTTTTGTTCACAATCAAATACTTGTCGGTTCTATCAAAGGTTATAATCCCCTTTGTTTGGTTCGTTTTGCTCCGCTGATCCATAAACTCGTCCCAGTCGTGTCCCTTTATTCTCAAGGTAACATCCCCGTCAAGCAAATCAACAGGGCGAATATGTGGCTTTGGGATCAATTTGTCTGCGTGGGTCTTGCCTTTGTTTTCGTCTTTTCGTGCGTTCATTTCATCCTCCGTTCAAATAGTTATTTTCTTTTTATGTCCCGCCACCGTCCCCGTTTTTGGGGGACTTTCTTTTCTTGATAGTCTTTTTTGCCTTCGTGAGATATTCGTTGCACACGCTGCAATTACTAACACATCCAGCAGTCAAACCAATCACCTTCTCTAGGTAGGCAATTCGTTCTTCCAGCTCTTTTTTATTCATAGTCTCTCTCCTTATCTAATTGACAACCAATCCCCTAGCTTGCAACATCCCATAGTTCTTTTAGGAAACCGCTTTCTGCTTGTCCTTCAAGAAAATCGTTTAGTCGCTCTAGCTGTTCAACCTTTGCGAATTCAATATCTGCCCGATGCCTGCGGTATCTCTCTTCAATGTCCATTGGAATTCTATCTTGATTAAGCCAATACTCATCTTTTGCACGTTCCCAAGGTGTACTATACACATCAACCATCATATTCTCCTATACATCCATCGAGTAACATTCCAGGCACATCCTGCGCCCTTTTACATTATCCGTTTCGCTCAAGCAATGACGGCACTGTCTTTCCAGGTATTCTAGGATTGCCTCGCTGTCGTCATTGAAATCTACCCACACTTGTTTCCACCACTCAGGGGTTACTAAGCCTTTGTGATCGCGGCGCCATTGGTTTACTTGATTGATCGTGCTGTGTTTCTCTTCTGGTGTGATCTTGCGCCGTTGCTTTCTGTTTGCTTGTGGGAAGTTCATGATTACGCCTCAATCCATTCATGGATGTTTTCTAGATAAGCAAAAATTATTCTGGATGCCTCTGAGATTTCCCCATCGTCCATTCTGTCAGCCGGTGCAGTATGTTTTGATTGCCACAGCGCACGTAAATCATTCTCAATGTCGCCCTCATATTCTATCGCCGGAATATTCCCCAATCCTAAATCACCATACAATTGTTCCCCCTTCTGATATATATTAGCGTAATCTAAATTCAACATTTTCACTCCTGTTTTTCTTTAGCTCATTTTGTCGTAGCAGTTGGGGCATGATGTTCCCAGGCTGGCATTCATAACCGAGGAGCTTTCCACCTTGTGGCCGCAATCGCATAAAATTAGATTTATTTGTTCTGGGATAGATCGTGTTTCTGCCACATGTTCTGGTGCATCATAGGTGCGGGGATCGGGGCCAGTCCATTTGGTTGGGCTAGTATAGCCGCTATGGAGATAACTCTCGGGGCATTCTGTATCAATGTTTTCTCTTTTTGAGACTTTGGTTGGTTCACCATTTTTTGTCATCGGCGTAATAGATTCGCACTCAAGACATTTTCTCCAAATTTCGCCATCTCTGTTTTCTTCTGTGTACCATTTTTGGTTCTTCATTTTGTTTCTCCAGTACCATTTTGTTTGTACCTATATTATAGAATATTGCTCGGAATCGATATAGGTACAGGTATACCCTTTAAAGGGGGGCATTTGTCCCTATCTTAGTTTAGGGTAAATAGAGTATGATTCTTACATGCAGGAGCCATCACTTAGGCGAACTCGTAATAGAGGTAAGGCGGGGTAAACCGGCAACCTGGTCCCCATTCCTGCATAAAGGAGAACATGACAACGATAGCAATTGATCCAAGAGCCAATCTGAGATTCTATGAACAGCTGGAATCCTTTCAGTGGAGTCACTACCAGTCATTCGTTTGATTTGATTTTTTTCCAGCTGTTCATAGAGTTTCAGAACTGAACTTTACCATCGACAATTCAATTCAGGGATGCGGTGTGGTAGCACCGGGTTGGGAGAAAGGAATGGTACTAGGAATGAATTAAACTACCAATAGAATTTCCTGAGAGGTGGAGTCGGGTGGGGAATCCGACCATCCCTGAACTGAGTTGTCGAATAGCAACTCTTCTCCTTGTTTAGCGAGGGTTGCAGAAATGTGACCCCCGTAAGGAGGACTAACTAGATTTGAAAGGAAATAAATATGAATAAGGCAAATTTGAAATTAGGCGCACCAGCCCATCACAACTCAGAGGGTTCTGAACTTGACATTTATGTTCAAGTTGAAAAAGAGGACGGTGAAGATTATACAATGCACCACTTTGAAATTTATCTGGATAGCTCTAAAACAATAGTGTTCACTCTCACAGAATCAGATATGCTGGAAATAATGGCATGGGGAAAAGACGAATTAAAACGACAGAAGTCCCCATAACCCATGTGGTATAATTCACTTATCAATCCGCGAATAATCAACTTGAACAACTGGAATATTCTGGCCTGTAGTTGACGTTTCGCGGCGTTAGCAACAGGCCAGAATGTTATCTAGGAGAAATGATGAGATTAAATGAAAAACTTTATTTTGTACGAAAGCGGAAAAACATGACATTAAAAGAGGTTGCTGATATTGCCGGGAAAAGCATATCATTTCTTAGTGATATTGAGCGCGGAAGAACTCATCCATCTATGTCTACATTTTTCTCCTTAGCAAAAGCATATAATCAAAACGTGTCACAATTAATGTCTGGAGTAGACGAACTATGAAACCTATTAATTTTGATAAAGGTTGTGTATTATTTGCAGAAAATCAACCAGAATACGGAACACTTCCCGTCCTTATTATTAAAGGCGATATGGGAGAGTTTTATACATCATGTTGGAAATTGTCTTTCTGGGAAAGGATTAAAATATTATTTGTTGGGAAAATCTATCCAATGATTTTAGGACATCAACCACCGATTGCGTTATCTATTGATAAACCACACGAACAAATAACGCGGGAATCCAAATGACAGACCCCCGATCACTACAACTCAAACTAATTACATGGTCATTCAAAACCTCGCATTTGTATTTTGATGAAAGCGTTTTATGTGGCCGGTCTCCGGGAGACCAGTCAATACTTTTTAATCTTGGAAGTATTCATGTTTCACGATTGTCTTTTTGCAAGGATTGCACATTAAAGCTTGCTGAACGGTTCGAGACGCAACAGGCGTTCCATAGGAACGTTACTAGACATCCTCTTAAACTTTTAGCTGACGGGATGTTAGACGACAGTATGGCAGGTATAAAATGACAGACCCCCGATCACTACAACTCAAAGCAACTCAAGAATATAAAAGGGGTTGTTTTTCCTGTGGGCATGAGATTGTATACGAACTAAATCCACCACCAGAAATCACAGAAGTCACTTGTTCTTCATGCTGGAAATTTCAGGGCACAGTCCTGTGGGCTGAAATGGATCCGGATGTTTGGATACCAATGCCAGATATGAAGGATGCCCCACTCCCAGAACACCAGAGAGAATTCTACACGAAGCAAAGAATACCAGACAAGCTAAGGTGGGAGATCTGGGAAAGAGATAATTTCACCTGTCAACATTGTGAATCAAGACGAATGTTAACAATCGACCATATCCGTTCAGAGTGGAAAGGCGGAACACTAGACAAAGAAAACTTACAAACATTGTGTAGATCATGCAATAGCAAAAAAGGAATAAAATGACCAAAGGATTTCAGGCACCAAACTACACACAGATTCCAAACGATCTCTTTGATATGCTTCCTGAATTGGGCGAGGCACTTACAAAGTTTCTTTTGGCGATATGCAGACTCACGTTTGGATACCACAGAGACAGGGCAAGAGCAAGTCTAACCAAGCTCCAAAAAATGACAGGGTTATCCAGACCAAGCGTTGTAAAAGCGGCAAACCAAGCACTAGAACTTGGCTTAGTTGAAAAGATAAAAGACGGGGGTGTAAATGAATGGGTAGTTAACGTAGTTAACCACCAAGAGCTAGGACTAGTTAAGAAGCTTAACCAGACTAGTAAAGAGGCTTTACCTCCATCTATTAAAGAAAAAGAAACAAACAATAATAATATATTAAATAAAAAAGATGGGGCAAAGCCCCGCACCCACAAAAAGAAACGAGATCCATTATTAGATCATCCAGCCATAATAGCTCACAAAGAAATAATCAGGCTGCATGTCCCTATTATCTTCCGAGAAGCTGTTGTCAATATTGTTGGTGATAGTCCTGCATCTTTGAATAAATGGAAACAAACTCTAAGAGACTGGATCGGCGCCGGCTACAACCCGAGAGGCATAAAAAACATCCTGGATAAGTTTCAGGGTGGGAAGCCAAGGAAGAAAACTGATGCGGAAGAAAGAGCAAAATATACTGAAGGCGAATTTGCCGATTTTATTGAACACTAAGGAGAATTGAATCATGAGCAAGCAACCAATCTATAATGAACTAAAACGAATGCTTAAAAAGGGAGAGATAACAGATCAAGAATACGGATTAGCGATTGAAAAAACAGACACGGAGCCGGCTTGGTGGAAAGCACTCGCAAACATAGGAGGTAGAGGCGATTTTTATCCTGGATTATTGCAATCAGCTAACGTCATCGCGCAGAAAATAAGCCCCACCGAAGCGATCGTTATTACAAGGCCGTACACAAATCAAGCACAATACTATTATTATTTTCACATGGAACCAAGCTCAAACAGATAAGGAAGGATGAAAATGAAACCTATAATATTTAATACCGAAATGGTTAGGGCGATCCTTGATGGGAAGAAGAATCAGACCAGGAGAGTTATAAAACTACGCGATGGGAGCCTTCCCCAGGATGACGAAATGTCAATGGATGAGAACGGCAAAGTCATAACCGTTATGGATTTCTCCAAGGATTTTCCACAATGGCGTGAGCGCAAATGCCCGTACGGTGGTCCCGGCGACAAGTTGTGGGTGAGGGAAACGTTCTGGCATTATGGTGCTTGGGAACAATACATTGATGATAAAGGTAAAAAGCGCAAAAGATTCATTCACTTTAGCAACGAAGATATTTACCTTCAATATTATCAAGAGAATCCCCATAAGCCACAGGTTCAGTTTGATTTAACTGGAAGGGCAGACTGGCATAAACGACCATCTATTTATCTACCTAAGAAATATTCCCGCATCACGCTAGAAGTCAAAGATGTGCGAGTGGAGAGGGTGCAGGATATAGCGGATGAAGACGCAATGAAAGAAGGGGTTTATGAGTGGTATAAAGCCACTCAATACGACCCAAACTCATTTAGTTATTGGTCACCGATAAATGGAAGCGGGGCGAAACAGAAGTTTTCAGAGTTGTGGGATTCCATCAATCTAAAACGTGGCTACGGATGGGACACTAATCCTTGGGTATGGGTCGTAGAGTTTGAGAAGATATGATCGTAAACGCTGATGCTATACCAACCAACTACTTGATAAGGTTTTGGAGAAGCATGGATAAGTATTTGAATAACATTACCGCTGGAGATTGCGAGATATTATTACAGGACCTTCCAGAGAATTCCATTGACCTGGTTGTGACTTCCCCTCCCTACGATAATTTGCGGAGCTATCACGGATACAACTTCGACTTCGAGCCAATTGCCCTAAGATTATCTAAGGTAATAAAACCCGGGGGCGTGATTGTCTGGGTAGTTGGCGATGCGACAATTGATGGGTCTGAAACAGGTACAAGTTTTCGGCAGGCGTTAAGGTTTATGGGATTTGGATTGCGACTTCACGATACTATGATTTATCAAAAACCAGGAATGAGGTATCCAGATTCCATGAGGTACAATTCTGTTTTTGAGTACATGTTTATATTATCGAAAGGCAGCCCAAAAACATTCAACCCGATAATTGACAAAAAGAATATTTATGCCGGTGGGAAAATTGCCAGAGCGCATCAACTCAGGAAACCAGACGGGGAAATTGGGCCAAACTCAGCATACAAAAACGACCCCAACAGAAAAATATCTCCAGTGGGCTGCCGCGATAACGTGTGGGTCATATCAAGCGGGAGCGAAAATGCAAAAGGGAGAAATCACCCGGCCGCCTTCCCCGAAAAACTAGCCCGCGATCACATCCTTTCCTGGTCCAACCCAGGCGATATCGTTTTGGATCCAATGTGCGGAAGCGGGACCACCTGCAAAATGGCAAAAGAACATGGCCGCCAATTCATAGGATTTGATATTTCAGAAGAGTATTGTGAACTTGCCAGGAAAAGAGTGGCCGGTGCCAACGTCCCTTTGTTTACAATGGAAGCCAACAAATGAAACTCCACATGATTCAACTTGACCGCCACCAATGCGAGGTTCCCGGCTGCAGGCTGAAAGAACTTCGAGAAATAGATAGATTTGGTGTTGTTATGGACTGGGATCATTGTATATTCCTCAGAAATAATAAAAAGGGGAAGCCGGAGTTTGCCAAGTTCGTCAATAACCCCTTCAATAAGCTAAGAGCTTGTTCTGTGTGTAACCGCCACACCCACATATCAGATCACTGGGAAGCTAAAGAATGGCTAATCGATTATCACATGGACGGGGAATACCGGGATGAGTTTTTGGAATGGATCGAACATCCTCCGGGCAAATTCCAGGCAAATGATATGTTTAGGATTTATAATTATATTGCAACTAAACTAGATGAAGAAAGGAAAGGTGAATGATGTTAGATTTTACTGGCTTGGTTTTTGCGTGTACCCAACACGGGGTTAATAAATACCCAGATATTTTCTGGTGTTTGGCTCATGGATCCAGGGTTGTTGCTACCGAGAAAGACAAGGAGTGCATTTATGCCCAGGCTAAAGAATCGAATGACCCTTATGACTTTTATCTTTGCCCACATTGCGGGAAGGGATTAGCAAAATGATGGTTTCTGTAATTACTCTTACGAAACCATAACCAAACTAGACCAAGAAAGGAATTGAAATGAGCCTAACAGAAGAACAAATAGAACGAATAGTAGTAGCGATTGAAAAGATTGCGAACAATTACGTCCCGCCAACACCCCCACCAGGAAACGGTGATACAGATCCGCCAATTGACCCAGTAGAATACGAGACTGTCACGGTCACAGCAGACAAAGCGCCGTTGCGCGAGATCGCAGACACGAACGCAAAAGGATTTCCTATCTGGGGTATTTACGGAAAGTCTAATGTGTCCAAGCGCATCATTGCCAAAAAAGGCAAGGTGCTGCAGGTGGCCGGCGGCAAAGTAAAAGGCGATGGCGGAAACTATGCCTGGCCTTTGTACTCTGGTCAGATAGTAGACGGAGATTATCTTCCGGGAGATCACAGGCTCTATGTTTTAGATCGCATGGTGGAATGATGGATTGTAAACATGAGAGTATAAGTTTATATGAAGCAAATTTTGGCATGTTTAGACTTGATGGCATTTCTGCTGTTTGTGATAACAAAGAGTGTAATAAGCATTTCAGGTTTGAGGAAGTTGTAATTCAAGTCCACACCAAAGCCCAACACGAAGCCAGGGAGGATGAAATAAAAACGCTGAAAGAAACCATCGAGAAAAAAACCAAGCTGCTAATCAAATACAGACTGAGGCAACTATAATCCACGTCCAAAAAGGACAAAGGAGAGTGAGCGATGGGTGAGAGAACATTAGCAAGCAGAGGAATGACTTGCCCTAAACACGGAAGGTTTGAAAAGTCATGTTTAGTTTGCAGAATGGAAATGCAACTGTTCGATGATGAATCTGCACAAGGGGCATTGATGGATGAGAATGCCGCCAAAGACGCACGCATAGCAGAGTTGGAGAAATGGTTATCCAGGTCACTTGGGGATTACCCATGCGAGCATTTGCCAGAAGACGATGTAACTATGTATCCTGCCTGTAGTTATTGTAAGATGCAAGTAGAGGCTATGAAAGCCCTCCAACCAAAGGATGAAGCATGACACAAGATGCCGCTAAGTTACTTTGGAATGAAAACAAGGCAATAATATTAAGTGCGGGAGCGTTTTTGGTGCTGTCGATCTGGGATGCTCCCCCCTACTTCTTCTGGTTAGTAGGTTCATTTTTTGGTTATTGGATGGGCATACGGAGAGAAAAGAAGAAATATGACACAAGATGAGAGGCAATGTATCTTTGAGGAAACACTTAGCGGAAATCGCATAACACGAATAAGGCTTGATGTTTTTAATCCTACGCCATGCCCAAGGCCGCCAGGAGATAAGCCCAAGTTCAAGTTGGTTGCGAAATACATCGAAGGTAATTACATCGTGTTTGTGGATAAACCAATTAACCAACAGACCTAGCATGAATGGAGATAGTGATGAGTGACTTGAATTTGCCGGATGAGTTTAGAAGATTAGAAAAATTAGCACTTGGCGAACCACACCAAAAATCAGTACCAGACCTTTATTATGTATATGATTTAATGTTCCCTGTCCTAACCGCCCTCTCCGAATCCCGTGATGAGGTGGATGTGTTGATAGATGTGGACGTGTGCTTTAAGGTTGACCGTTATGATTGCCAGGAACGAACCCACTGGTATTAAAGTGGTATAAATGCCTCACAGTAAATCGCACGCTCTAAATTCAATTGCGGATACGTTTCAGTCATTTATGGATAATGGCAGCGGTATTAACAAAACCTGCAAGTTGATCGCAAAGAGACTAAAATCACGCTGGACATGGAAATATATCTATCATGTATATCGAGGCACGGTCCAACCTGGAAGGGACTTAATCAAGGCACTAAACGCCCTCAAGCCCCCCGGTCCCCGCCCAAAACGCAACCGCAAGATCGTTGAAGCAACCAGCAAAAAGCAGCTTGACGAATGGAACACACTGACTGCGAACGAATTGCGACACGCGCTAGACAGAGAAGTTATACTAAGGAGAGTAAAATAATGATGGACAAAAAAACACCAACCAATAAACTAGAACCCGCGCCAAGAACAATGCCTCAAAGAGAGGATGTAATTGGGTTTTCCGCAATCAGAGAGGATGGATTAATAGAAATCAATACCTGGTGTACATTCGGAGACATCGCAGATTTTGTTATGGAACAGATAGAAAAGAAAAACCAGAGCAAAGGAGATCCAAAATGACAAATAAATACACCGTACAAGAGTTGGTTGAAGCGATTAGCGCCCTCGAACCAATGGAGGCGGTCGTTGTTTGTGATATTCTTAGTGGGCAAGTAAATGACCGGACAAAAGTACACATCAGGATAAGAGGGCTAATCATCAAAGAGCATTCCGATTTGCTCAAAGCAATCGCCAACTGGAATCTAAACTTCCCCGCCCACAAAGACGACGCGATCCTAACCCTACTAGATGAACTATTGGAGGACGTAATATGTCAACAGGAACCTGGGAAAGAAACGGAAACCTAATAGACGTAATTGTTGTGGGGTTCTGTCTCGTGCTTTTATTGATCGGTCTAGCCGTGAGCGTTTTAGTAAATAGCCATGCAGTAATCAAACATGGCGATAACGCGATAGCGATTCGCTCCTGTTTGGACACGAAAGGAGAATATCAGATCTGGAAATCTATCACGGATCCAAATAAGTTTTTTAGAATATGCGAACTGGAACCCGGAAATTTCGGTTTTCAGATCGTGCAATGCCTAGCGACAGGAGTATGTGAAAAAACGGCATTCATAAAAGGCAATGGAACATGGGGGGAATTGATGAAATATCTTGGCAAGATAGCGACCAGGTTCAATGGGGCTATTCCCTGAACTTATAGGATTATCGATATTGTTAGTTGTCGCGGCAGTTAGCTTTGTTCTAACGCAGTGGTTTTGTAAACTATGTTTGTGAAAGGAAAGGTGAATGATGGATTTATATAATGGGATTCTGATTATACAATCTGAATTAGCCACAGAGGAAATTGTAAAACATGAAATTATTCCGTTTGTGCCATGCGGTTTATATTTCAAGGAAACGACCGAGAGAGTCCCCGCAGTTTATATGATTGATATGGATAAAGTAAAAGACTCAAAAGAAGAAGAAACGAAAGGCGAATCGCTTGGACTGGAGGGGAGATCGCTTTTTCATTCTGGGTTATTTGCAAGGCCGGATCCTATAAAAAACATGTTTGATTATAATTTTGGTATGCCGAAACAATATATATTAATTCATCCATCATTAATGGGAGAATTTCAAAGCGCATTGGTTGATTGATGGTTGCTATAATTACTCTTACGAAACCATAAAAAGGAGGTGATTCAATAGACAAACATTATCCATGTGACCACGGGATCAACCCTCTTGGATAAACAAAATGCCCCTCTTAATCAAGAGGGGCTGTTTTCATCATAGTTTCCTACTGGCAATTGTTTGATTGTGTGGTATAATATAATCAATTAGAGAGACAACTAGACACAAAGGAAACGAAGATGAGCGCAAACGAATACGCAGAGAGAATAGCAGAATTCATCAAGCACAATAATATAGACACAAACGAATTCACAATGGATCAAATAGTAACCGGATTTTATCAAGTACAACTGAAGGCCCTAGACAATATGGAAACTTCCGAAATCACTGAAGAAGCAGAAAAACAATACAGAGAAAATAATCTCTAAGAAACAAGCCCCGAAAGGGGTTTTCTTCTTTTGAAAGGAGACACAATGAAAGTGTATTTTGATAACCCAACATCTAATACTTGGAAACGACCCCAAAACACATTGCTGCATTGGCTATTTACATATACATATAATGAATTCGTTTTCTTTCTGCGTATTTTTGGGATAACGTTTGTTCATTATTTCAAATAGTATCGAAGTCATGAGGATATGAGATGAGCGAATCTACAAATATTACTTGCTTTACATGTGATGGATCTGGTATGGAAAATCACTGCATTGATGATTTATGTCAAGGCGATACTTGTATTCACGGTGACGGATATATGACCTGTAGCGCCTGTCACGGCCTTGGATATGTCGAGTTTGATGGCAAGCATACAATTTATGAAGAGGATGACCTTGCAAGAAGAAGCCCCTTGATGCTACTGTATGAATCCCTGGTGATTTTTGGCACGAAGATCAATGAAGCAACTGAGCGACTGAAAAAGGATAATTAATGAAAAGATTAATTAAGATGCCAGGGTTTATCAAATGTAAGAAATGCGGTATAAACCCCAGGTTCTTTTATAAAACAAGGAAATGGCGAGCAAGCAATATTTGTATTCAATGTGGAAACAAAGCAATGGTAAAGTTACTAAGCTATGCCAAGGAGGATAATTATGGAAAAAAGGGTGATGGCCATTCACCAAAAGTAAAATAACATGGAAACAAAAACGAACCACGGAGGCGAACGTCCAGGCGCAGGCCGTCCCCCATCAAAGAATAAAAAGATTAGGCGCAACCTATCCTTCAAACCTGAAACATGGGAGAAGTTGGGCAGAGAATCAGCCAAGCGAGATATGACAAGATCGGAGTTTATAGCTATCTTGATTGGATAAACAAAAGCCCCTCATTGTCGCGAGGGGCTTTATCTTTAAGGTGGATCAGTAGTTATACTTTTGAAGGCAGCTTATCCTTGACCTTGCTAACCAGGCCGCCCAGGAAGGGGCCGACGTAGTTCTTCCATAAAAGGTAATACACAGCGCCGATCACGGCAACACCAGAAGTTTGTAAGACTCCGGACAATTCACTGATACCACCAAGGCCACCAGTCATAAGGATAGCGATCAGGGCATTAGCAGCTGCGGCCGCGCCATTCTTGGGCACAACACCAACGGCTTTCAAAACGCCAACAATAACGAACAGGTATAAAGCGTCAAGCCAAACCTGTCCCGGCAAAGCTGAAAGTACTGCCCAAAGTTCTTTTAGTTCATCCATCATTTACTCCTTTTCTATAGTTAGTAAAATTTGTAGTGTGCTATTACGCCAAAGGTATCCCGTATGCAAGAACCGAAATAGGGGTTTACAGTCCCGACTTAGGAGTCCACCGATATCGAGACTGCTTGCTATCAGCCATTATTCGGCCCTCCACGCATAGCCTCATGGGCTATGTCTGTAACGTCCACACTCTTTAAAGGATTGCTGCTTCTAAGCCAACCTCCTACAAATTCCATTGAATGATTCTAACACTATATTCCATTATCGTACAAATTAACAGCCTCCGTTTTTTGTAGGTTGTCAGACAACATGCTATAATAAAATGATCCCCGCCGTAAACTTACGCTGTGAAATGGTTGCGAGTGTCATGCCATCAGCGAAACTTACATTGACAGGCGGGGTGTTTTATTTGTTCTTCATAAGATAAATACCAAGCCCAATTAGAAAACTATTGAACCCATCCCACATATTAGATATTCTTTTCATCTTGGAGTTTGTTTTTATATCTTCTTTCATTTCGGCGCGTTCCTCTTTGGCGCGGTTAACGCGTTCCTCAATTACGCCTTGTTTGATTCGGATGCCAGTAGTAATCTCTAGCAGCTTATCCAGTTTCTCGTGCTGTGTTTGTCCGTTACCCATCTTTCATATCCTCAAGTCTTGCAATGGCTTCATCTATTGTATCATCGCGCACCCCAGAACAGTCCGGGGTAGGTGGTTCCGGTGGGGGGGGAGGTTGCGCATCGGCCCAAGAATGGGCAGCGATAACTTTTTGCCAATCGGGATTATCTTCTATGTAGTGATACTCCCAATAATGAATCCCCGGTAAACCAAGTTGCTGAACCCTGGCGTCGAACTCATCAAAATCGGCTACGGTTGGAACCCAGCCTTTCTTGCCAGTACCATAATCCCATGCGCCACTTTCAGGATAAGCAGACCCGGCAGGAATGATTGGCAAATCTGCAATAGCAATATGTTGAGCAATGGATATTTCTAATTGGTTAGCAGGGTCGTGTTGCCCTACCCAATAAACTTGTGGCGCCCAATAGTCAACGTACTTAGCAAACGTAGCCCAAGGAAGTTTTGGATGGTATTGGGGATACTTGAAAGAGGAAAACCCAATAGGTATATTTGGAACAGTGTCATTGGTGAGTTTCATTCCCGCTGTGATCCCTTCCATTAGTGACTGCGCTCTACTATTACTTTTAGGCCGCTTGAACGGACTTTCAGCATTTATCTGAAATGATAGAGGTTCCCACTTCTCGATTTGCTCAAGCGTTCTGGCGATCTCTTTGTCTGTCTGGTCAAAGTAAGTTGGGATTTTCTTCCTTCCGGCATAGATAACATAGCTTCCATAATACCAACCCCATAGGTGAAGTTCTATGCCAACCCTTTTCAACTCTGGAACCAGCGCCGATAAATATTCCTGTTGGGATGGTATGGGTTCTTTTGGTAGCGGGTCAAAAGTAAGTCTCCCCTCGACTACTTTAACGCAGACCCAATTATAGCCTTCGGCTTTTAATTGATCGGCCAGTTTTGCCATATCAGTTAATAGGGCTGGTTTCCATCCTGTATGATCTAGTAACCTAAACAACATCCATAAGAACGTGCCTTTTCCTGTTGGGATTTTTCCGTCTCTGATTTTCATGTTAGTGTCCTTTTGTGATTAGGTTTTCTGCAAGCAGTTTTCTCATATGTCTCCTAAAAAAAGCCTGATGTTTTTGGACTAAAAGGCACTGTGTAATTTATAGTTAGGAGGGCGGCGTTTGGCGCATCACCGTCAAAGGTTTCGGCTCGCCTAAATGCACTCACTGAACTGATGTTGTCCTTTACCAATACCATTAATGCATTCCCGCTTGCCCATCCAACGCGGCTGATTATTGTCTGCAATATTGTTTTTAATTCAGGCGTATCTTCATCGGAACCCGCAGTCCAACCTGGAATTGAACTCCAATCAATAGCACCTGTTACTGCCTTCCCGTTGTAATCTGCTTCTGATACTGGATTGACCGCAGTGTCAACATCATTGAAATAAATATTATTGTTGCAAAAATTAGCGGAT
>SDBT01002652.1_pt1 | contig 31462 bp, 27 predicted proteins | sample 2277101 | NCBI WGS metagenome assembly SDBT01 (sample SAMN10404973, study PRJNA504765) | marine sediment metagenome | isolation source: marine sediment core GS10_PC15, 103 cmbsf | place: Arctic Ocean: Southern Knipovich Ridge | collected 2010 | reverse complement strand
CGTTTTTTTCTTCTATGGGAACCGGCTCAAATATTAGTCACTTAACACATCTTTCCGGCATGTTGATTGGATATTTGTATCTGCGCTTTAGCAGTCGTTGGAGGAATATCAAATTTAATTTTAGGAAAAAGTATGTCGAATTGAAGAGTATGCAAAAAGGTAAAGATAATCAGAAGAAAATGAAGTTGCAACAAGAAGTAGATCGGTTGTTAGATAAAGCTGAAAATAGTGGCTGGGAAAACTTATCTGAAGAAGAACAGATAAAATTACAATCGTCTAGTTGGAAATTGTCTTCTAAAAAACCGAAGGATTGATATAAATAAAATCCCATCTGTGGTATGAAAAATAACTATTAGAACAAATCACCATTTACGAAATGGCAGCTAAATAATATTACCTTAAAAGTGTCAGTTTATTTGTTTTTACTTCATTACCAACTTTAACCCGATTTAAATAAATTCCTCCCGGTACATTTTTACCGGCTTGATTTGTTCCGTTCCATTGTATTTCATACCAACCGCTGAGTTGCTCTTTGTTTACGAGTGTTGTGACCAATTTCCCACTTATGTCATAGATCAATACCTGTACAGACGTTGCCTTAAACTTCTCCACGTAAGGTATGCTATATTTAATTGTTGTACTCGGATTAAACGGGTTTGGATGAGCAGTAACGGTAAAATTGTCGGCAATTGTTGCCAAAGGATTATTTTTAACAAATACTTCACGTGTTGTATGATAAGTAACCACTCCGGAATAATCTACATCCGCTAAGCGATATTCGTATGTCTCTCCTTGTTGTACTAATTTATCAACGTATTCATAATCGGTAGGATTACTAACCGTACCTTGCCCTAACAAAGATGCATCGTTTTTATAGCTGACGATTTCTTTCCAGTCAGAATCAGATGTTTTACGTTCTATAATAAAACCAAGATTCTCAATTTCACTTTCAGTCGTCCAGCTTAATAATACACCATTGTTTACTAACGCAACTGTGAAAGAGGAAAGTTCTACAGGAAGTGCAATATCAGCACAAATTTGGCTAGTATTAATAGCTCCCGGAGTATCAGTGGTAAGTACCCAACCAGTCCCATCATCGCCTAAGACATTATCTGGAGCATTTAAGCTATTATCACTATGAGTATCATCAATTGTAACATGTAAATAATTATCAGCAGTAGTGGAACCGGCTGTGGTAACTGTACCCGGATCATCAGTTGTCATGTCGCCCTCTCCCTGCCACGCAATAGCATCTAATATGGTAGTTCCGTCCGTATCATATAGAATTAATCCGTCTGGTCCATTTTGTAATCCGCTGACGGGTAATGTAGCATCTGAATTTGTAACACCGGCATCACCTAACACATAAAAACCAATGCTTGCGTTACAATCATCATCCGGAATAGTGAAAGTATCAATAGTATGATTAAAGATATCAGAATCAGAGGATTCACTACCATTATAATGCGTAATTATAAGACCGGTTATATCTGTGCCGGCAGGACCAATAAGTTCAATAAATTCTTGTCCGGCACCACCATCGTTCGCTTTTACTTCATTAAAATAAACTTGGTATGAATTTTGTCCCATTGCTAATGTTGACAATACAATTACGATAAAAAAGATATAATATTTCATCCCTCACTCCTAACGGGATGTAACACAAAACAATTGCCACTATTTATTTTCTTTTGGTATTACCTTAAATACCTTTTCACCTGCTTTTGCCATCCGGTATTTTTCACGGGCTAATCGTTCAATATACTCCAAATCAGTTTGTAAGCGTTTTTTTTCATTTTTAAGTAGTGCAATTTCTGTTTTTAGTTCTTCAATACGTTTTTGTGTTACTTTCCTCTGCGATTTGATTTTGTATAGTTGAAATAATCCGTGATTGCCTAGCAAAAATATAATCAATAAAAACGAAATACCAAATAAAATTATTCCGCGAATGAATTTGCGCTGTGTATTGGCAAAAAATTTCTGTCTACGAGATTTTATGGCTGTTCGTCTATTATTCAATTACGGCCTAATATATTTTTATCAGGAAATTGTGCTTTACTACCAAGCAGTTCTTCAATCCGCAATAACTGATTGTATTTACATATCCGATCTGTCCTGGAAGCTGAACCGGTTTTGATCTGTCCCATTCCCATCGCTACAGCGAAATCTGCAATGATTGTATCCTCGGTTTCGCCCGAGCGGTGCGATATTACGGCGCTAAATTTATTTTCGCGCGCAAGATTAACTGCTTGTATTGTTTCTGTTATTGTTCCGATCTGATTTAATTTAATTAAAATTGAATTCATGGATTTTTCATCAATTGCACGTTGAAGACGAGTTATGTTTGTTACTGTCAAATCGTCGCCAACTATTTGTATTTGATCACCTAACTTTGCGTTCAGGATTTTCCAACCACTCCAATCATCTTCTGCCAGTCCGTCCTCAATAGAAATTATAGGATATTTATTGACTAACTTTGCATAGTAATCTACCATTTCTTCGGAAGAGAGTATTCGGTTTTCCGATTCAAGACGGTATTTTCCATCGACAAAAAATTCACTAGAGGCGGGATCAAGCGCGAAAAAGATATCTTTACCGGCAGTGTATTGGGTGCGGGAAACGGCTTCCATAATAACTTCGAGAGCTTCCTCATTAGATTTTAAATTAGGTGCAAAACCGCCTTCATCGCCAACGGCTGTATTAAGTCCATTTTCATTTAACACAATTTTTAATTGATGAAATGTTTCTGTTCCCATTCTCAAAGCTTCGGAAAAAGATTTTGCGCCGAGTGGAAAAACCATGAATTCCTGAATATCGACATTATTATCGGCGTGGCTGCCGCCGTTGATAATATTCATCATAGGAGCGGGCAGTAAGTTGGATTCTGTTGTTCCGAGATATTGATATAACGGAATTTGACGATGATTAGCTGCGGCTCGGGCCGTTGCCATAGATATGCCTAATAGCGCATTGGCGCCGAAATTTGATTTATTCGGAGTTCCATCTGCTTTGATCATTGCTTTATCAACCGCTGATTGTTGTAACGCATCGAGACCGATTACCGTAGAAGCGAGAACCGAATTCACGTTATTTACGGCGTTTAGTACACCTTTACCTAAAAAGCGACTTTTATCGTCATCGCGTAATTCAACGGCCTCGTGTTCTCCTGTTGATGCGCCTGAGGGAACAGCCGCACGTCCAAAACTTCCGTCTTGTAATAATACATCAACTTCAACAGTTGGATTACCGCGTGAGTCAAATATTTCCCGTGCTTTCACCTTTGATATTGCTGTTTTATTCACAAATACTCCTGTAAAATCCAATACAATGTTTTAAAATAAACCCCTATATTTAGTTACGCTAAACATATTGTTACGTTATTTGTAACTAATGTAGGAAATAAATAATGATAGAAATTAAGAAATTTATTATAGAACAGTCAGACCTTTGGGAAAAACTTGTAATAAAGGCGAATAATGGAACGCTTTTTCATACTCGAAAATTCTTAAGCTATCATCCATCGGGTAGATTTGTTGATCATAGTTTAGTTTTTATTAAAAACAATCAATCCTATGTGCTGTTTCCTGCTGCTGAGAAAGAAATCGAGGGGAAACGGTTTTTAGTTTCACATCCGGGTACTTCATATGGGTCATTTATTGTGCCGGAAGACCTATCGTTCGCAGATTCATATGATATAGTTAAGTCATTAATTAAATATGCAAAATCACAAAAATTTAAAGGAATAAGACTAACACCACCGCCAACAATATATAATCGGAGATTATCGAATTATATTGATTTTTCACTTTTACAAAACGGATTCCGATATTTAAAAAGAGAAATTTCAAGCATATTATTCCTTGAGGATACTGTAGAACAAAATCTTGATAAGTTTAAACCATCACATAGGCGCGCTGTACGTAAAGCAATTAAAGATGGTGTTGTAGCAAAAGAATCTGATAAATTTGACGAATTCTATAATATCCTGCAAAATAATTTAATAATTCGGCATAACGTTACCCCAACGCACACTTTAGACGAGTTGTTGAAATTAAAGGAATTATTTCCTGATAAAATAAAATTGTTTGGTGCTTTTTTAAAAAACAAAATGATTGCCGGAGTGATAAATTTTATGTGTACAAAAGATGTAGTGTTAGCATTTTATATATCTCATGATGAAAAACATCAAGAAACCCGAGCGTTGAATTTGTTATTCTATTCCATATTTGATTGGGCTATTAAAAATGAATTTAAAGTATTCGATTTTGGGATTTTCACCGTAAACGAGAAACCGAATTTTGGTCTTGCGCGCTTTAAGGAAAATTTTGGCGCAAGTGGCATGTTCCGTGATACATTTGAAATATTTCTTTAAAATAGAATATCAAAAACTTATAATTTGTAACAATGTCTATTAGAACACTTGGAAAACAATCGCTGATTTATGGCATTGGCACAATCCTAACCCGTGTGGTAACTTTTTTACTCCTTCCGTTGTACACGAATGTTTTTACAACTGAGGAGTACGGAATTGTATCATTAGCGTATGCGTTTATCGGATTTGTAATGATTGCATATCGTTACGGGATGGACTCGGCGCTAATGAAATATTATATTGACGCCGAAGGCGAAAATAAAAAGACTTATTTTACAACAATATTCAGCATCCAGACATTGACGAGTCTGATTTTTTCCTTATTTTTGTTTTTAACCGCCGGCTTTGTTGCACCGATTTTCCTTGGTGGAGAATACAAGCAACTAATGCAATTGGTTATGATTATTTTATTTTTAGATGCACTTTGGATGTTACCAATGTTGCTTTTACGTGCTGACGAAAAACCACGCCAATATATATCATACAGCTTATTAAATGTTATCTTGACCATGGCTTTTAATATTTATTTAGTTGTATTTCTGAAAATGGGAATAACCGGCGTCCTGATTGGGAATATTATTGCCTCGGGAGCACTAGTGTTAGCTACAGCGCCAATAATTATTAAAAATTTTAGTTTTAAAACAATTTCCCGTTCAGCATTACGGGAGGTATTGAAATTTGGTTTACCATTTTTTCCGGCAGGAATATTTACTGTGATAATGGAATTATCAGATCGTTATCTATTGGAATGGCTTGCCGATACATCAACCGTAGGTTTGTATTCAGCAGGGAATAAATTAGGAATGTTCGGGTTACTTTTGGTGATGGGCTTTAATATGGGCTGGACACCGTATTTCCTTAAGAAAGGCAAAGACGCTGATGCTCCGCAGACCTTTGCAAGGGTTTCAACATATTTTTTAGGAATAGTAGGATGTTTTATCGTATTAATATCCCTCTGGATTGATCAATTAGTACAGCTTAGAATTGGGAATGCGTATTTCATAGGTGAAGAATTTTGGTCATCAATACAAGTGGTACCAATAATCCTGCTAGGATACTATTTTTTTGGACTATATGTATTACAACTGCCTGGCGTTTTTATGACAAAAAAAACAAAATGGGTTCCGTTTTTCCGCGGAATCGGCGCGATTCTCACAATACTGGTAAATATCTTATTGATTCCGGTTTTTGGAATAATAGGCGCCGCTTCGGCAAAGGCGATTGCGTTTTTTGGAATGTCTTTAGCAATACTGTTATTTAATCAAAAACATTATCCAATTCCATTTTTATGGCGCGGGATTTTCTTTCCGATTGTATTTGTACTTATTATAATTATAGTACCAATGGGATTAGGCGTGAAAATTATTGTTTCAATATTGTATCCGGTTCTGTGGGTTGCACTTATTGCCGATTACAATGATCGTAAACGATTAATAGGCTTGTTCAAATGATAGCTGTTGTTACCTGCGGTCATCGTCCAGACGATGAAAGAATTTACAAACGTGAGATAAAAACGTTATTAAAAGCTGGATACAAAATAACTTACTTTACACGTTGGAAAGGAGATAATTATTTATCAGAAGAAAATTTATGGCATCGAAATTATTCGCAAAAAGACCTTTCCGTAAGAGATTATATTCAAGGAATTTTAAAGGACTTTAAAGTACTTAAACCTTCAGTTATTCATATTCATGAATTTGAATTGTTGCCCTTAGCAAAAAAAGCAATAAAATTATACAATACTAAAATAATTTATGATGTACATGAAGCAAATATTGAATTATGGGATGTCTCTTCATCTAAACCGATGGGGATAAAACAAATCATTAATAAGTCATTAAATCATTATGAAAAGGGGTATCTAAAAAGTGTTGATTATGTGTTCACAACAACACCGGAATTAGTTAACCGATACGAGAACCGGGGAGTAAAATCTGTTTTTATACCGAATTATCCTATCGCCTTGCCAAGGCGAAGTAAAAAGTCAGCAATTCCTACGATCATTTACCATGGGCAAATATCATTTGAAAGAGGTTTAGAAGATTTGATCAGCGCACTACCATTAATAAAAAAAGGATTGTCATTTAAGGTGGAAATTTATGGTTCTGAAAGAGTTCCCGGCACAGTAAGTAAACTTAACGGACATATTAACGACTTGAATTTAAAGGACGTTGTCAAAATATATAATCAGATACCCCATAATGAAATGCTTAAAGCATTATCTAAAGCTCATATTTCAGTAATACCATTCCGGGATTACGCGATGTTCAGAATTGCTGTTCCGGTAAAAATGTTTGAAGCTATGTGGGCGCACTGTGGTATTATAGCAAGTGATTTGGATTCAATTAGAGATTACGGAGAAGGCTTTATAGAATTTTATCCACCGGGTGATGTAGAAGCGCTTGGTCGGTCAATTGAAAGATTATTACTTAATAGTGAAGAGCTGAAACGCATGGGCGAAAAAGGCTCAAAATTGATAAAAGAAAAATACAATTGGAAGAAAGTTGAACCGACTTTAGTAGATGTTTATAGTAAGGTTATAAATTGAAAATTTTATATATAGCGCCGGAGAACGTGGTTGGAAATCTGAATTTATGGAAAAAACTCCATGAAGATCGTGGTAACGAATGTAGATATATCACATATTTTCCAGCGCAATTTGGATTTCCTGATGATATTTGTCTAAACTTACCGTTTGTTGCACCAAAACCGGCATTTTTAAAAATACGGAGCACAATTTATAAAAAACTAGGCGGTCCGCAAAAGACCGTTGAATTAGAAGGTTATCCACCGGAATGGAAGGGTAGTAATATTGCTGTTAAATGGTTTTTTCAAATTCGTGATAAAATATGGCGGTTTTGGATAGAACCGGCTATTAAAAAATATGGATTATTAGATTTCGATATCTATCATCTAGAAACCGGATTAGCGTTTTACCGCAATGGATCTTTTATAAAGCAAATTGCAGAGATCGGTAAACCGATATTTAATATTTTCCATGGCGTTGAATTACGGCATAGAGGGGTTCTGCCACAGATTGATAAGTATGTCACATTAAATTTTACAAGTGAGTTGGATTTAATTCCTAAACATCCAAATGTAAAATATCTATACTTACCGTATGATGTTGAAGCAGTTGTACCTAATTATGCTCTACATAAACCATTAACTATTTGCCATGCAACACGAAATCGATATTTTAAAGGATCGGATAAAATTATTGAAGTATGCAGAGAGCTTGAAAAAACGCATAAGATAAGATTTCTGCTTATTGAGAATCGACCTCACCATGAAGCTATTAAGTTGAAAGAAGAAGCGAATATATATATTGATCAAGTGAATAATGTAGCTCCCGGGTATGGGATGAATTCTATCGAAGCAATGTCTATGGGAACGGTTTGTTGTACAAATATGGATGAGCAATATCAAAATTTTATGCCGGACCATCCCTTTGTCCATATTACGCCAGAGACTCTTTCGTTGGAATTAAAAAAATTGATTGAGACACCAAGTGATATTAAAAAAAAGAGTAAAAATGCTAGACAATGGGCTATTAAATATCATAGTTTAAATGCAGTCGGCAATCAATTATATAAGCATTATCGAGAATGTGGTATAGAAAATGTATAAAATGATTAAGTTTAATGAATAATAAGCCAAATATTTCTATTATAGTACCGGTATTTAATGGCGGTAAAGCATTTCGAGCCTGTGTTTCATCTTTACTTAAGATTGATTTTCCAGACAATAAATTACAAGTAATTATGATTGATGACGGTTCTACCGATAATACCGCACAATGGTTAAATGAACAAAAGTTTCCGTCGTATTTCAAAATTATTACACATGATCAAAATAAGGGTCGTGCGGCGGCGCGAAATTCGGGATTAAAAAACGCCCGTGGCGATATTATTATTTTTTTAGACGCCGACATGGTAGTAAAACCGGATTTTGTTGAGCAGCATGTTGTGGCAATATCAAAATCAACGGTAGTAGCAGTTTCCGGACTTTTAATTTCTGATCCCGGGCAGCCCAAAACAAGTCTTCAAAATTATATTTTTGAATATAGAAAAAGGGGCGCAAAACAGTTTGGAGAAAATAACCCAATACCTTTTAATTATTTAATTACAGGCAACATGTCTGTAAAAAGTAAAGCAGTAAACAAATGCGGTTTATTTGATGAAAAATATATCGGTTATGGCGGTGAAGACACTGATTATGCAATTCGTTTATGGGAGTTATATCCTAACGGATTACGTTATTCCTCAAAAGCCACTAGTATCCATAATCATAATGAAACATTGCCTGAGTTGCAGACAAAAATGGAGATTTATGGTCGAACGAATTACCTAAAGTTGTTGGGAAAATATCCAAAACATACTAATATTTTAGCCGGAAATTGGATTAATTCATTGAAGGGTATATTAGTTTTTAATCCGCTAGTAAATTGGTTCGTCAAATCAGTTTATTTTGTGATTCCTCTTCCATATTTTGTGCGGTTTTTTATAGCATATAGTCTTATGAAAGGAGCTCGTAATCCGGCAAAAGGTATTCCTAGCTTCGATAACCAACATGAAAATGCGACAGTTTAATAATTCGTACAAATTTAGTCTTTATTTTATGGCGATTGTTCCATTTAATTTATTATTTGGTGCTTTTGAATCATATCCGACCTCAACAGTCAATTTGGCATTTGGTAGAATATATATGAGTTGTCAAGGAAATATCTTAGATATAATTAATGAACCGAGCAGTATAATCAATTTTAACATGAAAGGCGGAGAAGTTATCTGGAACAGACCCTTCCAAATTAACGAATTGCAGCAAACTGTTTTTGCAGCAGGATTTATGTATAAGAACTGGGGTTTCGGAATTAGCGCAAGCACCTTCGGAAATAATATATATAACGAAAGTATGTTTGTGGTAAGCGTTGCAAAATCAGTGAAAACACGCTTATCGGTTGGGGCAAATATTATACTATATCAACTAAAAATAACCGATTATGGAACCGCACATACCCCGGGTCTTTCCGCATCAATGCGATATAGTATTAATACTAATTGGGATTGGGTAACAACGATTAGGAATATCAATTCTCCTAAATTGGGTAGTTCGAAAGATGAGTTACCACAAGTTGTTACAACGGGTTTTGTTGGCACGGTACATGAAATCCTTACAATTGCAACCGAATGGGAACAAGACCTTGAATATAAAGGAGCAATTAAGTTTGGAATTATAGTAAAACCACTTAAACCAGTATTCTTTTCGATTGGATATGTATCAAACCCCGGACAATTGACTGCCGGGCTATCTATTAAAATTAATAAAATATATTTTGAATATGGCACAATTGCGTACAACGACCTTGGTTTATTTACACATCAGTTTGGTATTGGCGTCAATCTTGATCGGCGTTAAGCCGACGATCGCTCAACAGAAAGAGGCTGCCACTTTTTTACAAAACCTTGATGCGGAAATTGACATTCCCGAAGAAGACATTATTTTAGTCAATGAAATTCTCAAAGGGCAGTGGAATTTGGGGAAAGATCTGGCAAAACAAATAATGAAACTGTCTTTTATTGATTTTGATGATGAGCAAGCGCTTAATAGTGTATCGGATAAAAAGTCATTGCTAGCAATTTCACAAAATGATGATGTATCCAGGTTTTTAAGACAATTGATAACTATTATTGATAAATCAACATTACACAATAAAGAATTAGGCGATATACTTATCAATCAATATATGGTATTCAACGAAGATTATCGTTATCGCTGGAATATTAATTATAGCACAGAGGGCTATTCAGCTGGTTTAATAGCTGAACGTGATCCAAATGAAAAAAAATTGATTGATCATTTGTCGGGATATTTATCAAAAAAATATAACTTCGGGGAATTAGTAATCGGAGACTATCAAATTGTTGCGGGATATGGTTTGTGGTCGTGGAGGTCAGTATCAACACGAAAAAGCTTTGAAACAATTGCAGGACTTCCTAGAATGGGTCACGGGATTTCACCCTACCATTCGTCTAATGAATCTTGGTATTTAAGGGGAATTAGCTACACTAAAGGAACAAAGCATGGTAATTTACTTATTTCGGGGGGCTACACCTATCAAGATGGTAAGTTGGACAGTACGGGAAATTTGTCACTAAGTTCTTCCGGATTGCATACCGGTACCACTTCTATTGCGCAACAAAATAATATAACAGAGTCTGTAATTCTGGGACAATGGAATTATAATAAACTAAACCGTAGAATTGTCACATCGATTGCCGGTGTTAATTGGCAGGATAGAGACGACAACAAAAAGAAAGACTGGAGTGGCTCGATTGCTTTTAATCAATTGTTAGGCTATGGAAATATATTTGGTGAGATCGGACGCGGATATGATCGCACTGCGGGAATTATTAGTGGTTTAAGAATAAAATTTCCAAATGTGAAGTATTTAATTTCCTCCCGATATTATTCAAAAGGATATGCAGCATTGAGATCAAATCCTTTTGCCGAATGGGTTGGTAAAGACCGCAATGAGTTCGGACTTTTTCAAAGTATTAGTTACAAACCCAATCGGAATCTTTTTACTATTTATGGAGACTTATTTAAGACAAGTGCTGCAGAAAACAACGACTCTTTTCCTAAATCAGGACAAGAAGCCGGATTACGATGGGAATGGCGACAAGGAAGACGATATCAAAGAATTCAATGGAAGTGGGAGCAAAAATCGTTAGAGAATGATGGCGTATATTTACTTACCCAACGACCTAAATATGAAATTGATAATACGTTGAAATATAGCGGTGTCTTCAGCGTGGGAGAATCAATGTGGGGTAAATTACAATTAACATATTCCATTGATGAGACAAATGATTCGAAATCACAAGCGTATGGTCTGGATACCCAAATATGGTGGGAGGCGGGTAACGTTTCCATTTTCCTTGATGTTGTTACAACTTTTATAAATGGTGGCTCAGCATGGATTTATTTTTGGGATGTTAATCTTCCCGGTGAGATGACAACAAGGGTTTACACAAAAGACAATATATCACCGGCTATTAAAATTTTGTACCAAACGAATTCGGGATTTGAGTTGGGATTTCGTTTGAGAGCACAGTGGAAAGAATTCGATTTTGCCGGAACTCCTGAAATATTTGGCGCGTTAGCACTTGAGATATTGTTATAGCATCATAGTTGCCTTGGATTAAAACTATATGATAACTTTAAAGTTATGAAAATATTACGTATAATTTCTTTTCTCATACTTTTTTTCTCGTTAAGCATTGCTGCTTCACCAATAAAAGTTGTAAACCAAAGAGAAAACACGGAAGACGAATTAAAGGTTTTGGACAATACTCCGGTAGTGTATTGTTCGATTAAAGATTTGGCGAGAGTGTTATCAACAACGATTTATGAAAATACCGAAAGAGAAAAAATAGTATTATATCTTGGTGAACATCGCGTAAAAATTTCGGCCGGAACAAGTTTTTTGTTAATTAACGATATTGTATATCAAATTCCGGCACCGGCTATAATTGTTGAAGGAGATATATATTTACCGACCAATGCTCTATTCCAAATATTACACGAGACCATTTTGCCTACTGTTTCATATATTGCAAAAGATAATCAGTTAGTTATAATTCCTACCGGATATAATGTTCAATCTGTTAAAGTTGAAGAAAAAGTGAATGGCACAATTATACGTATCAAGATTTTAAAAAAGTTCAAGAAGAAAGAAATAAGCACGTTTCTGCACAAAAACGGATGGTTTTATCTAACAATCCAAGGAGGTACTGCTGATTCAAAAAATATTCTAAAAACTGATACACGGGGAGTAGTAAAAAAAATATCGATGGATCAACTTGAAGGTGGGTTACAATTAGCATTTTTCCTTAGGTCGGATATAGAAAGGCATGAATTTTATCAGAATAAAAAGTCAAAAGAAATTGTCATAACACTTTGGGCACCACTATCAAAAAGTGTAGCTAGGATAAAGGAAGTAAAAAGCCAGTGGGAAATTGACACAATTGTTTTGGATGCCGGTCATGGAGGAAAAGATCCGGGAACAATTGGTAAATACGGAACGAAAGAAAAAGAAATTGTATTGGATATTGTTAAACGGATCGGAAGGCTTCTCACAATAAATACAAATGTGAAAGTGATTTACACACGTGACGAAGATGTATTTATTCCTCTCTGGAATAGAACAAAAATTGCTAATGAGAAGAAGGGTAAGATTTTTATAAGTGTACATGCTAACGGGAATCGCAACCGGAAGGCGCGGGGATTTGAAACATACTTGTTAAGTCCGGGGAAAACACAAGATGCCATTGATGTCGCGGCACAAGAAAATGCCGCAATAAAATATGAAGAAGCGCGTAATGGAAAATACAAAGAATTAACGCATGAGGGACAAATCCTGGCTACAATGGCGCAAAGTATGTTCATGAAAGAGAGTGAAAGTTTAGCGGCCCAAATTCAACAGGAACTTGAAAAGGAAATTAAATCCCAAGGCCGAGGTGTAAAACAAGCAGGTTTTTATGTTTTGATTGGAGCCAGTATGCCTAATGTTTTATTAGAAGTTGGATTTTTAACAAATCCCGATGAAGAAAAAAAGTTGCGAACTATTAAATATCGACAAAAAATTGCCAAGGCAGTTTTTAAAGCAATAATCGAATTCAAGAAAAGCAGAGAATTTGTTATGGCGGAGGGCTAAATGAATAATCAAAATCCTATCGGTGTGTTTGATTCAGGACTAGGCGGACTTACTGTTGTAAAGGCATTACGAGATGTATTGCCAAATGAATCAATCGTATATTTCGGGGATACAGCGCGTGTACCGTATGGAAATAAAAGTCCGGATCTTATTAAAGAATATAGCATGCAAATAACAGATTTTCTGTTAGAACGCAACACCAAGATTATCGTTGTAGCATGTAATACGGCAACTGCCTTGGCACTTGATACTATTCAGGACAAGCTGGATATTCCCATTATTGGTGTTGTGAAACCCGGAATTGATTCTGCCTTAAAACTTACTCAAAATAACCGTATTGGCGTCATTGGTACAATTTCAACAATTAGTTCCGGGGTTTATGCAAATGAATTAAAAATCAAGAATCATTCCGTTAAAGTTACTTCGACACCGTGTCCATTATTTGTTCCGCTTGCTGAAGAAGGTTGGCTCAATGAATTGTCTACAAAGCTAATTGCTAAAATATATCTTGAACCTATCAACAAAGCAAATATTGATACATTGATTCTAGGATGTACACACTACCCGTTGCTAACAGAGGTAATACAGGAAGTCGTATCGACTAAAATAAAACTAGTTGATTCCGCGCAAGCGATAGCCTCCGAAACGCTAAAATTACTTATGAATGATGGATTGCTTAATGATCAAAACAAGAAAGGTGCTTTACAGTTATTCGTATCAGATCTACCTGCGCGGTTTGAAATAGTAGCAAGTCGGTTTTTAGGCGAGAAAATATCGAATGTCGAAAAAATTCAGCTCGGTTGAGTTTAATAAATTATTAGAAGATCTATATGTTTTACAGCGACTTGGTATTAAAGTTGGCTTAGAGCATACACAACGGCTCTTGGAAGTCTGTGGTAATCCTCAAGATAATTTTATAACAATCCATATTGCCGGAACAAATGGTAAAGGTTCTACAGCGGCAATGATTGCCTCAATCCTTGTAGAAGCCGACTATAATGTCGGTTTGTATACGTCACCGCATTTACTAAGTTTTAACGAGCGTATAAGAGTGAATGGTGTACAAATTTCGGATGAAAGAATAGTTGAATTTATGTCACAGTATAAATCTGCGATCAATGAAATAAAATCAACTTTTTTTGAAGCCACAACAGCAATGGCGTTCAATTATTTTAGTAAGAAAAAGGTGGACGTCGCAGTTGTTGAAACCGGTTTAGGCGGACGATTAGATTCGACTAATGTTCTAAAACCGATGATTACGATTATTTCTTCAATTACTGCCGACCATACGGAAATATTAGGAAACGAGTTAAAAACTATTGCATTTGAAAAAGGCGGTATTATTAAAAAAGGGGTGCCATTGATTCTATCATCGCAGTGCGAAGAAGTAAAAAATGTGTTGCTTGAAATAGCGTATAGAAAAAGTGTGGAAGTGTCTTATTGTAATCAAAATGATATAAAAACGATAAGTATAAGTGAAACAGGAACTAAGTTTAATTGGTGTGGAATAGATTACGAAACTAGTCTTATTGGAGAGCATCAAGCTAAAAATGCAGTGTTGGCAATCGAAGCATTAAAAAAATTCAGCAATAGAATTAATTCTGATATGATAATTGATGGATTAAAAAAAGTGAAGTGGCCTGCCCGAATACAAAAGATGCATAAAACACTTCCTGTTTTCTATGATGTTGCTCATAATCCGCATGGTATCCAAGTTGTACTGGATTCATTATTTATAATGTATCACAAGAAACCGATAGGACTGATAGTTTTAAAGGCAGATAAGGAACTTGAGCAAATTACTTCGAAATTAAAAGGTAGGTTTAAAGAGTTAATTGTAACAAGCAAACCGGGCGTGGGACTTATGGAAGCCAAAGATTTGTATAATTCCCTAATTAGATTTGGAATTAAAGCCACCCTAGAACCGGATATAGTCAAAGCGATAAAAATAATTAATAATAGAGTTTCAAGAACAAATCCCGGTATAATTTTTGGCAGCCATTACATTGGAGAGATAATTTTTAATACATATGATTTTTCCTTTGACAATGGTATCATTTAATGTAATTTAGCGTTACCGAAAAGACGTACTCGTCACACGATTTTATTTATAGATTTTTAATCAATTGAAAAACCGAAGGATAATTTATAATGGATGTCAATGAACTTCAATCCCTGAAGATTAAAGACTTAACAAAAGTAGCAAAGGATCTAAAAATTGAAAGGATTTCCGGGCTAAACAAACAAGAGCTAGTCGTACAAATCTTAAAAGCCGACGCAAAGAAAGATGATACACTTTATTCTCGTGGCACGTTAGAAGTGTTACCTGACGGTTATGGATTTTTACGCAGTCCAGATTCTAATTATTTGCCGGGTCCCAATGATATTTATGTTAGCCCATCACAAATAAAGCGATTTGGTCTCAAAACTGGTCATGAAGTAGCAGGACAAATAAGACCACCCAAATCAAAAGAACGATTCTATGCATTATTAAAAGTTAATTTGGTTAATGATAGACCACCGGAAGATGTTAGGAGTGTAATGTTATTTGATAACCTTACGCCGTTACATCCTGATGAAAAATTTAATTTGGAGATTGATCAAAAGAATTTATCAATGCGGATTATGGATTTAATGTGTCCGATTGGAAAAGGTCAGAGAGGAATGATTGTCGCACAGCCAAAAACCGGGAAAACAGTATTGTTACAACAATTAGCAAACGCAATAAGGAAGAATCATCCTAAGACAAAAATGATAATATTACTAATTGATGAACGTCCGGAAGAAGTAACAGATATGAAACGTAGCGTTGACGCTGAAGTGTTGAGTTCAACTTTCGATGAAGCACCGGAAAGACATGTCTCAGTCGCGGATATGGCTTTGCAAAAAGCCCGCAGAATGACAGAGTATGGTGATGATGTTGTTATATTATTGGATAGTCTTACGCGTTTAGCCCGCGCACACAATGCTGTAATTCCACATAGTGGTAAAATTTTGTCAGGTGGTGTAGATTCCAATGCACTGAAAAAACCTAAGCAATTTTTTGGCGCCGCCCGGAATACTGAAGAAGGAGGAACGCTCACGATTATTGCCACCGCACTTGTTGATACAGGTAGTAGAATGGATGATGTTATCTTCGAAGAATTTAAAGGTACCGGCAATATGGAATTAGTTTTAGATCGCAGATTGAGTGACCGAAGACTTTATCCCTCTTTTGATATTGTTAGGTCAGGAACAAGAAAAGAAGAACTTTTATTGTCCAAAAAGGTTTTAGGTCGCATCTGGATTTTGCGTAAATTGTTGAATGAGATGAAAATAGTTGAAGCAATGGAATTCATGCGCGACAGGATGTTGAGAACAAAGACCAATGATGAATTTATGGATACCATGAGTCGATAATATTGCAATTATTGGTTTAATTTTAATTTATTTATAATTTATATTAAAGTCACAAGGATCACAATCTGTGAAGACAATTGTAGCTCGATTAATAACTGACAAACCGGTTAAAAAGACGGCCTACCAAGTAAAGGGCGTCTTTATGAAACAATACCCCGATAGTGCTGTAATACCAATGTTAGATGGTCGATATCGTAACAAGTTTTTATATCCACGAGCACAAGTTAAAATACTGAATGAACAAATTTATCTCGTTGGTATTAAAGATGGCGCTGATCCTGTACTGGAAATGATTAAAAATTGTAAATTATTAAATTTTGGAAATATCACTTTTAACATTTTAGATGTCGATATAGAAGAAAATATTGATCCATTTAAACATGTTGATCAATTACTTAGATATAGATTTGTATCACCCTGGATTGCTCTAAGTAAAAACACACAAAAACGATATAAATTTTTAAAAAATAAAGATAGAATAGCATTCTTGAATCGTTTATTAGGTCAAAATATTGTGTTTTTGGCGCGAGAAATGGGAGTTGACCTAAATGACAAAGTATATACTAAGCTAAAACTCAATTCATTATTCCCAAAACCAGTTTATGAAAATAATTTGGTGTCCTTCTCGGGTGAATTCCAAACTAATTTTGTATTACCAAATTATATTGGTTTGGGTAACGGGATTACCCGCGGTTATGGGGCTATTCATGGTTTATATAATCCACAAGACTTTAAGTTTGATGAACAAATTTTTAACTCGGAAACCAGGAATAATAAACCGCGAAATATTATTGAAGAGAATGATACTGTACTAAGCGTAAAAGTTGAAAATGTACCGAAACCCCGCAGAAAATTGATGAGTGCAGTAAGCAAAGAAAAAAGTAAAGTTAAAAAGGTCTTATCAGATGAGTATGAGATTGAGGAAAAACCGGTAAAAAAAGTAAAAACTAAACCGAAAAGGAAATTTCAAGAGAAACAGAAAATCTCAAAAACGTCAGTAGATAATAATTTCAATACCTCGGATTATCATAAAAAGCAACATAACATTTGATGTGAATTGATAATAAAAATCGTTAGAATTATCTATTTTATTCTTTTTGGTCCAGCGTCAATAACGGACTGCGAACATTCATTTTTGAAAAGCTTAAAATTTTGAATAAAACGGGCCGCTAAAGAGTCATATTTTTTCCAATAATCCTTTTTATCTCCCCATGAATTTGAGGGGTCTAAAATATCCTCAGGAACATCAGAACAGGATAATGGTACTTCGAATCCAAATAACTTATCTCTACGAAACTTAACCTTATCAAGTTTGCTGTCCAATGCTGCATTGAGTAAATTTCTAGTATGCTGAATACTAATACGTTTACCAACGCCAAAGCGACCACCAACCCAACCAGTGTTTACTAACCAGCACTGTGCCTGGTGTTTCTGCATTCGTTCTTTTAGCATAGCAGCATATACAGATGGGTGGCGAACCATAAAAGGTGCGCCAAAACAGGCACTAAATGTGATTTTTGGTTCAATTCCCAGCCCTATTTCCGTACCTGCCACCTTTGAAGTATATCCGCTTATGAAATGATATTGTGCTTGTTCGGGATTTAGACGTGCAATTGGCGGCATTACGCCCGATGCATCACAAGTTAAAAACATTATATTTTTTGGATGAGTGTTGACCATTCCTTCCGGTATTGTATTGGGAATGTAGTTCAGTGGATAGGACGCACGTGTATTTTCAGTATAAATGTCATCATCTAAGTCAATCTGGCGATTTGTTTCGTCAAACACAACATTCTCTAATATTGTACCAAACTTTTTTGTACAAGCAAATATTTCAGGTTCATGTTCTGCTGATAATCGGATAACTTTTGCGTAGCAACCGCCTTCGAAATTGAAAATTCCATTCGCAGACCATCCATGTTCATCATCGCCAATAAGGAAACGATTAGGATCTGCCGAAAGAGTAGTTTTACCGGTTCCGCTTAGGCCAAAAAAGATGGCAGCATCATTCTTTTTTCCTACATTTGCCGAACAGTGCATCGGCAAAACATTACTAAAAGTAAGTAAAAAATTCAAAATGGTAAAAACTGATTTTTTAATTTCGCCGCCATAGAGTGAATTGGCAATGATAGCAATCTTCTGTGCAAAATTTAATACAATAGTTGTACTACTATTTGTACCGTCAATTTTTGGATCTACTTTAAATCCGGGAAGTGCTATTATTGTAAATTCAGGTATAAAGTGTTTCAATTCATCTTGATTGGTCGTCGTTATGAGCATATTACGAGCAAACAAACTTTGCCAGGCATGTTCAGTGATTATTCGTATAGGTAATCGATAATTCCGGTCATTGCCGGCATAACAATCTTGGACAAATAGATCTTCACCTTGTGTATAGGATTGAGCACGAGTTAGTATGGTGTTAAATTTCTCAGGACTTATCGGGCGATTATAATCACTCCACCAAATATCATCAACGGTTGTGTCTTCTCGAACAACAAATTTGTCATTAGCAGCCCGCGCCGTATGTTTACCAGTTTTTACTAATACCGGACCTTGATTAACAAGATTACCTTCATTTCTAAAAATAATTTCTTCATATAGAGCCGGTGTAGATAGGTTCCAATAAACCGTGCCAAGATTTTTGATACCATGGTTAGAAAGCCCAAAACTCGAGGCAAGAGCACGTGCCTCGCTAGCACTAGGTGATTTGATTTTTAAATAATTACGCATTACCAATCCCGCACTAATTTGCGTTCACCAATATATAATTCATTTGGAGCATCAGGATCGAGTACCCACTGTATTCTCTCAATTCCTTCCCGGATATCATTAACAGACCCGCAAAAACTCAAGCGTAAATATCCATCAAGACCAAATGCTAAACCAGGAACTGTAATAACTTGTACTTTATCAAGAAGTAATTCTGCCAGTTCCACTGAGTTGGGATTATAGTGGCTAAAATCTACGAAGCAATAGAATGTTCCATCGGGCTTTGTTACCTTTAATCCATCGAATGAATTTAGATTATCAAGCATAATATTTCTTCGATTTTCTAACGCTACGCGTAGATTTTCAACGGAAGATTGGACGCCATTAATTGCACCTATAGCCGCATTTTGTGATATCGTTGGTGGTCCCGAAGTTTGATGGCTTTGAATAGTGGTCATTACTTCTATTAAGTTTTTATTCCCAATTGCCCATCCAATTCTGAACCCTGTCATGGCATATTGTTTTGATACACCATTGGTTAAAATGAGTTTGGAGTTATCCCCAAAGTCCTTTACAAAATTAAGACAATTGCTTGGTTTGCGATTATCGAAGACTAGACGATTATAAATATCATCCATTATTAGATATAAATCACGTTTTTTGCAAAAATTAATGATATCAGCAATAAATTCTTCAGAATAAGCTGCACCGGTTGGATTGTTGGGACTGTTAATTATAATTGCTTTTGTGTAAGAACCGACATTCTCTTCTATATCAGATATTTTTGGATAAAATGTTCCATCTTCTGGTAAAACAGGTCTCGGTACTCCCTGACAAAGTTTTACCATATCAGGATAACTTACCCAATAGGGAGCTGGGAAAATAACTTCTTCGTGGGGATTAATAATAGCTTGTAAGGCAACCATGATTGATTGTTTTGCGCCGTTAGAAGCAATTATTTGTCGAGGCTCAACTAGACGATTATAATGCTCCTCCGTATAACGAATAATAGCTTTTTTCATTGCGACAGTACCGTCTGGAGGAGAATATCTAATTTCTCCCGAATCAAGTAATCCTGTGGTTGCTAAAATAGCATCAAAAGGAGCTTTACTTTTAGGTTCTCCGCCACCTAAATGAATAACCGGATCGCCTTTCTGGCGCAAAATTGTGGCTTTTTCATTTAGTTTTAGTGTTGTTGATGGGGCTAGACTTCTGGCGATTTGACTGATACTCATAGTTTTTAATTCTTATTATTATAAGCTTAAATACTTTTATTAATAAATATGTAAATAACCGGATGAAAATTACAGCTACCTTAAATAATTAAACTAATATTATTCAAATTTCACTAAAATATTTTTGTGTATTATGAAATCGATAATCACGAATCAATTAATAAAATATTACAAGGAATTAAATTTATATTTTATTAAACTCTGCCCCCGTAAATAGAAGAAATTTAGATAATTAATTTTTATTGAAGTAGAATAGAACAGGAGAATCGGATGAAAGAAAAAATACATCCTGAATACAAACAAGGAACCGTGCATTGTGCCTGCGGCAATACGTTTAAGGTTTATAGTACTATTGGTGATCAGCGGATTGAAATTTGCAACGTTTGTCATCCGTTCTTTTCTGGTAAGCAAAAATTAGTAGATACCGCTGGTAGAATCGAAAAATTCGAGAGAAAATACGGAAAACGTCAAGCTAGTTAGCAAAATATTGAAAAGGACTTCTGTTTTTATTCGAAAGATAGAAGTCCTTTTTGTATCTTTGAGCAGTGTTAGTGATTATATTGACAAAGATTACACGAAAAATATGGTTATAAAAAAAATTATAATTAACACGTTAATGAAACCATCAATTTTAGTTGGTGGACAGGCTGTGATAGAAGGTGTAATGATGCGCGTTCCGGGAGCATATGCAACCGCCGTCCGCGATGAACACGGAAAAATTCACATCGATAGACATGATTTTACTTCCAAAGCAGAAAAAAGTAAGACGTGGAAAAAACCGATACTGCGCGGGATGATATCGCTTTTTGAAGCGTTAAAAATGGGAATGCGAACCTTACAATGGTCAGCTGAAATTGCCACCCCGGAAAAAGACAAAAAGAAAGAGGTCAGTAAATTAACCGAATTTTTCACTACTTCGATTGCAATACTTTTAGCACTTACACTTTTTATGGCAGCGCCATACTGGATTACAACAAAACTGTTTTTAGTTAGTAAGGAAGCATTTTTGTTTAATGTGATTGCCGGTTTTATGCGGATCACTTTTTTTATCTTATACTTAGTTTTAATATCATTTTTAAAAGACGTGAAAAGACTTTTTCAATATCATGGAGCCGAGCACCGTGTTGTATATAATTTTGAATCCGGCAAGGAAGTAACAATCAAAAATGCTCAATCTTTTCCTACTCAACACCCACGTTGCGGAACAAGTTTTTTATTTATAGTAATGATCTCAGCCATAATTATTTTTTCGGTAATCGACACTATTTTCATCGGTTTTTTTGGTAGCCTTACCGTTATTTCAAGAATTTTATTACATTTATTGATGATGCCTTTAGTCGCCGGTATCGGCTATGAAGTATTAAAAATTACCGCCCGTAATGATAATAATGTAATTTTCCGCATGCTAAGGGCACCAGGATTATGGTTGCAAAATATCACAACCAAAGAGCCGGAAGATGAAATGGTAGAAGTAGCGATTGAATCATTGAAATCAGCATTTGGTGATAAGTACAAAGATGTCATTGGTAAAAAATACGTAGCTGAAGCAATCGGATGATAAAGAAACTACAGCAAATAATTGACCGTTATGAAACACTTGAAAAATCATTAGTGGATCCTGAAATCCTAGCTGATAATTCTAAAGTCATCGAAATTTCTAAAGAGCGCAGCGCACTTGAGGATGTAGTAAGTCAAGCAAGGATATATGTTGCCCTTAAAGAACAAATTGAAGAATATCAGGAAATAATAGATGGTGACGATGAAGAGTTAAAAGAAATAGCCAAAGATGATTTACCTAATACAAAACTGGAACTTAAAAAGTGTGAGGAAAGGTTAAAAGTACTGCTTATACCAAAAGATCCTAATGATAATAAAAATATAATTGTTGAGATACGTGCTGGAACCGGAGGGGATGAAGCGGCCTTATTCGTTTCTGATTTATTTAGAATGTATTCTCGTTTCGCCGAGCGATCCCATTGGCTATATCATGTTATGGATGCCAATGGCACAGGTATCGGCGGATTTAAGGAAATCGTATTTTCTGTAGCGGGTAAAGGTGTTTACGGTAAAATGAAATACGAGAGTGGTGTCCACCGCGTACAACGTGTACCAAAAACAGAAGCTAGTGGCAGAGTTCACACATCAGCTGCTACCGTAGCAATTTTGCCGGAAGCCGAAGAAGCTGATATTGAAGTACGCAATGAAGATCTAAAAATTGACACGTATCGTGCAAGCGGTGCCGGTGGTCAACATGTTAATAAAACTGAATCAGCTATTCGTATAACTCATCTTCCAACGGGCTTGGTTGTAATTTGCCAGGATGAAAGCTCTCAGCATAAAAATCGCGCTGCTGCGTTGAAAGTACTGCGGTCACGTTTGCTTGCTGCAGAGGAGGAAAGAATTGCCTCAGAACGTGCTAAAGAACGTAAAACATTAGTTTCTACCGGAGACCGTTCAGTAAAAATACGAACATATAATTTTCCGCAGGGGCGCATCACTGACCACCGTATTAATTATACCGCGTATCAACTCGAAGCGATGTTAGATGGAGATATTTCTGAAATGATTGATCAGTTGCGTATCGCCGAACAGCAAGAAAGTCTAAAAGGTGAATAAATGACAACCATTGCCCGCAATTCACAAAAAATATGGCGGGTGATTGACCTCATAAAATGGGGTGAACATTTTTTTTCTGATAATGATTTTGATAATCCACGTAAAGAAATAGAAATCTTACTAAAGGATATTTTGGAATGCACCAGGATTGACCTATATTTACGATTTGAAGAACCACTGACGAAAATACAACTAGTAAAACTTAGAGAATGGATGCAGCGGAGAAAAAACCGTGAACCAATACAATATATTGTCGGCAAAACCGGATTTTATAATTTGATACTTAATGTAACATCGGATGTATTTATTCCTCGTCCCGAGAGCGAACGATTGGTTGAAGTATTATTAGAAACTGTCGATAGAAAATCAATAATTTCAATAATAGATATAGGAACCGGTTCCGGTTGTTTGGCTTTGGCCTTGGCTCAAGAATTACCGAAGGCAATGATTACAGGCATTGATAATTCAGCTAAAGCAATTGAAATCGCAAAATTAAATGCGGAAACTTTAAAAATTAAGAATGTAAATTTTTTGCAAGTTGATTTATTCAAAAATAAAATAGAAGGGATATATGATATTATTATTTCTAATCCGCCCTATATTCCTAAAAAAGAAATAGAATCATTGATGCCGGAAATAAAAAATTTTGAGCCATATTCTGCTTTAACAGATTCTGCTAATGGATTGACTTTTTATCATAAAATTTCGGAAATAAGTCGAGGAATGGTAAATTCAAATGGCTGGCTTTTTCTTGAAGTTGGTTTAGGTAAGCATCCTAAAAAAGCTTTGCAATTATTTTCGAATGAAAAATTTAAAAATGTTGAATTAATCAAAGATTATAATGATGCTGATCGTGTATTAAGAGCTCAAGTTGTATGAATATATTATTAGCACATATTAAAATTTTTCGCCCTCTAAATCTCATAATCGGTGCTTTTGCGGTAATTATTACAGCATCCATCTTGAAGAAAACGGATCAGGTCTCAGTATGGATTATTGCTTTATGTGTTGTGTTTTGTTATAATGCCGCAGCTAATGCCATAAATGATTATTTTGATATTGAGACAGATAAAATCAATCGACCAAATCGCCCATTGGTCACAGGTGAAGTACAACCAAAAGCTGCCTTACTCTTAGCCATTATTTTATTTATTATCGGTACTGTCTTAGCCTTTACATTGCCGCTCACAGCAACGTTTATCGCAGTTGCGATTGTATTACCCGCTATGATATTTTACAGTATCTGGTTTAAAGGTATGCCTTTAGTCGGCAACTTCATAGTATCATTAATTTTAGGATTAACATTTTTATTTGCGGGCGCTGCTTTACAAGATATGGAGCAGATGATAATACCAGCATTATTGGCCTTCGGTTTAACGATTGTGCGGGAGCTTGTTAAGGATATTGGCGACGTGGAAGGAGACCGTAATGCGAAGTTGAAAACATTTCCAATTATGGCTGGCATTAAAAGGTCTTGGACTTTAGTAGCTGTTTTTGCAATACTTATTGGTATCGGTGCTATTATTCCTTATGTAATCGGTAAATATAATTATTGGTATATATATTTTGTGCTATTTGGAGTTGAGATTCCATTAGTAATAACTGTATTTTCAACCATGAAATTTCCTACAATTACTGCCGCTGAACGAGCTGCAAAACTACTGAAAATTAGTACGATTGCCGGTGTTTTAGCTGTTTGGCTGGGTTCAATGTAATGGCATCCGAGTTCGTACATCTTCATAATCACTCGGATTACAGTTTGTTAGATGGTGCACAAAACATTGATGTTATGCTCCACACTATAAGCGAGTTAGGGATGGATAGTATAGCACTAACTGAGCACGGTAATATGTTTAGTGCAATACAATTTTATAAAGCTGCCAAAAAGAACGGAATCAAACCGATTATCGGGAGCGAAGTATATGTAGCTAAAAGGAAAAGGACTGATAAAAGTAGTCAATTAGATAGAGGATACAATCATTTAATTTTATTAGCAAAAGATTATATCGGATATAAAAATCTGATGAAATTAGTAACCTATGGTTACTTAGATGGTTTTTATTATCGTCCCCGCATCGATAAGGAATTATTAAGAAAACACAGCGCTGGTTTAATTGCTTTAACGGCTTGTTTAAAAGGAGAGATACCTGAAAATTTAGTAAAAAATGATTTTGAAGGAGCTAAGAAAGCTGCTCTTGAATTTGCAGAAATGTTCCCGGGACGATTCTACCTTGAAGTACAAAATCATCGAATTCCTGAAGAGCAAATTAATATTACCAACACGAAACGTCTTGCAGAAGAAATTGATCTGCCAATTGTCGCAACAAATGACGCACATTATGCGAAAAAGGAACATTATGCTGCTCATGATATTCATATTTGTCTTGCAACCGGAAAAGAGAGAAATGATCAGAATCGATTGCGCTATGAAACAGATGAATTTTATTTAAAATCTCAAGATGAAATGTATGCATTATTCAAAGAGATTCCGGGCGCGATAGAAAATACGCGTCGCATAGCGGATAGTATAGATTTGGAAATACCGTTAGGTGAATATCATTTACCGAATTTCCGCATGCCGGATAATTCAACAAGCTCTAATCCCGATGATTATCTGCATAAATTGTGTGTCAAAGGATTGAACGCACGTTACGGCACAATTAACGAAGATATACAAACTCGGTTAGATCATGAACTAGATGTAATAAAAAAAATGGGCTTTGCCGGATATTTTTTAATAACTGCTGATTTTGTTAATTATGCTAAAGAAAAGGGTATTCCGGTTGGGCCTGGTCGTGGATCTGCTGCGGGAAGTATAGTTTCCTATGCTTTGGGTATTACAGCTATCGATCCTTTAAAATATAATTTACTTTTTGAAAGATTCTTAAATCCCGAACGGATCAGTTTACCAGATATCGATATCGATTTTTGTATAGAAAGGCGTAGTGAAGTAATTGATTATATCAAAAAACAGTATGGTGAAAATTCTGTTACGCAAATTATCACGTTTGGTAAAATGAAAGCCCGGCAGGTTGTACGAGATGTTGGGCGTGTGATGAGCTACCCCTTTGGCGAAATTGATAAAATCGCTAAAGCGATTCCCGAAGAATTAAATATTACTTTGGAGGATGCAATTCAAAAAAGTCCGGAACTACGCAACTTTGCATTGGGTGATTATAAAGAGCTTATTCAGCACTCATTAGTCTTGGAGGGGATGAATCGCCACGCTTCTACTCACGCAGCCGGTGTCGTAATCGCTCCAAGCGATTTGACAGATTACATACCGCTTTATAAATCATCGCAAGGCGATGTTACAAGCCAATACGATATGAAGGGATTAGAAGACCTCGGTTTGCTAAAAATGGACTTTTTAGGATTAAGAACCCTAACGGTTATTGATAAAGCTGTAAAATTGATCAAACTTCTTGGTGTAGAAGTAGATATAGATAATTTACAATATGATGATCAAAAAGTGTTTAAGCTGTTTGCGAAGGGAATGACTGCCGGTATTTTTCAGTTTGAGTCATCGGGAATGCGGGAATTCCTAAAAAAATTGAAACCGACCGCACTTGAAGATCTAATTGCGATGAATGCTCTTTATCGTCCTGGCCCCATGAACAGCATCAATGATTATATTGATAGAAAGCATGGAAAAAAGAAAATAAGTTATTCTCATCCTAAATTAGAACCATTACTTAAGGAAACTCATGGGATAATCGTTTACCAAGAACAAGTAATGCAAATCGCAAACGAGATTGGCGGTTTTAGTATGGCAGAAGCTGATATTATGCGTCGCGCAATGGGCAAAAAAATCCCTGAATTGATGAAGGAAAGTTCGGAAAAGTTTATTGCAGGTGCCGTAAAGCGTGGTATAAATAAGAGCAAGGCAACTGAAATTGTAGAGTTAATTGAAAAATTTGCCCAATATGGTTTTAATAAGAGCCATTCTACCGCATATGCGATAATCGCTTATCAGACTGCGTGGTTAAAGACATATTATCCGGCAGAATTTCTGTCAGCTAATCTAACCAGCGAAATGTCTAATAGTAATCGAGTTGTTATATTAATTAATGACTGTCGGAAATTAGGTATTAAGGTGAATGCACCGGACATCAACGTTTCGAATGTTGAATTTCGTCCTGTCGATGATCAAACTATTTCGTTTGGATTAAATGCTGTAAAAAATGTTGGTACAAAAACGGTGCAGAAAATAATAGAAGCACGCGACAAAGACGGAGAATTCAAAGATATTTTTGATCTATGCAGTCGGGTAGGTCTTCGCTCACTTAATAAAAAGGTTTTGGAAAGTTTAATCAAAGCCGGTGCGATGAATTCACTAAGTGGTACACGAGCGCAGATGTTTGCTTGTATTGATAATGCTCTAAAATATGGACACCAAAAGCAAAATGATGCTTTGAGTGACCAAGTTGGATTATTTGATATGTCAAATTCTGCTGAAAGTAATGTTGTAGTCAAGCTATCTCCGCCAGAAGTAGAAGAATGGAGTGAACAAAAATCTTTGGATCATGAAAAGGAAGTTTTAGGATTATATCTCTCCGGGCATCCGTTGCTAAAATATGCAGATGATTTAGAAGAATTTAACAATTTTGATTTTTCCGAGAAAAATTCTTTACAGTCGATTGCTAAAATTCAAGTCGGTGGCATAATCCGTGATTTACGTCATCACTATGATAGAAAAAATAATCAAATGGCGTTTTTCAATTTAGATTGTTTAGGCGGTCAAGCCGAAATCCTAATATTTAGTGAAACCTATGAACGTTATAAGAATCTGATAGAGGATAATAAAATTGTTTTTGTTCTGGGGAAACCAACCGACCGATCTGATTTCGCTGATCTTAAACTAATCGTTGACCAAATTGTACCGTTAGAAAAGTGCAGGGAATTATTATCAAGAAGGGTGAACATTAGATTAACACCTGATTCAGCAGAAGAAATTGATCTTGAGAAATTACATAGCATGGCGAAACAATACCGCGGAAGTTGTAGTTTGATTTTTCATATTTCAAATGGCAAGCTACGACAAAGGATTCTAGCACAAAATATAAAAGTATCTTCGAACAAAGTATTTTTAAAAAAATTACGTGAAGAATACGGCGAAAAAAATATCTGGATAGAATGATAGCGGTAATTCAACGTGTATCAAAAGCAGCCATTTCTGTAGAAGGCAAACAAATAGCTGAGATTGATAACGGACTTGTAATTTTATTAGGTATTATGTCAGATGATAATGAAACAGATTGCTGGTATTTATATGATAAAATAGCTCATTTTCGCATCTTTAACGACGATAGTGAAAAAATGAATCTATCAATAAAAGATATAAATGGTGAAGCGCTGGTTGTAAGTCAATTTACTCTTTGCGGCAATTGGCAAAAAGGACGCAGGCCTAGTTTTATTAATGCTGCCAAGCCCGAACGTGGGAAGAAATTATACAATTTGTTTGTTGAATATATGGAATCGGAAAATGTCCCAACCAAAACCGGTCGTTTCGGAGCAATGATGGAAGTATCGTTGATTAATGACGGTCCCGTGACATTTGTCTTAGATAGTAAAATGAAAAAGTCAAAATAATAAAGCAAATTTTGAATCTATGATTTTTCAAACATCTGATTGTAAATTTAATGATAGATAATGAGTGCGTATGGGCATGAAACGAAAAATTAGAATAATTATGGCTAAACCGGGTCTAGATGGACATGATCGTGGGATCAAAGTTTTAGCTGCCGCTTATCGTGATGCCGGGATGGAAGTTATCTATTTAGGTTTACGTCAAACTCCGGAAATGATCGTATCTGCTGCATTACAAGAAGATGCGGATGTCATTGCACTATCGATATTGTCTGGTGCCCATAATACAATTTTTCCGCGTGTTTTAAAATTGATGAGAGAGAACGAACTGAATGATGTTTTGTTGACAGGTGGCGGTATTATTCCGGAAAAAGAAATGAAAGCTTTACAATCTCAGGGGGTCGGTCGGTTATTTGGTCCCGGTACGGTTGTCCAAACGACAATAGATTATATAAATAATTGGGTAAAAAATAATAGGAGATAATGGATTTAAAAAATAAAGCGGAACTTGAAAAATATTTTGCTGATCACTTTGATACAGTACTATTTCCGGTACTAGCCGATATTTACAAAACAGAAGAGGATTTGAATAGAGCAAGAAAAGTATGTGAAATCGGTTTGGAATACCATCCTAATAATACTGAGGGTTTATTTATACTGGCAGAAATAAATCAATTGGAAGGCAATTTAATGGTAGCTGAAAAGCTATTAAAAAATGTAATGGTTATTGAACCATTTCATTACAGAGCCGCAATAAATTTAGCCAAGATACAATTAAAACTAAAAAGAGCACCGGAGTCAATTGCTAAACTTTGGTGTAAAATAGCAAAAATCAATCCAACCCATCCTGATGCGAAAATGTTTTTAAAACATCCCTTAAAACAAAAATCCGAACCATCACAGAAAAAGAAAATTACTAAGTCACAATTGCCTATTGAAAAAAATAAAAAAGTAGCTAAGCTAAAGCAAAAGTTGAAAACAACACTTGAAAAAGACGATGCTTTAGTAGATACATCACAGGCGATAAATCAAGATGAAGAAAAACTTTTCGCTCCGAAACCACCGTCAATAAAACCACAAAAAATAAGCGAAGAAGAATTGCAATCGTTGGATATTAGTCCACGAATGGCCACCTTCACGATGGTTAACGTGTTGAAGAAACAAAAGCTTTATCAGCAAGCTATGGCTGTGTTGAAAATGTTAGAAGAAAAGGGTGCCGATTCTGCTTTGATTAACCAAGAGCGCCAAAATCTTCAAAAATTAATTAAAGAAAGCCAACGCTAATAATATTATAATACATGTCTGCGGAGATTTTTGTAAATCGTCAAAACACGCTAAAATCCATTTTAGCAAACCAAGGCCTAGATGGAATGCTAATCAGCAGATTATCGAACGTTCGATATATCTGCGGTTTTACAGGATCAGCGGGATCTTGTATAATAACGCCAAGCGACAATTATTTTATATCGGACGGTCGTTATATGGAGCAATCTAAGGGCGAAGTTAAAGGATTTGAACGGTTTATTGACTATGGTACTCATATCGAAATTGCCCAGAAGAACAAGCTAATTCCTAAAGGAATGAAAATGGCGCTTGAAAGTGATTTTTTATCGGTTAGTTTATATAATCAACTTACTGAATTATTTCCCCATAATAAGTGGGAAAGCACTAAAATGATATTAGAAAATATAGCTGCCGTGAAAGACGAAAGCGAGTTGGAAGCTCTTCGAACTGCAGTTGAAATAACCGATACAGTTTTTGATGAAATAATACAATTCTTTAAGGTCGGAATTGCTGAAAAAGAGATAGCGCTAGAGTTGGAAATGCGTTATAAAAAGTATGGCGAAGGCGCAGCCTTCTCCTCAATTGTTGCTTCTGGTCCAAATAGCGCATTACCACATGCGCAACCCGGTGAACGCAAACTCAAGCGAGGTGATTTTGTAGTAGTTGATGCAGGGGCAAAATATGCAGGATATCACGCTGATATGACAAGAACAGTTGTAATTGGTAAAGTCACGGAAAAACACCGTGAAATATATGAACTTGTTAAAAAATCGCAGCAAGCGGGAATTGATGCTGCTCGAGCAGGTGTAGCATGTAAGGCGGTTGATAGTGCTACACGTAATGTCATCGCAGATGCGGGATACGGCGATAAATTCATACATTCTACTGGGCATGGTATTGGACTTGAAACACATACAAGTCCTCGTTTAAGTCAACAAAGTGAAGAGATATTAACAGAAAACAATGTAGTTACCATTGAACCAGGTGTCTACCTAACCGGCTGGGGCGGTGTACGAATTGAAGATGATATCGTAGTGAAAAAAAATGGGAATGATGTACTGAATAAGACTTCAAAAGAGTTGATGATATTTTAATAGTACACAGATGGTACTGATTAAACAGATAAGCACAGATAATTTTATTGATTTTTAAAAAATGATTAATACAATATTTTTTGATATCGGCGGTGTGTTATTAAATATTTATCCCGAAAAGACAATAAAGCAATTAAGTGATTTTACTAAGTTATCCGAAGAAGAAATCCTTGCGGCTTTTCCTGAAGAAGCTCATCATCAATATGAACGCGGTGAAATTTCGGATTCAGATTTCTTTAAAGCAGTAAAACATAGTTTACCTATTTCAAATAATTTGACTGAAAAACAATTTTGGGAAGCCTGGAGTTTGTTGGTAGGGGAAGAAACAGAAGTTGTAAAAATCATGAATAATCTTACTATAAAATATCCTGTTTGGTTATTGTCAAACACAAACCCGTTTCATATTTTAGAAGAAGAACGATTCAAATTATTTGATAAGATA
>SDBT01002651.1_pt1 | contig 31468 bp, 18 predicted proteins | sample 2277101 | NCBI WGS metagenome assembly SDBT01 (sample SAMN10404973, study PRJNA504765) | marine sediment metagenome | isolation source: marine sediment core GS10_PC15, 103 cmbsf | place: Arctic Ocean: Southern Knipovich Ridge | collected 2010 | reverse complement strand
GCGCGTATCAAGATATAAAAGCTGCAACGTTTTTTGATATGTCCACCGCCAATGTTGCTTGGTCAGATGCTATATGTTATGTTAAAGCCACCAATATGATTTTTCTTAATCCAAGTGATCTATCTAATAGTTATGGTTCTATGATTATGGATAATGTAGAAGACGATCAGGCAACTGTAATAGCTGTATATGATATAACAATGTACGGCTCTAACGTATACAGATTGCAATTGAAGGCCACATATTATGGCACTACTACTGATTTTACTGATAGTTTATATAGTTATCAGTTAAGCACACTAGATCAGTTCATAACAAGCATAAGTTTAAGCGCAGATCCTGCCATACTACCAGCAAATGGTGTAAATGTGGCATCAATTACTGCAATCGTAAAGGATCAATTTTTAGAGCCGATAGCTAGTAAGTTAGTATATTTTACTGATGACGATCCTGTTGGGAGTATTTTATCTTCTCCTGTCAGTACGGATTCTAATGGTGTGGCAAATTCGTCATATAAAGCAGGTACAACAGCAAGAGAAGTTATAATAACTGCAACCGCACAACAAAGTTAAGAGGATTAGATGGCTTTTGAAAATGTAAATTTTAAGTACCCAAATTTCTGTACAGGACCACAGTCAGGTACCTTTTGTTCTATAAATCAGGACACAGCAACTACTTTGTTGCAGATAAAGAACCAGTCTGGTGGCACAGTAGGTAATTATACGCTATCATCAAATATATTAAATGACCTCATATCACTTGAATATGTGGGACCGACGGGTTTGACTGGTATGTTGGATGATTTGACTTTTTTTACTTTGGAAAAGATAGATTCAAATACATGTATAATAAAGAGATATGAAACAAGAGAAAGCAGTAACCAATTAAATTTAAAACAACAGATAATAAAAAGTTCTACTGGTGTATACTATTACGATGTTACAGGAATGTCGGTAGAACATTATACACGTGAGTTTGTTGCAGATAATGCAGGGGGCATAAATTACTTAGATATAGATGATAAAAGCAGAATATCAAACGGAGACAAGTTATTTTTAGGACCCAGTACTGATTCAGATAATGTAGACGCTACTGAATCTGTAACCGTAAATTATGTGTCTGGTTCCAGGGTATATCTTAATTCAAATGTAAATTATCAATATGTATTAGGAGATCCAATAACATTTTATAAAGATGTATATCTAATAAGTAACAAAGACATAGGTGGGGGTGACACAAAGGGTACTGTGTTCCAAATAGATACTGATACGGGTATAGTACTTTCTACAACAAATGACGGTGTGTATAAAAATGTGTCAGCCTCAAAGTGGTTTGAGGCTGCAGAAGCCATAACGATTATAAGAGGATCTAATTTATTGTTTGTGCAACCGTATGTATTTTATCAGAGATGGAAATCACAAAATATGAATAATACTACAGACGATGGGTCCACTATTCAACCGGTAGAGGACATAGTTTTTGACGGCGTGTCTGTATATAAATTAATGAATTCAATAACAAAGCGTGATGATAGTGGTAATAAACTAACTTATACATGGACAAATTATAATTTCCATAACGACACTATTTCTCCTTATTCAAACGTAGTAAGGATATATACGGATAAACAATTTTTAGTTGGTCCTGCACAAACTACAACTTTTAATGTGAAAGTAATTGATCAGTTTGGTGTAGGTCTTGGAAGCAAAGATGTGGATTTTTACATCACGAGCGGTGATGTTGGAGGAAGTTTTACTCCTCTAGGTGGTCAAGTTACAACAAATTCTGATGGAGAAGCGACTATAGATTTTACTTCTTCTCTATTATACACTGGACAGACAGTCATATCAGCTAGGACTGATGGGGGATTACCAGCTAATGGTAGTGCATATGTGTGGGATAATATAGACATCATAAGTACAGTGAGTGTGGCGTATGAAGGTCATTTGTTTCAGACTGTTAGTGGTGTAGATTCAACTATATCAAGTGTGCGTCAGATAGAGCCAGAAGTGGATATAGATGTTAAGATATTTGGTAGGACTTTCTATACTACACCGGGCGGTGATTGGATAAATCCAAGCAGTAATGCCGGTGATGTCGCTACATATTTGCCAGGTCTCATAGTAGGCAGTAACGATGGTCCAGTACTTAGTTTTAATTTTGGCGATGGCACGAATCCTAATGATACTGGACCTATGCCAAATAGAATAACACAAGTTTTGAATTTCGAAACTCAACACGGTATACAGCAACCATCTGATTTTGAGTCAGATGATTATGTAGAACAACTCGAAGTTGTAGAAGGTGATTTGCAGATAAGTCAACTTAAATTAAGTTTACACACATATTGGGTTGGAGGAACAGCTTATGATGAATTATTTACTACGACAACATTAACACAGTTTGTATTTATAGAAGATGCAATACCACCATTTTGGAGTGAAAAGAATAATAAGAGTACTTATATATGGATCAAATTAAGACCAAATGCGGCTGATTTGGAAGAGTCTACAGTATTATTTATGGTGAGAGAGGTATCATATGATGTCGATACTGGATTTGTGGATTATACGAGTAAGTTAACTATAACTCCGTTTGTAGATATAAGTGGTAATATAGGATTGGAACTACTTCTGCCAAGCCAAGGTGATTTTCATCACAACGCGGTTGTGTATGTGCATATTGAATTGGAGGATGCTTTAGGTAATAATATATGGATAGATTATTTCTTTTCTATTATAGCGGATTATAGATTTCCATATTTAGAGAATTTGAATCCCAGCAGAGAACAGGCCCTTGTACAAGTGGATTCAGACATTTACTTTGAGATAAAGGATGAAGGTGTAGGTGTAGATATTGGCAGTCTAGAAGTGACTGTGAATTCCAGAGTGGTTACTCCAACATCTATAGTAAAGGTAAGTGATAATCATTATAAAGTGACATATAACCCATCAAATGATTTTTATTATAACAAAAGCATACAAGTCGGAGTGAAGGTGAAAGATCTATCTGAGCAAAATAATTATTTAAATGATACATATAGATTTTACACAGTAGAAAGCGATGATGTCTGGTTTACTGAGTTTCAGCCCGACACTTGTAAAAGGGGCATAAATCCTAATACTAACATATCGTTTTTAGCTCTTGGTGCAGGATCTGGTGTAGATAGAGATACAATAGTAGTGCAGGTCAAAGGAAAAGATGTAACTGATAGATTAAATTTATTACCAGTTATTTATAGAATTTCTTAAGGAGATAATTATGTCGGAACCCACATTGAGTTTTCTTTATAATAAAGGCACAACCGATACCGTTTACAGTGGAACAGGGTCTGCTGATTCTAATTTTAATGTTATAAACATAAACAGCGATACTCTTGTTTTTACTGGCGGAGGTATAGTAGGTGAGCTCTCAAATCCATCTGCTTCTGGTACAAGAGATGCTACTCTTAGGCCTTCAGCCAGTTCATACATTATACCACAAGTTTTCATAGAGGACGATACATGGATGACCCAAGTACCCATGGCTGGATATGGTCCGCCCAGTAGCCAAGGGCCCTATAGATATGTATTTGCGGTGTACGTCAATGGCACAATGAATAGCGATCTATATTTGGAGGCGTTCGATGATAGTACGTTTAGTACTACAGCCTCTGATGTTTTTACAGGCTCTGCAAATAGTGGTAATGAATCATATATAAATGCTGTGAGGACCACTTCTTCAGCACCCCCTTGGGCCCCAGGATGGAACGGTGGTGACACTGGAGCAGCATATGTTAAAGGATCTTCTGACAGGGTGGCCCTAGCTAATGCATCATCTATAACTGATCAGGCGGTATACTTTAATATGTACACTAGGTTGGAGACAGATTCAAGTACGTTTCATAATACACCAGTTTTTGCTTTTAGATATTTATATACATAAAGGGGAAAGGTAATGAAAAATGGAAATCAGGAGAGACAGATTCAGGGTAAGTACAATAAAGTTACAGGGGTAAACCCACACAATTCACATTTTATTGCAGCATACCCCGATGGAAAAGTAATAAAGGGAAATGATTTAATAAATACGGGATGGGACGATATACCTAACGGAATAACACAATTAGATTTTTTTTTAAGTACAGGGCATTTTGTAAGGATTCCTAAGTTTAAAGCATACAGACCTTTAATAGAAGTAAGTTTAGGTCTAGATGGAAGTAAAGTATTTCATTGCATTAATGTAGAGTGTCTTACCGATAAAGATATAATTATCTATAAAATAATGCTAAAGCAAGATAATTTGTCTAAGTTTAAAATAGGAGATATAATAATAGGTAGGAAGAAGTTACCTAAATCTTTAGGCAAATCGTGGAAATACACAAGTTAATTGGGGGATAATTATGGCTGTAACTATAACTACAGAATTTTATGACTGGGACGGGTCTACTTGGAGAGATTTATCAAAAATAGTGTTTACAAGTCCCAACATGGTGAGTCCAAACACAGCAGGAACTAGATCACATATTCTGCCTGGAGGAGCCGTACCTTTAGGTTTGTGGTATGAAGATGCTTCGAATATGTACAGACTAGAGCCATCACAACAACATACTAATACGGCTTATGTATATGATTCCGTTACTAATAGTGGAGTAGGTTCTTTTCATATGGCTAACTCTGTGGTATTTGAGGTGACTTCTGGTGAATGTTATGATTGTAGACTTACCGCATGGGATGATGTTACACATAGTACTGTAGCAAACGAGTTACTGGATGGTGAATATTATAAGATGTCTGCAGTGGCGTATAATTACACTGGGGGTGATTTTTTGAATCCTACATCCACTACTATGGTATCAGGAGTAGTGTATAATAAAGTAATACAAGGTGATACTACTGTAAGTGGCGTGGATTATTACTATGGGGATTTTGATATGCAATACAGGGCCGGTGTTAATCCTGGTACATCAGGAGATTTTTTGATATTTAAGCCTATGCTTATAGGTATTGATTCATCTATCTCTTATGGGATCCACGATTTTGTGGCAACTCTTCATTACAGTTACACTTAGTAGGAGTTAACCATGCCTGTAGATACCATAGACATATATGTGGATAGTAGTTTTTATTCGCCTTCTGATTATGAAGATGATATTACTATCGCAGCCCAGCTGGTAGAGACAGCAGATGTTATTGGAGCGGCGAATCTTCCCATTGTAGTGAATTTGAGCGAAGCTTCTATAACATCTATGAATGTAAATGTTTCACTGTTCACCGCGTCTGGTACTACTAATGGTACGGTGGATAGAGCTGTAGACACATTCATAGCATCTACAACTACCAGCGGAGATGAAGATGTATCTTTAGAATACAGTACAGGAACAATCGCAGATTTTTTTAATGATACAGATATAGATGTATTTGTTGTAAATACATCTACATCAGGATATAACTTTGTCACTGTGGATTTTATAGGAGGACAGCAACAGTCATTTTATGTTAATACCCCGATTAATTATTGGTTTTGGACAGCTTATGATGGAGAAGAAGATTTTGAAGTAGATTTTTCTTATATTGAAGAAAATGATTTTACGATTAATTTTGATGAGGAAGTCAAATTTAGTACGCTTACTTCCGGCTCTTTGAATGAAGACGTTGATATAACTTTCGCTGGTTATGTATTTTATGATTTACCATTTGTTATATCATCCACAGTCAGCGGTATAAAATATTTAGATTTTGATGTGGATACAACCACTAGCGGAAATGTTTTGTATTGTGTTTCTGAATTGTACTGCACAACTAGTGGCATGGCTTATTTTGATACAGATTTATTTTGTTGTGCTTCAGGAATAAAGGGTATGTATGTAGACATAGATACTACCACAAGTGGCGCAATAAAGTACATTAATTATGATTTGTATTGTACTTTGAGAAATGTACCATCTGTTTTGTTTGATATAGACTTGTATTCTTTGAAGATATCTAATTTTTATCCTGAGATAGAAGATTATGTTGAGGCTGAGGATATAATTTCAGTAGATGTAACAGATGATGTATATAATGTAGTAACTTCAGGTACATATTTTACTGTTAGTGGTACGAGGGTACCAGTTACTTTTGATCCTATAACTGATGGGTACAGAATGTATTATGATGCTCCAAATGATTATGATTCTTTACTAGGTTCTACTGATATTATGGTTCATGCGGAGAACAACAACAGCGACATTTTAGAACAGTTTTTTTATATTACATACGGATACCGTGTACTTTACGAGGGATAAAATGTTTGAGTTCGATGAAACCGTAGATGTTAGAATAAGTGCAGAAAATCTTGTGAGTTGTCCTAAGACAACTACATATGCTTATTTGTTTGAAACTAGGCAACTGAATAACACATTATTATCAGCCAGTATAACAGGCGTGGATAATTCTGCATATTTGTCAGCATATATAACTGGTTTGAGCAATGGCTTTTATTACAACAAGATATTTCGTGTTGTATTGGAGGCAAAAGATTTTTCAGGAAATGAGATGGAACCGTTAGAATTTGAATTTAAGATTCTTGATGGTTCTTAAAATTTAAAAGGAGGATTTAAAATGGCGGCAACAACGCGTTGGGTTGAGTATGATTATACAGCAGCCGGGAGTTACAGCACAGGGGGAGGTGGTAGGCAGGGATTAGGTACAAGAGGGAATTCTTTGGCTACCGCATCAGTAAGTGATACTTTTACCATCGGGTCTAACAACAATAAATTGTGGATAGATTTCGACGGTGACAGCTCAAGTTATGTTACTCTTACTAGTGGGACTAATTTAGATCCTAGATTTATAGCAAAGAATATAACTGAAACTGTGCAAGCCCTTGGTAACGTTGGTGGCTTCGATGCTGCACAGTGTGTGTGGGAAAATAATAAGTTTAAGTTGTATTCTGGAACTTTGGGTTCTAGTTCAGCGGCGACCGTTACAAGCGGTACAGATACCGCACACATTACGTTGGGATGGGGAACGAAGACAGAATCTGGAGGGTCCGCAACAGGCAATACCTCTGATTATGGTATAACTGTCTCTGGTACCTATAGTGGATTTTTTGATGAAATTTATAGAGTGGTTATTGGAACAACTGATGGTATAGGATCCGCCTCTCTTGGAGGAAGTAATAGTTACACCGGCACAATGACTGTTGGCGGTATATATACACATACTATTAGCAGAACTTATACCATATCAATAGCTACGCCTGGTACTACAATGGGCGGCGGTACGGGCAATGTTCCCACAATGAGCTGGACTTCTACAGGTAGTTTTGATGATGGTGGACCAGTAGAGTTATTGTATCCAAATTTTTGGTATGATTTGGGAACCAAAGGAGTGAAGGTGAAGTTTACTGATGCCGTATTCAATGCAGTTGATCCGGCTTGGACACTTCCATGTACATACATTCAGTATGCAGAAGGATCAAACACACAGGCTGCACCAGGTACGGCTCAGTATGTGTGGGCCAGTACAAGAGGTGATGATTCTGGAGCGTCCGCTGTGACTACATCTGTAAGTGGAACTTCATGGGATCAGGTGGGTAGTAGGGGTGTTGATATAGCTTGGGGTGGAGGATCAATTAATCTTCAAGCACGCGACGAATTTTATGTAATTTGCACACCGCCAAGAGCCACTTCATATGATATATCAAATCTTAATTTTGGTAATGTTACTGTTAGTACTGAGAGCTCTGTAAAGTCAGTGAATTTTGAGATACTTGCAGGTGCTATAGAAATTTCTACTGTGAAGTTTGGACTGCAAAACCATGGAACTTTTAGTCATCATGATACAGGAAGTAGTAATACTTATTTTAGATTCGGAACGGTAGGTCCAGGAAATAATGCTGGAACAGGAGATTACGATGGTTTGGAATGGCGAGCTAGTGTAACCTCTGCTGATATAGATAGTGATACTCCCCCATCATATTTATATGCTACACAGGAAGATTTAGCGGTAGTTACGGATGCAGATACTAGTGAATCAATAGGATATAGCACGGATGCTGGAATGGTGGCTGACCCGATGTGGTTGAATATTAAGCTAGGCTCAACTGAGGTTGGCGCTAATAGTTCTATAAATTATCGGCTTTTCTTTGATTATAGTTAATTGAAATCATTAGATATTTGATTTTATTAAACAAAAAGGAAAAGGAGATTTTTAATAATGCCGATTCACGAGTTCGTATGCCTTGGTTGCGGGCACGAAGAAGATAAACTTGTATCTATGGGGACTGACTCTGTTCTATGCACGTCTTGCGGAAAGACTATGTGTAAGATGATGTCGGCTCCCCATTTTAATTTGAAGGGGTTCAATGCCAAAAATAATTATGGATTGAAAAAGGATAAAAAGGAGAAGAAAAAATGAGACGAGGATGGGAAGTATTTTACGAGGATGGAACCACTATTAAGGAAAGCCAAAAAGAATGGAGAGAAATTCCTAAGATAGGAATTAAGATGCTTACATTACATTTTGATGGGAAGAGATGGGATCTATCAGGCAAAGAAGCATATACGCAGAAAAAACGTGCTTCAGCGGCACCAGGTAATGCTGCTAGTTTCACTATAGAATCTAGATCCATAGGGTATTATGAAGGAAACAAAAAGGTGTGGTATACTGTTAATGAAAACACTGGCATGATGAAAATAAATGTGACGGAGACTAATTAATATGCCTTGGAGAATGAACGAAGTAATAATGGTTGATTACTCAGAATGGGCGGAGGATCAATCTCCATATACTAATTATGATCCAGGTGTAATTTCTTCTGCTTTGAGACCTAAACCATGGTTGCCTTGTCAATATTGGGTGAATGGTTTTGGAGTGGTTTGTGAACATTGGATTGATGGAGATCCTGGAAACTGTTCATATGATTTCAAAAGTAAAAAAGAAATTCCCCCTTCCGAATGGAATCAAGGTCAGTGCGATTTTTTAGGAAGGAAGGAGATATGTGATAGGTATACTTCCTCTGAATCACTACAAGAGGGGGTAGCTAAAAAGATAGCAAGTGGTGACTTGTCGCCTGATTATGATGTGGCTTCTGAATATATATGTATAGCACCTAATGTAACATTGACTCATTTGGGTAGGAAGGAACAACAAGACGCAGATGGTAGTTTTTTAATAATACCAATAAAAAAATCTGATATAACTGGATATAATCCTGGATCTTGTAATGGAGGTCCTTGTGGTCAGTGTGATGGCTTTGGTTTTGGTAGGGGAGAAGGTGCTGGGACATCTATGTCCGCTGTATTAGAAAAAAGACCTATCTGTAATTTTTATAGACCCTGGACAATGGGTTTTGGTGGAGTAGCACCACATAGACTACAGTATGATGCTGCTGGATACATTGATACTAAAGCAACATATAAATTGGCTCTTGAACCTTTAGAAACAAGACTCCCATTGCATTTTAAAATACATAATGTTAGGGCTAGATACCAGAAATGTCAGTACTGGGATAATGATTATGGCGGTATATTCAGCATGAATGGTCGTAGAGTTACATTGGGTGGTACTTTAAATGGTGCGTTCGAATCCGATATTACCACAAGTAAGTATTGTACCGCTACCGAGGTGGAGGCGAGAGAGTATGCAGATAGACTAGATCCTTCAACTATTACCGAAGACCCTGATGGTATGAATAACTTTGTTTGGGCGAAGAAAGATAAGGGCAATACGTATGTGTGTAATGGTGTGTCACCAGAATGCCCTTGTTATACCGGTCAGTGGAATCTTTGCACCGCTGAAAAAATGATGGAGGGCGCTCCATTCAGTGCAGAACAATTAATGGAGTTAAGATTCTGGCAGTACGACTGGAAATCACAGAAAGAGTATGATGATTATTTCAAGGTCAGACATAATAGGAGTGATGATGATGTAAGTAGTGCTAAAGTATATACTTTTGCTGGCTGGCATAAACTTGCAATAACTCCTGGAGGATTGGACGCTGTTATGTATGGGTTTGAAGTAGATTTATGTCAACCATCAATATTGGTAGGTAAGTTTTTTTATACTGATGTATATTTGTCTAGAACCAAGCTACTTTATACTAAACCAGGAACAGAATCTACAGGAACACCTGACGAGTCCAGCGGTAGTGAAACACCAACGACCATGACATTCCCTTCGTTGTTAAAAGATATAGAAGAAGAGATGACTAATCCTTTACATATTATATTTCCGTATCCTAGAACAGTTGAAGAGACTACTGGAATGATTGGTTCAGGAGAATATTGGTTACAGAGTGAAGCTCCTTGTTTAGAAGATGATGAATATTACCCATTCATAAAAAGATCTTCGTCTATGGATGATGATTCTATAATTGTTATAGGAGCTACCGTTAGAAATAGGACAGTGTATGTATTTAACAAAGAAATTACTAATGCAGACGAGGTAAGCTTTTTTAATACTTATGATAATGGAGTTACAATACCTAATAATGAAAAATCAGAATTTTTCGAAGATGTGTTAAATTGGATAACATATAATAAGGATATAAATTCTTCGGATTTTCATGAGGGTACATCAGATTCTGATCAAGGTATATTTATAATCGGTCCAGTAAAATTAAAACAACAAAAATTAAATGAACTTATCATTTTAGTAGATTTTGGTGACCAAACATGGGATTTTCAAACGAGAAAAGTGTGGTCTCAGTGGTATGGTGGCGCTATAATTCAAACAGAATACAACCAGGAAATAAATTCTGGTAGCGTATACCTTGACGTTTCGCCACAATATCATACTCCTGCAGGAGCTGCTACTATGAATGTATCAGCATATTATGGTGGTAATCCCTACAAATTAAAAGGTTCATTAGTGGATGTGTTGTCTGTCGGAAGTCACGAGAAGCTAACTCCTTTTTCTACTAAATACTATTATAGTTATTGTATAAAAAGGAAGGAAGTCGACTTAGATATTGATAATTGGGGATCTCTACAAGGTACAAATAGAGTATGGTGTGAGATCGAAACACCTGATTTTGTCGAACTTAATCATATATTTGAATGGGCATTTGTAAAAATAGAAATGCATCCTAGCAGTGGGGTAACTGTATGTGGAGATCTCGCAAGTATTATAGAGATGGAGGCAGTATATCCTACTTCGCCAGCACAACAAAAATACGTTACACCTGATGGCTGTCTTATTAAACCTAAGGATGATGTCAAGATTTGGTTTTCTGATAGGTCTTCATGGACGTTAAAAGTCACTATAGCCTATCTATATATAACAACAGATATTGAAATAGAGGACGAGGAAACCGAAAGAATAACTTTTCCAGATACTACCAACGAGAGTGTGATACTTTCAAATGGTCCAGCTCATGCAATCGAAGGTCTAGACCAGCTTAATGTGGAGGAACCACCTATAAGCGTAGAGCTTACTTTACCATCAATCATAACTAATTCTGTAAAAATATTAGCGTTGATAGGAGATGAAAAAGGGAGGCCTATAAGTGCCATTGCAACAAAATTGTGTACTGCTGTGGCAGTGCCTCATTGTAGAAGTGTAGAAATTAAATATAATTATGTTAGTAAGGCTGAAATATTAAATTTATATCCGTCAGGCGGCTGGGCTTTGGTTAATGAGGATGTTTTTGAGGATGTAAAGGTTGGAACCGGTAATCATTTTTCTTATCCAGATTGTGGTGATCATGATTTGAGTTACAGTTCGGGCGTAGGTCCTATGTGGTTTCCATTTAATAGTTGCAGCACCATCGTCCAATACGATGAATATGCCAATGCCGCTTACTGCACTATGCCTATAGAACACCCAGATGGGGGTTCCCAGCATTCGCCAGGTCATTTTAGATATATGGGACCGACTCAGTATAGCGCTTTTGTTTCAGAGAGGGGTTTGTGGTTAGCGAGCTGTAGTCCGCAGTGGAACTTTTTTTATAGTAAGTCACATACAAGCACAACGTTATTTACTGGGTATGGTAACATTATAGGCGGTCAAAACTCTCTTTTGTATAGTTCTCAGGGACAACTTCCTCCTCCATTTGGTGATAATACAAGAGAATATTTTGAAAGATGGATAAGTCAAGATCATTATTATTATTTGTCGCTATCTACAAATGTTCCTGTAAGTAAAAATCAATGGATGCCTATGGCGATAGATAACTCTGCTTTCTTTTTCTCTTTTAATGCGTTTGATCAAACTAGTTACTTAGACCCATTCGAATTTACTAATCAGATGAATTATTATTTGGGAAATGGAACTCCTATATCTGAAAGTGTGGAAACAGAACAGAGATTAAAATTTAATGAGGTTTTTGAAGTTGTACCGAAGTCATTCAGTTCTTACCCACCCCCTTTGGTATATAGACATGATAGGGGTAGCAGATATCAATATGTACATTATTATGCATTTAGGGAGGAGGATACTGCATGGGTATGGAGAGAAGCCGTATGGAAAGATGTGGATCGTGATGTCCCGGAAGAAGGTAATAGATTGTATTTTATGAGTATTGTGAAGCCGCAGTATTACTTTGACAATTATAAACAAGAGCATAGGCTTATAATAGAAGAAGGTACTTACACTATACAATGTATTGCCCCTGAAATAGAGGATAGAACATTGCTTAAAAATCCTAGTATATCAATTGACGGGAATCATAAAAGATATTTTAATATTTTATACGATGATTATGATTCTATTACACAAGTTACATGGGCTGATGAAACACCTGAAGGAGCGGTGGATGGATCAGGTGCTTCTACAGGGACAGAATCCGCAGAATCTATATATGAAATTACAGCAGGTGATGGATGGTTAGGGATAATTAATGTTTTATATGATGCTGAGGCAACTACAGAGAAAGAAGTGGCAGAGGCTGCTGGTAGAATTATAATAATGAATTATGATGAGTTGACTGGTGACTTTGATGAGGTGTACTATAATAGAGGAGTACAGGCGACCATTCCTATCAGTGGACTGACAGCTTTACCTTTTGAAATAGCAAAACAAGAAATATATGAATCAACCTCTTCACTTATAATTAATGAATTACTTGGTACAGAGCGTAGTAGTGTGGGTTTTGCAGGAGTGATGGCTAAGGGAAACACAACAGCTACGTTCGATGGTACACTGTTTGAAGATGGAGCAGTGGGAACTGGAGGAGAGTGCCTATCTACTATTATAGTGCGTGGTTTTTGGGGTGTTCGTATAGTGAAAGAAGATAGCACAAATAGCAAAGGTCAGCCAGTCAAGTTAAAGAGATATTATAGATTCTCCAGGCCCGGTGTCACTGTTACTATAACTAATGTGGATGAATCGTCAGAGGAGTTTGTATTGAGTACTGCCATATCTGCTGTTGATGTTTTTCCAGCCAATGTCGAAGACGTGGATGATTATGAAATTATAAGAGAACTTCGGATAACTCCCAAAAGAATGATAAGTGAGAATATTAAATCCATAGCGGTGGTACTTACTCCCGCTGAAGATGGTGAATATATAGCAACAGATGGTAGATTTGAAGCAGGCGTGCCTTCAATTATAAAAATAGAGTTTGGTTTTGCAAGATATACAAGTCAAGATGAAACCATAAAGGTTTGGGAACAGAAGTATTTCAGATCTACTTCAGACAATATTACTGGTGTTAATTTAAATGGTCCTTCCAAAATAATAACTATGAATCAAGATATGGATTGGTCAGGTCAATACTATCCAGGACGCGGCAGTGCAAGTAGTTTTTCGGGCAGGAGTAAAATAAGACAAGCAGTTGGGACCGAGGAATTTCCAAATACAGTAGAGATAGAAGGTATTACCACTAGTACATTAGCTGCTAAAGAAAAAGAAGAACAACAAAAACTATATGTAAAAGCTATAAGTTTGGACACTTATGAAAATTGTGTATTCAGTATAGTTATACCTCCAGAGATAAAGGAATTTTTGGCGGATATAGGCGCTGTTTTAACTAATCCTGGAATATCTGAATTTAATGTACAGATACTTCCATGGAAAAACCTTTTTCTGGTTAGTCTATTTGAAGAAGGTGCCATGTGGTACCCAGGAGGTCATAAATTTATATGGTCAGATAAATATCACCAAGAAAGATGTCTTATGAGGGATGTAGGAAGGGCGGTAGCAGATGGTTTATTTAAACATATAGGACATGCAGGAGAATTTGAAGAAGAGGTTCTCGATCCTTACAGAGCGCTGTATTGGTTACAAGGTAGTTACCTCGCATCAAAACAAATTACTAATATACCGAGACAGGCTGGAGCGGGCGCCGCTGGTCTCAATGTGTCAACATATGGTTAGGGGTAAAAATGTTTAATAGAGGCATAAAAAGTTTTGTTTGTCCTTTTTGTGAGAGTCAGTCCTTTGGGTTTGATCCTCATCAAACAATTATGACATATTTAAATCCCATTACTTTTGTTATTGAAGATGTAGAAAAAGTAATTGATAAATGTATAGCTGAGTATACTGTGTTTATATGTAGAGATTGTGGAGCTGAAGTAAGGTATACATATAAAGATATAGAAAAAAAGGTAAGACAAAATATGTCAAACGTTGCGTTGTCTTTATTGGCACGCGGAGAAATAATAAAACATGGTGTACCTAGTGGTAAAGATAGGGTGCATATTTATTGTGGAAAGTGTAATGGTTTTGATGGTAAAGGTGGTTGTCCTGTAAAAATATATGAAGAGTGTGAAATAAAGAGGTTTCCTAGTGGCATATAATTTTGTAAATGATGATGCGCAAATATCTTTAGCTGAAGGATGTTTCCACGACACTAAAAATGGGTATAGTTCTGATTTCAGTGAGAATGGAAACGTCGATAGTTGGGAAGTATATAATGGCATACATATCTATGGTGCATGGGGAGGTTTTTTATTCGGTACATTCCATGAAACATCCGGTTATATAGGAAGATCCAGTGTATTTATAGCGGTACCTGCCGAATATTTTTACACAGTTAAAATTGTGATGAAAATTAATCCTGTAAATAATACTGGTAATACGCGTACACCAACCACAGGCAAAATGAGATGGCGTACATTGACAAATACGGTATGGGATACAGATAAAGAAATAGATTTCGACATAACTGCTGATAATCAATGGCATAGTTATATATTAAATATGGGACCAGAATATTATTGGCAAGGAGATATAAATGACCTAAGAATATATCCTCTAACAGATGCCGTCTCTGATAATGAGTTTTTTATTCGCAGTATAAAGATACAATCAGTACAAACATTTAGATGTGTGAATTATAACTGTAGTTATTATTCTCAGTACACACACCCATGTCCGGCAGTAGGAGACAGAACTTATATAACTTCAGGAAGTAATAGCAGCGACGTGTATGTATTGTCTGAAACTAATGATGAATTCAAGTTAGACATAAATGACTATGGAGAAGAGGTATTTGAGATCTCTCATGGTAACTATAGTGGATCAGAGCTGGCTAAGACGCTCGCTGTAGAATTCTCTAAGATATCTATGGGAGGATATGCAGAGATAAGTGTAACTTACTCTGATGATAAAAAGTTTATAATTAAGTCAGGAATGATAGGCAATGATAATACAGTTGTTGTCCATAATTCTAGTTTGACTAAATATATAAATTTTTATGATTCTTTAGGTAATAGTAATTATACTACTACTTTGGGGGAATATCCAGCAACAGGATTTAGACCGAAGTCGTCCTTTACTCCTAGCACTTTTCAATTGTTAGGAATGTTTGATAATAAAGATAATACCTCATTTGAGTTTGATCCTGGTAGATATGCTATAGAGGGAGGTCGTGTAGATATATTGGCAAATGGTTTCGGTACTGTTTCTATAACTACTGGAAACGAGAGCTCCGGAGTTCTTAATAGAGAATATGATGCTTTGTATAATTATGGTAAAACTATAATAGATTTTACTCATCCATTTAATTCCAGTGGAAATATAAAGAAAATAATTTTAGCGTGCACCTATGATACGGGAGGTAAAGATGGAGATAATGATCCCATTATATCAACTGGATGTAAGGTTATAATTTTCAGGCCGCAGAAAGATGGCTCATTAAAGAAAGTTACTTATGTCGATATACCCGATAAAGATGAGGCCGCGCAAAGGTTGTATTCAACTAACCAGGAGATTTTGGATATTGATTGTGATATTTGGGTTGGTAGGGGAGATCTGATTGGTGTATATAATATAAATTTATATGTAGGTAAGGTATTGTTTAGTAGTGAGGCAGATGCAAGCTATTACCAAGCGGATGGAGAATCAGGAAGCGACGGCTCATCGTTTGATCCAGGTAAATTGTTTGGAAATGGAAATGCTGGTCTATTAGTATATGCAAGAAGCGATTACATACAGCAAGTATTAGACATGGATGTGGATCTCCAAAGGAGAATAAATATAGACAGTATAGTTTTAGATGGCGAATCTAAGACACAAGAACTGGAATTTAACATAGCGAGGTGTTTAGATATAAATTGGCAGGTAGATCTGCTCGGAAGTGAATACACAACTGGTTATTGGGATAGTTTGGATTCTATATGGAATACATATGAGCACGATAGTGTGGCATACGGTATTGAAAATTTATATGACGGTGTGTACTCACCTTCGGCAGGACTTGCCGCTGATAATTATAGTGTGGCTGGGAGCGATCCAGTTGTGTCGCAAGGCAATCATTATTTTTATGTTAATGGTGATGAGGAATGGTTAGGTGTACATCATCATACAGGTGAATATATATCTAGTCCGTTTGTTGAAGATTTTAATGAAGATCCAATGGCAATATACTTAAGATTTCCACTTAATAAGAAAAAATATATTTATAAATCTGTTATTTATTTTAAAGACAGACGGAATTTTAGAAACTTGGCTTTGTCGTATTATTTAGGCGATGAGAGTATGGAAGGTAATTCTGATCATTATAGTTACCAACTGTTTGATGAGTATAGCGCTATTACTATAGATGGTACTAGATATAGTCCTGATGAAGAAGGATATGAACAGGTCGATGATTATCTTTTTCAAAACCCTACTTATGGAAAGGCGGTAAGTGTCCATACGCGTTATAGACCTGATGGCATGGCTTTGGGTTATATAGACAACTATGAGGCATTTTTAGAAATGCAAACGATCGATTGGAATATCATAAAACATGAATTTGAATCCACGCTTGCTGGTGGATTTAGAATATATACAGATTTACATTACTCAACAAAGATAAATGAAATAGAATTATTTTGTATAGTTGATGATGTAGAGGCTAGTCTATCGTCTGGATTTGAAGTAGTACACTCACATTATGGCGATTTGTGGTGGCCAATAGAAGTTAGTGATGTGGATAACACACAAGCTACGGCACAAATAGATGACACTCCAAGATATGTAAACTTAGTAATAGAGCCCATAACAACAACAGAGATATACAACATAACCTTTACGGTTAATTCTGGTGATGTATATGTAGGAGAAAAGGGATGTAAGTATGAGGTTTTTCCAGTTGAAGCTCAGAGGGATGTAGATAACAGAGCATCTACTTTATATCTAAAAAATGTATATGGAAAAAGTTATAATTTATATATAGACATAGCAAAGGAGCCTGTTAGAGGAGATGAATTAGTATTTTATAGTAAGATGAATGATGCAGCTTCAATAGATAATCCAGAGGTTGGCCCCGGTGGTTATTATATAAAGAATGATGATTATTTGTTAAAGAACGCTAATAATAATTGCATAATAAATTGCCCGGTGTATGGATTGAAAAACCTATTGGATGGTAAAGAAGCATATTATTCCGAAGATGCTGGTTATACTTGGAATGATTATGGAACACTGACACATGGTACGTCTATAGATTTAGAAAATGTACCTGATGTAGTAATGACATATATTAAAGTCCCTACTCTATACAGATCGAGATATTGGAAATTGGCTTGGTTTATGGAAACACACTCAGAAATAAATATTAGAGAAATAAGATTTTTTTATAGAGGTAATGAGATTGTAAATGGTATTTATTACCACGAACAAAGTTTAGGCCGTTTATCGGGACCTCTATCGAATACTGCACCGCATTTAAATAATGGGTCAATAAAAGGTAGCTATTATAGCATAGTAAACGATGAGCATATTGCTGTTGACTTTGGTTCGTCAGAAGCTGTGGATGGTATAATGTTATTTCATGATGTTATTGACGCTTGTACACCGGTTAACACTTTAGGTGAGATGGATTTATGTACTATTATCTATTTAAGAGGTGATGCCTTTGATGATTTAAGTTATTATAACAGCACTGTCACCACTACCGGCCCAGGAGCTACGATAACATCAGTACCAGCGTATTCTTTTGATGGGACGGACCACATTGTTTTATCTTACAATGATAATTTCGATCTTGCAGCCAACTATACCATAGACCTCTTTGTGACATTTAATTCACTCCCTTCTGTAGGCGAAGAAGTAATATTTATGAGTAATTGGCCTGGGTCAGGAACAAATGCGTGGAAGTTTAGGTTATATAATGATGCAGGAGATCTTAAATTACAATTATACACTAATGGTAGTCTTTTATTAAATTACATCTGGTCAAGCGGTACAACAGTACCAGCTGTTACCACAGGTGTAGAGTATTGGCTATACGCATATGATGATAATGAATCAGTTTTGGCAATTGATGGTGTTAGTGTATATTACCCAGATTCCGGTGGACAAAATCCAAGTGCAGGCAATAATGACATATTGGTGGGAAAAAATCTAAATGGTACCATGAGGAGTATAAGATTGTCTAATACTCGTACAAGGGCCGCATTCCCCAGTGCGCCCTCTCCACCGATTTACACACCAGATTTAACAGAGCCTGATGGTAATATACAGGCTGATAGTGAATACAGTGGCAGTTATTTGGCTATATATGCCTTTAATGATAATACAGGAGGTAGCTACTGGAATAGTGCAGCAACCCCATTTCCACATTGGATAGGATATGGTTTTGTAAGCCCTAAAGTTATAAATGTTATGCGTATATATAATACCGGATCTCCGTACCATGCAGATTGGTTTTATATACAAGGTAGTAATGATATTTCCAATGATAGTAATTGGGCATTGAAAACTTGGTATACGCTAACAACTGTATCTGGTTCTCAGCCCGATATTTGGAATATACACGAGTTTGACAACGATATAGCTTACCAATATTATAGATTATACGCTACTGAAAATTTTGGTGGTAATAACGAGTTGCAAGTAAAAGAAATAGAATTAAAGAGACGTGTATATGCGTATGAACCGTACATGACTATGTCTTTATACGCAAGCGATAACGACTCCGTGTATGTAAAATATTGTGATTTGGACTTGCCTGGACCAGCTGCCAGCGAAGGGTATTATTATAGCGAGAATAAACTTCAAGAGGAATTTAATACATATTTAGCCGTCGATTTAAGTAGGAGGTATGATTTAGAGATAATTAGAAGTTATGGTGCATCCGATGCTACTGAAACTCTCAACACAACATACTCTTATTCCGACACAACAAATGTTGAAATTGCATTTGGAAATCAAACTACAACATCTGGTGATGCAAGATGGGTTTTTGTTCCGATGCTAAATGGTGACAGCACGTCTAGGATCATTAGGAAATTAGGTATATATCCAAGGATTCAAACTAATATGGCACCTAACGGGTCGGAATACAACACAGAGTGGGAGGATCTTGGTACTGCAGTTACTACCTATGTAGATGAAGTTAATTTAGCTCCCGATGCTACTATAACAGCATCAAGCGAGTTTTATGGTTTATCTGTGGGAGCTGTTGCAAATGGAGATGTTACGGGTAATTTTGGCGATATATGGGGATCTGATGGTGAAGACGCGCCGTGGATAAAAATCGATTTAACAGAAGCGAAAGATATATATAAAGTTATTATATACCATAGCATAGACGCTTCTTCTACAGACTTCATGGTGCGTGATTATACTATAGAAACTTCTACGGATGATGTAACATATACAACAAGGTTTACTGTAACAAGTAATTCTTCTTATGAAAAAACGCACCAGTTGGCAGATGCTGTTTCAGTGAGGTATATAAAAATAAATATAACTGATTATGATTCCATGTCTACCCTTAGATTAATAAGCGAAAGTGAGTATGGTTGGTTTGAGGGTGCTGTAATAAGAGAAATAAAAGTGTATGAGGATTATGGATACAGTAAGATTAGTAGTGAAGACTATCCTGTTATATGTGTAAACATGAACTATCAGTTTTATCTTAGCGGTATGACTTTGATCGGTATGGACCCGGATGATACTTCCACTGATTGGAATTCGGCTGTTTATGCATTTTCCGATTCTGTAATGAATGATCCAGAGAAAATAAATTTTGAACCCTGGGCCGGGGCATATAGTTTCGAGCGGTGGGTAGCCATAAAACAAAATACTGCTACTGAATATGATGGAGGCCCAAACTATTTGAAACACATACGAGCTACTAGTACACAAGAGTTGAACCCATGTGATTACTCTAAGTGGTGGCATTCAGACCTAAGCACCTTAAGCGAGGAGTACATGTATGTAAAAAGATTTTCTACAAGGTCAATGAAAATAGAGTATCCAACATCCTCAGGAATAGAGGACATATATTTTTATGAGGGTGATGATTTTGGTGTTGACGAATATTTATCTTGGAGAGATGGTTTTAGTTTCTGGTTATACATAGATAATGTAGATAATTTAGATATGGATTATGGTTATTTTAAATTTGGAGGAGCAGATGCTTCCGCAGCAGAAGAGTCTGTGGAGTATAGATGGGATATTAGTACCATATCAGGGTCCTTACAGTCTGGTTGGAATGGTTTGTTTCTGAGGCCTAAGGATGCTGATGAAATAATATATACGGAGCCTACTGAACTATTAGATGTAGATGTAAGAATACCAAGGACTGTAACATTAAAGACTATAGGTTTTAAATTCAGAGGTATTGGCAATTCAATAACGATGTATTGGAATGGATTTGGGATCGTAAGAAACACATTTCAAGATACTTCTGTATTCAGTAATGGTTTGTATCTAACCAGTAATGATTTCATGACCTGTCCGATAAATGAGTTAGATTTATCACACGGTACTATTGAGTTTAATTTAACACCTGATTATAATTATAAAGGTTTCGGATATTATAATGAATATTTTATAAGGTCGCTGTTTCACATAACTAACTCAGCCAACGATGTTTTTGGAGCATTATTTACAGAGTATGGCTTACAAATTTATTATGGTAATGTAGATGGTGAGTTGGGTATGGTTGCACTATCCGATATTACATATATAGATATAGATAATATGTTCAATATAGCATTTGTATTTTCAAATACAGGTGAGCATATAGATAATGATGGTAGCACAATTAGGGTATATGTGGATAATTTTCTTATAGGAAAAATAACAGACACATGGGATATTTCCGATAATAAGTATTTCAAATTTTTGCTTGGCGGTAAATCATTATTAGCTTTGAAGGAAGGCTCTGTTACTGCTGAAACAACCTCTGTAGGGGGTGTGGCAAGTAATTTAAAAATTTATAATTATTGTAAAACAGATTTTTCAGATGTCTTAAATACGGAAGAGATAGATGAAGTAAAACTTAAAAAACCAAGTGAACTGATTGAAATTTCTAAAGATAATCTAACCTTTTATAAGGTAGGAAGTGAAGATTTACCACTGGCATTTAGTATGGTAGCACCAGGAACAATAGTTCCAGTATATGTAAGACCTGTACTTACCAGAAATTTGACCGGCGCGGAGAGAAGAACAGCATCCCTTGTAGCTGAATGGGATGTAACTGTATAAGGAGTTTTAAATGAAATATAATTTAGCAGAGCAAGCATATCTTAATGTTAATATGACATTGGGCAATGTGTTTATAAATGGACCAGATATTAATAATCTACTCATAGAGCCGAGTACTTCTGTGCTCACGATATCTGGTTCTAATAATGATGTTCTTGTTTTAGATTGTGATTTAACGGAACGTACGGGGGTGGATGAGGTAAGGTATTATTTTTCCACCGCCACCACATCTGGAACTGTTGCCAGCGGTATACAGTTTCAATACAAAAATAATTTACCAGACTCATATACCACAACTGCAACAAATGTAGGAAATGACTATTATTATACGACCATACCAGAGACACCTGCCTCCCCACGTTATTTAAGATTGATACATACACTATCTGGTACAGCCATAAGTGGTACTGTGAATTGTTTTTATGTGGCGAATGACGATGATCAAGTAGACTTTGGTACCGATGGTACTATGACACAGAGAAGCATTTTAAGTTCTTATGGTACATCAGTGACCTCGACCATACCTATATATAATGATGGGGCAACAACGACTGATATGTATATAATGATAGAGGCTACAGGTGAGGCTATAGATGATTTAATATCCGTATCTGACAGTGAGAGCGGTACTTATTATGGCCCTACGATTAATGCGGACTCTGTTGCTGGTGCAAATAGTTGGGATGAGGGTGTCTTCGTTAATACTATAATTAATGGTGAAGATAAACTAGTAATAGATTCTGGTAATTATGGTACATATACTACAATAATTAAACAGAATACTGATGAAATTAAGAGATACAATATTGTTGCAGAGATGCCAGACGATTCTATAATAACCACCGTGTCTGGCAATGCTTATGAAGTTATAGAAGTTAGAGAGAGTGGCTCGAAGCCTATAAACTACGCATATTATTCAAAGCTTGCTCTATCCGGCCGATACCTCTATATTGATAATTATTGGACTTACGACCAATCTTTCAAAAATAGAGAGTCGACAGTAGTACATAATCCAGGAGTTGGAGGTGACGCACATCCCGAAGAAGATCTGTATTTGTATGTAGATAACACAAGTGAACTCAAGGTTGGAACTTATTCTTTTGACTCCGCTATTTATGGGCTTGGCATAGCTTCTACCGTGAATTTATTTAGATACACAAAAGACGATGTTGTTACTACATTTGTTATAAATTATGGTGTCGGTTTTAGTTATGCTCCACTCACCATTCCTTATTGGATGGAGACGGATTCTGCAGGTGGTGTGTGGTTTTATTTATATTCTGTGTATTATGCTGCAGGAAGATGGGTAACTGCTACTGGTTATTATTTAGCGCGTCTTGATTCATCTATGGTAGAGACAATGAAAATATTCAGCTCGGTTGATAATTATGAAGAGCTTACCTTTAGTGTAGATTATGATAACAATAGATTATGGGTTTATAATTCTACCCAGGAGCAAATATTAAAGTTAGATGCTATAGGTAATATTTTAGTCACCATTGATAATATAGGAGATGTATATGCTTTAGTTGATGACGGCAATGCCGGTTTATGGTACATTGGTGATTTGACTATTAACCATATAGATTCTATTGGAGATGAATTGGCATCTTTTAGTACTGGTTCCACAATACAATACACAGATGTAAAAATAGCAGATGATGATACATTATGGGTAATAAGCACTGATTATGTGAGGAATATATATAAATCTGATGGTAGGTTAAACTTTTTAATCAACGTGCTTAATGCATACAAATTACACCCGGTTCAAAGTGGTGTGTATGTTGAAACAACCACTAGTAAATATCATTATATAGATAAGTCTGATAGGACGGTTAAATTTACATTACATGATTTCACTCATCAATATGGTTTTATGGGTGCTTCTGTTACTGATGGGGATTTTGAAAGTAATTTCCCAATAGCGGTTGATCCGGTTTGGGGCCCATTGGAATGGAAAGAAGTAAATTATTATAAATACATGTTGGATGCAAGTAAAATGTACTACCAACTAAGAGTGACATTACGATCCAGTACAGACGGATCAACTAGTCCTGAAGTGGAGCATATTTATATACAGAAGGGTTTAAAATTAGATAATGTCATAGCTCAAAACTATGGAAATATATATTTTAAGATAAGTGCAACTACCCAAAGTAATATCGGTGCACATACGTCTAAATTATTGGCGTGGCGGAAGGAGTTAGTGTAATGTCTGATTACTCAACCGACCTAGTAATCAATGATTATTTATATAGAGAAAGAATGATAGTTACGGAGATGTCCGGGTTTGATCAGAATGACATATCTGTACTTTTAGAATTGAATTCTTCTAGTTTTAATTTTGATCTGGCCAGGGGTGATGGGGCAGATGTGAGGATAGCCGAAGGCGCGGGTGGTACATATGTTTTATTTACATGGATTGAAGAGTGGGATGTGACAAATAGCACAGGAAAAATATGGTTTAAAATACCTTCTCTGTTGGCAAGCGAGGAGAAAGATTTATATATAATATGGGGGAATTCAACGGATGCTGGTATTTCTGACATAGACGATGTTGGTTTTTTGTTTGGAGATCCGTTTACAGGAGGTTCTTTTGATGGCTCTAAATGGTCTGGTAATACTACCGTAGGTACCCCATTTAGTGGTGTTTCTAATTGGATGTTAGAAATAAAAACACAGACTACTTTCACAAATGGTACCGTTACTTTTAATGGCACAGAAAATAATTTTGCAGTGACCTATTATAATCCGTCGACATATATAAAACATACTTTTGTTGATGGTAGTACAAACGTACAATATGATGACTTAGGATTAGAGCAGACATATAGTCATTCTATTTCAATCGCTTATTATGAGCCAGACGATAAATTGTATTATTCAATAGCTGGTCGTAGTAGTTTGGCGGACATGGAAGATGATTGGGAGCATGAAGCACATGGAGACATAAGATTAACTTCATTAGATATAAGCTCATTGCTTTTGGAGAAGGTAATTATAAGAAATTATTTTGGGCCGGACAACGAACCACAGATTGATACGAGTAGTTTATACGTTGGTTATGAACGGGTACCTCCGCAAAATTTAGATTTTAATACTTATCTTGATGATTTGACTAATATATCTTATCGTCATACAAGCTCAAGCGGAGGAGATCCTTATAAGCTGTCTGATGATTTATATCACTCAGATGAGTATGTATGGGAAGGTGGTGTTACGGCATCAGGCACAGATTTAACAATAAACTTTGCTGCTTTTGGAGCGGATCTAATATCCACAAATTTTTTACATTACGATAGTGGGCATACATTATTTAAGGGAGCGTCAAAACTGTCCGACCACGATGAGAACATTGACGGCAATACCTATTGGCAAGGTACTTCTACTAGTGGCTATGCCTGTATAGACTTTGAAGATAGAGATTATAAAGTAGGAACAGTGCTCATACGCGGTTTGGATAGCGATCTCGATGGTATGGTCAAGAATTATACTATAGATGGTTCTCAGATCAGCCCTTTGTTGGCAGATGGTACTGATTGGACTACTTTACATTCTGGTCAATTGCAACGATTAGATGATTGGCAAACGATACGTTTTGTTAATACCACAGCGTATGGATATTATAGACTTAATGTTTTAGATACTTATGGTAATAATATAGCTTTGAGAGAATGGGAAATGTATAATTATACTGCAGGAATGACTGCTAAAAATGTTAGACAGCTAAGGTTAAAGCCTGCAAATTTTGATTCTAATGAAATATATTATCCAAAATATATGAGTTTTTATGGTGGAACGTTAAGCGGTACGTGGGATGAATTAATAGCATCACGCAAGACTTACACTCCTTATAATGAAATACCCTATGACTATTGGCAGAGATATAGTTTTGCCAATTCTGAGGATTATTGGTTGTATAAAGTCACGGTTTCAGGTAATTGGAATAATAATAGTGGTACTATAAAGATTGCAGAATGGGAAATGAGGGAGATGCTGTAATGGCAGCAGTATCAGGCACATTAAATCAAATATGGAGTGATAGTGCTTATGTTTACGTAGCTACCACAGAAGAATTATCTATTGTTGATATAGAATCAGAATTAAAATATGCTTATATTGATGGTAATTTTAATACAGTGTGGGCAAATGATGATAAGATATTTTTAGGCACCGGAACCGGTATAAAATACTTATATAAGACATGTATAAGTGGAAGTACTATCAACCCCTATGATTTAGTGGATTGTATACATAATTATACTCCACCATATGGAACAACAAGTAATAATGTAAGATACATACACGGTAATGATGACTTTATAATGTGGTGTACAGACCTAGGTGTAGATGTTTATAAACTTGAGCCAAATGGTTATAGAAGCTATATAGAAATTTCTGGTGCCGAAAAAGCGTTTATGACTTCCGCTAATAAGTTTTATTACACCGCATCAGGCACTGAATGGGCGCTCAACAGGGTTAATAGTACTTTGGTGAACTGGACCACTCCAGACTACTCATATGCTACTGGAGGCGATATTATTGAGTCTGGTATAGATATAAACGATGTATTTATTACCGAAAGTACATCAAGTGATGGTACAAGCAACACAGTGTTCATTGCCACATCCAATGGTACATACATCATAGATGAAGGAACATTAGACTATAGTATATACTATGTGGAGGAATAATGGCTGATTATACTGCTCCAATTATGAGTGAAATACCTTTTGATTTCGATTCAGGGGGGTACGCAGCCCCCTCTTTTGGTGAGGTGCCTTTTCGTTTCAATCCTCTTCCATCACAATTAAAATATATACTAGCAGGAACAAGTAATAATTTTGTGGCTATATGGGCAGATGCTACCGCAAATTTGACAAATGGTAAAATGTATGTGTCAGCACAAGATGCATTTTCAGTAGTAGATTTAGGTGATATTGCTTTAGAAGATTATTACACTGAGACACACGCCGGCAGAGGTGGTGAATCTCTAGAAAGTAACGACATAGTTGATATAAATGTAGGAGGATAATATGGCTTTAGCAGGATGGAATACAGAGAACAGATATAAATTGGTAATAGATGGCAGCAAAATAGATGGAGATCTAACGGATTTTCCTATAAATATTACATTATCGTCTGGTACCGGCATAGGAGGCGTTGATACTACATTTGTGTTTGATGAGCTCAATACTACATATTCAGGTATAGATAGCAATACTAAATTATTATTACACATGAGGGGCGATGCCTCTATTTCCGGAACTCATGCCATAACTACAAATGGTAATACACAAGTAACTTCTCAAGCGCCACCGGGATTCAGTAGAAGTACGTATTTTGACGAAAATTCGTATTTAAGTATAGCTAGTCATCCAGATTTTAACTACAGTGGTGATTTTACTATAGATTTCTGGGTTTATCCAGAAAGTACGGGTACTTCAAGATATGTAATAAATCAGAATACAAGACAACCAGCAATAGCATTTACGAATACTGGTGTCATTGGGACAACTTTAGATAATGGTACTTGGATAGATACGGCTGCCGGAGTGATCAGTGATGGTTCTTGGCAGCATGTTGCTTATGTAAGAGAGAGCAACAACGTTACGATTTATGTCGACGGCATTAATGTAAAGACTGGTACGGACTCAACAAATGTCGCTGCTGGAACTATAATTATAGGTGACTATAGTACCTATGAATATAAAGGATACATATCAGAATTTCGTATTTCTAATGGGGTGGCAAGATGGTCTTCTAATTTTACTCCGCCGACAGAACCCTATTCAACTATTAGTGGTGTTGACACATATACAAAATTTTTATTACATCCAGAAGGAGATACCACTGCCAGTGGACATCAGGTATCTTTTAATGGTGGTACAATTATGGCAACCGGTGTTGGTAAATTTAATGGGAGTTATAAGTTTGATGGTACAGGAGATTATATAACTATACCTGATAATACAGATTTTATATTTGGAGCTGATGCTTTTACTATTGATTTTTGGATTAATTTTAGTGATACAACTAATTGTTATTTAGTAACGGATTATCCAAGCCCGGAAACTCAAGATGGATCATATGCTTTTCGGTATTGGGACGGGGATTTAGATTTGTGGACCCATTCAGGTGGAGCGGCTAAACTTAACTATCCATGGACCCCTACTACTGGTATTTGGTATCATATAGCTCTAATATGTGATGGCACAACTTTAAGTATGTATATTGATGGTACGGTGGTGGATAGTACTTCTGCTGTTTTATTAGGTTTTTCTGGTAAAGATTTGGACATAGCAGGAAATTCTAACGCTCTTGGGAATGAATTAAATGGGTATATAGATGAATTTAGAATATCTAAAGGGGTTGCGAGATGGATCGAAAATTTTAATCCGCCAACGAGTCCTTATCCAATCAACGAAGTAGTTTCTTACACACCTCAAAAAATCGCCGTGACTACTGCAGCAGATGAGCAGTTGTATGTAGAAATAGAAAATTGGAACCCATATAAGGAGGAAGCATATTTATGGGTTAAAGTGCCTACTATGTCTTCTGGTATAGATACAACATTGTATTTATATTTTGATTCTACTCATACAATCAATTCTGGATATGTAGGTGAAACTGGTTCTATTCCTGCTCAAAATGTATGGAATAATAATTTTACATCTGTTTTTCATATGTCACAAGATCCAGCCGGAGGGTCTGGTAGTATTTTGGATTCTACTTCTAGTGGTAACGATGGAACACCCTCTGGTTCAATGACTGTCTTTGATTTAATTGATGGTAAAATTAATGGAGCTATAGATTTTGATGGAAGTGATGACTACATAGATATACCCACTGATGCTAGTTTTAATTTCGGAGGTGGTGATTTTATGATAAGTATGTGGTTAAATTTTTCATCACTATCTGGAGATATTGTAAAAGGGCTTTTCTCGGCTCAAACAGGAACGGACTCATATCAGTTTTTGTATAGGATAAGTGGATATGGTATTGATAATTGTCTTCACGTTTGGTCTGATGATCAAACTTCATTTCAGTCAGACACATGGACGCCCGATCTTAATACTTGGTACTACATTACTTTTGCGAGAGATGGAAACACATTAAGATATTTTGTAGATGGCGTAGCTAAAGGGACTTCAGATATTACTGGTAAAACTTTTAACACTAATGGTAATGACGTGGGACTTGCAAGTGCTACAGGAGAGTCAGCAGTTGTTCCTTTCTATGGTGGCATAGATGAAGTTAGAACCATAAAGATATCTTATGCTGCTGCATGGATAGGTGCTTCTTATTATAATGAGTTAAATAGTTTTGTCACTTTTTCTTATAGTCCGTTTTCAGAGGAATTTACATTCAGTAATCCTATCCCTATTCATTTATCGACTGCTTATGGAACCAGTGAACAGCTACGATTGACTGTGACAGTAACCGGTACTTACCCAAGTTATGCGTATAATGCCACTTTTTATGATGAAAGTGACGATAGTCAGATAGGAACCACAGCTTCGGGTGTTTCTAGTGGTGACTTTGTGACCAAAACTATGTCAACCCTGGAGGGTGTAGATTATTCTTGGTATGTCACTGCTACTTCAAGTGGCACATCTGACACAAGCACTACTTATACGTTCTCAAATAGATTCTTATGTGCAGGATATACAGAGGATGGTGGAGTTAGAACCTCAGGCATAGCCGTGAGATTATATAGAAGAAGTACAGGAGTATTAGAAGGTGCAACTACTTCTACAGGAGTAAATGCTACATTCGAGATAGATTCACGTTATGATGAGCAACATTATGCAATAGCTCTTCACCCCGATTCAGATACGAATGCTCTTATATTTGATGGGATAACGCCATAAGGAGCGGTATGATGTCACCAAAATTAACTTATGATTATGTAAAGTCATGTTTTGATGCGGTAGGGTATGTACTTGTTTCTACTGATTATATAAATAGTTCATCTAAATTGGTTTTTATATGCCCTAACGGTCACAGACATAGTATTAAATGGAATGATTTTCAACAGGGAAAACGTTGTGGAAAGTGTTCAATAACTGCCAAATTAACTTATGATTTTGCTAAACAGAAGTTTGAGGAACGTGGTTGTAAATTATTATCACTTACTTATAAAAATAATAGTGAGAAGTTATTATATGTATGTAAGTGTGGTGATATAAATAGTGTTACCTATGCTAACTTTTATATGGGACAAACATGCAATGCTTGTGCAATGAAAGAAATGTCTATTCGATATATGGGGGCTAACCATCATAATTGGAGAGGTGGTATTTCTTATGAACCTTATTGCCATATATGGACGGATAAGGAATATAAGAACTCAATAAAGAAACGTGATGGCGAGAAGTGTTTAAATCCGGATTGTTGGCACAAAAGTAAAAGACTACATGTTCATCATGTTGATTACAATAAGAAAAACTGCAATCCATGGAATTTAATTACATTGTGTAATAGTTGTAATGCCCGCGCGAACAAGGATCGTAGATGGCATAAGGCTTGGTATCAGGCAATAATATACAGAAGGGGGATTTGTTAATGGCAGGTTATACCAAGCCACCGATGGATACTCTGCCTTTTATTTTTGGCGCGGGCGGATATACAGCACCAGACTTCAGCGCATTGCCGTTTGAATTCCGTGAACGTGAAGTGGTGTCTACATCTGCTTATTTACAGAGCGCTATAAATGTCATAAGCACACAAGAGGATTTCTTAAGGTATTGTCCAACATATGTAATAGGTTATGGCCAGAGCATACAGATCATAAAAGGCCGTTGTGTATATGGTGGTTTAAGAGATATTGGCGTTTTAATTGAAGGCATAAAGAAACAGGGCCAAGCTGATTTAGGCGCTGAAATCCTCATGTATCAGGGTTTTGAAAGTGGCCAGAAAGATCTTTCTGCTTACATTGAAGGTTGGTATGAGGCATTTTTAACTGGTAATATTTTTATCAAACAGGCCGGAACAGAAGATTTACCAGCATTGTTACAGGGTTTCGAAGAGAGGGATTTACCAGCACAAATAGGATTCGTGTATGCAAAAGATTTACCTGCACAGATGAGAGGTGTGGGTCCTGTAGACTTATCTGCATACTTAAAGGCATGGCCTGAACGCCCCTTATATGCTGATATATATGGATGGGGAGAAATAAATTTAGGTGGCCAGATAAATCAAATATGGACTAAAGATTTAGGAGCCATACTAAGACCTTATAAATGGGATGATCTAAATGGTATATTAAGGGCATGGGGTCAAGATCAGAAAGATTTACCAGCCACTATAGGAGTAGTATATTTTTCTGATCTACCTGGTTCAATACAGGCAACCGTCATAAAAGATTTGATTGGTATTATAGTAGCAATACCGCCAAAAGACTTGCCAGCATATATCTATGGTTGGCATCAAATGGATTTGGCGGCTATATTGACAGTTGATGCATGGAAACATGATCTTCCAGCCAGTATTACTCCCACTGGTGGATATAGAGACCTACCTGCTTATCTGAAAGCTCTAAGAGGTTCTGGAACAGACGATCTAAGTGCGGCAATGACCTATTATTTGACAAGAGATTTGGGTTCTTATATATATGGTAAGACATACGC
>SDBT01002650.1_pt1 | contig 31469 bp, 50 predicted proteins | sample 2277101 | NCBI WGS metagenome assembly SDBT01 (sample SAMN10404973, study PRJNA504765) | marine sediment metagenome | isolation source: marine sediment core GS10_PC15, 103 cmbsf | place: Arctic Ocean: Southern Knipovich Ridge | collected 2010 | reverse complement strand
AGTATTGCTTGCTTGTCTATCGATAGCATATTTGATATATTTTGTAAGAGAAGTCATTAAAATATTTTTTTGATGGGGAGAGGAGTAACAAATGAAAACAGCGGCATTTCAATATAAATGTAGACTATGCGGTGAGGTTTATGCAAATACTTTTACAGGAGAGCAAAACGCACTTATATATTTAGTTTGTGCTATAGACAACAAACTACCACCAAAACAATTTATTGAGGGATCACTTGATTTAATTAGTACTCACGTGGGTTGTGAGAAGGGCCATGGTGTTTCTGATCTTATAGGTTACATTATAACGGAGGAATGAAATGTTAAAATTTATGTATAGTTTTAAATACCAAGGAATTATTATAGACAAAATTTCTGCGAAAGTACACTATTATAATATACTTGACTTTGTATTGGGTGTTTTCTTTTTTCTTGCGTTTTTATTTATTCTGTGTCTAATTTATTCCATACTTTTTGAAGATGATCATTGTCAATGAGTGTGGAAGGAGAAAGAATAATGGATGGTTTCTTTACAAGACAAGAGCTTGAAAGATTTTCCCATACGGAGTCCAACACTGATAAAGAAACTCGTTGCTTAGAGTGTGGACTATTTAAGGGATGCAACAGTCCCAAAATGGAGTATACTGGTGAGGGCAGATTAAAATGTTTGATCATTGGAGAGGGACCCGCCAGAGAAGAAGACGCTACAGGCATACAATTTAAAGGAGATGTAGGGCAATACTTTAGGGGCAAATTGGCAAAAGAAGGACTTGAATTAGATCGAGACTTCTATAAAATGAACGCCATAAATTGTTGGTCGAAAGATTCTCAAGGCAGAACACGCACACCCACAAAAGCAGAGATAGAATTCTGTAGACCGATGGTTAATAGAACGATTGCAGAGCTTAAACCTGAATATATTTGGTTGTTAGGTGGTTGTGCCATTCAATCCTTCCACGGCAACGACTTCAAAGGACTTGAACCCACTCGGTGGCGTGGCCTATGTATTCCTGATCAAAAAACAGGTGCTTGGGTTCTCCCTATGTTTCACCCCTCATATCCCCGGAGAGGCAAGCATATAGATCAAAACATCGTTTCATTGTATGACAGAGACTTAAAGAATGCTGTGGATCAATTTAGGATCGACAAGGAGCGCATATCTTTTGATAACTGTGACGTTATATCTCTTTACGAGTTTAAAGCTGTCATATCGCTCCTTGATAAGATATTACAAGAGACTCCTCCCTTTCTATTTATAGATTTTGAGACCACAGGCATAAAACCATATGAACCAGGCCATAAAATAGTTTCAATGTCTTTGTGCTTTTCGCCTGAGATAGCTTATTCATTCCCAATGAAATACAGAAGTCATTGGACAACTGAAGAGTATGCACAAATAAAAAAGAGAGTCAGGCAAATCCTGAAGCACCCCAAAATAAAGAAACAGTCCCACAATATAAAATTCGAGATCGTGTGGGCCAGAGAAATACTTGGTGTAGAAATAGCACCATGTAATTGGTGCTCAATGAACGCTGCCCATGTCCTTGATAACAGAAGAGCATTTACCACTTTGGACTTCCAAGTTCATATAAACTTTGGCATCCTTCCCTACAGTAAAAACATGAATATATTTATTAAGGGCAAGAGTGGAATATTTAATCGAATAGAAGAAGCTCCCCTTGATGAACTGCTTGATTATGGTGGACATGACTCTTTATATGGCTTTGCTTTGACACGCAAACAGAAAAGAAAATTTAAAGAGCGGTTGGAGAAAGACCCCAAGGACAAACTACTTAGCGCCTATTGGTTCTTCCTTGAAGGACTGCAAGAACTCTCTCGTATGGAAGCCACCGGGGTGCCTGTTGATGAGGTGATTTGCAAAGAGAATGAAGAGGAATTGACTGATGATATTAGCGCACTCAAAAAGAGCATAATGAACAGTGAAGAGGTAAAAAAATTCAAAGAAGAAACCAAAAGAGAAATCAACCTCGCTTCAACTAAAGATTTAGGCTTCCTTGTTTATGATATTCTTAAAGCCAAAGACAATAAAACATCTAAAGGAAATCTTAAGACTGGTGAAGACGCATTGAAGACAGCCGGGCTTCGATTCACCGAAGACTTACTAAGACTCAGGACACTTGAGAAGGTTTTAAGCACCTATCTTTCTCCGTATAAAAGGTTTGCTGTAGATGGTAAAATACATCCAACAATCGATTTACATATCCCTGTTTCTTTTCGTTCCTCGTCCTCTGATCCCAACATTCAAAATGTACCTGTAAGAGATGCAATAGCAAAGCGGTATTGCCGCACCGTAATTGTTCCTTCTGAAGGCAACCAACTTCTTGAATCAGATTTTAAAGGCGTTGAAGTATCTACAGGCACATGTTATCATAAAGACCCCACAATGATAATATATAATACTGATCCCAACACAGATATGCATCGTGATACAGCAATGGATTTATGGAAATTACCTGGAGAGGAGATAACAAGTGACATTCGATTCTATGCAAAGAATGATTGGGTGTTTGCTGAATTTTATGGCTCATGGTATAAAATGTGTGCTCAGTATTTATGGGAGGATTGTAAGAAATTAAAAACAAAATCAGGCGTTCCCTTACGTGAACATATCCGAAGCATGGGCATTAAATCTCTTGGTGAGTTCACCGAACATTGCAAAGACGTTGAGCGTATTTTTTGGGATGAACGCTTTAAGGGGTATAAAAAATGGAAGGAGGATAATAATATCCTATATAGAAAACAGGGGTACCTTGAAACCTTCCTTGGTTTTATCTATTCGGGCCCCATGTCGTCTAATGAGGTCTGTAATTATCAAATACAAGGAACAGCATTTCACTTGTTATTATGGACAATGCTTAAACTGGCTGAGCAATTGAGGATAGATAAGAAAGACTCTAAAATTTTGACTGAGACACATGATAGTATGCTTATTGACCTTGTTCCCTCAGAAAAGGAGTATGTTATTAATACAATTGATCGTATTGGCACTAAAGAAATAAGAAAGGCGTTCCCGTGGATAATAGTACCCTTACAAATTGACCATGAAGTATCTCCACTTGATGGAGGTACTTGGTTTGATATGGGAAAAGAATTTGCACATCGCCCGAGAAGAAGGAAGTAAAAAGCTGACAATTCTTAGAAAAATATGCTATAGTACTCTTAACGATGAGAAAACAAAATGTTTATAACAGCCATTGCCGATTTAATAGTAGAACTATCTAAAGAGACGGAAACAGAAGATCCAGTTACGGCCATTTATTCTATCTATCAAGAAGTATCAAGAGAAGTTGGAAAAAGGATGAAAGAGGAAGGAGATAAAAAATGATTAGAAAAAAACAATTAAGAGATGATATAATTGGATTGAAGGAGAGGATAGAACTATTAGAAGGAAGCTCCCATGTACTTGTTTCCAAGGATTTAAGAAAAACAATAGAATCCCAACCCAATTATAGCTACAATCCTTACCAATATATACACATTCGAGTAAGGGAAACACTCGTTAGGCTTATTGAATATCTAAAATTAGATATAGAAGTAACTCCAGGAATGGAAGAAGAAATTACTTTTAAAAAGAAAGAGGAGGCATAAAGACAAAGAAATGAACAGTGATACGCTCCCTATAAAAATTTTAAAAGAAGAAACATATCGCAGCAAGCCATTGGTAAATATGGCTGACGATATGGTTCGGGTTACGTTTGCCTGTTCTCGGAATGAATGGCCTGAGATTAAGCGTTACCTAACATTAAATGATAAAAAGAGATTGAAGAAATGAAAGAGGAGTCACAAAGAGATGTATGATCCTATTCACCTAAGAAAATTAACCAAAAAATCAAGAGAGTTTACCAATAATATATACTGTGCTCGCCTTAGGGCTTTTGGTAGGGCTTTTTTGGATAATAGGTACTATAAATTGAGAAAAGAGATTAAAGAAATGGAAGAGGAAGGAGATAAAAAATGCCCTTAGACATTGACTATAGACCAAAGAATTTTGACATGATTTCCGGTAATGCTCCAATCGTTTCCGCCCTTAAAGCAATGTTGCTTGACATAGAAAACATGCCCCATGCATTTTTATTTAAAGGGCGCCCGGGTTGTGGTAAGACCACGTTTGCCTTCACATTGAAACACCATCTTGGTATATCAGAAGAAGACTGGCATATTTATGATACCGCAAACCAACGTGGCATTGATGTCATTCGTGATATGGTTAATGGTCTGAAGAACGCTCCTTTAAATGGTGAACGCAAGCTTTATCTATTGGATGAATGTTTTTCAGCAGACACACAAATTAAAACATTAACCGGTTTTAAACCAATAAACAGCATAAAGAAAGGAGTCTTTGTTTTTAATATAAATGGCAAAGCAAAGGTTAAGAATACATTTTTGAACAAAATTCCTCTTGATCGTGTAATAAGTGTCAATCTAACAAATGGCAAAAAAATATTTACAACAAAACAACATGAATTCCTAACTGATGGGGGTTGGATCGAAGCACAATATTTAAAAGACTTGACATTGTATATCCCTCGTGATAATGTGTTGAACATTAAATCACAAAGGAGGGCAAAAGATGGAAATAAGAATATGCAAATGGTGTGGAAAGCAATTTTTAGTGAAATATCCTCATTCAGACTCCAAGCAATGTTGCAACATGTCTTGTGCCTGCAAGCTCCGCAATCAGTCCCCTTTATTCCGAAGGAAAGTTTATACCAAAGAGAGAAACAAAGCCTTATCGGAGACACGCAAACAATTATCAAATACAAAAAGGTACAAAGAACTGGCACATCTTTCCTCAGAGAGGATGAGGAAGAACAACCCAATGCATATGGACGGAGTTATCGAAAAAGTATTAAACGCAAAACGGATAAAAGGAACTCTCCATATATGGTCCGGGAAAAGGGGAGGGAATGGTCAATATACTCAACCCCAATTATTATTAGCCTCTTCACTCGGATGGCAAATGGAATATCCAATTTCATTGGGAAAGAAACAGCCAGGATATCCAACTTGTTACAAAGTAGATTTGGGCACACCCAAACTGAAAATAGCAATAGAGGTAGATGGGGAGATGCACAAACAGAAAAAGATTTTATTAAAAGATGCAAAGAAGACAAAAAAACTGAACGAATTAGGGTGGAAAGTATTGAGGTTTACAAACGAGGAAATAATGATGAATCTTTCAAAAGTATTATTGCAGATAAAGAAAGAGATCAAGGCTTTGTGAGCTTTTATGATTTAGAAATAGAAGGACACTCCTCTTATATTGCTGAAGGAGTGCCTGTACACAATTGTCACCAGATAACTCCTGAGGGTTTAAACGCCTTGCTGAGAACACTTGAATACGGGTGTCCCGATCATTGTTTTATTGTTTTATGTACTGCGGAATTTGATTCGATCAAGGCCATATTAAGGGATGCCCTAAGTCGCAGGTGCCGTACATATGAGGTGATGCCAATAAATATTAGAGAGATGAATGAATTACTCTCCAAAATAATTAACATAGAGGGATATGATGTCAAGGACTACCAAAATATAATTGATAAAATAGTATCTCTTGCAGATGGCTCTCCCGGGCACGCCCTTGGGATGCTTGACTCTGTTATCAATATGTCCGATGAGGATGAAATCATTCAAGCTTTGGAGTTCTCTGCTTATGGAAGCAAAGCCGTAATGGATATCTGCCGCATACTTTCCGACCCGCAACAGTCCCATAAGTGGGGCAAGATAAAAAAGATCATACCTTCTATAAAAAAGAATGATGTTGAAAGCCTGCGTTACGGGATGCTCAATTGGCTCGAAAAAGTATTGCTTGATAAAAGCAGTGAGGATATAGTTGATGTAATGACACTGCTTACTGAAACCTTTATGTATACAGGCAGAGCCGGTTTGACTATCGCTTGTTATCTTGCATGTAAACAACTTGAAGGAGTAAAAACAAAGACAAAACACAAACCACCAGACAGTATTGGTCCATTTGGTGGTACGGATGATGATATACCATTTTAAAAAGAGGTGAAAAAAGAAGCAACACTTAAAACCGTAGCGAAAGGAGGAGGTAAAATGAAGTACTCATTCTTAATAGCTGCTTGGTTACTCAGAGCAATTATGACATTAGGAGTTTGGGGAGTAGTAATATATGTAACTTATCACTTCATAGTAAAATATTGGTAGAGGAGAACAAATGAACAGCTACCATCTTACCTCATATAAAGGTAAAGAGTACGATCCTTTCAAAGATATTGATATAAAGATAATTGCAAGGGGACTATCAAGAACTGGTCGCTTTGCAGGTCAAGGTTGTGATTTTTATAGTGTGGCACAGCACTCGGTATTGCTGTCGGAGATTATGATTAAAGAAAGTTATACTTTAAAAACATCTCTTTGTGCTCTTATGCACGATGCTCCTGACTTCATTTTAGGTGACATTCCTTCTCCCGTAAGAAAACATCCAAAATTGATTCATTATAACGGGCTGTATGAACAAATGCTACATACTATTATGCATTCATATGGCATAGAAGGAGTAGAAAAGAGATTAAAACTCATCCACCCATTTGATAAAAAGTTTGCTGTAACTGAAGCAAAGTTTCTCTTAATTGATATAACAAATTGGAACAATAATCCAGAGTATGATGTTAAACCGTATAAATGGTTAGCGGTCATCCCTACCTGGACTTTCAAATTCGCCGGGCAAAAGTTTTTACAGAGATTTGATTATTTAATGGAAGAAATACTGTACTGGAAGGGTAAGGAAAATGGATAACGAAACAAAGTATGGTTATATGGAAGAACTTAAGATAGACTTTGCCACTTTAGAACTTGATTGGATACAGCATCCCTCTCGGTATATGAAGTGGGGAGAGTTACATGTACAGGCTGTAGCCAAGAGAGACCGTAAAAAAGAAGAGGTGGACTTAAAGAGTTCTCTCCTTGATAAGGACATAAGAACACAACCTGATAAATATGAAATCAGCAGCATAAAGGAGGCGGCTGTTACGGCTGCAATTAAATCAGATAAGGGTTATAAAGCACTTGCAGGGGAATTAATATCTCTTAATGAAGAAGTGAATGTCCTTGCAGTTGCTAAAACAGCCTTTGAACACAGAAAGAAAGCTCTTGAGGGCCTAACACAGTTGTATTGCGCTGGCTATTTTGCTAAGCCTAATATACCTGAGAAAGCACAAGAAGACCTTGGTGGTCAAATGAGAAAGGCCCAACAAGAAGGTCTTTTAGAAGGTGATAGAACTAAGAAGAAATTGCCAACAAAGAAACTTATAAATAGAAGTGAATAAAATGTGGTATGTAATTATTTTCATAGGGAAAATAGTTTTAACAATACTTAGTGGTTTTTTCATCTATGTATCAATAAGGATAGCTTCGTTTGCAGTATTTAAATCATGGTTAGATGCACATAAACCCGTAAAGGAGGATAAAAATGGGATTCAGAGAAAAAGCAAAAAAATTCAAAGGTGAACTTGAAAAACGACATGAAGAAAGCGGTCAGAGAAAGGATGAGGGATCAAGTGCCAACATCTTTCTCATGCACAAACTAAATGAATTCATGCCTGATGGAGTACAGATTTGGAAACCCGAGAAAGGAACCCATGAATTTGACGTAATTCCTTTCTTTGCAGGCAACCAGCATCCAAGAGACCCCGCAGGCAAGCCCTCATATTGTGTAGATGTATGGGTCTATCGATATGTGGGAGGACTCAATTTGCAATTCGTTTCTCCAGCAAGAACGTATAAACAAACCGATCCCATTATCGAATTCATCAAACGGGAGAACCTTTCAAAAGAACAGTACAGGAGTCACAGTGCCAAGCGTAGAGTACTCTACCTTATCTGGTGCCATGACAGTAAGGAAGAAGAAGACAAAGGAATACAAGTTTGGGATGTTTCTCACTTCTTTATGGAAAAACATCTCGAAGTTATTTCAAAGAAGCCTCGGGTAGGTGGTTATATCAAATTCTCACACGAAGACTCCGGTAAAAGAATTGCGGTTGATATAATATCTGATGGTAAATACATAGACACTGAGAATGTGGAACGTGAGAGCCTAAGCTACATAGGACACCGCTTCATTGACCGGCCCGGTGATGGTAAGATTCCTGATGCAGTGCTTGACAAAAACTTTTCTCTTGATGAGGCTATTCATATGAAGCCTTCGTATGGGGAAATATATGAAGGGTTTCATGGTAAGAAGCACATACCCGGTCAAGATTCTACTGTGCAAGAGCCTTCAAGGATGATAAAAAAGGTCCCCAAAGAGGAAGAAGAATATGTACCATCTCAGGAAGATGCTTCTCAGGAAGATGCTTCTCAGGAAGATGCTTCTCAGGAAGATGCTTCTCAGGAAGATGCTTCCTCCGAAGCCGAAGAAACAACCTCTCCCGGAACTACTGGAGATAAAGTCTGTCCTGATGGGGGTGTGTATGGTGTTGATAATGAAACACGGGAAGCATGTAACGCCTGCATTGAATGGGATGATTGTTCCGATGAACAGATCAGACTTAAAAAAGAAGGCGGCTCAGAGACATCTTCAGCGGACGACAGCACCAGTGAAACTACTTCTAAACCCCCGGCTGATGAAAAAGAAAAGCCCAAAAAGAAAAAGTTAGTCAAACGAAAAGCATAAAGGTAAGAACATGCCAAAATTAGTAGACCGCACAAAAGAAGCGGCTAAGGAAGTACGTAACTCTATTAAGGAACCGGTAGAGTCCCCTAAGATTGCACCCTATGAGGGTAATTTCGGGCTAATGACTTCTACCGGTTCAACTCTTCTCAACCTTTCCATATCAGGTGGACGTGTCCGTGGTGGTGGCATCCCCGGAGGCATACTCCTTGAAATATATGGTCCTTCCGGGAAAGGAAAGACAGCTTTACTTAGTGAGATTCTTGCCAGTGTACAGGCAAATGGGGGAGAGGCTTCTATCCTCGACCCTGAAGGAAGGATAGATAAAGAGTATGCACGTATTTATGGAGTTGAACTCGATAAGAAAAATTATAAAATGCCTGACACAGTAACAGAAGTGTTTGAACACATTAATACATGGAAACCCAAACCTGAAGGTGCGGTACATGCCATTGGCACTGATTCTCTTGCCGCTTTAAGCACTGAATTAGAACTCAGCACCAAAGGAGATTCAAGGGGACAGAGGAGAGCAAAGGAGTTTTCAGAGGGATTTAGAAAAACATGCAGGATAATTAAAAAGAATAATTGGCTCATCCCCTGTACCAATCAAGTGAGGCAAAGTGATTATGGAGAGATCACTCCCGGCGGCAAAGCAGTTGAATTTTACTCTTCTTTACGTATCAGAGTATCATCTCCACCATACCAAGGTTCTCTACAACCATTTATAACAACAACAAGTAAGTATATTATCGATAAAGATACAAAGATCGATGTATCAGAGACATCTGGAATCAGATCACTATGTACCGTAACGAAAAGCAGTGTTGATAATCCTTTTAGAGAAGCACCTGTCTACATTGTTTTTGGCTACGGCATAGATGATATTAGTGCCAATTTACAGTACGTCAAAAATATGACCAAAGCCACCCGGTACGATTGCATAACCAAAGAGTATCAAAGCATAGAAAAAGCTTTTCATTGGATAGAAGAACATGACCTTGAAGATGAGCTAAGAGAAAAGGTCATTGATATTTGGGAACGTGTCCGAGAAGTGCTTAAAGTAGACCGCAAACCAAAGAAGAGGTAAATTATGGAAAACAAACGATTAGGATTGACTATTGGGAAAACTATCAACGTTGGCAATTATGAATCACTAAGGGTGGATGTCACAGTCTCAGGGGATATAGGGAACAAAGAGTTTTGTGATGAAGTTGAAGATTTATCCAATGAGGCACATGCGTTACTTAACTGTGAAGCAAAGGTAGCTATAAGCAAACATCATGAGGGCAAATAATCATGGCAAAAATAGTTGATCGATCAAAAACTCTTTTTCCCGGGAAGACTGCGTATCTACCACAAGGCATGTCAATATCAAGTAAACAAAATAGGTCTCTCTTGTGTCTTGATATAGGCTTCTCTAATATGGGCTACTCTCTCTTTGAACATGGTGGACTCTGGGCACAGGGACTACTCATTACTAAAAAAAGTGAAAAGAAAAATGTGAGGGTGTCAGACGATTATGCCAATAGGTGCGCCTCTCTCACCCAACAAGTGGTGTCTCTCTGTAATAATATTAATCTTATTGGTATATGTGCCGAGCTTCCCAGTGGGACCCAGAACGCAAGGGCTGCCGCCCAAATGAGCATGGCATTGGCTGTTGTTGCTTCTTCTGCTTTCTTTTTGAATCTACCTACTGAATACTACACGGCACAAGAGGTTAAGGTAGCAGCCACCGGGATTAAAAATGCAAGTAAAGAGGAAATCAAACTGGCGATTGCCGATAAGTTTAATTTTGTCAGAACAACAAAAGAATCCAAAATAACAAAGGGCAAAAGAGTTGGTAAAATAACAGTGCGAGAAATATATTCTATGGGAGCACATGATTATACTGGTGGTGACTTTGAACATATTGCCGATTCTATAGGAGTCTTTCTTGCTGCCCAACATAACAATTTGGTGCGTTTGATGTAGGTAGTGTAAATGAAAACACCAAGAATACTATTAAGACTCTTCAACTTTTGCCCTTATTGGAAGAGGCATGTTTCAACTTCATGGAACTTTGAAGAGATTAAAGACCTTCATTGGTGGTGTATGGATTGCCCTCTGAAGACAATGGGTAATGTTGGACGTGCCTATCAAAGGACTGTAGAAAAAATGGATAAACAAGAATGGTAGATACCACAAAAATAGCAATAGCGGATGTACTAAAACATCCTGACCATGGTTTAATTAGTTTTCAACCAGCTATAACAGACTTGGTGGAAGACAAAATATTTGTTCGAGACATAAATGGAAGTCTCTTTCAAGTCCTTGCTTCGGAGTGTGAAGAAACCACATGTGAGGAAACACGAAAGTTTTGGAAAAAGTTTCCTCTACCATAGGAAAAAGATAATGATAACTGACCTTGAATTCTTTTTTATCCAAGCGCATGAACACACAATAATTGAACCAAGTGAGGGTGTGACCGTAATAAAGGGTCCTTCACACACCGCCAAATCATCTCTTATACGTGGTCTGCAATGGTTATTTTTGAATAAAAGGACAAGGGGACTCAAATCCAATTTTGTAGGAGATGATACACAATATTCGGTGGGTGTAAACTTTAAAGAAGGCTCTTTTATCAATAGGAGAAGAGATAAAACTGCAAACGCTTATGATATTCCCACCGACACACTCGATCCTGTAGGAACTGACTTACCCCAAGAGGTGAAGGACATCACAAAGATGTCGGAGATTAATATACAAGCCCAACACGATGGCTACTTCATGTTGAATGAATCATCGGGACATGTTGGTAGAGAATTAAACAAGCTTGTCGGTCTTGATATAATAAATGTGTCTTTTAAAAAATGCGATCAGATCATAACAAAAGCCACAACCGACTCGGCATATAATGAACAATCGATTAAGCAGGCTGAAACAAACCTCGAACGTTTTAAACCCATTGACAAGATAGAAACACAGATAAATGAGGTGGGTAAACTAATAACGGAACATGAAGACCTTAACAATAAGACGGAGAACCTATCTCTTCTGATAAAAGGCGTAATAGAAGAGCAGACCACCTTGGATACATTAAACGACTTTCTTACAATCGTTCCTAAATTTAATGAAGTGTCAGAAATGATAATTGATTATAACATTAAAAAAGTAGAGGCGGAAAAGCTGAGTGTTTTGGTAAATGAGATTAAGGAAGAACAGGAAACACTGTCTTCTTTAAATGAATGGTTAGAAGTGGTTCCTTTGTATGAAGAAATCAATGTACTGATTAATCAATACAAAATGGATGCTTCTTTAAATGAAACTCTAAAAAAGCTATGTGAGACTATAGATCAAGAGCATTATACTCTTAAAACAGCACACCATGAGCTTTTAGAGAGTAAGAACAATTATGATCTGTTCATTAAGAACAATCCAGTATGTCCATTATGTGGAGCGAAAATGAAAGGAGGATAAAATGTGTGAAAGAATTCTACCAAAAATTGCGTATGGCTCAATTGATTCGGCAAACATTCAAGATTCAATTTCATTTACAGATGATCCTATAAAATCTTATCAATTCTATCAAACAGAGAGAGCAAAAGAAACTGTAGCCATCATTACTTATTCAGATGGCACAGTTTCAATTGGGATTGCACGTGCGGGACAATCTGATATAGAAAATAGAAGAGTAACTCCTGAAGATGGCATGGATATTGCTATGGGTAGGGCTGTAAAAGCAAAAACGCTTGAAACTTCATTGACCGAAAAGAATTACCTACGTGCCATCTATGGAAAAGAGGTCTATAGAAAATGAAACTCCTAATTACCGGCGACTGGCATATCCGTATATCCTCTCCAGTAAATCGCATTGATGATTTTTTTGCTGCCCAGCACAGAAAAATAAATTGGGTGCTGGATAAAGCAATAGAGGAAAATTGTAGGTATATTTTACAACCAGGTGATTTTTATAATACTTGGAAGATTCCTCACCACCTTGAAGTGTATATAATTGGCACACTAAAAGCTTATTTACGTAAACACACATCCTCGGTAACAATAATAACAATCTTCGGGCAACATGATCTAAGGTATCATTCCTCAGACAGAAAGAATACTCCCCTATCAGTCCTCGAAGCGGCAAAGGTCGTCACTATTGCTAAAGACAAACCAATTGAATTGATTCCTATACTGGCTAAAGGGCAAAAACAAATCCATGTTCACGGAGTATCATGGAAAGAGGAGATGAAACCCTATTATTATTATGACTCTTCAAACATAAAACGCTTAATGCCTGATCATCATTCTTTACCTTTAGGCATTAACATTCTACTCATGCACGATCTGATTTCCGAGGAAGGGAAGGGCTGGGAGAAAAAGAAAACAAAAGTGCATTCTCTATTCGATCAGACCAATTTTGATCTAATGGTAACCGGTGACAACCACAAATCATTTGCTTACAGTGATGGTAAAAGACATCTAATAAACTGTGGTTCTTTAATGCGATCACACATAGACCAAGCCGAACATGAGCCCTATGTTTACATTTACGATACTGAAACCAATAAAATGAAGGGCATGCCTGTACCAGTAGAGCCCTTTGCCGTTGTCATGAATGTTGAAAAGGCAGAGAAAGAGAAAAAAGAGAATGAAGACTTAGGAGCCTTCGTATCAGGATTAAAAGATGATATACAACTTGTGGGACTTGATTTTAAAAACAACTTACCAACTTATATGAAAGCGAATAAAATCCGAAAGGGTGTTTGGAATATAATGGACGAAGTAATGGGAGGTTCAAATGCTGTGTAATCAATGTCCATTTTGGAGAAAAAGAAGCCAAGCTCATTATACTGGTAAATGTGAAGTTACTGGTTGGGAACTATTCGGGAATAGAATGTGTATGTGTGATAAAAAACGATTGCGGAGGATCAAAGAAAACAAATTAAGGCTTGACACACTTTCAAAAGGATGATAAGTATGCAAACAGTAGAGTTTATAAGAAACCCAAAATTTGAACCCGAGAGTTCCTGTGCCGTAAGGTATGGGAGAGCCCTTATAAGCTCCTACTGCTCTCGGGTTTTTCTTTTTGGAGGTGGTAGTATGCGAAAAAGAAGAATATTATCAGAAGAACATAAAAAGAAAATAGGCAGGGCTAATAAGGGCAGGAAACACACAGAAGAAACTAAAAAGAAAATGAGTGTTTCTAAAAAGGGAAAATATAAAGGAGAAAAAAGCCCTCATTGGGGTAAAAAACAATCGGAAGAGCATCGAAAAAAAGTGAGTATTGCTAAAAAAGGTAAGAAGGTTTCAGAAGAAACTAAAAGAAAGATAGGCGACGCTTTTAGGGGCAGAATACTGACAAAAGCACACCGAAGGAAAATAAGCATTGCCTTAAAGGGCAAAAAAGGTCCTTGGCAAGGCAAAAAATTATCAGAAGAAACTAAGAAGAAATTAAGTATTGCCCATAAAGGCAAAAAATTATCAGAAGAAACTCGGAAAAAAATGAGTGCTTATCAACTGGGAAGGACGGGAAAATTAAGTAGGAATTGGCAAGGAGGAGTATCTTTTGAACCCTATTGTGAATTGTGGTATGATAAGGAGTTCAAAAATTATATCAAAGAAAGAGACGGCAATAGATGCTTTAATCCACAGTGTAGTAATAAATTTAACCAATTGGGCATTCACCATGTTGATTATATTAAAAAGAATTGTGAGCCTAAAAATCTTTGCACCCTTTGTGTTTCATGTAATGCCAAAGCCAATGTCGATAGAGGTTTTTATACTAAGTGGTATAGAGAGATGCTTACTTTAAGATATGGGTACAAATACGAAAGGAGTGTGTGATGCGAGGAGTAGTAACAAAACTTATTAGACGCAAAGTAATGATGGATTTAAATAGGAAAGGGTTGGAAGGTAAAGCAAAGATTGTGGCCTTTAACCGTGGATGCAGAGAAACCAAAAAACAATATAAAATGATTGGCAAGCCAGCTTTGCCCAAAGTAATCCACATGAACAAACAACATGCTGGAGAATCGTCAGTGGATTTTAGAGCAAGAAGAAAAATCTCTAACAACCGGCGAAGGGAAAAGGAGAAACGTTATGGATATGCATAGTGTCACAAGTTCAAACATTGAAGAAATTGGATATGAAAAAGGCATATTACGGGTCAGGTTTAAAAACGGAGCGGAATATGAATATAAAGATGTTCCCATTGAAGTATTTGAAAACCTGCTCCATGCTGAATCTGTTGGTAAGACTTTTCACCAAACGATAAAGAACAAGTATGAATATACCAGATGGTTATAATCAGAGGAGGCAACATGCAGGATGTAATCAATAAAATGCAGAGTCTAAAGAAGAGTGTCGAACAAGCCCAACTTGATAAGGCCACTTCTAAGGGCAGGGTTGAAACATTTCTTGAGAGGTTAAAAAAAGAGCACAAGCAAAACTCTTTTAAGAGTGCTGAGGCTCAAGTGGACAAAAACAAACTCGCTTTGGGTGCTTTGTCAAAGAATATAATTGAGAAGTTTTCCAAAGTGGAGGAAAGCTATGAATTTTAATAAAAAAATGTCAGATCAAGAGTTGAGGGACGTTGGTGTTTCTGAGGATTTAATAACTTACAGGGAGGGGCTCAACACTGCTATTAAATCAGGTAAGTGTTACTCTTCTGAGCCAGATGGAAAATTGGTACTCTGTGAACGTGCGTTTATTTCAAACCCCTTTGGGTATGATCGTGTCTTTTTACTTGGAGAAAAAGGTGAGATTTTAACTCATTTTTCACCACTTAAAGAGGAGACGAATAATGAACAACTTAAATAATATTAAACCTAAATTTGAGAAAGCTTCCAAGAAACTCGCCAGCGATATAATAGAGCGTGATCTGCTTAAAAAGAATATCAATGCTCTCACTGACAAGAGAAATGCTCTTAAACAACGTCTGGAAGACTCTAAAGAAGCAAGAATAGTATTACAAGAAGTCTCAAAGCTGACAATGCGTAATCTGGAATATCATTTATCAAACTTAGTAACTCTGGCTTTAAAATCAATCGATGCTGAATGGCCCAAATTCATAGCTGAGATTGTGATTCGTAGAAACCAAATGGAGTGTGACTTATTGTTTGAAGAAGAGGGGGTCAGATACAAACCCACCGATGGTGCTGGTGGTGGTCCTCTTGATGTAGCCTCATTTGGTTTGCGCATGACTTTCTGGTCCCTGAGGAAAAATCGCCCGTGTTTTATTTTGGACGAACCGTTTAAGTTTGTCTCTCCCGATTTGCAAAGCAATACATCCGACATGATTAAAATGGTTTCGGAGGCCTTGGCTATACAAATTTTAATGGTATCACATCAGGAGAATGTGAACATTTCGGCAGATAAAACGTACAAAACAAAAAAGTTGGGCAGAATAACAACGGTAGAGGAGGAACAAAATGAATAGAAAAAAGGAAATAATGAGGTTAAAAAGAAGGTTGAATGAAATGGAAGTTTTGTTAAGAGACAGAACTCTTATGACTATACAAAAAGACCTGAGAGAGGCTCCCGGATATACTCCCCCAACACAACCACATACCTTTCCCCCCATTCAATATGTACCAATACCAATAGAAACTATAATGAGGAGGCTCATCTCATATTTAAAATTAAACATTGAAATAATTCCATCAACACAAGAGGATGTTATTTTAAAAAAAGAGCCTCTTAGAAGGGTTAAGAAAGATTGAGAACTTATGAATTCACATGTCCGAAAGGACACCTACACTACACTCAAAAGAGAGCCGATAATTGTCAGTATTGCGACCCTAAGTGGAAAGAAAAGCGCACTAATAAACCGGGCGAATCAGTTCACTTTAAAAACATAAAAGAAAAACACACTAAAGAATTAGTACCAGTAAGGCAAAACATTGTGGGCAGTTGGTTCACTCAAATGGGATTGTTTAATGATCAGATGCCTGAAAAAGACGACTCTCGCCATCATGATGCACCCATTAAAATGGGACTGTTTTATGAACTGATGGTCTCTGCTTTCTTTGGTGGAAAAGTAATTGACTCGATAAAAGAATTTGATATAGGTCGAAGTGCAAAAAATGGAGAGGGCATAATACCAGATGTGGTTTCAATGGAAAGTAAACAGGTATTTGAATCGAAAGCGTGTAAACAGGGCAGCCATTCCCTTCTACGTGATAATCAAATTATTAAATACCAACAATTTGCAAGGGTAAAAAAATATGAGGTTTACTATTGTTACTGGAGACACGGCTTAAAAGGGATTCACAGTTACAGAGAAAGTACTGAGACACTATTTAAATCTTTGGGACAATGGACTTTCGCTGGTATTATTTTGCCTTTCAGTATCATTTTAAACTTATGGGAAAATGAACATGGGCTTTGTCATAGATACAACACAACAAAGAAGGGCTGGCTTGAATGTACAAGTGTCCGAGGCAACACTTTAAATAAATTCATACTTAGTCCTGAAGATATAATAAACAGGATAGGACTTGATCCACAGCAATACCAAATTGAAAGGTTGTTGTCTCCAAAAGGCTTTATGGTTGAGAACATAGATGTGGTTCAATTTCCAATAATTATAATCAAAGACCATGACCCAAAAGGATGGGTGCAATGGTACGCAAATCAAATACCGTTTTAAAAGGAGGATGTTATGGGAATAGATGAAAAAGGTTTATATAATTGGGACTTGTTTGCTAAATGGGCAGACTCATTCGGAGTGTCTATGGAAGATGAAGACGATTATGGTGCGTGGTGGGAATGTTGGAAAAAAGGCTTTGAAGCCGGCATAAACCAAAGTCAATCTTAAAGATGAAAAAGATTAAACGTTAAACTTTTCCATCAATAATGGTAGGTTTTCTTCCTGTTCTTTAGTGGGTTCTTCCTCCCCTGTACGTGTATTACAATCTTCACAGATCATCCTTGGTTTACACCTTTTACCGAACAAAACTTTTCTCCCTGTCCAATTAATATAACGTGTGTGGTTACATCCACATTTAGGACAAATACAAACTCTTTTTTTCCTTTTCGATTTTAGTTTTGAAGCCATTTTATACCTCTCGTATCACATAGTATATTTGTACCCATATCTTAAAGTAAGCATCTCCCTATACCATTTTGTGTAAAATTCTCTATCAGAATTGGCCTTACTGTTACATGAAACACAAAGAGTAACGAGATTCTCTCTTGTGCAATTCTTTTTAATATAGTCAACGTGGTGAATGTTTAATCTTTTGTAATTGTTATGGCATTGTGGATTGAAACATCTATTACCGTCTCTTTCTTTAATATAGGATTTGAATTCCTTATCAGCCCATAATTCACAGTAGGGTTCAAAGGAGAGTCCTCCTTTCCAACTGGGATGTAATTTACCTGTTTTGCCCCACAAATGACTTTTCTCTCCTTTTTTAACAAGACTCATATTCTTTCTCTGTTCTTGTGAAAACTCTCTACCGTACATAGGATTTTTTTCTCCCTTTCGAGCAGCACTCAAATTTTTTAAATGCTCTTCTGAAAATTTCCTTCCCTTATTAGCAACACTTATTTTCCTTTTATGCTCTTCTGATAGTTTCTTTCCTTTATTAGCAAGGCCCATGTTCTTTCTCTGTTCTTGTGAAAACTCTCTGCCCCAATTAGGATTTTTCTTTCCTCTCCGAGCATCACCCATTTTTCTCTTTGTTTCTTCTGAACATTTTTTGCCAACATGAGCATCACTCATTCTTTTTCGAGTTTCTTCTGAAGGGTTTCTTAGCCCATTTCCTATATTTATACAACGTTCCTTTGAATGCCTTCTACCCTTCAGAGAGGCGCTTATTTTCTTTTTGGTTTCTTCTGAATGTTTCATTCTTTTCATCAACACTTTTATTTACACCCACTCCTTACACCAAGATATAACATCAATAACTTGTTGCTGCTTTATACGCTCTCTATGTTTGGCACATTTAGTAAAGACATCCTGGAGAACTGCTTGTAATACATCCTGTGAGCCTTTAGTATTCTGGATCATCTTTGCCGCCAACTCCCTTCCACCGAACATGTAAGTGGCTATGCATCTATTTCTGGCTGTGTCGGTATAATCAGAATGATAGCCTCTCTTCTCTCCATGATGGTGCAAAGCATTGCCGGGGAACATCCATTTCTTTTTTCCCATAACAGCCTTGGTAAAGTTTGTGAAGTTCTCTCCACCACCATATATTCCCATTTCAACCGGCCAACCACCAAGCTCATTGTATAACTTTCGAGTCATTAACATCCCGCATGTACTGACAGCAGGCACCTCATAAGGAGCTTCTTCATGTCTGTACCCTGTTAAACTATAGTGATACCAAGCCCTATCATGATCGACTACAAGCTTGTACATAGTCTTCCGTGACTCCAGAATCTTGTATGTCAACGGTAAATGTATCGATCCATTGAGTTCTTCATGATGTTCTTTATAATAGCAGAACATATTATACAAAGCATCTCTCGCAATTATGCAATGACTGTCGCAAAACCAAAGAAACTCTCCAGTAGAATGTTGAACACCAAAATTCTTTGATTGCCAATGGGAGAGTTTGTTAGTGTAGTTAAGATATTTTAACCAAGGTTGATTCACTCTAACAGAACCCTTCATCACCTCTCCACTTTTATCCTTTTCATACGGTTGCTTGTCCGATTCAGGACATGTATTGTCAACAACAAGAATTTCAAAGTCTACTCTATCCCGTAGCTCTTGAGCAATACTTTGAACTGTAAACATTATTTGCGGGTATTCGTTCATATAAACGGGATTATCACTGATAATTCCGTCATATGGCATCACCTCCTTTTAAATTAAACTCCGTTGTTTGATTATTTTCTAATATTTAATCCATTATTATTGCAAAACTCCTTATCTTCTCTAAAATCTTTTTTCGGATTAAAGCCGGGTGTCATAAGATTAGAATTAATATACTGTTTCTGCCAAAAACTTATCTTATATGATTCGGTCATAGGCTTTTTTAGGTGTTCAGACAATTCATTTAACTCCTGTTCAGTAAGCTGGTCGAATCTTAGATTTGGATTATTAAATGCTTTCATTTTATTCTCCTTTCTTCTCCCATTGTAAGAACCACGCTTTGGGTCCTTTCTTTTGCCATCCAGTTTCAACTGACCATTTTCTTCCTATATCAGCGATTGCAGGAGGCATGTTTGGTTGACTATATACTCCATATTTCCATTTTATAACTTCGTTCATTATTTCGGGGGGCCCATGGTGAAACTGTTTCTCCGGGTTCTTAGTTGTATCTATATTGGGAGCAATGCTTCTCACAAACTCTCCTTTGATTAGAGAAGGGTGTCCACAAAAACCCGCTGTCATTATAAGACTTTCAGGACACTCAAAGTATTTTGTAATGGGATTATATGGAAAGAATAAATTCCAGTTTTTCATGTCTGTAGCAGTGGATTTGAATTGTGGAAGTCTCAATAGAGCAAGGCTTTTATATTTATTGAGCATATTAATCATGTCTTTCAAATTGATCTCACGTAACAACTCCCAATCGTCTTCCAGATGAAATACAAATTCTGATGGCGGTACATTCCATCTTTCTGATCGAGATGCCTCCCACGTCCACTTGAAAGCTTCTGAAAGATTGGGCTCTTTTGGTGATTTGTAGTCTATGAACATATGGGGAAAAACTTCTAAAGCCACATTTACACAATCAAAAGCGGATTCATCCGGACCAACTGGGTCAACGTTAATGAATATTCTAATGGGATGTTCTTTAAATAGGTTCTTCTTGAAAGACTCTAAGGTCCTTCTTAAAATCTCATGCCGCCTGGTTGCAGTGATTGTTATGTCTATGGTTACTTCTTTCATTTTGGCCACCTTTCAAAGTAAACTAAATGGTGTTTAAATAAAGCTTTAATGCCATCCTTCTTCTTCCAAGGCTCCAATCCCTTTTGCACCGCTTCAACTATTGAATGACTATAAAAGTAATTCTCTGCAAAAAACTTATCAAACCAATAATCAAATGGTTGGCAGTTTACATGAGAGTGTCCTTTCTGTCCGGGTTCAGCATATGACATCAATATCTTATCTGACAGACTCGTTATATTATCCATAAATTGGTCAGCGTGTTCTGGTTCGATGTGCTCTGCTACTTCAAAGCAAGTGACAAGATCAAACTTAACACTCTCACGGATAGCAAGTGGCTTTCTCAAATCTCTTATGAGGACACGCAATGTCAATTCATTGAAGCCTTCAATGAAACGAGAACTGGGAAGAGTAGGTATTTGTACTAAATAAGGAAGCACTTCTTTAGAGCCCTCAATGCCGTAAGCTTCTATATCCAAATCAACAAATCCCTCGACAAGATCACCTATAGCACAGCCGACATCTATCACAGATTTGGGAGAAAAGATGTCATTAATAACACCACAAATATGGGGAGCTCTCCAACTCAGTTTGTGCCTTGTACGAAAAAATCTACCTGAATACGTTTCTTCTAAGGGGGTCATTATGTCTCCTTTCTAAAGAATTTTGCACTAAATAATGATTTCATTCCATTCTTATGTGACCAGGGCATTAAGTGTGATTGAATCGCTTTAGCTATTTCGGGCATCTCTTTGTAGCCCGGTATTTTATCTATCCTATTCATAAATATATTATCGGACAATATTTTAAGATTTTCTATAATCGTATCATGGCAATTGTTTTCATTCTTTATCACGGAGAGCACCTCAAGACAGATAGCGAGGTCAAATTGTGCAAGGCAAGGATTCATATAATTGCGTATATCTAAATATATATATCTATGTAAAGGCAACTTATAATATTCTTGTCCTGCGGTACTTCCTTCTATGCCATAAACATCAATTCCAAAACCAAGGAGTCCTTTCGCAATCTCTCCTATACCACAACCAACATCCACTACAGATTCCGGATCAAGTACTTCTTTGATTGCTTTCGCAATGATAGGACCTCTCCAACCTACATACGTCCTTTTCTGCATGAAATGAGCGGTACCATACGGATTATCTTCATCGGAAACAGGTGCTTTCATCTCTCCTCCTTTGCCCCAGCCCTTTTAATGGCGTTACCTGTTGCTTCACTTAATTTATCAAAGCTAAGTTTAAAAAACTCCAATTCTTTTAACGTAAACTTGCCACGGATTAAATCTCGGTGCATTTGCATAATACTCTTCTCAATTCTTTCTCCATCTTCTGACATGTTATGCCTCCTTCTGCCAATAAACACTTTGATAATCAATTCTATACATACGTCCTGGTACATTTCTTTTAGCCCTAAAATCAATCGCTCCCTCTTTTGCCCTCAGTGATGCATGTGTTCTTTTCGAGAAGTCATCCAGAATAACAAAACCACCAATTGGTACTTTATCATACAGAGCATCCAACACTTGCATGGTAGATGAATACATATCTCCATCAACTCTTAAAACAGCTAATGATTTAACATCTAATTTGGGTAAAGAATCTTTAAAAAGACCCTTTACAAATATCACATTTTCGTACAATAGGTCATATATACGGAAGTTGTCTTCTACTTTCTTCTGGCTTACACTCAAATAGGTTTTTAAATAATGATTGTCCTTTTTATCTTGTGGATAATTTATTTTATCTGGAGGAGGAACTCCTGAAAAAGAATCAGCAACATATACTTTCCTATTTGACCCATTTACTTTCAAAACTGCGGCAGCATAAATACAAGCTCCTCCTCTCCAGACACCAGCCTCAAGGAAGTCTCCGGGAATGTTATGTTCAAGACAATATTCTATACAGTATTTGATATTATCTAACCGCTGCCGCCCCACCATTGTATGTGCTCTTAGCGGCCAGTAATTTCCACAACCAACTCTTTTTTCGGTAAGGGGCTCTCCTTTATGAGTAAGTTGTCCCTCTTTATAGATAGCATCAACCAAACTCTCTCTTAATAAATACAAGTATCTTTCTTTTAGATCGGTAATATCCAATTTATATCCTTCCCTTTTTCTTTTTCGTATATTTCTTTGGAGTGATTCCATGCAAACAGGACAACGTTCTTTGGTTTGTCTTTATCAAACTGTTCATAAGGCACAATGGGAATGTGCTTGCCGGGGCTTAGCATCCCCTGTTTACATGGTGTTGTGTCATATATTTTACTTATTAAATAAGGACCAATGTTACAATAATTTAAAATCGTGGAGCTTTTAGCAGTTGCCCCATACCCCACAATCTCTTCATCCCTTGTGGCTAACTGTAATAATTTCTCCAGAAACACGTTCCTTGATTTTTCCACCTCCTCACCAAATTCCTTAAATACATCAAAAGAGGACAAACCCTCAATTAAAATTCCTTCTTTCATCCTACAATACAATCCCAATTCTTTGTCTTTTTTATAGTGTCCTACAATAAATCTTATAGAGCCACCATGAACATTAGTAAATTCATAATCAATCACTTGTAAATCAAACTGTTCAAATAGTTTTTTATAAGAAGCTAAGGAAGCAAAGTATATATGCTCATTGTAAAACTGATCGTAAGAAACAATATCAAAAATGTCTCCTAAATATACTTCTTCATTTATCCACACTCCTCCTTTAGCAAGAAGTTTCTTTATTCCCCTTAAGACCGTTGGCCTATTTTCAATGTGTGGAAACACATTTGTTGATACTATTATATCAGCTTGCCCTCTTTCAGAGGCAATCCATCCGGCAGTTGATTCATTAAAGAAAGTTCCAAGAGTGTCTACACCCTTTTTAATCGACTCTTGAGAAACGCTTCCCGATGGCTCTATTCCTAAATGCTTTTCATTTTTAAAATTCTCTAAGAAAGTACCATCATTACTACCTATTTCCACAATAAATCGGTTGGTTGCAGATCGTTTGCTTTTTATTTTCTCAGCGAGTGTTTTAAGGTGCTCTTTCATATAATTGGAGGTGGAAGTAAAGAAAGGGTACTCCTTATTGAATACATCAACTGATTTGGGACAGTTGGCCAATTGCACAGTAAAACAATTTGGGCAGAAGCACACTATCAAATGATAAAAGGGCTCATTATCAAACTCTTTTCTGGACTTTAGAAACCCGTTTGCCATGGGTTGAAACCCTAAATCCAAAAACCGCTTGACTTCCTCGCCACATATTCTACATTGATGTACCATGTTATCCTCCTTTAAATTTATTCCATGCCTCTTTATATAACTCACAATCAAGGTTGTTTATTCTCCCGATCTCTTCTCTTTCTTTATCTGAGATATTATAACGAAATCGTCTCCTTATAGGAGTAGCATTCACTTTTTCTGGATTGGGTGGAACTGCTCCCAAATCAAACTTTTTGAAGAGGAGTTTAATGTCTTCATCCCAAGACTCTGCAAAGCCAATGAAATCAAAATTATCAACGCTTTCTAAATATTGAGTCATTAGGTTTGTGACTTCATCCAAAGCTGAAAAGTCAACGGGGCTGAGTTTTTCCCGCAGTGTTTTTTTATGCACTTCTCCTGACCGGGGAGTTAGTATTTTCATTCGAGTGATTCTCCATTGAGAAACTACCCTATCAACAGGGTCCCTCATCCACGTTATTTTTGGTACTCCTGTGAAATCATATTTAGTGTGGTGGAAGTGACCAGACAATCCAAGAAAGTCTTTTCTGCTAAGGTGTTTGTAATCAATGGTTCCAATTAATGGAGTTCCATCTAATACTCCCATATTTTTATCCTGATAAATATAACCGTCTGTAGCTCTATTTATAAGATGTAATACGGACGTTCCACTTGTTCTGGGCACATGTACAAAAATAAATTTAAAATTTTTATACCATCTCATATTAATCACCATTCATATCCATATTCTTTAAGTTCTGACTCAAACATTTTATATTTTCTTCTGCTTCTTCCTACATCAATTCTCCACCTACCAATTGATTTTGAAGTTACCAACACTTTCTCCACACAAACACCAAGAAATTTAGAAAGTCTTTTTAGTTGGTGTTCCTGATCAAGAATAAAATCCTCATACTTTATTTTTATAAGATGCTTTGGTTCGGGAGTAGCCTTAAATATTTCTGATTGATACTTCCAACTGACCATCCTTTCCCGTTCCTTGTTTACTATCTCCCCATGTGGAATATTCCAAAAGTCAAGTTCATCAGTAAAATGTTCTTTTAAAATACAGTCTCTTGGATCACGAATCCAATAAATATATTTAATATCCGGAAACATTTTGACAATCCAAGGGTGCGCGAGTATTGTTTCGGGCAATTTCCATCCTTTATTAATGCTCTTGGTGTAATGCATATGAGAAAGATACTCTGTCACAAATACAACAAATTGTTTCGTTGGCTCCATTGATAACGCTTCAGAAAAATCCCATTTAAAATCATTAACATATCTCACATGCCTTGCCACAAGTTTACAAGCTGAATACATGTCCCTTGGTTTACCAAAACGTGGATGTAAAGTGTCTCCCGATATGTTTTGTTTTGAACCCATAAAGAAACCACTTTTTGATAGAGCGTGTGAAATTATTCTTGTTCCAGAGTGTCCACGACCAATGACTGCTACTATCATCCCACTTCCTCTATATGGGCTAATTGATCCATTGTCCCTCCACAATCCATACAATACCAATGACCACCTATTTCTATAATATGGTTGTAACAAAACGTTCCTCTACACTCTTTACAAACCACATCCCAACATCTGTACATGATTCTACCACAAAAAGTACAGAGAGAATCTCCATTACTAATGTCTTCGTCTGGATACACTTTTACAATTAAACTTCCTTCATATTCTGGCATTTGCATTACCTCCTTTGAAAGATTCCTATACCGCAAGGTGTATGATGTGTTTTTGATATGTATTCATTAATAAAAACAAAATCTTTGTTTTCTTTTAACTGATTAAATACTGCCCTAACACCACGCTCCACCACCGTATCATGTAACATTAAATAACCACCTCGATTAAGATAAGGCAAATAAATATCAGCGTCCGCCCTTACCCCAACATATCGATGGTCTCCATCAATTATCATCAGATCAAATGTTATTTTCAGTTCTTTTAATTTTAAATGTACTTCCACCGAACTTGAATTGCCAATAATCTCGGTGTATTTTATTCCTTCTAAATTTTTATGCCTTAATTCAGGCTGTCTAATTTTCTTCAGATAGATATTATCATCAATCAAAACCATGTTTTCAAATTGAAAATAATGGTTAAATAAATAAGCTGTTCCTCCCGCTGCCGAACCTATCTCTAAAAAGTTTGTAAGTTTTGCTCCTCTTTTCATTAAATACGTTATACAGGGGACAATCTCATCAACAACCTGTTGGAGTCTTTTTCCACCTTCATAAGCTCCACCAAGTAAACTAAGTTTATCTGAACCCAAACTCAAAACAAATAATTCAATTAATATTAGATTATCCATTTAAATGCCTTATCCTTTCTGGTTTATTTTTATAACAACGAGCAGGATACAACATAAAATGATGGTACTTACCTGAATTCCAGACTTCAGCTACTTTAGGAGAGCCTTTCCCTATCCAAAACTCACAGTCAAATCTACTATGTATAGGAATTAAATTGGGAAGTTTTTTAAGATAAGACACGTTTGCCCACCAGAAGTTGCCTGAAAAATGAGGAGTTATTGGAGTACCACGACTATGCCTTACCTTCGCTCCCATATAACCCTCACCCAAATGCCAATTGGTTCCAACAATGTCATTAGTTTCTAACTCCCTTAAACATAATTCATGTCTTTCGATAATAAAATACTCCATTAATTCTCGCCAGTCATTTTGAAAAGGATTATTCATACGACTGATTCCTTTTAAATGCACATAAAAAACACAACCACCGAGTGACCCTGCAATATATTGTAAATTAACCAATGTCAATGACTCATATATTTTAGGGTCTTTGGAAGTATATAGTATTTTAATTTTATCATCTTTGAAAACAATTGGATCCTCTTCACAGTATATATCATTTGGATCTATATAACCAATGTAAAGTTTGTCCATCTTATCCCAAAGACCTGACTTTTTCATCTTGGAAATCTGGCTTTTGACAATATCTAACCAATTATTGACCATGTAAATATGCATGAAGCCCGCAATTTCCATTGTTTATTTCTCCAAATTCTCCTTGATAAATGTGTGTAGTATATCCACAGACTTGGAATAATTAAAGCCCATATCAAATTTCTCTCTGCCGTTTTTTCGCACTCTTTCAATCTCTTCGGGATTATCCAATAAACGTTTCAGTTTTCTATGAAAGTTATACAGATCATATGATATATAGTCTTCTCCGTCTACCAGATCAGCGTGTGCAAGGTATTGTATATCATTAATCGTTCTATGAGCGAATAAAAGTGCTCCTGCTCTTAAAGCGCACTGGTAAGAGCCGGAGAAAGCTCCCCATCCGGGAGCACCAATTGAAATAAGAGTCCGTCTAAGCTCTTCTGTATACATTTTTCTATTGCCTTCAGTCTGTTTAAAATCAACTCTTTTTGGAAAAAATAGTTTTAGCTGTTCAATAACAGACTCCCTTATCCTGTGAAAATAGTACTTTCCTGTAGCTCCCCCAAATTTACAACTGATCTCAATATCTCGTTTAGGACCATCCGGGAAAGTTCTTATGTCGGTTGCGGCAATACCCGCAATCATGATCACATTATATTCTTCCAAGAACCATTTGGAAGGAAAGCTCTTAACACGTGGGAGTTCTTTTGAATCAGGGAAGCGAGAGAAGGCATCGGCATCAGAGCAATCTTGGGCATCAAATATGATCTTCAGCCCTTTAAACCCATGGAATAACTTGTCCGTCATTCGCACCAAATTAGGATTGAATTTAGTATTAAGCTTCTCATCAGGGAAAGTTTGGTAAGAAAGCACGTCTATGTTTCCAGAATTGCCTACTTTAAGATAATCATTGAGTGGTATTAATTCTATTGTAACATTCTTTTCTGACATCAATGTAGACAACACCCGATGATAGTATCCTATATTTGCTCCCGTATGGTATATGTGCCTGAGTTTGATGTTCCTTTCTTTTGGTGTAATAGTAATTGTGGGAGATGATTCTGTTACCAATATTTTGGTTTTAACATCTTTTTTTAACAAAGAAGTTCCAGGATACTCAAACTTTTTCTTATCTTTTTTCGTCTTCATTTTATCCTCCTTTTATCCTCTATTTTCACATTTAACGTGTTCTAACCATTTCTTCATTATATGAAACTGCTTAGTTAAATCTTCCCTTGTCATACCATCTGTATAAATATTTGCTTCAGCCTCAGGACCACTTGGTCTATAAGCTGAATTATTAAGATCAGAAACTTGTAAAGTACACCCATATTTTTTAGGATCATCATGTATCTTTGTGCCGGGGTAGGGAACAAACATCTTTAAACTTACCATGTCGGGTTTTGCATTTGCTACCCAATCAGTGTTCAAAGTCATGGTGTTGTCTGGGTAAGTTCCATTCCTAGTTCCATTCCTTTCTCCAGGAGTTCCCATCATAAGCAAAGCTCTCACAAGAGGAACTCCTGCTAATTTAGCTCTCTTCACAGCAGCAGTATTAACACCAACGGTTGTTCCTTTGTTTAATATATTAAGAACATGTTGATCTCCAGATTCAATACCAAAAGAAAGCTCTTCACAACCCGATTCAACCATCTTTCTATATATATCGGTGGTGTGATAAGAAGCTCTTACACTTGCCCTCCATTTAATTTTTGCTTCTTTAAATAAGTTACAAAGAGAGAAAATGCGGTTTGTTTGTAACAGGTTATCATCACTAATACGGAAGTTTTTTATGCCAAGACTTAAACAATGTTCTATTTCTTTTTCAATCCTACCCATTTCGTAGTCTTGGTAAAAATCTTCCTTACCAGACACACAGAAAGCACAGCGATAATGGCAACCACGAGAAGTAAGAATAGTGGTAGACACTTCGCAATTTGCCTCAGTTCGTTTGAAGATATTGCCTCCATAATCTCCCTCCAATAATGTTCTATCAGGAAATGGATATTCATTTATGTTTTTCTTCAAATGTTTTCCTATTATTTTATTACCGTTACAAACAAAGAACTCTATTAAATCCTCCCCCGGACAATCTATTAATTTATCAACAAAGTTGGAATCAATCCTGTCAGGAGACTTCGCTATTGGTCCACCAATATATACATAATCACAGAGTTTATGCATCTTAGCATTAGCTGCAATCGGATTCAATATTGGGGCATCTACTAAACAACCATACATCATTAAATATTTACAGGGGTATAATGCACGATAGACCGCTCCCATTGTCTTAGCCGACTGACAGTTTATCACTTTAACTGAAGCTCCTAATTTCTGTGCGTATGTAGCAAGACTGAGTAGGCCCAATCCTATTTGTGCTCCGGGGTCCACATCATAAAAATGTGGATGATATAAGAAGACGAAATCATATTTTTTCATTCATATACTCCCTTTCCAACACCTTATAGTTTAATTTGCTATTGCCTAACACATCAAAAAGTCTTTTCATTTCAGGCAATATGATTGTTTCAACTCCAGAGCTCTCTTCAAAGAATTGGGCTGTCTCTTCTCTTGTACAATATTCATTTTTTAAACAAAAGTTAATATCAATGGCTACCTCTTTAAAATCTTCAGAATTGTGAGCGACTCTAACCACCGTATGATCTTTATTAAAAAAAGAAGCGTGTCTCTTATAGCTGGCGAGAATAATTGGTGTACCGCATCGCAAACTCTCCAAGGGTCCTCTGTCATTTTGTCCCCCGTATCCTAAATACACAAACAGTTTTGATTGATTGTATATAAGATTCATTTCTTTTCTTGAGCGCAATCCTACAACGTCAATTTTTAATTCATAGTTTCGGATTTTTTCATGTATTAGATTTGACTTTGTTCCTCTTCTTGCGGCTCCCGGTAAGACACAATGTAAATCAGTATTAAACAGTCTTTTATACTCACTGGCTACCTCTATCATTTTCCACTGTGCTTTCTTATCATGTATGTGACTTGCACCTATACAGACATCATATTTTTGTTCGAGATTTAATGGCTTAAATATTCCCTCATGTACAGGCTTTCTAAAGGGAAACCAGAATCGTTTCCTCCTATCTAAGTGAGCATATTTTCCAAGATCATTGAATATAACATCCCAAAACATCCAACGCTCCCTGCCTGTATCTGCCGCATATAATAATAACCAATGCTTTCCTTTTTTTGAGTTCAACCACTCCCACCAACCTCTAAACCCTCCCCTTGCCCAAATAATATCATCGGGCTTAAGATAATCATCAACATAGGCTATCTCAGGAACAACGTAACAAGGAATCAATCCTTTCTTTATTCTATAATGAGTGGAGCCCGTTCCCCTGTTAGATTCAATGAAAATAATGACTTCATCGACTATTCCCTCTTCAACCATTCGCTTCAGTAAGAATAGATACCCCTCAGAGTGAAGTCCACCCTCTCCAACAGCATATTTATTAGTAGCTGTGACGTTAGACGACCAACTAACTCTTGTGCCCCTTGGAGCGGCTCCATGACTTGTAAATAGAAATATGAGTCTCATCCATTAAGCTCCCACAATATCTTTTCCCATTCGTTACGCTCTCTTTTCTTCTGTCTTCTTTTACCGAGTTTAAGAGTTGATTGTCCAACCATATGATATATCGGGTTGCCCGAATCAGTAAACCATCTCAGCCTTGTTTGTTTTATTGACCACATCCAAAGCCAATCATCTCCATGAAATGTTTTAATACGGTGGGCGGGTATTTCAGGAATCTGATTGATCACTTCTTTCCTAAAAGACATAGCGCAGCCTTGTACCTTAGCCATTCGGGATGGGCTATAGGGACCGTCTTTTAAAGGTAGTTTTTTAGGATCAACAATTATATGAGGAAGTGAGGCGCAACAACGCATCTCATTAAATACTTTTGCTATGCGTTTGAAGAACCAAAAACCTATTTGGATATCATCATTGAGTATAGATACAAAATCACAGTCGGTTGTTTCAGAGATGCCAAGATTAATAGATTCATTTACCAAACCAGTTTTACTAAAATAAATTTCTATTAAAAACTTAGTAGAACGTGGCATATAAGATTCATTTGAATTATTAATAATAACCACTCTCTCGGGTAGTAGAGTATTTTCCTCCATATTTTTAATTAAAACATTTGCAAGATCAGGATTGACAACTGGTATAACCACTTCAAATTTAGGACTCATTTTCTATTTCCTTATCAATCAGTTCATCTAATAAATTTCTTAGCTCATAAAAACGTATGGAAACCATTGTCGCAAGTGTTTTACGTGCTTTTGCATACTCTTCAAGAACAGAGATTAACACAATAGTCTTTTTTTGCTTATCAGGAAATTTTACTTTTTTAAGTAACTCAAAAAGAGTCTCCATATTTCCAGACGTATGGGCCTCATCATGACAATAATCATTCAAGCACTTCCTTGTTAATTTTAAATCCATATTTCCCCTCTTTCATTTCGTGGGCGTAATATAAGACTCATTACACCTGGTTGGAACAATTCTATTTTAAGTGCTACAAATAGATTCGTTAAGGTTTCTTTTACTTCCACCAGTGTGGGCTCGTGTAAATGATACTGATTTTTACCTTTACTATGCCCCTTCATGGGAATTGTCATTAGAATACTACCATGGCATTTATTAGTAATCCTATGAAGCTCTCCCATTAATTTAAATTGATCTTCCCTATTAATATGCTCATAGCCCTCACAACACACTACGGTATCAATGGAATCTTCTTTGATTGGTATCTGTATCATGTCACCAATTGCCAATATTATATCATACAGAGAAGATGCCTTATAAATA
>SDBT01002648.1_pt1 | contig 31472 bp, 25 predicted proteins | sample 2277101 | NCBI WGS metagenome assembly SDBT01 (sample SAMN10404973, study PRJNA504765) | marine sediment metagenome | isolation source: marine sediment core GS10_PC15, 103 cmbsf | place: Arctic Ocean: Southern Knipovich Ridge | collected 2010 | reverse complement strand
GGATACCCCGAAATGAGCGACGATGTCAGCTGCCCGCACATACGGCTCGGTGGTCTTATCGAAGAGGAAGTTCTGGCTGCCGACGGCAAGCACGATCCCGCAGGCCCAGCCTTCCGGCCTGCCGCGTCCGATGGGCGGGGGGCGCTTGCGACCGAGCGCCGCCGCCATCTTCCGGCACAGCTCGGCGTGGGCTTCATCCAGGTGTTGGCCACAGAATTCATCGGTCAGGGAAGTGATCCGTTCAAAGGCCGGCTGCAACTGTTTTGGAACCAGGTACACCGGTTGATCATTCATGCTGTCATATTATCCACGATCCATGGCGTCATAAGATGCCTGTGAGGAATCTCATGGAACAGTATCAACACAACCACCTGTATTCAGCAACCATGACATTCAGGATCCCCTGATGTAACCTGAATTAATAGCAATCATGTTGCGGGCATATGATCGGTCCGGCCGTTGCCATCATTGGACCTCGCCAGTGTGGAAAAACCACCCTGGCCAGATCTATGAGAGGCGTGTACTTCGATCTGGAACAGGAATCGGAACGTCTGCGCCTGGATCTCGAGTGGGACGGCCTGATTACTGAAGATCGCCTCATTATTCTGGACGAGGCACAATCCTGGCCGGATATCTTTCCCCGCCTCCGGGGCACCATCGACGACGACCGCCGGAGGATGGGCCGCTTCCTGCTCCTGGGTTCGGTCTCCCCTGCCTTGATGACACAGGTCTCTGAGTCACTTGCCGGCCGACTTTCACTGATCGAATTAACACCCTTCCTGGTGACTGAACTGAAGCAAAAGGCAGCTCGTGAACGAAGGTGGCTGTACGGGGGGTATCCTGACGGTGGCGCACTGGAACCAACCATGTATCCCCTGTGGCAGCTCGATTACCTGGCATTGATGAGTCAGCGTGACCTGCCTGCCTGGGGTCTACCAGCCAGGCCGCAAATAACCGACCGGCTGCTGCGCATGCTGGCCGCTCTACAGGGACAGGTGTGGAATGCCTCTGATGTCGGCAGAAGCCTGGGACTCTCATACCACACCGTGAACAGCTATCTTGACTATCTTGTCGGGGCCTTCCTCATTCGACGACTGCCTGCCTACCAGATAAATATCAGAAAGCGTCTGGTGAAAAATCCCAAGATCTACTGGCGGGACAGTGGTCTTCTACACGCTCTGTTGAATGTGCCTGACCGGGATGCTCTGCTGGTCCAACCCTGGGTGGGCGCGAGTTGGGAAGGTTATGTTATTGAACAGGCGCTGGGTGAATTGGCAGCCCGCGGACGTACCTTCAGCGCATACCACTTCAGGACGAGCGACCACCGTAAAATCGATCTTATTCTGGATTTCGGGAATGAGCTGTTGGCAGTGGAAGTGAAATTGACCTCGGCACCAGCATTACAGGACATGTCTCGTCTGGATGCCACGGCAGACCTGATCGGCGCAACACGCCGATACCTGGTCTCGCAGACAGCCCGATCGAGTGGAGACCAGCAGCGCATATCCTGCAATCTGGAGACCTTTTTACAGCACCTCCAGGACATCACGAAGTGAGGTCACACCGAATATTTCGTCAGGTAAGGGCCAGATAATGGTGCAGTCGAAGACCAGTTATTGAGCAAGTAGAGCCTGATATATACAATGCTTTTCAACAGAATTGGGGTTCAGGCCCAGAGGGTGCTGATCGGAGCGGCTGTGATGCGGTCTTCGAGTTTGAAGGACCGGGGTCCCGTGTGGAGCAGAACACCCGCAACGAATCGATCTCCGAGCTTGTCCCGCAACCAGGATAGGTGACGCGCATCCTTCTTGCCCGGAGCGGCGGCGGCCTTCACTTCTATTGCGATCACACTGTCCGCCCCAAATTCGCCGATGATATCCACTTCATGGAGCCCATTCTGTTCGCGCAGGTGATAGAGCCGGGCACGTGATTCCGATACGGAGTGCTCCGCTCTCAACTGCGCCGCGACGAAGGTGTCCAGCACCCTGCCCATGAGATCCCCGTCCCGCAGAACTGCTGCCGCGTCCAGGTGGAGAATTCCCGCGAGAAGGGAGCAGTCAATGAGGTATCTCTTGGGAGACCGGGTGAGTCGCTTGAGGCGGTTGGTGCTCCACGCCTGTAATCGTATCGTCATCATCAGGTTTTCAAGCAACCGGTCGTAGGCCACGGCAGTTTTGCGGTTGATACCCGCAGCGTCATAGAGTGACTTGTGTTCCGGCACTCCGGCTGTATTCAGAACGCACGCCTGGAAATAGCGACCCAATCGCTCCGGATCACGGCCTTCCTCGACGAGTTCGGCATCCCTGGTCAGAACTTGCTCAACATAACTCTCGAGCCAACGCTGCCTGGTAGATGTCGAAAGTGTCAGTGCGGCCTCCGGGTATCCCCCCTTCAGCGCCAATTCGAGGTATCCCAGCAAATCGGGTGTATCCTTCGCAGGTTCCAGGTCAGCACCCGCGGCCAGGCGATCCAGGAGCGGCGTCACATCAGGGCACCCTTGTTGCTCGGCGGTCGTCATGGGAAGCAGGGAGAGGCGGAGGAGTCGGCCTGTGCCCGGCCACGTCTCCGCCTCAAGATCTGCTCGAACCGAACCGGTTACGAGGTATCTCCCGGGCGCTGGATCCGCATCAATCGAGCGTTTCAGCGCACCCAGTACACTTGGGACAACCTGCCATTCATCAACCAGCACAGGCTCCTGCAGTCCCCTGAGGGCAACGTCAGGATCCGCCTCGAACGCCGCGGCCTCAGCGGGCTTATCGAGGGATACCACTGTCCTGGCGTAGCGGGAAGCCGTGGTCGTTTTTCCCGTGGCTCTCGGACCTACGAGCAGGAGCGCCGGGACTTCATCGAGTAGTCGCTCCATCAGGGGCTCGATCGATCTTCTGAGATAGGTTTTCATGACCCCACGCTAATACCGATATGCATAACAGTCAAATACCGTTTTACACATTTGACTGCTACCTATTTACAAACGCACTATCCACTGCTCAGAAGGTCGATAGAATCAGCATAGGAGCGTCTCACAATCGGCTCAATCCAGCAGTTAATTGCATCCATTGCCGGTCCACCAGACATGTCAATCTCAGGTAGATGCTGGAACCGATTACCTTTTCTGGTCGATAGGAAGTAACTCCAGTCCTCAATGTGATGTTCTGATCAATGATAATTATCTGCCGGGAGCATCTAAGATTTTAATTGACATGTATTTCGTCATACAACATGTCATATGACGATCATGACGACAGTAACACCATACATAGGGCGGACCAGAAACCGTCTTGAAGATGGCGCCTCATGATGCCATTCTAGTGTCATGTCAGGTGACAAATGTCGGCACCGAGAGTGATGCCAGGCAGGCCAGGTATGGAAATATCCCGCAATGATCCGTGCCCGTGCGGCTCGGGTCGCAAGTACAAACACTGCTGCATGTGGAAAGACCATGCCCGGCAGGGACAGGCGGGCTCGCTGCACAGTGCTGTCTTCCAGGAGGAGATCCGGAAGGTGGTGGATTGGCAGGCCGATGTACTGCCGTTACCCGCCTCTATAGAAGCCGAACCTCAAGGGCGTCCGGTCCTGGTCCTGGTTACCGCCGACGGCTACGCCTTGCATCACGATACCCTTTCGTCCCTGCCCGGAGATGCGGCCCGCGTCGCCGCGACCCTGGCCGGAGCCGTACAGCAGATTACCGGCCGCCTGGGAGCGGGCCCCGAACGGTTGTGGGTCCGCCATGACGGCGTGGCCCGTGAACTGGCGGATCGCCTGCCTGAGATCGCAGTCAGCACAACCAACGAACTCGACCAGGTCGATCAGGTCTATTCCAAGATGATGAAACAATTCGGCCTGGACACTGCCCCGGTCGGATCGATCCATCCTTTGTCCTGGAAAGGATGGCAGGTGAAGGAGACGCTGATCCGCGATCTCTTCCAGGGAGCCGCCCACTTCTGGGAGGCAGGCCCGTGGCTCCTCTTCGATGTGGACGAACCTCTGACAATCGTCTTTCCGGAGGGTCATATCCGGTATGCTCAGGTGTTGGGATTGCATGGAATCGAGGAAGGGCTGGCTCTTTACGACGGATTGGAGGACATCGTTCTTCAACTCGAGAACCTCGACCAGAACGAGATGCAGGTATCCTGCCTGAAGGGGGAAATGGTCACGATGCTCTACAATCATGCCGACCGTATCCCCCCCTCGACACGCCGGGAGATTCACCAGGCTGGCTGGCCAATCGCCGGCAGGGAGGCCTACCCCTTCCTGGTTGCCCTGCGCACACCGGCCGCAGGTGTTCGTGACGACCTGATCAGCGATCTGGCCCGGGCCCTGGTAAGTGTGAGCCGATTTGCTGAAGCGGTCGAGACCGGGCAGGTCGATATTGCGGCCGACGATGAGAATGCGTGGGTGGATCCCGAGAACGGACTCTCTCTCTCCCACGGCTGGCTGGTCCCACAGGCCGGGCCGGATGACCCGGGGTTCTATGCGCTGTCCGTTGATGCCTCCCAGATCCATACGACCTGCCCCGAGGGACCGGGCGCCCGTCCCGAAGAAGTGCTCGAATCGATCCCGGACCCGGAGGATCTGCGGGCAGACCTCGACCTGATCCACAAGCGTTTCGTGACGCACCTTCAGGCGCAGGGCCTGGGTGAGCAGACCGTCACAGCCCACAGAAATAGCATCGAAGCCCTCACCTGCTTCCTGGCCGACTCCCAGGGCGTGCCCCTGTGCGCCTTCCGCGAATATGATCTGCGCATCTTCCTTTACGACTGGTACCCTCGCAAGTGGGGCACATCAGAGACCCAGGCCATGCGGCTGCCCGTCGGCCTGAAGCGGTTCTTCCGTTTCCTGGAGGATGAAGATGGCATTCGCTACCCGTGGGCTGAGGACCTGCTGACAGACCGTGAATCTTTCGGAAAGCGCTGGTATGAAACACCCGGATCTTTCTTCTGGTCAGAAGGAGTGGATCTGTGGCGGAGCGAGACGTACGCCATGATGGACGAATTGGTCATGCTCCCTGATAAGGACCTGGGCCCCGACGATGAGTGGGGTGATCGGATGGGCATAGAGGAGTATCAGCTCATCACCGAGCTGCAGAACACGTGGCTGATCTGGCGGGATGAACTGATCCGGGAGGGTACGATCGAGCCCGACGAGCTGCGCTCGGCCCTCATCGAACGGCAACGGAAGTGGGAATCGGCCGGCCGGCCACACCGTAAAGGTCGCACCCCTCTCCAGATCATTCTGGAGGAACGCGAAAGCCGCGCCCACCTCGGCCCTCCTCCCGAACAGATACCATAACGATGTCCGGACCTGCGGTTACCACTCCCACAAAGCAGCCATCGGAACAGCAAAGAGATTCTTACCGAAAGGCACAACCTCTGCTCCTGTGTAGAGCAGGATGCCCCTTTGGAATTTCTTCGGCCGGGCTTCAGCGAGATATCGCAATCCTTTGAAGTCTTCTGCTCTCACTGTCTCTGAGGCCTTGACCTCAATACCAAGCAGACTGCCCTTTCGATCCTCCAGCACCAGATCCACTTCCTTACCTGTATGGGTGCGAAAGTGGAACAATGAGATTCCTTGTTGCGACCATGAAAGTTGTCGCATCACTTCAGTAGCCACGAACGTCTCAAGAATCCTCCCGGCCTCAACCGAACCACCCGGGCCGTTTCCCATACTGAAGCCTGTAAGGTGTGCCAGCAGCCCCGGATCCGTCAGAATCACTTTCGGCGACCGTACCAATCGCTTACCCAGGTTGGCCGACCATGCCGGAATGAAGCGAATCAGGAACACTGCCTCCAGCAAAGTCAGGTAGCGTTGAAGGGTAGAATTCGGGATGCCTGCTTCTCGTGAAATTGTGGATGCATTCAATAGCGCAGCACTGCGACTGCCTATGATCGAAAGCAGCCTGGGGATTTCGGCAAGACGATCGATCTGCGCCAGATCACGAACCTCTCGCTGAAGCAAGGTTGCGAGGTAGCCTCTGAACCAGCTATCCCGTTTCTGGAATCCCTTTCTATGCACCGCCTCGGGAAATCCCCCTGTAACAGCACGATTGATGTAGTCTGCCCTGGTCAAGTCTGATCGTTTGATAAAAGGAAGGTCGTCTGAAAAGCTTTGTTCAAGAAACGTCTCTTCGCACTCCAGCAGCTCCCCCTGGGTAAACGGCCAGAGGGTGAGCATCTCCATTCGCCCGACGAGTGCTTCACTCAGCCGGGGCAGAGCAAGCGCCTGTGCAGAGCCTGTCAGGAGGAACCTGCCGGGCGTCCTCTTGCGATCCACTTCTGCTTTGATGGCAAATGCTACGTCCGGAACCCGCTGGACCTCATCGATTATCACAGGCCCCTGCAAGCCGCGAATGAACCCCTGGGGATCATTTCGGGCAGCCGCCAGGGTTGGCAGATCATCGAACGTCATATATCGCCGAGGAGTGGCCTGGGCAATGAAATCGCGTACCAGTGTCGTCTTGCCGCTCTGGCGCGGCCCCTGAAGTAATACGACGGGGCTTGTTTCCAGGGAAGCCTGAAGGGAAGTGCTGATCTTTCGCTGTATCATGGGTGATATTTTACCACCTGATGGTAAATTGTCAACCACACTTATTACTAATTCGAAGGCTAGATCGAACGGAATCCGTAGGTTGGATTTTGGTTACTGGCATACACCATGATCGTATAAACAGACATAATATGTAAGAATATCAATGTAATCTACGATAATTATACATATTGATTGCATTATCAGATATATATAGTTAGAATATGCTATTGATATGGCTATATACAAATCAGAAAGCGGTAAGACTCCTGGCAGAATAGGTGATTTCATTGATTACCTACAGAGTCAAGGACGCTACACTTTCACCCGGAACGAAGTGGAAGCAGCCTTCGATAAATCTTCTCTAGCCATTGAAGCGGCTCTTCGGCGTCTCAAGGAGAAGGGACGCATTGCCAATCCAAGACAGGGCTTTCACGTTATCATTCCATTAGAGTATCGATCCTTTGGAGCATTGCCGGCTACCTGGTTCGTTGATGAACTTATGGCGTTCCTGGAACAGCCCTATTACGTTGGACTTTTGTCTGCAGCTGAACTACACGGAGCTGCTCATCAACGTCCGCAGGTGTTCCAGGTGATGACGGATGTTCCTACAAGACAGACTGAGACAGGACGGGTCAGGATAGAATTCCACACCAATCGTCATCTCGAATACATCCCTACAGTTCAAATGCAGACAGAGGCAGGTTATCTTACGGTTGCCACTCCTGAAGCTACTGCTGTCGATCTAGTGCGCTATATACACGCAAGCGGGGGGCTCAATAATGTCGCCACCGTCCTTCAGGAATTGGCAGAGCAGATTAACCCAGAGGCACTGGCGGCTACTGCCTCCTTGGTCGAGCAGTCCATTGCCCAACGATTGGGCTATATAATAGAGGCTGTCGGGCAGGAGCGCATTACGACTCCGCTCAGCAGATTAGTGACTTCCCGACGGTCAAGGAGTATCCCACTAAGGCCTGATCTCGATTCATTCGACGTGGATTATGATAACTGTTGGAATGTGATTCCCAACGATGTAATTGAAAGCGATCTGTGATTCCTCACCGGTACATAAATGCCGACAGTGAGCGATGTGTTCCTGTGCCCAATCGATACAAATACCCGGGGTCTGAATCACGAATCCAATGCCAGGGAGTAGCTCGTACTTCGACCACCCTCCGGATTCTTTATAAGAACACCCCGCTCTATCAAGTCAAGAATGTCACGGTAGGCTGTATCCTGTGAACATTTGGCCAGCTTTGCCCATTTTGACGTAGTCAGTTTACCTTCGAAACCAACCAATATCTTATTCAGTAATGTTATCTGGCGAGTGTTAAAAGGCTCAGACGCATACTTCTCCCAGAAGCGCGCCTTGAAGATGACAGTTACCAGGGTATCTCTGGAACGATCAATAGCGCGCGCCATACAACCGAGAAACCAATCCAGCCAACGCGTTATATCCAGTTCCCTTCTGTGTCCTTCCAAGCATTTCATAATACGTCCGCTGCTCGTTACGAATCTGCGAGGAGAGGCTATAGAATCGCTGAGAGCTTTTTTCGGAACGGGCCAGGGTCATCTCTGCAATTGCTCTTGCTATGCGTCCATTGCCATCATCGAATGGATGAATCGTAACGAACCAGAGGTGAGCAATTCCTGCTTTCAGAACATCATCGATATCCGTTTCATCATTGTACCAGTAGAGGAATGTGGAGACCTCAGTTTCAAGCTGTGCAGCCGGCGGTGCTTCAAAGTGAATAGTCTCATTCCCCATAGGTCCGGATACTACCTGCATGGGATCATTCTGATCGTTGCGCCAGGCACCTGTTCTAATCTTCGAAATACCGCTGCGCCCCGTCGGGAATAATGAAGCATGCCAGTCGAATAGTCTTTTCGCATGGAGGGGTTTATCGAAATGCTGCGTCGCATCAAGCATCATCTCAACAACGCCCTCAACATCTCGATGAGCCGGCGCAAGACCACCAATCTCGATGCCCAGACGACGAGCAAGTGAGGATCTTACCTGCACAGAATTCAGGTTTTCGCCTTCGATTGCACTGGTCGTAAGTACTTCCTGAGTCAGCGCCAGCAACGCCGCTTCTTCTCTCAGATGAAATCCCAGGGCTTCCATCCGGCCCAGAAGGAGTCCCTGATCATGACGAGTCTGCGCCAGACGATTTGTCAGTTGATTCTGGTCGTAGTAGAACTTCGGCCATGCTGTATCTTGCCAGATGTACATTTCTAATTTCCGCATTATTTGCGGAGATAAGGTCATGTAATCTCCGCGCCAATTACCGACAGAGATTACCCCTGAGATGATTCCTCGACGCCATCCGATGTATTCTGGACAGAAGAGGGCTCTTCCGCCAATTCTTCGGGATGTTCCTTCTCTTTCAGTACATAGGCCTGGATACGACGATTGAATTCATAGAGGTCACTGAGCTTTCGTAGTGTCCGGTTCATCATCATCACCTTTGAGTTTCTCTATATCAGCCCGATCCTGAGAAGAATCCCGCATCCTCTTGAGCCAAACCAGATCCTCTTTACTGGCCACCCTGACGGATCCTTCCTCAGAGACTGCTTCGACAGCATTGTGGATGACTCTCCTGACCTCATCTGATCCTGGAAGGAGAATGTTGATTATCATCTCGTCTCCGGCGTCTATCTTCAGGAAACGATGAAGGGTGATCGGGACGGTACGAAAGGTCCACGGGGGAGCCGACTCGAAGTAACCCGCATCCTCCAGGATTCCCCTTGTCACCTCAAGATCCTCCGGATCAATAAGAAGATCTATATCCTGCGTAAAGCGTGGCTCTGCATAGAACGCCATGGCAACACCTCCGACGAGAGCATATCTGACTCGCCGGGCTTCCAACTGCTTTACCAGACTATCGAATTCCTCGAATACGTTCATGCAGTATCCTCGCTCACTTCGTCGGATTCTGGTTCATATTCTACGGGACATTGAGCATACCATCAACGCCATGCTCTTCAGTTATTCGTGGCGCGCGCGGCGACCTTCAAGTGGTCCTCTATATGTGCGAGCATGTCCGCAGACAACAGCGAGCGTTCGTCCAGTGTATCCCATGCTTCGACCGTTCTCTCAACGGTCTGGCGCACAGTATCCCAAACGGGACTGACCGGGAGACCCGCCCTGTCGGCGAAACGCCGGATCTGATCCTTCGTGAGTCCATGAAGGTTGCGACTACCCCCCAGGGTCAGGGCAAGCTTGTCGTCGGGGAGGTAGGGGATCGTCGAGACGAAATCATAGGCCGGGGCCAGGACCGGTGTCCGTTTATCGGGGTACAGGATTGACCAGTTCTTCAGATGCATGTCCGCATTCCCGATCAGGACGGAGAAAGTCAATCGCCGGACGAATTCATAGGTACTTTCATCACCGGCCTCTGCCCAGAGAACAGACGCAATATTCGCATAGCTGCAGTTCTCGTACTTACCTTCCGGGAAATGGCCAAATATCTGGGCAAAGTCCTCCATATGAATGCGCTGCCCATCAGGTAGACGATCAAAGCGTTCAACTGCCAATGCACTCCCCACCATACGTTCGGTGTCCCTCGGGAGCCCGTTGATCTGATCGAGCGATATGAGCTTGATGTCAGGTACATCAATACCCACAGCGCGCGCCAACTCAAGCATGACAAACTCATTCTCTGGAACTGCATGAAAACGTGCAGATGGTAGCTTGATTATCCAGGATCCTCCCATTCCGTCCGCGGGGATTGTGAGACCTCCTGACGATTCCAGAACCGCAGAAAACTTCAACTGAATACCGGCCAGTGAGAATCGCATTACCGTATCTGAAGATTGGTCGACGGTATTGTCGTGCCGATCCACATTTAGAGGTACAGACGCTTGCTCGTTTTCATCCAGTGGGATAACTGTTACAGCACCGGGGAGATCCGCACCAAGAGCAGCCAGGAGAAAGAACTCCCGTTCCGGTTTCACCCCTGCCCGTTCAGCCAGATATCGTCGCAGGTGCCCTTCCGGCAGCATGTTTGAGAAGAAGGGTGGCACCCGTGTGATATAGGATCGGGGCCTGGTGATGAGTTGGCCTGATCTTCCTTTATAGGAGAGACTCAATGTGGGTCTGCCGGCTTCTTCTCCATATTCCTTGTCAAATGCAAACAACTGGCGGTCCCCTGCCAAATGGTTGATCACACCGATCCGCACACTGTGGAGATGTACGGCCAGAGTCCTGATCTGTTTTGGTTCAGACATCAAATGTCTGTTCCTTTCCATACTCTTCGTTTCGATCACTATCAGCAACGTACAGCGGACGATCATCGATCTCTGCCATTTCTCCACCAGACTCATGCAGATAGTCATGGATAAGTGCATTCACCACTGGCACAAGGGCCCGGGGGATCAATATCAGGTCGCGTCCAAGTACACGAACAATATCCAGGAGAGTATCGAAACGCGGAACGCTCTTTCCTGTCTCGATGTTGGAGATATGCACCTGTGGCAATCCCACACGGTGGCCGAGGTCAAGCTGACTCCAACCACGCTCATGACGCGCTTCTCGGAGCTCACGGCGTATTTCACCTGGCAGACTTCTCAACCGTTCCGGCTTCATATTGAACCTTTCATACATTGATGTTGCCGAATAATTGCATATAATAATGACATTGTCAATATGCTTTACTATATGATATAGAGTTTTATATATATTATTACATATCAATCACGCTTACTATTCTCCTCAGCATCCCCTTAGACGGGTGAGTCAGTTGCTCTGCCTGGTTACGTACCATGAATTACTATTTGACGATTATTGGCGTTGCAATATGGCGACTCGTAGCCTCCGCATGCGACCGATGATCCTTTTCGAGACAGGCCCCCAGGGCAACTCATCTTCGAATTCGATCTACCGCATCATGCAGCGACTTGTCCGACATATGAGCATATCTCTGGGTCGTCACGAGTGATTTGTGGCCGAGAATCTTCCCTATCTTGCTCAGTGGAACATCTGCCATTGCCATGCGAGAGGCGGCATCGTGCCTGAGGTCATGCCACCTCCATCCCTTCAGGCGGGGAATCTCAATCCGATCCCAGCCAAGGTTCTTTCGTACTATATCCCACCGATGCCGCGGAAAATCCTTGAACGGAACTACCTGTCCACCAGGCTTTGGATCGAGAGATCTCAGACTCTCAATAACATCAAGATTAAGTGGTACGACTCGACTTTCGGCAGTTTTGCTATGCGCGGCGCGAATTACCAGTTGGGCATTATTAAAGTCCACATCCTCCCAACGCAATGCCATCAACTCCCCCCGGCGGATTCCCGTATTAGCCGCTACTACCACCAGCGCCCGCAGGATTGGATCGCATGCCTCAAGCAGGTTCTGATATTCTGAGTCTTCGAGGTATCGATCTCCCATTTTTGGTTCTCGAAGACACTCGATCGGCACTACCGGATTATCTTCACGGTATCCCCAGGTCATCGCGCGTTTCAGTAGACTACCCAGGCGAGCTATGTACCTGTTTATCGTCGCCGGCTGCAGACCAGAACGCTGGAGGTCCGCGAGAAAATGCTCCACGTCATCGGTGTAGATTTTATCAACCCAGGGATTCCCGAAGTACTCCAGGATGCGGTGAATCCGCCCCATTTCCCTTTTCCACGATCGGGCATCCTTGATCTTGAGGTAATCCTCGACATAGCGATCCATGAAATCGTGGAGGCGAATCCGCCTCAGCTTTCGTCTCGGCATGGTGAACTCCAGAGTCTTTTAACCTCAGGAGGGAGAGGCGATCAGTCAATTGTGGGGGGCTTCTTGGAGGGGAGGATATCTTCGGGTATATCTACGACAGTCACATGACCTTCCACCAGGGAACGACGAGAATATTTTCACCAGCCCAGAAGGTTTCTTCACCTGTATACAACACCAGTGCACCCTTTACCTGTTTGCCGTATTCCTGTTTGAACAGCTTCAGGTGCCGGATGTCCGATTCACCTATACTCGGTGATGCTTTCACTTCTATCGGGATAAGCACACTACCTTGTTCGATCACAAAATCGACTTCCTTGTTTGAGGCAGTACGCCAGAACAGGATCTCTGTCCGTATATCCTGAATATCGCGCCAGGCCATCAGTTCGTTCAGAATCATATTTTCGAAGTATGCCCCGTCAGGTTCTTTCTGAGCGAGGAATAACGCGAGCCCGGTATCAGTCCAGTATAGCTTGGGTGAGCGAATCAGTCGTTTTGTACGATTAACTGAATACGGCTCAAGCAGCTGGATCTGGAATGATGTCACCAGCAGATTGATATAGCGGTGAACGGTCGGACGTGGCACACCGATATCTCTGCCAATTTCTTCCCTATTGATCAAACCACCGATTCTGTACGCTGATGCACGCATGAGACGGTTGAAGTCGACCAGGTTATCAATAGCTGACAGATCCTGGAGATCCCTCTCCAGATATGTTTGAACGTATCCACGAAACCAGGTTGACCGGGCAGTTGTTGAGGAGAGTTCCAGAGCCGGTGTCGGATAGCCCCCAATACGTACCTCCTGTTGCCAGTCACACTTGAGAGAAGGCAGTGATCGAACAGTCTCATACCAACTCTCCGTTTCATCAGTCAGAAATATATTCCAGATGCCTGTCTCCCCTGTTCCTGCTCTTTCACGTCGCGTAAAAGGTCTGAGTGTGAGATACACTGCCCTACCTGCGAGAGATTCAGATATCCGTGCCATCAGCAGCAGGTTAGCTGATCCAGTCAGAACGAATCTGCCTGGAATCCTGGGATGATCACGGTCAATAGCTCTCTTTATTGCATGAATCAGGTCAGGTTCCCGCTGAATCTCGTCTATTATCATTCGGGGATGCCTTACAACAAACTCATCCGGCGAGGCGGTCGCCAGAGATCGGGCATCCATGTCATCAAGCGATATATACTCATAATTCTGCAGGAGAGGATGTGTTTGGACCAGAGTGCTTTTCCCTGTCTGCCTCGCTCCCATAACGACAACCACCGGCATGCTGGATAACGCGCTCTCGAGCGCACCACCGATTGCTCTCGGTAATATCCTTGTATCAGATTGGCTCATCGTGAAGCCTACTTTTGTTATAATCTAACGAATAGTGAATATTGGTAATTCGTTCACGTTGTGAGCGTTTATCGTTCACGCCATGAACTATTAACACGGCACAGCCGACCATGTCAAATGGAAAACCTGCATTCCACATGAATGCTCAGTACCTGTATGGAGGTTGCACTGCCGTGGAAACTACAAGCTCGAGAATGGCAGAGCAGTTACACCAGATCCGAGTGGAAGCGTGATTTCCCCGGGATGGACCACATAGCCGGGCATCGCCTTATCTCCCATGTCCTTCTGGAATATCTTGATCGCTTTGGCCATGGCGGGATGTGGTGTGGCAGTGTGTTTCACCTCGATGGGCACATACCCGCCTTCGGCTTCGACAATGATGTCCACTTCAGTTCCCGCAACGGTTCGCCAGAAGTATACCTGTGGATCGATGCCATGGTGTGAAAGCGTTTTTACAATCTCCGAGAGTACCGCGGTTTCCATGATCGCCCCACCCATGGGCCCGGAAGCAGCGTGCTCTGGATCCTTTAAACCAACGAGATAGCAGAGTGTGCCGACATCCATGAAGTAGACCTTGGGTGCTTTCACCAGCCTTTTTCCAACGTTGGCGAATAATGGTCTGAGGACAATCACCTGATATGTGGCTGCAAGCACCGATAGCCATGCCTTGGCCGTATTCAGGGCAATGCCAAGATCCCGGGAGATATCGGCCAGGTTGAGCAGTTGGGAACTCCGGGTCGCCAACACCCTGAGGAACATCTGGAACTGTGACAGGTCCCCGACCTGCCGGAGTGTCCGCACGTCCCGTTCGAGATATGTCTGGACATAACCGGCATGCCAGAGGTTGACATCACGCCCGGGGTGAACCGCGATCTCAGGAAAACTGCCTCGCAGGAAACCCTTCCAGAGTTTTTGATAGGAATATTCTGTGACCGACCGGGATGTACCCTTCGACTCCCATGGCAGGGAAGCCCCCGGCCTGCCATCAGCCTCCCGGCGTGAAAGTGGCAGAAGACGCAGCATCGCGGCACGGCCGGCCAAGGATTCAGTAACCCTCTCCATAAGCAGCAGGTTCCGTGAGCCTGTCAACAGGTACTGACCGCTTTCACTCCGATTGGTGTCGATCTTTTCCTTTATATAGGGGAACAGTTCGGGAGCATATTGGACCTCGTCGAATATCACGGGGGAGGGATACAGTTCAAGGAACCCACGAGGGTCTTCCATGGCGGCAGCCCGAACGTCAGGCGATTCCAGTGAAACATAGCGGTAGTGCTTGCCAAAAAGATGTTGCAGGAGTGTTGTCTTACCGGACTGACGCGGTCCGGTCAAAACCACCGCCGGAAACTCGGCGGCGGCTCTTTTCAACACTGATTCCAGCGTTCTTTTAATATAGACCTGGGTCATGGCACAACTCCTTGGTGGATATTATGCATTCCTAATGCATAATATCAAGTACTAAACCGCGTGAGCCACAGCTATAGAACTTCCAGGAACGTTTGGCTATTGATATCATGAGCTTCTGGAGCCTGTCGGAGAAACCGACAGGCTCCTTCAGGAACAGAGAGGAATCCATGGGCCAGACACGCGTTGACCTCCGTCATCTGCTGGAAGACCTTCGAGACGCCTACCCCGGGGCTCTCGAAGAAACGATCATCGTTGAGATCGTGGCCAACTCACTGGACTCGGGAACGCGGCAGATTTCGTTTTATACCGACCCGGCCGCCCGCACGCTGACCGTGGTGGACGACGGCAAGGGCATGAGCAGGAGTGAACTGACCCGCTACCACGATCTTGCCACCACCTCCAAACAGAAGGGCAAGAGCATCGGCTTCGCGGGTGTTGGGATCAAGCTTGGCTTACTGGCTTGTGATGTTGTCATTACCGAGACCCGCACCACCCGGGTCCATACCGCCACAACATGGCATCTCTCCTCGCGCCACAAGGCTCCCTGGAAATGGATCGATCCTCCGGGTCTGGTTGAGGGAACCGGAACCGCCGTATCTCTGCACCCGAAAAACCCCCTCTCTCCTCTGCTGGATGGAGGATTCATAGAGCACGTGTTACGGGAACATTACCATCCCCTCTTCGATAACGCCCTCGACGAGATACTTGCCTCTTTCTATCCCGAAGGTGTGCGGTTCACCGTCAACGGACGCACTCTGCCTCGACTGCGGGAAACCGGCGAACGGGTTCCCGTATCCATCCGACTCAAGGGCAAGCGCAAGCCATCAGCGGTGGGGTACCTGCTCCGCTCCGGGGAACCATTGCCCGAGTCTGAACGGGGTGTAGCCGTCAGCACGTTGGGTAAAGTGATCAAGCGTGGATGGGATTGGCTCGGGATATCACCTTCTGAGGGGGAGCGCATCGGTGGGCTCATCGAGGTGCCGCCACTGGCGGAATGCCTGACCCTGAACAAGTCAAATTTCATCCGCGCCGGCATCCCGGGTGCAATATTTCTGACGTATCGAAAAGCCCTGCAGGAAGTGGTCAGTGGCCAGCTGGCCGTCTGGGGGACAGAGAGTGCAGAGGATCCTCAACGCCGACGCCGCATCCGTCCTGTCGAACGTGACCTGGAGAACATTCTGGTGGAGCTTGCAAAGGCCTATCCTCTTCTGGCGGCCCTGGTAGAACGCCGTAGCGGTGGTCAGAAAAAGATACCGCTGGGCAAGCCGGCCGAAGGTTCGGGAATGGCATCAGGTGACACGCTTGAGTCTGAACGTGGCAGAGGGCCCGATACTGAACTCAGTCAACCCGAGGTATCGGACACCCGGGACGATGGTGCACAGCCGGAACAGAAGGACTCATCAACAGATGAAGCAGCCGGAACAATCCCCCCTTCGGCTGCTCTCCCTTCGCGGAGAGGCCGGCGACGACCGGTCAGATACAGCTTGAATATCCAGTTCGAAAATCGCCCTGAATTCCCCGGTCTGGGACGCCTGGTGGAATCCACCGTGCTGGTGAACGAGGCCCATCCCGCATATGAGCGCGCCGAAGCAACTCGCTCATTGGGCTATCACCTTGCGTTGACCGTGGCCATGGCTCTGGCACCTCTTGCCGTGGATGATGCGCAGGTACATGACTTTATCGCCGAGTTTCTGGCAATGTGGGGTGAGGAAGCGAAAAAACCCACGGGGCAGCGCAAGGGGCGCCGCTGAAGGCTCTCACATGAATACGTGTATATCGCAACTTTAACTTGCGAATTACATGTTTCCTGGTTACTCTTTGGTCATGATTATTCGCGACATTTCAGAAGAGTTGGTCAAATCCGCGGTGGAGTATCCCGTGGTTACCGTCCTCGGGCCCCGTCAATCGGGTAAGACCACACTGGTTCAAATGACTTTTCCGGATAAACCGTACTTCTCTCTGGAAGACCCGGATGTCCGTGCTGCCGCAGAAAACGACCCCCGTGGATTCTTGAGCCAGATGGAAGGCGGTGGTATCCTGGATGAGGTACAACGTCTTCCCGCTCTGCTCTCATATATCCAGGGGATCGTCGATAAGTCCCGAGGGCAGTGGCGGTTCATCCTCACCGGGAGCCATCAGCCGCAACTGCACGAGGCAATCAGCCAGTCGCTGGCAGGCCGTACCGCCATGCTGACATTATGGCCCCTGTCACTTCCTGAACTTCGCAGCTACAGATCCGTGTGGAAACCATACGAGTTGATTGTCCAGGGATGCTATCCACGACTTCACGAAGAGGGACTCGAACCGCGAAGGTTCTACAACAGCTACCTGCAAACCTACGTCGAGCGCGATGTGCGTGCCCTGATCCAGTTGCGCGACCTGTCGCAGTTCCAGCAATTTCTCACCCTGTTGGCGGGCCGGGTAGGACAGATCATCAATCTCGCGTCACTTTCTAACGATGTGGGCGTATCAAGTACAACCATCAGGAACTGGCTGAGCGTACTGAAGGCGTCATACGTCGTGTTCGAATTACCGCCATTTTTCGAGAACATTCGAAAACGCGTAATCAAGTCCCCAAAGATATACTTTACCGACGTAGGGCTCGCCGCTTTCCTGCTGGGCATTCACACAGAGGAACAGGCGTTCCGCGATCCCTTGCGCGGCAATCTGTACGAGAATCTCGTGGTTGCGGACATCGTCAAGAGTGCGCTCAACAGGGGAATCAGACCCGAGATCTTTTTCTATCGCGATTCTTACGGAAATGAGGTCGATTTACTCGTCAGAGAAAAAGGTGAACTTACGCCAGTGGAAATCAAGTCTGCCGGGACTTTTTCCAGTGATTTCGTGAAAGGTCTGGAGCGTTTTCAGGCGTTGGTTCTTGATCGTGTCACTGCAGGGGTAGTCCTTTATAGCGGCGAGCAACAATTTCTTGTCAGAGACGTCCGTGTTCTCAATCCACTTCTTACCGAAGACATCTGGGAAACCTTGACTTCTCCGGTTGAGCAGGGAGAATGACATGAAACCAGAGAGGAGTTGCTGCTGAGGGGAAACACTATCGCTGGTGGTATCTATAGCTGAATATCAATCCTGAGAAACTTCGGGAATATTCTTGACAGATGTCTTCATAGCTGGTAATTATTATTACCAGTTTTGGCATATATTGGATAGAATTATTACCAGAAGAAGGGCACATGATAGAAATCATAAAGTCAATCATCCTGGATTTTCAGGAGGTTGAATTTGCGACCGGGGTGCCTCGGCGTTTACGAATCGAGGTGGTCCCCGGTAAGGCCACCGTTTGCATAGGGGTCCGCCGTAGCGGTAAATCGACCTACCTGTTTCAGGTTATTCAGCAGCTTTTAGATGACGGCGTACCGCGTGAAAATATTCTTTACATGAACTTCTTCGATGATCGTCTCCACATCCTCCGACGAGAAGGTCTCGGACTAATCACCGAGGCCTATTTTTCGATCTATCCGGAGAAAAAAAATACGGAGGCGGTCTATTGCTTTTTCGACGAAATCCAGGCAGTCGCCGGATGGGAACCTTTTGTGGACCGCCTGATGCGGACCGAGCGGTGTGAAGTCTACATAACAGGCTCGTCGGCACAGATGCTCTCAAAGGAGATTGCCACGCAAATGCGTGGCCGGGCGTTGTCATGGGAGATATTTCCATTCTCTTTCAGAGAATACCTGGACTACAAGGGGATCGAAAGCACAGGCTCTCTGTCGACAAAGAAGCGGCTTCTCGTACAGAAGGCATTTGAAGGTTACTGGGAGACCGGGGGCTTCCCCGAAGTTGCAGGTCTTGACCGACACCTGCGCATCAAGATCCACCAGGAGTATTTTCGTGCCGTCCTGTTTCGGGATCTGGTCGAGCGCCATGACGTTTCCCACCCAAAAGCGCTGACGGACCTCGCACACCGGTTGGTGGACAATACAGCCTCACTCTATTCCATCAACAGCCTTACCGGCTACCTGAAGTCCCTGGGACACAAGGCTCCAAAGTCAACAGTGTCGGATTATCTGGAATGGTTTGAAGACGCATATTTTCTCTTTACCGTGCGGATATTCGATGCCTCATTGGCTCGCAGTAAAACCAACCCGAAGAAAATCTATTGCATCGATCATGCCCTGGTCACTTCAGTGGCATCAGGAGTTCTCATAAACTACGGGCATCTGCTGGAAAATCTCGTTTTCACGGCGCTTCGGCGTATTTCCCCCGAGATTTATTACTGCAAGACGAAGGGCGGCCGGGAAGTGGACTTCATTTCGCTAATGCCGGATCATTCACGGTTACTGGTCCAGGTTTGCGAATCGATGGCCGAACCACAAACCAGGAAACGGGAAGTAACGGCTTTAGGCGAAGCCATGGCCGAACTTGGTTTGAATGCCGGTACGATTGTAACGCGCAATGAAGAGGAGGAAATACAAGTCGACGCCGGGAAGATAATGGTTGTGCCGGTGTGGCGCTTTCTGCTCAATATCGACCCCCCGAATAATCTCGTCTTCCATGAGCCGTAACGAATTACATATTCTATTTTCCGCGGAGGGTCCATCCGGGGGTGACACTTCATGGCATTGCGTTCTATCTTTGATTCAGCAAAAACCGGTACAGACTGATATCATCACCTTGAAAGGGCAGCTCATATGCGTATAGGGGTCATCGGTACGGGATACGTTGGTTTGGTAGTGGGAGCCTGTCTGGCCGAAACAGGCAACCATGTTGTCTGTGCTGATATTGATAAAACCAAAATCAAATCATTGAATAAGGGACGGAGTCCCATTTACGAGCCCGGGCTTGAGTCACTCCTCAATCACAATATTTCCGGAAATCGACTCAGTTTTACCACTGATGTGGGAGCATGTGTTGAACACGCCGAAGTGGTCTTCATCGCCGTCGGCACTCCTCCCGGTGAGGATGGTTCGGCAGATTTAAAGCATGTTCTGGCCGTTGCTGAGACAATCGGAAAACACCTGAATGACGAAAAGATAATCATAACAAAAAGCACGGTTCCCGTCGGGACAGCAGCAAAGGTTCGTGGTACGATCGAGCGGTTTTCTTCTCAGCAGTTCAGTGTTTGCTCCAATCCCGAATTCTTGAAGGAAGGTGATGCCATAGAAGATTTCATGAAACCTGACCGAATTGTGATCGGGATTGAATCTGACAAAGTTGAATCAACTCTTGAGGAGCTGTATCACCCCTTCGTCCGCAGCGGCAATCCGATTCTTTTCATGGATATCGCTTCTGCTGAAATAACAAAGTATGCCGCCAATGCCATGCTGGCGGTTCGTATTTCATTCATGAACCAGATCGCGGCTCTTTGCGAAGCAGCAGGAGCTGACGTAGATCAAGTGAGAAAAGGAGTTGGTTCCGATTCACGAATCGGCCCAGCTTTCCTGCACGCCGGCAGTGGATATGGGGGATCATGCTTCCCAAAGGACGTGAGCGCCCTTGTTCACATCGGTGATGAACTCGGGATCGATATGAGTATTCCACGAACTGCCCAGGAGTGGAACGAATACCAGAAAGAAGTTGTACTGCGGAAACTGTCGAATGAGCTGGGTGATGACCTGACGGGACGGAAGATCGCTATCTGGGGTCTGTCGTTCAAACCGGGAACCGACGATCTGAGGGAAGCCACCAGTCTGAGTATCATCCCAAAATTGATTGAACGCGGCGCACAAGTTATCGCGCATGATCCCCAGGCCGTCGAACTTGCGCGGAAGGCATTACCACCTGAGGTGGGCTATGCCACTGACGAGTACTCCGCCTGTAAAGAAGCTGACGCTCTGTTGATACTCACCGAATGGCTGCAATACCGACGTCCTGACTTGAGCAGAATCAAGTCATTATTAAAGCATCCACTCATCATCGATGGAAGAAACCTGTTTAATATTGCACGAATGGAAAAGCACGGGTTCACCTATCTCAGCGTCGGCCGGAGGGATGTGCGATGAGAGTTCTCATTACTGGGGTTGCTGGTTTCTTGGGTTCACATCTGGCTGACCGGTTCATAGTTGAGGGCCATGAAGTAGTTGGTATGGATAACTTTCTTACCGGTACAACTGAGAATATCGAGCATCTTTTTGGCAACGAGCAATTCCATTTCATACGTCACGACGTGACTGAGTTCATGTATGTGAAGGGACCACTTGACGGGGTGCTTCATCTGGCTTCTCCGGCCAGTCCAATCGATTATCTCAAGCTTCCAATTCAGACTTTAAAGGTTGGATCATTAGGAACTCACAAAGCACTGGGGTTATCACTGGAAAAGAAGGCCCGCTTTCTCATTTCTTCAACATCAGAGGTGTACGGAGATCCACAGGTACATCCTCAGAGAGAAGACTATTGGGGGCATGTTAATCCAATCGGTCCGCGTGGCGTTTATGATGAGGCAAAACGGTTCGCGGAAGCAATAACCATGGCCTATCACCGCTACCACGGACTAGACGTTCGTATTGCCCGTATCTTCAACACCTATGGGCCACGTATGCGCATCGATGATGGTAGAGTGGTCTCAAATTTCATAGTGCAGGCATTACAAGACAAACCTTTGACAGTTTATGGGGATGGAACCCAGACGCGTTCATTCTGTTATATGGATGATCTCGTGGACGGGCTATTCAGACTCTTCCAATCCGATCGTTCAATGCCGACCAACCTGGGCAATCCCGTTGAATTCTCCATCCTTGAACTGATCGAGACGCTCGAACGGGTCGTGGGAAGAAAACTGAACGTTGTTCACGAGGCTCTGCCGGAGGACGATCCGCAGGTGCGACAACCTGACATCTCCGCGGCGAGGAAGGATCTGAATTGGGAACCCGGCGTCTCACTGGAAGAGGGGCTCCGCAGGAGCCTGCCATACTTCCAGGAACGGCTCGATAGTTCCAGCCTCCAACGAGAAAACCCCGCTGATAGCTGACTCAGCAGGGCTTTCCATGCAATATGGTGGAGGCGGCGGGAATCGAACCCGCGTCCGAGAACCCGATCCGGCAGCGTCTACGTTCATAGCTGGTCTTCTATCCTCACCCCGGGTACTGCCGGCCAGCAGGCCATACCCGGAGCCAGTCCGGTAAGATCTCATCCCTCAGGGCCGGACACCCATCAGGACCAGCCTGTCTTTCCGACGTCTCGTTGACCCGCCACAGGCAGGCTGATCAGGAGACGGACCACGGTTAAGCGGCCAGCGCGTAGTTGTTGTTGGCGCTTCAATGTTCCGGGCGTTTTACAAGATCGTCCGGCAACTCGGAACGCAACCACCATCTCGACGATCCCCGTCGAAGCCAGGATCGCCCCCTGTCAAAGAACTCTGCAAGGATACCAATTTCGCAGCTGTTTTTCAATGGTTGGTGAGGGAGCAGGGAATCGAACCCTGGACTCGCGGGTTAAAAGCCCGCTGCTCTACCTAACTGAGCTACTCCCCCTGTTTTTTTCGTGCCGCCAGCGCTGTCTCCGCAACCCAGCCGGCCCGTTCATCGACTCCGATGACGAGTTGCTTGCGCCCCGAACCGACACCGACAAGAGCGATCGGCACCCCGGTCAGCTCCGATATACGGTTCAGGTACGACCGGGCCTTCTCAGGCAGGTCATCCCACGTCCGGCAATCACTCGTCGACTCCTGCCAGCCCGGCATTGATTCATACAGCGGATCTACCGATTCAAGGACCGAGAGAGAACTGGGCATGCTCTCCTTGTTCTTCTCCGGTCCGACCTGATACGCCGTACATATCTTCAACTCATCGAGGGTATCGAGAACATCAAGTTTGGTGACCGCCCAGGCCGTCAGCCCGTTTACGCGAACCGAATGGTTTGCGACAACCGCGTCAAACCAGCCACAGCGGCGCGGTCGGCCCGTCGTTGCACCAAACTCAGCACCCAGTTGCCTGACATGCTCGGACGACTCCTCATCCAGTTCCGTTGGAAATGGCCCCGCGCCTACCCGGGTGGTGTAAGCCTTCACGATCCCGAGCACCCCGTCGATCCGGGTGGGACCGATGCCGGTCCCGATACAGGCGTTTGCCGCAACCGGATTACTTGATGTGACGTAGGGATAAGTTCCATGGTCCACGTCGAGGTGCGTGCCCTGGGCCCCCTCCATGAGCACGGTTTTTCCTTCATCGAGGGCCCGGTTCACCAGCACGCTGGTGTCCCTGATATACCGGTCGATTTTTTCATCGAACTGGATGTATTCGCTGACGATGACTTCGGCATCCAGTTTCGGTTCGCCGTAGATATGCTGCAGGAGAGCGTTCTTCTCTTCAATATTCCGCATGAGTTTCTGCGTCAGAAGATCCCGCTCAAGCAGGTCAACAATCCGGATGCCGCAACGGGCGACCTTGTCCACATAGGCGGGACCTATCCCGCGGCCGGTTGTGCCGATCTTTTTATCTCCCAGACTTTTATCGTGCACCTGATCCAGCATGTGATGGTACGGCATGATCAGATGGGCGTTCTGACTGATGAAGAGACGACCTTCTACTTCTATACCCTTTTCCTCCAGCATGGTGATTTCATCAAGCAGGGAACGGGGATCGATCACCACGCCGTTGCCGATAACACAGACGACACCGGGATGCAGGATACCCGATGGGATCTGATGCAGGATGGTCTGCTCCCCCTCGATCACGACGGTATGGCCCGCGTTGGCGCCTCCCTGATATCGCACAACCATATCGGCGGAAGCCGAGAGCATGTCGACGATCTTGCCCTTACCCTCATCACCCCATTGAGATCCCACGATGACCCAGGCCGGCATAAGAACCATCCCCTGTTGAGGGCACAGAAAATGCGCCCCGACTCCTGCTATCAGGACGCATGATATTTCACTGATTGAAGGTACAGAACCGGGCAATTCAGGGTCAAGGCGGAAGGGACCGGAATCTCTTTTCCTTTGCCTATTTCCTTCAGTGCATGTTCAATATTGATCCTGCCCACTACTTCTGATCTTGAGAATTGAATGGGTGACAAGCATATGAAAAACCGAAATATCCGGATTCTTCCTCCAGTGATGGTTGCAGCCATTATTTTATCTTCTTCGCCGGCGCATGCCTATGAGCCTCAGACGCTGCCCGTCAATATTCAACAGCTCACCCCGGAACAGAGAGCGGCGCTCCTGCGGCAACTCCGGGAATCAGGAGCCTTGGAGCAACAGCTCCCCGATACAGAACCCGGGTACCAGTTTCCACGAATCACCATTCCGGCCGTGGATACCTCCCTCGGAATCACCAGGGTGGATACAACCCAGTTTTTCGTTGAGAATCCGTATGACTTCGGCGCTGTGCCCGGGGAACCTGATTCGCTGATAAATCTGGAGCTTTTCGGTCGCAGGATGTTCGAGATGGGTCACGGCCTGCTGGATCCCATGGGGATTGGTCCCGTTGGCGCTGATTACCGCCTGAGTCCCGGCGATCAGATCATTATCAGTATGTGGGGAGAATATCAGGAGGTCTACGATCTGACGATCAACCGCGAGGGCTTTGTGCTCATTCCCGATGTCGGACAGCTGATCCTGAGCAATCTGAATATTGAACAGGCCAAACGACGGCTTCTCCAGGAAATGACCCCGTCCTATCAGGCACTGGATTACGGCAGAGCGGGAGCTACTGCCTGGCTTGACATCACGCTCGGAAAACTGCTGGCCATCCAGGTATTCATTCTCGGTGATGTTCAGGCTGCTGGAGCATATACGATCAACAGTCTTTCTACTGCATTTACGGCAATCTTTATGGCAGGAGGGCCAACCAACAAGGGAAGTCTCCGAAATGTCCGGATTATTAGGGGATCCGAATTGTTGGCGGAAGTGGATCTCTACCATTACCTGCTGAATGGCGGTGTGCCCGATGACCTCTCTCTGCGTAACAGAGACATCGTGTTCATCCCGTCAATAGGTCCGAAAGTTGCGGTAAGAGGAAGTGTCACCCGCCCTGCCATTTATGAACTGGGTCGCGAAGAAACTCTCAGGGATGTAATCCACAATGCCGGGGGTGTTTCCGCCTCTGCAGACCTCAGTCGCGCCCAGATAGCACGTATTCTTCCCTTTGATGAACGAGGCAGTTCATCGATCGTACGGGTGGTTATCGATGTCGATCTCCGAACCGTGCTGTTCGATTCCACCGCCGGTATCCCATTGTTTGATGGAGATGTTCTTACCGTATTCACCGTACCGGACGACCGCAGGAACTTCGTTGTCATCGAGGGGGCTGTCTGGAAACCGGGGCAGTATGAATGGCTCGATGGAACGACCGTCAGCCAGGCCATATCCGCCGCTGGTGGTCTCAGGGAAGAAGCCCTCGATAGCCGTGTCGATCTGTTCAGGACAAACCCGGACGAAACAGTAACCCAGATTCCGCTTGTACTAAAAGACGTAATGGCTGGCACCGAAGAAGACATTTCTCTCGCTCCCAGAGATCGGATCCACGTTTACTCCATCCACGATGTCTACCCTCAACAGTTTATACAAATACACGGTCACGTCGGTCAGCCGGGCCAGTATCTGCTTCACGAGAATATGGCACTCGGGGATTTGATTGTCAGAGCAGGAGGACTCACCAAGGACGCGTGGCCGACGTCCGCGGAGGTGGTTCGGCTGCGGTATGGTGATGATGGGAGTGTAACGGGATTTGAGCGGCATGAGGTGCCGATTGACATCTCATATGCTCCTCGTGGCTCCTCAAGGTTTCTTCTTGCCGACTTTGATCAGATCTTTATCCGTCAGCGCCCGCAGTGGGACGTTGAGCGAAATGTCTGGATAGCCGGGGAGGTTGTCTTCCCTGGTCAGTATGCCCTGCTGCGAACCGACGAGAGACTCTCAGAATTAATAGAAAGAGCGGGCGGACTGACATCCGTTGCGTACGCAGAGGGAACCCGGTATTACCGGGAATATGAAGAAGCGGGCCGAATCAACATCAATCTTGCCAAAGCTCTACAGCATCGGGCCGCTCTTGATGACCTCATCATGCAGCCCGGGGACTCACTCTACGTCCCCCCGAAAGTCGATTTCGTCACCGTCAGAGGAGCGGTCGGCTATCCCACCAGTGTTCTGTACGTGCGGGGCAGACGTCCCGAATACTACATAAGCCAGGCGGGCGGTATCGCAGAGGGTGGCGACAGACGCAGAACCAGAGTGACCCTGCCTAATGGCAGCATCTGGCGACCCCGGTGGTTCATCCTGCCCGATCCTGAGGTACAACCCGGATCGGAAATCTACGTTCCGGTGAAAACAGCGTCTGAAAGGGATGTGTGGGAAGTGATCAGGGATACGAGCGCAATACTCTCTGGATTAACTACGGTGCTGCTGCTGGTGTGGCAGATCAACCGGTAATCGTGAAGAGGACAGTAAACAAACATGCAATACCCACCAACCTGTGATGTGACAATGCGAACCCTGAAAATCAAGGGGATGGCTGTGCGAGTATTCCTTGTGTCCACCATGATATGCATCCTGATCCAGGGGAGTCCGTTCCCGGTCCAGGCTCAGCAACTCCCCCCGGGCGTCACCATGGCGGATTGGAACAGGCTCTCCGCTCAGCAGCAGGCTGAGATCATGCGACGCCTTCAGCAATCGGGTGCAACAGCCACAGCGATTCAGGGGCAGGAGACTGTACTGCCCGAGGTTCTTGAACCACAGACTACAGCCCTGACTCCTACTCCTCCGGCTCCCGTCCCGACGGTTGAACCGTTTGAGGAAACACCCTTTGATTTCGGCACTGCTCCCCAGAGTGCCGGGCAGCTCCAAGATCTTGAGTTGTTCGGTCGGGATATCTTCAGACTGGAAGCTGAAGCCTGGGAGCCGGTGCTCTTCGGTCCAGTCGGATCCGATTATCAGATCGGCCCCGGGGACCAGTTGATCATAAGCATGTGGGGTGAGTACCAGGAGGTCTATGACCAGACGGTGAACCGTGAAGGGTACATTCTCATACCCGATGTCGGGCAGATAGTGATGACCAACCTCACGGTCGGACAGGCAAAGAATCGTCTCCTGCAGCAGATGACGCCATCGTATCAGGCTCTCAACTACGGTCGAGCCGATGCTTCCGCGTTCCTCGATATCACTCTGGGTAAGCTCAAGATGATCACGGTGTTCGTGATGGGGAACGCGTCCCGCCGTGGCGCTTACAACCTGAGCAGTATCTCCACTGCATTTACGGCACTCTATGCCGCCGGTGGCCCATTAAATATCGGAAGCATGAGAGCATTACGTGTCGTACGGGGTGACAGGCAAATAGCGGAGATCGATCTCTACGACTACCTCCTGAGCGGAGATAAATCCGCCGATATCAGACTGTGGGACGGGGACATTGTGTTCATCCCCGATATCGGGCCGAAAGTGGCAATTCGCGGCAGGGTGCTCCGGCCTGCCGTTTACGAACTGTCAGATTCAGAAGACCTGATGACCGCGCTTGAGATGGCAGGGGGTTTGACGATCTCCGCCAGCCGTGAAAAAGCTCAGATCGCGCGGATTGTACCTCCTGAAGTGAGAGATGATTACGAGTTCGATCAGGTATTGTTGGATGTGGACCTTGCCGTGGTGCTCTCGGGTGAGGAAAGCGTCGCGTTGCACGATGGTGATGTCGTGACGTTCGCGCCGATCCTGACCACCCGGCGGAATTTCATCGTAGTCGAAGGTTCCGTCTGGAGGCCCGGCACTTACGAACTGACACCGGGCATGACTCTGCTTGATGCCATACGCGAGGCGGATGATCTCAAAGATGAAGCCCATCTCGATCTTGCACATGTTATCCGCACCAACAGGGATGAGACCACGACCCAGATCAGGGTATCAGTTTCTGAAGCTTTGAACGGAAGTCTTTCGGACAACATCCTGCTCTTTGAACGCGATCGTATCCATATCTATTCGATCCACGACATCATGGAACGGGAGTACGTCTGGATTGAGGGGCAGATAGGGAATCCCGGCCAATACCTGCTCCACGAAGACATGACGCTTACCGATCTGCTTCTTCGGGCTGGAGGCCTCACCAAAGCTTCCTGGACGGAGTGGGCGGAGATATCGAGGGTCAGCATGAATGAGGATGGCAGCATTGCTGACTTCAAGATCATGAGAACCAAAGTTGACACTCTGTTCGACACCTCTTCTGGTGAAGAATTCCTGCTGCAGGATCTTGATCACATCTTCATCCGAACCCGCCCTCAATGGGAACCTGATCGAAGGGTTTCGATTACGGGTGAGGTCCTCTTTCCGGGCGGCTACACGCTCAGAAGGGCTGATGAAACACTATCCGAAGTCATGGCACGCGCTGGAGGATTAACCCCCTATGCCTTCCCAGAAGGAGCGAGGTTTACCCGCAGCTTTGAAAACGCGGGCCGTCTCAATATTGATTTACCAGATGCATTGGAAGACAGCGCGAGTATCAACAACCTGATAATGCAGCCTGGAGATGCACTTTACATTCCACCGACTGTTGATTTTGTCTCGGTTTCTGGAGCCGTTGGACAACCCGCAAGCGTACTCTACGTGAGGGGAAAAAGACCAGCATACTACATCAATCAGGCAGGGAAATTCGCCGAGAATGCCGACCGGAACCGTATGCAGATAACGTTACCGAACGGGACTGCCGGACAGCCCGGTTGGTTTATCTTCCCCGACCCACCGTTACTTCCGGGAAGCAGAATTTACGTGCCGGCTAAGCCGGAAACGCAGAGGGACGTCTGGGAAACGATTCGTGATACGACGGCAATCCTGACCAGTTTTACCACCGTCCTCCTCCTGGTCTGGCAGATAAACAGATAGGTCAGCTATGGAGGCTTTGAGGCTATGAGGCTATAAAGACTGCCTGAGGCTTCAGTCACCAGCGGTGAAGACCTGGCAGATCGGTCGATAGGCAATCAGCACTCTTCCGGGATCGGGAGGAAAGTGCAGATGTTGTCCTGCCTGTTTAGGAGCCTGTTGGAGAAACGCTCCTAGACCACAGCTATCAGTGCCGATACAACGGTATCGATCATCTCGACACTCATCCCCGGATAGAGGGGCAGGCTCAGGGCTTGTTCCGAGATTTCTTCGGTAACCGGCAGACTGAAACCGCCTTCGACCAGGTCGGCAAAGGCGGGTTGCCGGTAGAGGGGTACGGGGTAGAAAACACGGGTCTGTACGCCTGCGTCGGCCAGTTCCTCCACAACCCGGTCGCGTTCGTCAACCAGCACGACGAAGAGGTGCGCTACCGATTCGCTCTCCGGGGTTACTTCGGGAATCTTGATCTTGAGACCCGGATTCTCCCGGCCTGAGAGGTTATTCCGGTACCGCTCCGCGAGGTGCCTCCGCACACCGTTCCAGGCGTCGAGATAGGCGAGTTTCACATTCAGGACAGCACCCTGGAATGCCGACATCCGGTAGTTGAACCCGAGCCGTTCGTGCCGGTAGCGTGAACTCTCACCATGGTTCCGCAGCATCCGGATCTGATCGGCGATTCCCCCATCATCGGTAGTTACGATGCCGCCCTCACCGAGCCCGCCCAGGTTCTTGGTCGGGTAGAAACTGAAGGCCGCCGCCTCTCCCCACCCTCCGACCGGCCTGTCTCGATGGAGAGCCCCGTGAGCCTGACAGGCGTCTTCGAGCACCGGGATGCCGTATCCCCCGGAGATATCCTTCAGCGCCCCCATATCCACCGGGTTGCCGTAGAGATGGACCGGCAGGATCGCCCTGGTCCGGTCGGTGATCAAGTCCTCGACCTGGCCCACGTCCATCACCAGGGTATGGGGGTCGATATCAGCATAGACCGGCTTCGCTCCGCAGTAGAGGATCGCCTCCACGGTTGCGGCGAAGGTGTGGGCGACGGTGATCACCTCATCCCCCGACCCCACCCCGAGCGCCAGCAGTCCCAGGTGGAGAGCGGAGGTACCGCTGTTCACGGCAACCGCGTGTTCAACTTCACATAACCTGGCGAATGATTCTTCGAAGGCCTCGACCTCGGGACCGAGGATGAAGACCCCGCTTCTGACCACGCGCGATACCGCGGCCTCCAGATCGGCTGTGAGCGGTTCATTCTGGGGAGAGAGATCGAGGAACGGGATAGTACTCATGATCCCGCCTCGTCGAGGGCGGGCCAGACCTGCTCGATGCCGGTGCCCTTTGTGGCCGAAACCTGGATGATCGTGCGGGCGCCGAGGCTGATGAGGGGGCCCTGCGAATCGCGCATCACTTTCGCGCGGTCGTTCTGCTTCAGTTTGTCGGTCTTGGTGAGAACCGCGATGTAGTGGATGCCCGTCCGCCCCAGCCAGTCGGCCATCTGCAGATCTGAATCCATCGGTGCCCTCCGGCCGTCGATGATGAGCGCGACACACCAGAGATTTTTCAGAGTCGCCTCACGCAGATAGCCTTCTATCAGGGTGCCCCACTCGACCCGCTCGGTCTTCGAGACCTTCGCGTACCCGTAGCCGGGCAGGTCCACCAGGCGGATGGTGGTATGCAGGAAATGGTCGTGCCCCATACGCCTGCGCATACTGCAGGTATAGAGGTTGAGAGCCCGGGTTTTACCGGGTGTGTTGCTGGTCCGCGCGAGGTTCTTCCGCCCGATCAGGGCGTTGATGAGGGAGGATTTGCCGACATTCGATCGTCCGGCGAACGCGATCTCGGGATCGAAGCTTTCGGGGAGTTGGTCGACCTTGTGAGCTGAGAGGATATACTGACTCTCGATCACATCATCCGGAGTTTCAGGAAATGCCGGCATGCATTCGTTCTCCCGGCCAGGCCTCAGGCGATTTTCTTGCGAGCGGTGGAATCCTCTCCCGGGTCCTCTTCCAGCGCGGAACCCGTTACCGGCTCCGCCGCCGCTACAGCCGGTTCGGGCTCTGCCGCCGCTTCCTCCACCTCATCCGCCGGCGATTCCGTATCCTCGATGTCCTCCGGCCCGTTTCCGATCCCGCTCCGCACCATCTCCGGCGTGACCACGACCTGGGCCGGCGCCTCATCACCGGGAATTTCGTACATCAGGTCGAGCATCACCGACTCGAGGATCGAGCGCAATGCCCGCGCCCCGGTGCCCTTCTTGATCGCCATTTCAACGACCGCTTCCCTGGTTTCGTCCTGGAACACCAGTTCCACACCGTCCATCTCGAATGACTTCTGGTACTGCTTCAGCAGCGCGTTTTTCGGCTCGGTCAGGATCTTCAGGAGCGCCTTCTCATCGAGGTCTTCCAGGGCGCAGTGAACCGGGAGCCTGCCCACGAGCTCCGGGATGATCCCGTATTTCAGCAGATCGTCGAACTCGGTCTGGTTCAACAGCTTCCCCCGGGTCTGCTTCGAGACCTCGGCCGACATGCCGAATCCCACAACCTTCTTGCCGAGTCTGCGGCCCACGATCGTGTCGAGTCCGTCGAAGGAGCCTCCGCAGATGAAGAGGATGTTGGTGGTGTCGATCTGGATCAGCGCCTGCTCCGGGTGCTTGCGTCCCCCCTTGGGCGGCACCTGCGCCTCGGTCCCCTCGAGGATCTTCAGCAGTGCCTGCTGGACCCCCTCGCCCGAGACG